>Ga0326728_10017482_pt1 | contig 14354 bp, 7 predicted proteins | sample MB3enrmetagenome_FD_207602 | JGI IMG/M metagenome (GOLD analysis project Ga0326728, IMG submission 207602) | Lab enriched peat soil microbial communities from McLean, Ithaca, NY, United States - MB31MN | ecosystem: Environmental > Terrestrial > Soil > Wetlands > Peat | place: USA: New York...
GCAACGGCACCTGATCCACCATGTTAATGGCCTTGTGCTTGGCCTCACTTTTGGATTTGACCGGGCAGATTTCCACGCACAACGCGCAACCGGTGCAATCCTCCGGCGCCACTTGCAGCGTGTACTTCATCTCTTTGAATTCTTTCCAGCGCGCCGCGGCGGACTTGAAGGTGGGGGGAGCTTTTTCCAGCACCCCCGGGTCATAAATCTTGGCGCGGATAACGGCATGCGGGCAGACCAGCGCACACTTGCCGCACTGGATGCAGAGCTCTTCATCCCACACGGGAATCTCCAGCGCAATATTGCGCTTTTCCCACTGCGCGGTGGCGGTGGGGAAGGTTCCGTCTTTGGGCATGGCGCTGACCGGCAGGGAATCGCCATCGCCCTCGATGATTTTGGCCAGCACGTCGCGCACGAACGCCGGGGCTTGCGACGGCACCGCCGGGCGCATGTCGAAACCACTGCTTGCTTCCGCTGGAACCGCGACCTCGTGGAGTTGATCAATCGAAGCATCCACCGCGGCAAAGTTTTTCCTCACCACGGATTCGCCGCGCCGCCCGTAGGTTTTCTCAATGGCGTGTTTGATGGCGGCGATGGCTTCCTCGCGGGGCAGCACTCCGCTTATGGCGAAGAAGCAGGTTTGCATCACGGTGTTGATGCGGCCGCCCATGCCGGCGGCGTGGGCCACCTTGATGGCGTCGATCACAAAGAAACGCAGTTTCTTCTGAATGATCTGCCTCTGCGTGGTGCGCGGCATCATGTTCCAGACCTCGTCCGGCCCGTAGGGGCTGTTCAGCAGGAAGGTGGCCCCGGATTCAGCGGCCCTGAGCACGTCGTAGCGTTCGAGGAACGTGAACTGGTGGCAGGCCACGAAATTCGCCTGGGTAATCAGGTAGGTGGAGTGAATCGGCTTGGGGCCGAAGCGCAGGTGCGAAATGGTGATGGACCCGGATTTCTTGGAGTCATAAACAAAGTAGCCTTGCGCGAAATTGTCCGTATCTTCACCGATGATTTTGATGGAGTTCTTGTTGGCGCCCACCGTGCCGTCGGAACCCAGGCCGTAAAAAATGGCGCGCACCGTCTTGGGATCTTCGGTCGAGAACGCGGGGTCAACTTCCAGGCTGGTATGCGTGACGTCGTCCACGATGCCCACGGTGAAGTGGTTGAGGGGGGCGGGCTTCCGCATTTCGTCAAACACCGCCTTCACCATGGCGGGAGTGAATTCCTTGGAGGAAAGCCCGTAGCGCCCGCCGATGATGCGGGGGAAACTCGCGAAGGGAGTTTTGCCGGAGGCCATGCCTTCGCTGAGGGCGGTGATGACATCGACGTAAAGGGGTTCGCCGGCGGCCCCCGCTTCCTTGGTGCGATCCAGCACGGCGAGGTTCTTCACGGTCCCGGGAAGGGCGGCAAGGAAGTGTTCAATCGAGAAGGGCCGATAGAGACGGACCTTGAGCAAGCCCACCTTCTCGCCGCGTTCGGTAAGATAATCCACCGTCTCCTGCGCGGCTTCGGCGCCGGAACCCATCATGATGATGACGCGCTCCGCGTCGGGGGCGCCGACGTAGTCAAACAAGTGGTAGGAGCGGCCCACCACGCTCGCGAACTGGTCCATCACCTCCTGGACAATTCCCGGGCAGGCCAGATAGAAGGGATTCACGGTCTCGCGCGCCTGGAAAAAAACGTCAGGATTTTGCGCGGTCCCGCGGAGAACCGGGCGGTCCGGTGAAAGCGCGCGATGACGATGTGCCTGCACCAGGTCATTGGGGATGAGCGCCCGCAAATCGTCGTCCGTCAACTCTTCCACCTTGCCAACCTCATGAGAGGTGCGGAAACCGTCAAAGAAGTGGAGGAAGGGGATACGCGACCTCATCGAGGCGGCCTGCGCGATGAGGGCGAAATCCATGACTTCCTGGACGGAATTCGACGCCAGCAGGCCGAAGCCCGTCGTGCGCGTGGCCATCACATCACTGTGGTCGCCGAAAATCGAGAGGGCATGCGTGGCCAGAGTGCGCGCGGTGACGTGCAAAACCGTCGGCGTCAGCTCCCCGGCGATTTTAAACATGTTGGGAATCATCAGCAGCAGGCCTTGCGAGGCCGTAAAAGTGACGCCCAGCGATCCGGCCTGGATGGCCCCATGCAGCGCCCCGGCGGCGCCTCCCTCGCTTTGCATCTCGATCACATTTGGGATCGTTCCCCAGATGTTGGGTTTGATCTCCGACGACCACTGATCCGCCCACTCTCCCATGGGGGATGAAGGCGTGATGGGATAAATGGCAATTACTTCGTTGATGCGGTAAGCGACGCGGGCAGCCGCCTCGTTCCCATCAATGGTTACCTTGCTTCTAGTCATCTTTTCACTCCGTCTTACTGATAGTATTTGTTCAAAACTCGTGCCGCGAAACTTGTCTCAATCCGGCCCCGCAGGGGCCAACCGTGGGTAGCCGCAGGTTTTAACCTGCGGATTGCGAAACCCACCAGCCAGCCAACCCCAAGGGGGTTGTCCTTGCAAACGGTCGGCCCTTCCAGGGCCGGACAATTAGGCGTCTGCTCTTTCCGTAGGTTTCACCTACGGCTACTCACGGTGTCCCGCTTCGCGGGAATCGGACGCGCCGCCCGCGCCCGCCAGGCGCCGGCCGGCTTCGAGCGCGGCGATTGATTCCGCCCGGCGCTCCGGGGGTTCCAAGGCCAGCACCGCATCCCATGCTTCTGACGGAAGCAATGGGTTCTTCTCCAGCCAGGCGGCAATGGCGGCGAGCGCGGCGCGCTTGGGATGGGCTTCGCGGCGGAGAGGAAGCCGGATCACTTGACCGCGCGGGGGGTCCGCCGCAATCGCTGAGTCGAGCAGCAGCAGGGTTTTCTCCCGGCACGCGGCCATCGTCCCGTTGGCTTCTAGTTCCTTCCATCCATCTTCGCTGACCACCATGACCACGTCTGGGCTTTCCATTCCCGTATACTCGATGGGCTTGGGGCTCAAGCATATTTCCGAAAGCGAGAACCCCGAACCCTGGGTGACCGGATTATCGTTCTTCTGTGTGCAATAGAGCCCCGCGGCAAGGGCGGACCGGCAGAGCAGGGCGGCGGCGGATTGAACCCGCTCACCCGCCGTCCCGGCGATGACCACTCGGACCTCACCGGCGAGAATCGTGGGGATGTTGAGCCGGGGAATCGCCGGCTTAGGGCGCGGTGATGCCATTTCGTGGCGGTAGAGATCGCGAAAGGTCGGGCGCTCGATTTCCCTTTCCACCTCACCGATCGCCTGCCCCTGCTGAACGATAATCCCTTCGAGCGACACCCCCGTGACCTGGTTCCAGCGCGTTCCGTAGGCTGTGCACAGTTCGACGATTTCTACGGCGGCGAACCCCGGGTAATTGATTGCGTCGGCGATGGTCGTTCCCAGTTCCGGGCTGGTGGCGGACCGACGCGCCAGAAAAGTGGCATGAGCGGTGCGCAGCAGGGCGAGCAAATCGAGCGGCGGCGTTGAGTTGCCATCGGGCGTGGTGGCGCTGACCCAGTTCAAAGGGCTCAAGGCGGAGTGTTGCCCGCCCGTCATTCCAAAGAGAAAATTATTGTGAATCAATACGGTGATATCAATGTTGAGCTGCGCGGCGTGGACCAGGTGCAATAGCCCGATCATCGCCCCTCCGTCGCCGATCATAACCACGGGTTTTAAGCCCTGCGAATCCTGGACGAGATCCGCCAAAGCCATGCCGGTGGCGAATGCGGTCGAGCGCCCGTGCGTGGTGTGCACCGTGTGCAGGTAGGGAAAGAGTGAGTCCGCCAATCCCACGCAGCCGATGTCCGTGGTGAGCACTATCGATCGGGGCGGCAGCCCCAGGCGCTCCAAGGCGCTGCTCAGTTGGCGCACCACCAGCGAGTGCCCGCAGCCCCGGCAATAGGGAAGTTCGGCCTTGTTAGAAAGGTAAAGGGTTTCCGGCGTCATGCCAGCACCCCCTGCACGGCGCGGGCAATTTCACCCGGGGAGATCAGGGCACCAATCTTGTTAATTCCGTAAACCCGCTTGCCGGAAAGGTGGGGCGTGAGGGCGGCGCGATATTGGCCGGTCAGGTTTTCCTCGGCGACAAATACCGTTTCCATGCCCGCCACTGCCCAATCCAGCCACTTGCGGGGGATGGGGAACAGGGATTGAATTTGCAGGAAAGAAATGCGCTTGCCTTGACCGCGCAACTCACCCACCGCCTGCCGGGCGGCACGCGCCGTTACCCCATAACTGATCAACAGGCACCGCGCGTCCGGGTCAAGGTCCGGCCGTACCATGGCCATCTCGTCGGCGTGCGCTTCAATCTTGCGTTCGAGGCGCTCGAGCACCTCAACCACCTGCGGGGAGTTCTTGCGCAAGCGCCCTTGTTGGTCGTGAGCTGACCCCGTTACAGTGGCTTTGATTTCTCCCCCCACCGCGGCAAAGGCCGGGACGTTTTCCGGTTCTTTCGCCGCATACGGAAAATAGTCCGCCTTGGCCGCAGCCATCGGGCGGTTTACCAATTCGGGAACCTGCAAGGCCGCTTCATCCACAACCTCGGTGGTCATGCCGACTTCTTTGTCGGATAGCAGCAGGACGGGCGTGCGCAGCCTTTCCGACCAGTTGAAGGCGTGCACGGCAAGCTCAAAGGATTCCTTTGCGTTGCTCGGAGAGAAAACGGGAAGGATGTAGCCCCCGGAAATGGAAAACTCTGCCAGCCAGATGTCCCCTTGAGCACCCTGGGTGGCTCCCCCCGTGCTTGGCCCCAGGCGCTGCACCAGAGCGATCACCACCGCAGTCTCCGTCATCAGCGCATACTGGGCAGTCTCAATCATCAAAGCCCAACCCGGACCCGAAGTTGCCGTCATAGCCTTCAGACCCCGCAAGCTTGCACCCACGCAGTAACAGAGTGACGAGATTTCGTCAGGAGCGGAAAGGGCTAAGCCTCCGTGGGCGGGCAATTCGCGCATCATGACTTCGTAGATTTCTGACGCGGGGGTAATGGGGTAACCGGCAAAGAAACGACACCCCGCAGCGAGGGCTCCCTCGGCGAGCATCCTGTTTCCGGAACTAAGACTTGATAGCATCCCGTACAACCCAACCTTTAAGGAAGCAACGGGAGGGCCAAGATGGGCGGCCAAGCTGGGAGGCTAACTTGTTTTGATGCTTTTTCTTACGAGTGACTTGAGAAACCCCTGGCGAGGAATCAAGAACTTAGAGAGCTAGAAGACCCTGTGGTGGGGTGAAATTCACCAAGGGGCGGAAGAATGCCTCAGGCAAAATGACCGATCTGCCCAGCGCCAAAACCGCTGACCGGTTCAGTGGATGCTCCGGCTGTCAACCAGATCCGCTTGCTGAAAGCTGCGCCCGCTCTCCCTTGAAAAGGGAACCCACGAAAACGAGGGAATCAACCGATGGTAGGGGCCAAATAACCTGACCACGAGCAAGGCGTAAGAAACCAGGAATTTAAAGCGGACGGTAAGCCACAACATCTGCCAACTGCCCGGAGACGGGGCTTCAGGAGCCTCACTGAGCGAAATCTCGGGCGTTCGCACCAGCGTGTCGAATGATGCCTGCAAGGCTCGCAGCCACTCGATGGCCAGGCGCTTCCGCTCGTGCGTCAGGAGCTCGGCTAACCTTGGAAAGGCCAGTTCGTCCCGCAGCCAGCGGGCATCCGAGGGGTCGAAGATGCGCTCGGAAAGGTCCAGCCAGCGAATGTTCCCCGTGTTGGGGGCAGGGTGACTCGCGGGCAGAAACTCGTCGGCTTGTTGGGCCGGGCTTTTTCGGAAGAAGCCCAGGACAACAATTAGGAAGGCTATCGCAATCGCGGCGTAGATGAGCATTATCATTTGTGCAAGAACTTGGTCAATTCGCTATTGAAACGAGTGAGTTCGAGGACCACGGCCTTGGAGTCTCTCCCCATAACCGGGGCCACGCTCCGGCGTTCAGGGATGGGGGAGTATTCCCAAAGGGATAGGGTCCAAATCGATATACACAAGACGAAAGAGAGGGGCACCATGAACCAGAAGACCTGGGAAAACAGCCCTTCGCCAAACGCCTTGGCGCCGGCCATGGTGGCGATGTTCATGCCCACGTAAATGGAGAAGCCGAGCATCAATCCGCCTACATTCCTTCCCAATCGGGATCCGTAATGTCGAGCCAAATAGAATAGAACGGCGAGAATAATAGCCTTGGTTACGGAAGCCCGCAAGGTGAATTCAAACAGCGTCTCGGTGCGGCCGGTGGATTGCAAGATCGTGGGCAGGATGTAAAAGCCCCCCAGACTCGCGGCGATCAGGAGGGTCAAGGCGCGCCCAAGGTAGCGGATGGCAGGATAGGATCGGAATATCTGGTCAGAAATTTCCACCAGGACCATGAATTCCGCGAGGATCGTAACCAGAAAGTAAATCCAGTAGGCCGTGGCATACTTTTGCGGCTTCAGCCACAAAGTCAAGTACATCGCTAGAGTTCCGCAAAAGATATAAGTGATGTAGGAGTAAAAGAGGGGGAACAGGCGAAAGACATGGCTCCTCGTTCCTCTTAGGATCAGCAACCCCAAGAGAACAAAACCGAAGAAGCTAATTGCCATTCCCAGGATATACATACGTCCGACCGGGGGTGGGCAGGCGCCGCGTGCACCGTGCATGCCCATCCCCGGCCGAAAAACTTACTCGCCATCGTGGGGCGGCCACGGCGCTGGTGGCAAACCTGCCGGCTTGCGATTGAAGCATAGCATAGTCATTACCTCCTTTCCAGCGCAATTATCTACATAAAAGTACTGAATGGGGTGGACCGCAGAAACAATTCAAGAATGTTTAATGCTGGCTCTATAGACCCTCTTCCCCTTTGACCGGACGCGTCTTTCGCCACTGACTCACCCGACCCGGGCCCAATCCGGGACGAGGAATTCCCCTCGTAGTTTGCCCATCTGTACCTGCGGAACACCTATCTTCTTGTATTTAACCACTCAAAATCATGGACTTGCGAAAAGCGGGAGAATTCGGCCGGCAGCCCGGGAGGAACTGCCTCTGGTGGCTCCGGGCAGGATGAGAATAGTGCAGATTATAACGATACTATAAGATAGGCTATATCGTACGTAATACGCATAACCCCCTTACCCTAAAATAAGATAAAGAAAACTTAACGCTGATGGCTTTCGGGGAATTTTGGGAATTGACAGGGAGGTCAGTCGGACTCAGAGATCCGGGCGATGCGGGCGCCCACCTGGTTGAGTTTCTCTTCGATCCGTTCGTAGCCGCGATCAATGTGGTAGACACGATCTATCAGGGTTTCGCCCTCAGCGGCCAATCCCGCCAGCACCAGGGAGGCACTGGCACGAAGGTCGGACGCCTGGATTTTTGCTCCGCTCAGGGGGGTTTTGCCGCGCACCACCGCACGGCGGCCGTTCACGGTGATATCCGCCCCCATGCGCGCGAGTTCCAGGGCATGCATAAAGCGGTTCTCAAAAATTGTTTCCGTAATCACCGATGATCCTTCGGCCTGCGTCATCAATGTCAGGTATTGGGCCTGCATGTCCGTGGGGAAACCGGGGTATTCCTGCGTGGTCACATCCAGGGCGCGCAGTTTGGCGCCAGCCCTAACGGTGAGCGTGTGCCCGCCCTTCGCGCCCCCGCCGCCATCGCGGATGACTTGCACGCCCATCTCCTCCAGTTTGGCAAGGAGGGCGGCAAGGTGCCCCGGGTTGCAGCGTTCCACGGCAAGTTGCCCGCCCGTCATCGCCGCGGCGATCAGGAATGTTCCCGCTTCAATCCGGTCAGGAATAATGGTGTGTTCAGTTCCGCGCAACCGTTTGACGCCATGGATGCGGATCTTGTCGGTCCCTGCGCCTTCGATGCGGGCGCCCATTTTGTTGAGCAGGTCAGCGAGGTCCTGCACCTCCGGCTCACGCGCGGCGTTTTCGAGGACGGTAACCCCCTCGGCAAGGGTGGCCGCCATCATCAGATTCTCGGTGCCGGTCACCGAAATCGTGTCGAAATGGAATTCCGTGCCCCGCAATCCCTGGGCCCGGGCATTCACATAGCCATGGTCGAAATTAATGGTTGCGCCCAGTTTCTCCAGTCCCTTGAGGTGAAGGTTGATGGGGCGAACGCCGATGGCGCAGCCGCCCGGCAGGGAAACGCGCGCCTGCCCGAAGCGCGCCACCAGCGGCCCCAGCACCAGCACGGAGGCCCGCATCTGCTTGACCAGCTCATAAGGCGCCACGGGGTTGATCAACTGGCGGGCTTCAATCTCGATGCGATTGCCGTGCATTTCATGCGTCACCGAAGAGTCAACGCCCAGATCCTCCAGCAGGCTGCGCAGCGTGCTGATGTCGCGGACGCGCGGAATATTGTGGAGGACCACGCGCTCATCAGTGAGCAGCGCCGCCGCCAAAGCCGGCAACGCCGCGTTCTTGGCCCCGCTGATGACCACGCGCCCTTCCAAAGGCCGCCCGCCGGTGATGAGAAATTTATCCATGAGAAGTTCCAAACTGAATCAGTGAATCGCTGGCAGAACTGAATCAGTGAATCAGTGATTCAGTGAGTCATTGGCGGAAATGATTTAGTGACCCACTGATTCAGTGATTCACTGATTCTGCCTCGCGGTCCTTTGAGAGGCAGCAAAAATAGCCAGGAGCTCGTCCGTTTCTTGCATGATGGGTGCGGCCAGTTCCCGCTTGATCATGCCGCTTTCCACGAGAAGCTCCAACCAAAATGCGGATTCATCCGCCTCCTCCACGACGATTCCGATCTTCGCCACGAACTCCGCCCGGGAGCGAGCCCGGCACGCAGCACGATAGTTTGCGGCCACCGACGTGCCAGAACGTAAAAGCTGCCTGGCAATGATACGGACGTCCTCACCCTTCGGGAGGGAGCGGAACAGCCGAATAATTTCAGTGCAAATCGCTTGCTCCGGGTTTTCAGTTCAATGGTGGCGTTAGTCATTTGCTCACTTTGGCCTATCCGTTCACTGATTTACTTCCGCCAATGATTCACTGACTCGCTGACTCACTGATTCACTGCCTTTCTTCCATCGCTTCCCGCAGCGCCGCTGCCGCGCTCTGCCCTTCCCGCAGGAGGCGCGCCGCTTCTGATCGCGGGATCTTTTTCAAGACCATCAATACTGCCACGGGCAGGCTGCGCCCTGCGTCATTCAAAGCCCTGGCGGCGGCAGGCTGGGTGACCCCGGTGAGTTGCATCATGATCCCCTCGGCGCGCTTCCAGAGCTTTTGATTCGTCGGCTGGACATTGATCATACTACCGGAAAGCACGCGGCCCAAGCGCACCATGGTGGCCGTGGAGAGCATGTTGAGGACAAGTTTCTGCGCCGTTGCCGCCTTCATACGGGTCGATCCCGCAATTACTTCGGGCCCCACCACCGGGCAGATGGAGACGTCCGCAAGGGCGGCCAGGGGAGACTTCGCATCGCAGGTCAGAGCCACCACGCTCGAGCCACGCCGCCGCGCAAAACCTACTGCGCCAAGAACGTAAGGGGCCCGGCCGCTGGCGGAAATTCCCACCAGCACGTCGCGCTTAGTGAACTTGATTCGCCGCAAATCCCTCACGCCCTGCTGCCCATCGTCCTCGACACCTTCCACCGAGGAGGCGTAAGCAGCGGGCGCCCCCGCCAGGATGGCCACCACGCGGTCAGTCGCAAAAGTGGGCGCACACTCCGCAGCATCGAGAACCCCCATCCGCCCGCTTGAGCCCGCGCCCAGATAAACCAGCCGCCCGCCGCTACGGATGGCCTTCGCGGCCAGGTCCACGACGCGCGCGATCTGCGGAAGCGTCTTCCGAACCGCCGGCTCGACGCGCTGATCCTCGCGATTAATAAGGCGCAGGATTTCCCGGCTGGACCGGGTATCGAGCGAAGCCGAGCCGGGGTTCGTGCGTTCCGTTATCCGTTCCCGCGAATTCGTTTTCACCCTGGCACCTGGCACCTGATACCTCACACCTTCTTTACTTCTTTCCGGAAAGCGTTTCCCACCCGCGGCGCGACAAATCCCAGTAAATGATGTACCCGCAGAGGGCGGCGATGGCGAGGAACAGGAAGCCGGTGGCGGTGGAACCCAGAATCAGCTTGCCAATGGCGAACAGGACCATGTAAACCATCAGGCAACCCAGTCCCCAATCCATCAAATTATACCAGCCATCGTGCGTGGGATTAATTTCCGGCGCGAGCGGGGCAATGCGCCCCCATCCGGCCACGCCGGGCCGCACCCGGCGGTAGAACTCCAGAAGTTTCGATTCCGGTTCGGGCCGCGTCAGCAGCGTAGTGGCCAGCCACACCACGGTGGTGACGGTCACGGTGAGCAACAGATTCTTGGCATTGTGATTGGGATCGGAAACCAGGAAGGGGCTCCTGAACTTTAGGAAAATGGAGACCGCCGCCGCCGTAATCATGGCGGAAATTTCCGACCAGGCGCTGATGCGCCACCAGTACCAGCGCAACAGGTAGACCGCTCCCGTGCCTGCGCCGATATTGACCACCATTTCCCATCCCCCCGCGACCGTGTGCATGATGTAGGAGACCACCGCGCCCAGCAACATTAATCCCAGGGTGGAGACTTTGGAGACAAACACATAGTGCTTCTCATCACGGTTCTCAAAAAGGAAGCGGCGGTAGAAATCGTTCACCAGGTAGGATGACCCCCAGTTGAGCTGCGTGGCTACCGTGGACATGTAAGCGGCGGCGAAAGCGGCGAGCATCAGGCCGCGGAAAGCTCCGGGCAGGTAGTCCACCCAAACGCGCACAAAGCCACCTTCGGCGTCCGCCCCGGGCAGACTGAGCTGCGGATAAAGGACCACCACCGTCAGCGCGGTGAGAATCCACGCCCAGGGGCGCAGGGCGTAATGGGCAATGTTGAACCACAGGGTGGCGAGCAGTGAGTTCTTTTCATCTTTGGCGCAGAACATACGTTGCGCCACGTAACCGCCCCCACCCGGCTCCGCTCCCGGATACCAGACCGCCCACCAGTACACGCCGATATAGGTGAGGAAGGTCATCACCGGCATCCAGGGAGAATGCAGGTCCGGAACGAAAGAGAGGATGGATCCTGAACCTCCCACGGCCGCGCCCCGTGCGGCGTCGACGGCGGCGAGCTTCACCTTGAGCGCATCCATGCCGCCCACCGCCCGCACCGCATAAAAGGCCAGAAGGATCAGCATGCCCATCTTGAGAATGAACTGCACCATGTCCGTCCAGAGGACGCCCCACAACCCGGAGATGGAGGTGTAAATCGCCGTGATCGCCATGCAGATCACCACGGCCCAGAACTTGGGGATATTGAGCGATATCCCCAGAATTTTTTCCATGGCCACGTTGACCCATCCCAGAATGATGCAATTAATGAGGATGCCAAAGTAAAGGGCGCGAAATCCTCGTAGGAAGGCGGCGGGCTTGCCGGCGTATCGCAGCTCGATCAGTTCCACGTCGGTGATGATTTCCGCCCTGCGCCACATGCGCGCGAAGAAAAACACGGTCATCATCCCGCTGAGCAGCAAACTCCACCAGAACCAGTTGGCGGCAACGCCCCCATGCACCACCTGGCCCGTTACCCACAGGGGTGTGTCCGCGGCAAAGGTGGTGGCCACCATGGAAGTGCCGGCCAGCCACCAGGAAACTTGACGGCCCGACACGAAGAAATCGTCAGTGCTGGCGCTCGCCTTCTTGCGGTAGTAAAGCCCAATGAGGAGATTGATGAGAAAGTAGCCGGCAACTACCAGCCAGTCAATGGGAGTGAGTTTCATGCGGGCAAGACCTTTTCGATTGACGATTGTCGATTGATGATTGTCGATTGAAAACCATCACATAGACAACTGTTGATACTGGACTACTTTGAAAAGTCAAAATATATATAGATTATATAGATAACGATGACGGTCAATCCGCTTCCGATAAACATACAGATCAACCGGCCCCATTTGGGAATATGCCAGACAGCATCCGCTGATCGGCCTCGCCATTTTCGTAGTGCGCCCGTTGCCGCTCCCTGAAAGCAGTAGATGGACAAGAAAACCAACGAAAGTACATAAATGACATTGTTCACGTTACTCTTCATCGCGGTCCCTGCTCCTCACCCTCCCGCTGGCGACAAGCAAGTGAAGCGCCGACCTCCGTCTATGGTCTGCGGCTCTTCGCGCGAATCGCGTCCCAACCGTGCGGCAGGCGTCCGACTTCAGGTTTTGTGGGAATTCCAAATGAAGAACTGCTGGTAGTGGGGGTAAGGGGGTCATTACCAAAATGAACGTTCTGTGCCAAATTCGTATCATATGCCGCGATCTTAACCCCCTCACCCGTCCCGCCCCGGCTGGAGAAAGCGCCGGCTGCGGGCCACCCTCTCCCAAGGGGGCGAGGGAGTATGTTGTAAGTCTCCAATCCAGCCATTGACAGCAAGAAGCCGCGAGTATATAGCAAAAGGCTTCTCCGATGTCTGTAAACTCCACCAGGAGAATTCTGAAAGTGCGAAGGCAAGATCACAGGCTGTGACCTTGAAGCGCGGTAAACTAGAAGAGGGAGCGCAGCGTGATTCGTCATGTCGGGATTCAAATTCGATCCGTGGCTTGGTGCTTGGTAGCATTGATTCAGGCGGCGGGGGCTGCGCAGGCTGTGCCGGAATTGAACGGCAAGCGCCTGGAGGGAATTGCTCCCCTTGTCGAGGCCGCGATTCAGGCCAAAAAAATTCCCGGCGCGGTCGTCCTGATCGGCCACGATGGGCAGGTGGTCTATCGCCAGGCTTTTGGGGAACGCTCCCTGGTGCCCGAGCGGCGCCCCATGGCCGTGGACACGACCTTTGACCTCGCTTCGCTGACCAAAGTAGTGGCCACCACGACGGCGGTGATGCAGCTTGTGGAGCAGGGCAAAATCGATCTCAGCGCGCCAGTGAGTGATTATTGGCCGGAATTCAAGCAAAACGGCAAGGAGCTGGTCACCATCCGGGAATTGATGACGCATTATTCCGGACTTCCCCCGGACCTGGAATTGAAACCCGCCTGGACGGGCTACGACACGGCCATGCGAATGATCGTGGCCACCCACCTCGACGCCGAGCCCGGCACCCGCTTCATTTACAGCGACATCAATTTCGAGACGCTGGGGGAAATTGTGCGCCGCGTTTCCGGCGAGACGCTCGACGTCTACTGCGCGGAGCACATTTTCGGGCCGCTGGGCATGAAGGACACCCTGTTCCGGCCTTCCGCTTCGCTGCGCAGCCGCATCGCCCCCACGCAATACGAGCATGGCGCAAGCGGGCCGGTGCTCTGGGGCGTGGTGCACGATCCGACCTCGCGCTTTATGGGCGGTGTGGCCGGCCATGCAGGCCTGTTTTCCACCGCCGACGATCTTTCCATATTTGCCCTGATGCTGCTCGGCGGCGGCGTCTACAATGGCACGCGCATTCTCAGCCCGCTTTCCATCGAAAAGATGACGGAGCCCGAGTCCCCTCCCGGCAAGATGGTGTTGCGCGGCCTGGGCTGGGATCTCGACTCGCCTTTCGCTTCCAACCGCGGCGAGTTGTTCGACGTGGGCTCATTTGGGCACACGGGCTACACGGGAACGTCCATTTGGATTGACCCGGTGACGAAGACGTATGTGATCCTGCTCACCAACCGCGTGCACCCGAGCAACGGGGGCGAGGTAGGGAGCCTGCGGTCGGCCCTGGCCACGCTGGTGGCGGGGGCCTTGGGGCCGCTTTCCGCCCAGCAGATTTTGGACAGTCGCCGCTCCCTGACCGGCTACTCCGAGCTGATGAAGAGTTACCGCGTGCAAGGGCTGCGCAACGGCAGCGTGATGACGGGAATCGATGTGCTGGAAGCCGAACACTTCGCGGCGCTCGCCGGGAAGCATGTGGGATTGATCACCAACCCCTCGGGGCGCGCGAGCGACGGCCAGCGCACCATCGATTTGCTCGCGCATGCTCCGGGCGTAAAATTGCAAGCGTTGTTCAGCCCTGAACACGGCCTGGAAGGCACGGGCGCGGCCGGGGTCAAAATCGATTCCGGGCGGGACGCCTCCACCGGCCTGCCCGTTTACAGCCTGTATGGCGACGTCGAGCGCCCCAGCGCCGCGATGCTGGAAGGCATTGACGCCATGGTTTTTGACATGCAGGATGTGGGCGCGCGCTTTTACACCTACATCACCACGCTGGGATATTGCCTGGAAGCGGCGTCCAAAAAGGGAATCGATTTCTACGTCCTCGACCGGCCGAACCCCATCAACGGCACGGACGTCGATGGCCCCATGCTCGATCCTGACCTGCGTTCCTTCATCGGTTACTTTCCCATGCCCATTCGCCACGGGATGACGGTGGGGGAACTCGCGCAAATGTTCAATCGCGAAAATCACCTGAACGTCAAACTCCATGTCATCAAGATGCAGG
>Ga0326728_10017483_pt1 | contig 14354 bp, 14 predicted proteins | sample MB3enrmetagenome_FD_207602 | JGI IMG/M metagenome (GOLD analysis project Ga0326728, IMG submission 207602) | Lab enriched peat soil microbial communities from McLean, Ithaca, NY, United States - MB31MN | ecosystem: Environmental > Terrestrial > Soil > Wetlands > Peat | place: USA: New York...
CGAAGATTTTTAGGCGCACAGGTTCTGATGAAAATCCCGGCGTAATATCCCTCGCAAGCAGGGCCCCGCCGGCCGCGCTTCGCGGCGTCCGGCGCTACCCCACACGGCCAAGCGTAACGCCAGCGGTGCGTGCGCGGGCGGCCACACGTTATCAAACGTGGCCGGCGTTACTCGCGCCATCGCTCTTTCACATAAACCCAGGGCCATTCTTTTAGTCCTGCCCGCTCAGGGTTCTTACGGACATACTCTACTGCGCGGGCCAGCTCGGCCTCGTCGCGAATCAGGTGGTCATAATACTCCCGCTGCCACAGCCTGCCCCGCCGCTTCAGTATCGCGTTGATGCGCCGCGCTGTCAGCCATTTCCACCTACCCACGATTCTTGCCAGTCCATACCCCCGCAACGGCTGGAACACCGCGTGCACATGGTTCGGCATGATGCACCACGCCTCGAACTCATATCGCTGTCCCTCATAAAAACCCAAACTCTCCGCCACCACCCCCGCGCATTCCGGACGCCGAAGAACACACTCTCCGTAGCCCGCGTCCAGGTACGCTTCGATCTTCCGCGAGCTCAGTTCATGAGCCAAAACCGACTCCATGGGAACCAGCTTCCGTCCGCTACGCCGCGCCGCCTCCAGCGCCGCCTTGCGCTGCGCAATCCTCGCCCGTACGCTCGCCGGCAATGAGTCCCCTAAATGGTACGTGACGAAATAAATCCCGCCTTCCTGTTCCCAATGCGGTAGATACCCGCGCGTGCGCTTCGTCACCCGCGACCCGGATGCGAACGGGAACCTGCCGGAGTTGTCCATATTTCGCAAAATTATAGAACACGCGCAGCAGTGGTGCGCGGGAGTCTGGCGGAAGCGTGTGCGAGTCGAACACACCCGCGACGCCGCGAAGGCGCCGCGCGCCGGTTTTGAAGACCGGGAGGGTCACCGGACCCCATGCGCTTCCGCAAAGCAAACAAGCTACGTTATTGTACGACGCAGGCCGCGAGCAGCAAGGTGAAGGAGGTTTCGGAGGTTCGGGGGGTTCAGGAGGTTTCGGACGTTTCGGAGGTTGCGGGAGGGTGACGGAATTATCAATGCGCGCGCCGGCGGCGATGCGGTGGCGGGGGCGCGCGGCGAACTGTTTCTTTGAAAGACACTAGACGGAGGGCTTGGCTGGATGCGGCTGCCAAAGGCTTTTGCACCGGCTGTGGAAAATGATCTGTGGCCGAACCTCCTATTAGCATTCTCGGTACTTTACAAGGCCTGCCCGACGGCTTAGCATGCGCAAGTCGCTAGAAAATCGGCCACGGGATTTCGGGGGGTAATGAGTGCGGCGCGACCGCCGCATTTCACGCGGAAAATTTTTAAGATTACGTGCCAACTACGCTTTGGCAAGCGGTGGCGTGCTCTTCCGTCCCGAGCGGGGCGCGAATCAGAGTGCTCCCAAGGGGTAGAAAAAGCCATGAGGCCGAAACGAACGATTCTTTGCGTTGACGATAACCAACAATCGTTGTCTATCCGAAAACTGATGCTGGAAACCCGGGGCTATCGCGTGATCGCGTGCGCCGACGGCGAGCAGGCGATGGAGGTTTTCAGCAAGGGCGGCGTGGACCTGGTGCTCAGCGACCTGGTAATGCCGAACATGGACGGCACGGAACTGATTCGTCAAATCAAGGATATGTCCCCGCAGACGCCGGCAATTTTGTTTTCCGGCAAGATCAAGGTCTATGAATGCGAGACCAAGGCCGACGTCTTCCTTCCCAAAGGAGCGTACGCGCCGGCCGAATTGCTGGAACGCATTCGCTTGTTGCTGGTGCGGAAGCGCGGTCCCAAGCGAAACCCGCCGTCCGTTGCGGCCAGAGAAAAAATCGCATAGCCCTCGGGGGGCAGAAGAACAGCGAACAGCGATCAGCGATCAGCCAGAACAGGAGACAGGAGTTAGGAGGCGGAGCGGCAGAAAGTGGCGGGGTTGCGGGGATTTGAAGAGATGCGGAGGCGAGAAGCGCAGGGCATAGCGGAGCGGCTCAGCACCTTACGATTGCAGACAGGGCCCGCCGGCCCTTTGACTCCGCTCAGGGCAGGCTCAAGGCCGCCGGCGCTACCTGTTTCGGGCTCCCGTATTTCACCCGCTACGCGGACTCGGCCTTGGTCGCGTCTTTTTTCCCACGCCCCGCGGAGCGGGACCGGTGCTTCCGCCGTGATGCGGGGCCAGCTCTTCCACCCACAAAAAGGCACAGCGGTTCGTGAGGCTATTCCGTTCAAGCACGGGGCGGCCCGGCAACTGCGCACGCCGCTGACAACGGTTCCGGTTCCCCTGTAAGATCAAGAGTTCATGGCTGCGATCATAGAAGTTGAGAACGCCCGAAAGACGTATCGCGTCGGCAGGGTCGAGGTGCCGGCCTTGCGCGGGGTGACGTTCAGGGTCGAGGCCGGAGAATTCGTGAGCATCGTGGGGCCTTCCGGCAGCGGGAAGTCCACGCTGTTTTACGTTTTGGGAGGGCTGACGCGCGCCGACACGGGGCGGGTGGTGGTCGCCGGGCAGGACTGCGCCACGCTTTCCGATGCCGAGCGCACCGTCATGCGCAAGCGCAAAATCGGATTCGTCTTCCAGAAATTCAACCTCTTGCCTACGTTGAGCGCCCGTGGCAATATCGAGATCGCCCGCGAGATCGCGGGCCGCGGCAGGGCCGATGACGGGTATTTCGACCGCATCGTGCGGCTGCTGGGCATTGAGCAGCGGCTGGAGCATCGTCCCGCGGAATTGAGCGGAGGCGAGCAGCAGCGGGTGGCTTTGGCGCGCGCCCTGATCAACCGCCCGGCGCTGGTGCTGGCGGATGAGCCTACGGGCAATCTGGATTCGCAGAATTCCGAAATCGTGCTGCGCATGCTGCGGGAAACCAATCAGGAATTAGGCCAGACGGTGCTGATGATCACGCACAATCCGCAAGCAGCCGCGGTGGGCGACCGCATTATACACATGCGCGACGGACACATTGTCCGCCCCGAAGACGATCCCCAGTGGAAGCCCGTGGTGACGCAATAGAACCGGCGCGCAGGACAAGACTGATGGAGGCAACACTGACGTCCGCCGTAACGCCCGCACCCGTGCCGGTGGGACACGCCGGGAGCAGCCGGCGGCCGGCAAAGGCGGCAGCCCGGGTGTTGGCCACGGTGCTCGGTGCGTATCTGTTGCTGGTGTCGGGCATGTTGGGGGCGGCGTTACGAAAGACCGGGGGGCACTTGGTGTATCCCACCGACGATACGTACATTAGCATGTCGCTGGCCAAGAACCTGGCGGCGCATGGGACGCTGGGGATTACGAAATACGAATATTCCGCCTGCAGTTCGACTCCCCTTTACATTCCTATCCTGGCCGCCACTTTCAGAATTTTTGGGCCGCTCGTGGTTCTCCCGCTGCTGATCAATGTTCTGGCGGGAATTGCACTGTTATGGCTGGCGGCCAGAATTTTGACGGAGCACGGAATGACCTCGCCGCACGGGGTGGCAGCGGTGCTGCTGGTCCTCCTCCTGGCGGTCCCGATGACCGCGCTCACGATCTTGGGCATGGAACATTTGATTCATGCCGCGGCTACCCTTGCTTTTGCCTGGTACTCCGCGGCATGTCTGAGCAGCGAAAGACGGCCCAATCTGCTTCTGTTGTGCGGCTTGGCGTTTCTGCTGGGGGGAATCCGGTACGAAGGACTGTTCACGGTGGGGGGGGCATGCCTGCTGCTGCTGCTGGCGGGCAAGATTCGGCCAGCCTTGCTGAGCGGCGCCGCCGCCGTGATTCCGGCCACGGCGGTAGGGCTGTATTCCGTAAGGAAAGGATGGTTCTTTCTGCCGAATTCGCTGCTGTTGAAAGGCAGCCTGCCCCAGGGGGGAACCGCCCTGTTTTTTAGCGTACCGAAGACAATCCTGCTCTCGGTGTGTGCACCGGCGCTGCTGCTGGCAACGCTGGCGCTGGTTTCCCGATCGCGGCTGCGGTGGAACGTGAAGCTTCTGCTGGCGGCTTTGGTTGCGGGTGCGGGCCTTAGCCTGGCATCGCCCGGAAACTGGCTCGACCTTACCAGGAATGTTCTCGTGCGGCTGGCCCACTTGCCGGCTGAGTCACCGGCAGTATTTGGACTGGCCGCATTCGCGTTGCTCTGCCGGGTATTGTTCGCCCGGCGGCTGCCGGCAACCGCCAAGTACATGACCGGCGTCTTCCTGATCAGCGCTATCCTTCACCAGGAACTTGCCAATTATGGCTGGTTCTACCGCTATGAATCGTACCTGGTGGCGCTGGGCATCGTGACAGCGGCGCTCTGCATTTGGGATTTGCGGTCCACACTTTCGCCGGCGAAAGAAGCAGCGAAGAGGAAGGCAAGCGAACCCCGGCGCCGCGCTCCGGGGACCGCGGCCGTAGCCGCGGCGCTGGTGGCACTGGCCACGCTCGTTCCCCTGCTCACGCGCAGTTTTCATTCCTTGGCCGATATTGGTCCCCGGGTCTTCGATATTTACGGCCAGCAGTACCAGATGGCGAGCTTCTTTCGCACCTACTACCCGCATTCGCGCATCGCCCTGAACGATGTCGGCGCCGTTACTTTTTATGGCGACGATTTGCACTGCCTCGATCTTGCCGGGTTAGCCAGCATCGATGCCATGCGGCTGCGGCGCCGCGGAAATTTTACCCTGCAAGATTTGGATGATCTGGTGCACCGGCGCGGCACCCAGGTGATCGCCGTTTACGACAAATGGTTCGGCTTCGACCGCATGCCCGCCCCCCGCGATTGGATCAGGGTGGAGAAATGGACCATCGCTTACAGCAGGGGGCTCGGAGACCGCACAGTCTCGTTCTACGGGGTGGGAATGGAAAACGCCTGGCGGCTGCGCGCTAACCTGCGCAAATTCGATCCCCAGTTGCCCGAGGAAGTATCGCACGCGAGCGGGTGGCAATAAAAAAGTTATTGCTCAGAAGTTTCTAATGTGCGATCATAGAAGCAGTTAAATGGCTGAGTTTCCCCAACCGAAAGCTGAATTTTTCAAATCCATTAAGAGCAGAGAACTTGCGGCCGGCAGGGCAGGCCCGCTACCGGCCGGGGCCATAAATTCCCACCCATCGAGCACCCCAGGGAGACTAAGGAGGAACGAGTAATGCCTGAGTTTTTGCTTGCGGAGCAGTTGGCCAATAAGTTGGATGTAGCGCAAGCCGAGTTGTCCGGATTCGAAGCGCGGGGCGTAATTCGAGCGGTAAAGAAGAACGGCCGCACGTATTACTCATCCCGCGATTTTTACCGGCTCAAGGGGATACTGCATTTCATGCGCACCAAGGGACTCTCCCTGGATGAAGCGCAGGAGCAAATGGCCAACTGGAAGTTGATGCCGCAAGCTGCGAATTAGCAGGGGGCCGCCGGCGAGCGGCGGCAGGAAGCACCAAGCAACCAGCACCGAGCAGCAAGCGCCGCGCCAGAAAGACGGGCGTGAAACCGCGGTTCGGGGCCCGAGATGCGGGGGACAAAGCGCAGGCCCGGCAAACGGAGGGCCGCGAGAGCGTGCAGGAGGTTCCTTCCATCATCCCCAGGCCCAGCAGGGCTGCGAGAAGCGCGAATTTTCCAAGCTCACCATGAATCCTCTGCCAGCCGCATCTTCTATGGCGCAATTTTGCCGGCGGCATTCCGCGCCGGCAGGCGATAAACCGTCTGTCCGATGGGCTCCAGCAAATCTCCGAGCCAGAACAAACTTTCCGAATGTCCCGCAAAGAACAGCCCCCCGGGCTTGAGCAAGCGGGCAAAGCGCTCCACCAGGCGCTGTTGAGCGGGGCGGTCAAAATAGATAATCACGTTGCGGCAAAAAATGGCATCCAGCTTGCCACGCAACGGCCATGGTTCCTGCATCAAGTTGATGCGGGCGAAGGCGACCAGATTCCTGATTTCCGGTTTAACCTGCACGGAGGCCGCAAATTCTCCGGCGCCGCCCAGAAAGCAGCTTTTCACCAGCTCGTGAGGCAGGCCGCGCAGGACGGCGCGGTGATAGATTCCGAGCTGTGCCTGCTCCAGAACCGAAGTATCGATGTCGCTGGCCAGGATTTTGAGGTCCCAGGCGGCCAGCCGTTTCAGATTCATGGCGGCGGTGATGGCAATGGAATATGGCTCTTCGCCGGTCGAGCAACCTGCGCTCCAGATGCGAAGGCGCGGGCAATTGCCCCGGTCCGCCAACTGCATCGCGGGCCGCAGCAACAACTGAGTCAGGAGATCGAAATGGTGGCTTTCCCGGAAGAACCCGGTTTTGTTGGTCGTGACGGCGTTGACCAGCTCCTGAAATTCGCCGGCCGCTCCGGCGCCGCTTTTCAGGTACTCGTAATAATCCATGAAGCAGTCGAGTCCATAGTGGCGCAACCGCTTCATAAGACGATTGCTTAACAGCAACCGTTTATGATCGCGCAGAAAGATGCCGGTCTGGTCGTAAACCAGCGCGCGCAACAGCTCAAATTCCCGAGCGGTAATGGTAATGTGGGCGCCCGGCAGCATGGATCACCAAAGAAGGCAGGAACCAGCAGCCAGGAACCGGAAATTGGAACTTCCCAGGATCTTAGCCATCGGCAGGCTCCTTCGGGGATGGCAGGGCAAGAGCACGGCAGCGTCTTCTCCGGGAAGAAGCGAAACCACCGGCTCAGTCATCGGGAACCTCCTGACACAACCCAGTGCCGGCGCAAAAGACATGCGCTTATAAGGAAATAATCGGCCGGCCGGGTCAGTCTCTTTATGAGTCCGTCATAGTTTTCGGATGGATGAGAAGAAAATAATTTCTTATGTCAAAAGCACCGCGGCCGGCAAAGTATTTTTTAGGTCAGATGCAATTTCCAAATCCAGTAGCTGAAGGCTTCCCGCAGGGCGATTCTGGCGCGGTCGAACCAGGCGTGAGGAATGGAGTCCGGCCGGGGCGAGGCGTAAACGGTGAGTCTTTGGGACTGGAGCATGCGCTTGACGCGGAACATATGGTAGGCATCGCTGACGGCAAGACACTGGGCAATGCCATTGGCGCGCAGGATATTGGCGGTGCGTTCCGCCGACTGCGCCGTATCCGCGCTTTGGGTTTCGGCAATCAGATTCATATCGGGGATGCCCCGCGCCCGCAGGTAGTCGCGTCCGACTTGGCCTTCGCTGAAATTCGGGTCGCGGGCGGCGCCGCCGGTGGTAATCACCAGCGGCGCAATTCCCCGTTGAAACAGAGCCAAGGCATGGTCCAGGCGGGCGCGGAAAACCGGCGAGGGGTGTCCCACATACTCGGCCGCGCCAAAGACGATGATGGCGCCGGCGGGACGAGTTTCATCAAGCGGCGCCTGGCGCATGATGCGGCCCGCGGTGACCACCAGGAAGCTCATGCCGGCGGCCAACAGCGACGCAAACACGCGCCACATCCAACCGTAAACAGCACGCCCGGGCCGCCCCGCCGGAGCTGCCGGCGAGGGTTCGATGCCGGCGCCTCCGGCAGCAGTGTGCTCCGCCGGTTCGCTCGGGATGATCCGGAAGAAACAGGTTGCGGCCATCATTTGCCGCTTAAAGCGGCGCTAATTTCCTGGGCGGAAATCGCTCCTTCGCGCTGGATGCGCCAGCACGGCTTGCCGATTTCCTCTACGGTAAGATCGACGATGGTCGAAGGAAGCTCGCGGGGGGAAGGACCACCATCCACAATGATATTGAGCCGGCTGCCGAGCTGATCGCGGACGGCGGCAGCCGTAGTGCATTCGCTGGCGCCACTCAGATTGGCGGAAGTAGCGGTAAGCGGAACTCCCGCGGCCTGGATCACCGCCAGCGGAATTTTGGCTGCGGGGACACGCAGCGCCACATTGCCGCTATTGGCCGTCACCTTCAAGGGCAGCTTGGGAGCGGCCTGTACGATCAAGGTCAGCGGCCCCGGCCAGAAGCGCTCGGCCAGCAGGTAGAACTCGGCGTGCAGGTTCTTAGCCAAAGCTTCGGCCTGGTTCACCGAGCCAATCAGCAAGGAAAGCGGCTTATGCCGGGAGCGGGTCTTGATGTCGTACACCAGCTCGACGGCCTGCAAGTTGAAGGGATCGGCGGCCAAACCGTAGAACGTGTCGGTGGGCATGCCCAAAACTTCGCCCTGCCGGAGCTGATCGGCGGCATAGGCGACGAGATGAGCTTCCGGCTTCTCGCAGTTGATGCGAATTATTTCGGGAGCCAACTTATTCCTTCCCAGAAAATCCGGCGCCGTGGACATTTTGGACACCACACAACGAGCGTCAAAACCCCGAAATTACCACACTTAGCTGTATTGTAGCAACTACAAGGTAATTCGTGGAGGCGCGAGAGAAAAGTAAAATGGCAACGGCCGCACCGCATTCCCGGTTTTGTGCCGCGCCCGCGCAATTCGGACTATGATCTAGCCACGATGTCTCAACCCGCCCCAATTCGCCTGCGCCGCGTCACCAGCCGCCAGAATACGCTGCTGAAGGAGGTGCGCCGGGCGTTCAGCCAAGGCCAGCTTACCGCGGATGGCTACTGCGCCATCGAGAGCGTGCGGGTGATCGAAGAAGCCATACGCAGCGGACTGAAATTCAAGGCAATACTGTTCAGCGAGTCGGCCGAGGTCCAGGCACGGCGGCTCCTGCCGCAAATTGGGAGTCACGTGGAAACCGTGGTCCTGCCGGACAAGGTTTTTGCCGGCGTGGCGGCAACGGAGACGCCCCAAGGCGTGGCCGCCCTGGTAAAACTCAGAGAAGCCTCCCTGGAGAAGTTGTTGTCTGCGCCCCGGCCCCTGCTGGTGGTAACCGCCGGCGTACAGGACCCAGGCAACCTGGGAACCATTCTGCGGTCCGCGGAGGCCTTTGGGGTTACCGGGGCGGTGCTGGGGACCGGAGGCGCCAGTCCCTTCAACCCTAAGCTGGTGCGGGCCAGCGCGGGGTCGCTGTTCCGCTTGGGAGTGGTACAAGCCGATATTGCGGCAGTGTTGCCCCAGTTGCGCGCGCATGGAGTGCGGCTGGCGGCGACTTCTTCCCATAAGGGGACGCCGCTGCCCGCGGCCAAGCTGGGCGGCCCCTTGGCGTTGTTTGTCGGCAACGAGGGCGCGGGCTTGCCGAAGGAGCTGCTCAAGGAGATGGATGAGATCGTGATGATCCCGCACTCGCCGCGGGTGGAGTCATTGAATGCGGGAGTCGCGGCCAGCATCATGCTGTATGAGATTGCAAGACAACGGGAAACAAGGGGGGATTTGTAATTTCAAATTTCAAATTTGAAATTCTCCCAGGTTTTCTGTGGTAAAGGATCCTGGTTTCATGGGTCTTTTTCAATCCAATCCGATGGGGGATGAGGCGCTGAACCGGGGCCATCCGCTGGCAGACCGGATGCGTCCGCGCACCCTGGAGGAATTTGTGGGCCAGGAACACCTGCTGGCGCCGGGCAAGCCGCTGCGTCTGCAGATCGAGCGCGACGACGCGCAGTCGATCCTCTTCTGGGGGCCGCCCGGCGTGGGCAAAACCACGCTGGCCAAGATCATTGCCCGCGCCACCACAGCCGAGTTCATCCAGTTCTCCGCCGTGCTGAGCGGGATCAAGGAAATCAAGCAGGTGATGGCGGACGCCGAAAAAGCCCGCCAGTACGGCACGCGCACCATCCTGTTCGTGGATGAAATCCATCGCTTCAACAAGGCGCAGCAGGACGCTTTTCTGCCCTATGTGGAAAGCGGGGCGATTCGCCTGATCGGCGCCACGACGGAGAACCCTTCGTTCGAGATCATTTCCGCCCTGCTGTCGCGCTGCCGGGTTTACGTGCTGAACCCGCTGGCGGAGGAGCAGATTGTCCAGTTGCTGCAACGCGCGCTGGCGGATGCGGAACGCGGGCTGGGAGAGCTGCATTTGCGCGCGGGGGATGCGGTGCTGCGGAAGATTGCAGCTTACTCGAGCGGAGACGCGCGGGCGGCTTATAACGCACTGGAGGTGGCCGCGGGCCTGGCCGTGAGCCCAGCCGCGGGCGGCGCGGAAATCACCGACGCCATGGCGCACGATGCCCTGCAAAAGCGCGTGCTGCTCTACGACAAGAGCGGCGAAGAACACTACAACCTGATCTCGGCGCTGCACAAGTCGGTGCGCAACAGCGATCCTGACGCCGCGTTGTACTGGCTGGGACGCATGCTCGAAGGCGGCGAAGACCCTCTCTATATTGCCCGGCGAATGGTGCGCATGGCGGTCGAGGACATAGGTTTGGCCGACCCCAACGCGCTATCGCTGACGGTGGCGGCGCGCGATGCCGTGGACTTCATCGGCATGCCGGAAGGCAATTTGGCTTTGGCGGAAGCGGCGGTGTATCTGGCTTTGGCGCCCAAGTCCAATGCCCTTTACACCGCCTACGGCGCCGTCTTGCGGGACGTGGAAGCCACCGCGGCCGATTCCGTTCCCTTGCACCTGCGCAATGCGCCGACTTCTCTGATGCAGCAGCTCGGATATGGCCAAGGCTACCAATACGCGCATGACCTGGAATCCAAGGTCGCCGATATGCAATGCCTGCCCGACAACCTGAAAGACCGCGTCTATTACCGCCCCACCGGCGAAGGCGTTGAAAAGCGGATTCGCGAACGGATGGAAGAACTGAAGCGCAAGCGAAAGAGCCGATAGCTTTCCGCGGCCGGCCGGAACAGGAGTCAGGGGATAGTAGCTAGTAGCTGGTAGTTAGCAGCTAGGGGCCGCGAGCAGTAGCTAGCAGCTAGTAGTTAGTAACTAGGGGCGTGGGGCTGGGGGTTATTGATGGCTGCAGAAGTAATCTTTTCTCGACCGGTGCTTTCGGAGCGCACCCGGCGCGCCCTGTTACCCTTTCTCGGGCTGGCCACGGGCGCCAGCGTAGCCACAATCTATTACAACCAGCCGCTGCTGCTGGAAATCAGCCGCACTTTTCATGTGACGGAGGGCCGGGCGGGCGCCATTTCCGTAGCCACGCAGCTTGGGTATGCGGGCGGAATTCTCCTGTTTGTGCCCCTGGGCGACGTAGTAGAGCGCCGGAAACTGATCCTGCGACTCTTCGCGGCGATTGCGCTGGCCTTGGCGGCGGCGGGGCTGGCGCCCACTTTCTGGCTCCTGGCGGCGGCCAGTGTGGTGGTCGGAATGACCGCCGCAGTAACCCACGTAATGGTTCCGATAGCCCCGGAATTGACCGGCCCGGGCGAAGGCGGGCGGGCCATCGGCATCGTGATGACCGGTCTATTGCTGGGAGTGCTTTTAGGACGCGCCGCTTCGGGCGCCATTGCCGAGGCGCTGGGATGGCGCGCCGTGTTCCTGCTGGGCGCCGCGGCCACTGCCGGCGTTGTGCCGCTGCTGTGGTGGCGCATGCCCGTATTGCCGCCGGTCCGGCCGGTCGGGTATCGCGCAGCGCTGACTTCTCTTTGGGAGCTGATTTGGCAACAGCCGTTATTGCGCGAGGCTTCGACGGTGGGTTTTCTGGTTTTCGCCGCGTTTATTTCCTTCTGGACGAATCTGGCGTTCTTTTTGGGTTCGCCACACTATCGTTTAGGACCGGCGGTTGCGGGCAGCTTCGGTCTGCTGGGCGCGGCCGGCGCCATAATTGCCTTCCCAGCCGGCAGGCTGGCCGACCGCTACGGTCCGCACGCCACGCTGACGCTGGCGCTGGGCTCGTTAAGCGCAGGCTATGTGCTGCTCTGGGTTTTTGGTTATCACATCGCGGGGCTGATTGCGGGCGTCATCGTGCTCGACATTGGACAGCAAACGATGCAAATATCGAACCAAGCCCGCATTTTTGCCCTGTCCCACGCGGCCAGAAGCCGGATCAACACGGTTTATATGATCATTTTCTTTCTGGGGGGCGCGCTCGGATCGGCGGTCTCCGCGGCCGCTTGGGGCCGCTGGCAATGGAGCGGCGTTTGCGGCTGGGGACTGATGATGCTGGCGCTGGCGTGGCTGCGGCACGGATATGGCAGCCGCGTCCGGGCGTTAGAGGCCCGGGCCCACCCAGCGGGCTAGCGCACGGCGCCGCGCAAACGGGTGGAGAGTGCTATAGGATAGGGGAGAAGCTGGCGGAAAGAATTCATCCGAGGGCAGGCGCGATGCCATCCCGTGAGTGGTACACTTTTCCGGAATCCTACGATCGGACGACGAAGATCATTTCAGCCTGTATTTGCGCGGGCTACGTAGCCGGCGCCGTGGCTACCAGGAGCCCTATCGTCACCGTCCTGGGGGCGGCCGTGCTCGCCCTCGCATATGCCTATTCGCCGCGGGCATGCGCGGTCTCGAACCGGGCGATCCTAGTCAAACGGCTCATAGGAAGCGTTCATTTTCCGCTGGAGGACGTCCGCGAAGCGCGGGCCGCCACGGCGGCCGACCTGCGCGGCTGCATGCGGCTGTGGGCAAGCGGGGGGCTCTTCGGCTACTACGGTCTGTTCCGGACCGCAAAACTCGGGAAATGCCCGTGGTACGTGACCAACCGGCGAAACGCCGTGGTGGTAGTTACCGGCGCCAAGACCGCGGTATTCAGTCCCGACAACGTGGATGGCTTTCTGGAGGCGATTCGGGCCGCGGCGCCGGTTCCGGAAGTTTCGGGAGACGAGCTTATACTGGCGCCGCCGCAGCCGCCGCCGGCCGCCGGGAGACTGGCGGGCATTTTGCTGGCATCCACGACCGGCCTGGTGGTGCTAACGATCGTGGCGCTTGCCTTCCTATACTCGCCCGGTCCGCCGAGTTACACGCTGACGCCAAATTCCCTGACGATCAACGACCGGTTTTATCCCGTTACCCTAAATGCGGGTTCGGTGGACGTAGAACATATTCGCGTGGTGGATATCCGCAACGATCCGGAGTGGCGGCCCACGGGACGAACCAATGGGTTCGCCAACTCGCATTACCGCTCGGGCTGGTTTCGCATAGCCAATGGTCAAGAAGCACGAATGTACTGGGCCACAGGCAGCCGCCTGGTCCTTCTGCCGCCCAAAGGCACCGCGGTTCCGGTGCTGATGGAGGCAAGCGATCCGGAGCGGTTCATCGAGGAAGTGCGGCAGGCGTGGTCCGAAAATTATTGAGAGACATTGTGAACCGCAACGCCCCGCCAGAGGTGAAAGCAGAATTGCCGGTTGCAACGGCCGCAGAGAAAAGACTCCCGTCCCCCGCTAAGCCATGCGGGGCGCGATGGTCCCAGGGGGCGGTATTGGCCCTCTTGCTGGTGGTCTATCTGGGCTCCGCCTTCTCGCCAGCGCTGCTGGACGACGCCGATTCCAGCCATGCGGAAGCGGCCCGCGAAATGGTGGTGCGCGGCGACTATGTGACCCTGCACGTCAACGGGGTGCGCTACCTGGAAAAAGCGCCGCTGATGTACTGGCTGGCCGCATTCAGCTACCACGTTTTCGGGGTCAACGAATTCGCCGCGCGTTTGCCCATCGTGCTCGCCATTCTGCTCACCGCGCTCTTGGCCATGCGGTGGGCGGGACGCGCCTTCGGCGAGCGGGCGGGCATTTATGCGGCGCTGTTTACCGCCAGCACCGCCGGTTTTTATCTTTTTACCCGCATCCTGATTCCGGAAGCGATTTTGAGCCTGCTGACCGCCGCCGCCTTGTACTTTTTTCTTACCGGACTGCAGGACAACACCGCCTGGCGCTGGTATGCGGGATATGCGTGCGTGGCGCTGGGGATACTGGCCAAAGGGCTGATCGCGCTGGTATTCACCGGGGCAGCGGCATCCGGTTATCTGCTGTTAAGCGGGGAATGGCGGCGGTGGCGAGAGTTTCGCCTGACCAGCGGCCTGATTTTGCTGGCGGCAATTGCCGCGCCCTGGCATGTGCTCGCCGGACTTCGCAATCACGGGTTCTTCTGGTTCTACTTCGTGAACGAGCACTTTCTGCGCTTCCTGGGCCGGCGGTATCCCAAGGATTACAACAAGCTGCCGGCAACGCTTTACTGGAGCCTGCACCTGGTCTGGTTCTTCCCCTGGAGCATGTACCTGCCATTGGTGGGACTGCCCCGGCTAAAGCCCCTAACCGGAGGCGCCGGCAGGAGCGTAACCTCGGCCGAAACCTTTGGCGCACGGACGCGTTTGCTGTGCTGGATATGGGCCGGAGTGATTCTGGTCTTCTTTTCCGTCTCCACCAATCAGGAGTACTACACCTTCCCCGCATACTTGCCGGTGCTGATGCTGGTGGCGGCGGCGATCGCGGAACCGGAAGAGAACAATCCCGGCAGCCGCGCATTGCGGTGGAGCGCCGGCGCGGTGGCGGCATTGTCGGTGGCGGCGGGAAGCGCGCTGGGAGCGGGACTTTGGAGCTCGCGCCATCTGCCTTACGCCGGCGATATCGGGTCGGTTTTGGCCAAGCACAATCTGGCGAACGACACGCTGTCCATGTCGCACATGCTGGATCTGACCGGAGAATCCTTCGCTG
>Ga0326728_10017484_pt1 | contig 14352 bp, 6 predicted proteins | sample MB3enrmetagenome_FD_207602 | JGI IMG/M metagenome (GOLD analysis project Ga0326728, IMG submission 207602) | Lab enriched peat soil microbial communities from McLean, Ithaca, NY, United States - MB31MN | ecosystem: Environmental > Terrestrial > Soil > Wetlands > Peat | place: USA: New York...
TGGGCGTGGCTATGAACTTATTTCAACTGATGTCTGTCCACAATGTAAGGGAAAAGGCAAGTCAAAATCAGTAGATTTCATGAAATTTTCGGAAAAAGATATTGATAGCTTCCTGAAAGAAGGAGCAACATGTGAAAAATGTAAGGGCATTGGAAGTCTTGAAACAACCCTCCAATGTAAAACTTGCGATGGGCTCGGAAATATATACACTTGCAAGGTTTGCGGGGCGCGCATTTTGGAACATCGGGATACTGAGGATGAGATATGTGATTCATGTTCCAGTTCTCAATATGTTTATTCACTTGATGATTCCTGTGATATTAAGGACGTGGAAGCAGAAAAACTTTACCATGGCGTAGTGAATAGTAAAGCATCTTTTGGAGTTTTTGTGGACCTTAATCCCCATATAAGGGGGCTTATGCACTCCAGCAATGTTGGGACCCTACCTGAAATGGGGGATTCCGTGATTGTACTGGTGAAAAGCATCAAAGCTGGAGGAAAACTCGACCTAATTCCAAAAACCCTTAAAAGATATGAAACAATTGAGATTGAGAAAGAGCTCCCGCTTAAGAACTCTGCTGAAATAGACCCAAGTATGAAGGGTAGGATCATCCGAATAGAAGGAGATGTTATCCAGGTAAAGCAAACCAGTGGGCCAACTATTTTCACGATTAACGATGAAGGAGGCTTTATTCAGTGTGCAGCTTTCGAGAGCGCAGGGAAACGCTCCTATCCACACATCGATGCTGATATGATTGTTTCAATCACTGGGGAAGTAACTTTGCGGGATGAGCAGATTCAGATTGAAGTAATGAGTATGAAACTGCTTACAGGAGAAAAGGAGACAGTTGTCAGGGCAAGAGTTGAAAAGGTAATTGATGAAAAAGCATCACCTTCTGACATTCCCTTTCTTATAAAAAGCGATATTATGGAAAAGCTCAAACCCAGGATGCTCCTTGTAGCTAAAGAAATTAAAAAAGCTATATTCCATTCAAGGCCCATAATACTCAGGCATCATGCAGATGCTGATGGGATTACCTCGGCAATTGCAATTGAGAGGGCTATACTTCCCCTTATTACTGATATAGGTGGAACAGATGCAGAATATTATTTCTACAAGCGTGCTCCTTCGAAGGCACCTTATTATGAACTTGCGGATGTTACGAGGGATATTTCATTTGCACTTGAAGATTCCTCAAGGCATGGGCAGAAAATGCCACTTGTAATTCTTGTGGACAACGGGTCAACCGAAGAGGATGTCCCCGCCATGCGGCAGGCAGAGGTTTATGGCATTGATATGCTTGTTATTGACCATCATCATCCTGATGAGATAGTCGATCAGTATCTTATAGGACACGTAAATCCTGCACATGTAGGAGGGGATTTTGGGGTTACTTCAGGTATGCTCTGTACTGAGATTGCTCGTATGATAAATCCAAAAGTTAGTGATGAAATAAAGCATCTTCCTGCAGTTTCAGCAGTCGGAGATCGTTCGGAAGCTCCTGAAGCTACAAGATATATTTCTCAAGTTTCGGATCACTATATGCTTGAAGAATTGAAAGAAATGGCTTTGGCGCTGGATTATGAACAATTCTGGCTGAAATTTAGCAGTGGAAAAGGCCTTATAGATGATATCCTAGATCTAGGTGATCACACTATCCATAATAAGCTGATTTTTCTCCTGTGTGAGCAGGCAAATACCATGATAAAAGAACAACTTGAAACCTGTCTTTTTAATGTTAAGTCTCAGAAATTAGCAAATGGTGCTATCATGAACGTTATTGACGTCGAGAACTATGCCCAAAAATTCACCTTTCCACCACCTGGAAAAACCTCTGGGGAAGTCCACGATGTACTTGTCAAAAAAAACCCAGATAGAGCTATAGTGACTATAGGATATGGGCCTGACTTTGCTGTCATTCGTTCGAAAGGGATTTTTATGAATATTCCAAGAATTGTCAGGGAACTTAGAGACGAAATGAAGGGTGCAGGTGTCAGCGGAGGAGGCCACCTTGTCGTGGGCAGTATCAAGTTTGTAGAAGGAATGAGGACCGAGGTGCTATCAAAGCTTGCTGAAAAAATATCAGCTACGAAAGTAGAGTATTGAAACCTTTGATAAACATCATTTTTCTCGTTTCCTTTACAATGGCACCTGTGGATTAGGAAACAAATTATTTTTTATGCAAAGTTCCATGTAGTTTGTGATCCAAATTTGAAATTTGATCTTTATGTTGAGATGGGATTTTTATATTTTTAAGAAATAAAGGAGTGATATTTGGATCAACAAATTTTTGACCAATTTTAATGATTCATGGCCAGGTAATCTTCCTCTTCTTGATAATCATTTCCCAAAATTTTTTATCAAACTTTTTGATACTGAATCATACAGATTATAGTGATAATGAATAAAATATTTACTAATGTACACAAAAATGTATAGCAAAAATGCTAAAATAGAACAAGACTTCCATGCCCAAACATCTTTTTTAGTTTATGGGGTTTGAAACTACAAATACGAGATAATTTTAATGAAATTCTAAAAACTGTCAAATAATTTTGGCCGAAAAGAATAGTTCTGAATCTCTTAATTTCGGAGAGCATTTCTCCAAATCATAATAAAATCAAAAAAATTCTTGTAGGTGTAAGCTTTGAATATTACAATGAAAAATGATTCCACTACTAGTAGTATACTACCAGTTTACTGTCCAATCTTCTGAATTGTATAGTATCGTTTATATTAAAACTTTACCTAATGCAGTAGTTCCGATTAGCTGTAGTTCCAAATGACTACTCTTATTAGTCCCCAATTTTCTTCAATAGTTCACAAGAAAAAACTTCAACATACATCTAACCTCTATTTTTAGAATTAAAAATTGTATTTATATTTTCCAAATTATTCCTTTTTTAACATTTTTTTACTTTATATGAGATTTCCCCCATCAATATTTAATAGCGAAGTCCATAATTGTTAAAGTTAATTGATTACCGAAAATTCCAAATGTCTGTTTTCTGTGTTGATGATAGCTCAGGTACTCGTTTCAAAATGGTTTTTCTTCTTAAATTTTAGCTTACTTGTGGATAATTTATAGAGGATTTAGATAAGCTCCTAAATTTAATCATATTTTTATAAGTTGTATATATGTGACTCGTAAAAATAAGATGTTTATCGAAATCCTCTCTAGTATGTTTACTTGATCATGCTAATGTCAGCTTTAGAAATGCGTTTTTGGTTTAACTTCTTGATTTATACTTATAGGTCGAGAATATTTATCTTGTTCATGAGACATCTATATTTCTTTCCAAATAAATAAAGTGGAAAGAATTGAATTTTATGGCGTCTTCAGAAAAAAAGCTTTGAGGTCTACATTCCATGCAGTCGGTCTTTGTCAAACAATACAAATTTTGAGCTAGCGGGTCGATTTTTTTTCGTTTCCTATAGTTTGTAGGAAAAACTACTTTCCATTTTCCCACTTTTCCAATTCTTGTCCTAATCGATCAGCCCAGGAATTGACTACAATCATTATAATATTTTTTATTTTAGTTCTAGAATAGATTTTATATCTGAAAACATAGCCTCCTCCATCCAGATTCTGCTGAGATCTTTGTAAAATTTTTTTTTCATGCAATTTTTTTACGGAACGCTGGATTGTGGATATGTCCAGAGTCAAAATTTCTGAAAGAAAGTAAGTGTCAGCCCACTGGTCTGTTTCTTTTAAGAAATATTTCATAACCTTGAGGTCTGCTTTTGTTAAATTAAGGGCACATTTAATTACATCTTCTACTTGGAACTCTTTACAAGCAAAGTCCATTGTCTCACTCCATCGAAATTGCTACAGTACGGTAATATCTTATCAGTAGTAGTTATATATTAACAAATGCTGTACTCGCCAGCTAAAAATATGACGAATGTGTTTTTTGACAATTATGTTTCAAGCTTATTTACATTCAATAACCAAAAAATTCACAGCGTGGAAAATAAGATTCATAAAGCGAGTATGAAAGTATTCTGAAAATTATCATGTTACTATTGATGTATTGGCTGTTTTTTCTATACTTCTAAAACCAGATAAGGAATTTGATTCAAGTAATTCTTTAACTTTTTTACATGCACTTATTTTTTCAATAAGAACATTTAGAAGCTGAAGTCTAAGAGGATCTGCAGTTTTGAAATCTATTTTTTTTGGGATATCTTTCACTTCATCTGCTAATTAGGTATGTTCTGAAATTAATTTTTATCACATAATACTGTACTCAGACAGAAAAAATTGTATTTGACGGCAAAAGTTTCAAATAATCCTTTGGTAATGGTAATGAAAAACAGGGCAATAGACGTGTTGATTATAAAACCAATATTTAAAAGCAATATAATTACTTCAGTACTTCACTAATTTTTACTTCACCATAAAAAGAAGTCTTATCCACTTTTATATGCGGTATAAACGTTTTTAAATACTTTTCTATCATATAATTCTGAATATAGTCCTAAAATAGAATCAAAGTCAAAGATATATTGATGCTTTATCACAACTTTTAAAAGATTATGTAAATATAAAGATTGATGTTTCACTTACACTTAGGAGTATTTTAGTGCAGTTGTGAGTATGGTAATTAGTCATAATTCTTTTCACTCGGTCTCACAAACAGTATCATTATGCTGAGTGCTAAACCTCCATAAGTGACCATCTCAAAAAAAATAAAGATTAGAGAGTTTATACAATAATTGAAAAATTCTCTTTCTAAATCCAATAAAAGCTCTGAAAACAGGTAAGATCTATGAATTACCTGTTGATTACAGTAATGATATTTCTTATGGAAAAACATATTCATCTTATGAAAGATATTAATGCTTTACAAGCTGAAAAATCGACAAAATCCTTTTACTCATATAATTCCCTTTATATCAAAATAAGAAAGATTTACTGTATTAGTTATTTTATAGAAACAAAATAAAAAGATAGTTTAATGTCCATTATTTCATCGACCTTATCAAACGCTTAGATTTTAAAATTAAGGTTATTTGTCTTGCTGGGGAGTTTTATTCTATAGATGTTTTTAAATTTTTGCAAAATAATAAGATTTCACGTACAGTTCTAGTTATTGAGAACGGGAAATAGGTTAGACAGATCCTGAAAGGTGGTAATGCATAGATTGAATAATATGCTATGAAGGATCTCATAACAAAAATTATTTTAAATATTATCATTCTTGTCAAGTATCATTAAAGGAAAAAGAGGAAAAATGAACTTGAAACCTTGATTTTTTTGTTTTTTGGCGTGAAATGATCTCCACGAAATGTAGGCATAGTTTACAGACGAGGGTTTGCTATTGAATCATTATAACGAATTAGGAATGTGATCAAAACAAGAATTCCATCTAAAAATGCTAATATAGGTAATTTTATTTGTTAATATCTTTCCTGTAAAAAAAATAGGAATCTAATTTCAGAAAAAATATTTTTCAATCATCAAAATAGGGCCTAAGGTCATAAATGTGGAAAGTCTAGATTTGATGAATTTGTGCTCCTAATTGATAAATAGTTGAGAAAAAATTTAGTGGGTTAATACAGTACTTTAGTGTTATGAGGAAAATAGATGGAATAAAACGTATCGGAGAGATTTCTATCGATGTACTGAATTTATTGAAATAAAAGATTTATAAAATTTTTCTTCAATTGTTTAGTACAAATTTAGATCCATTTTTCAAGACATTGGGTAGAAAATGGACTGTTCAGATGATCCAAGAGAATTTTTCTCCTTGTTACGCTCCCTATATTTCAAGAGTTATATAATGGACTTTTTCATGAAATTTTTTAAGGTTCCAGATATCTATAATTTCGTATTGATTTAACTAGTTGCCAGTTTCCTTGATGCTAAAATCAGCGATAGGTTTATAGCTCACATTTCCCTAAAATGCACATAAGATTTCCATTCATTTTATCCGAATGACAGTAGCTTAGAATTTAGTTTCACTTCATGAATAATAGTGGCCAAATAGACGAATGAATTATACATCTATGTGAACTTGCAGAATGTCGGATAAAAATGAATCCAAAATTTGTTAACCATAATATTACCTCCTCATTCCTCTCAAATTTGAAAAATTATCTTTCAAAATTAAAATTAACCTGTCAAATTGGAGCTGCAACTTAGGATATGATCTCTAGTTCAATTGCTCAATTTCTGTGGATTAACTAATAAGCATAGGGTATTTTTGCAACAAAGGCCATTTCGGCAAAAAGTTTATATAAAAAAACTCCTTTTATAGGTTGGTTCAAATTTGAATTACCATGCTCCTGTGGCCGGGGTAGGGTAGAGGTTATCCTGTGGCCCTGTGGAGGCTACGATCCGAGTTCAATTCTCGGTCCCGGCCCTTATTTTCCTTGAATATTTTTGCTGAATTTTTTTCCCATTTCTGAGTTTATGTTTTTTCAATTACTTGTAATTTAACATCTAACTGTAAAATCTACTCCCATCTTCAATTGTCACAATACTTACTAGCTTGAAGTATGAAATCAAATGAAATTTATATTGTGTTCAGATTTAAATTTTAGATTATTAAAGGTTTAAAGCTGCTGATTTTCAGTTCATTTGTTGAAGTCCTATATCTAAAAAATGTAAACGAGAACTTGCATGAAAGCGCTTATTATAGATGGCTATGTGGACGAACCTGCCTGCCTGGGAGTTCCTCCATACCTTTCTCCTTATCCGCGTTACATAGCAGGAGCTCTCAGAGAACGAGGGCTTTATGAAAAAAATATCCATTACTATACCATCGATACTCTGAGAGAAAATCCTCCTGGAATCGGGGAAATTATAGAAAGAGCAGAAATTTTGATTGTTATTGCAGGAATGACTGTGCCTGGAAAATACCTCCGAGCTTCTCCTATAACCCTTGAAGAAATCGAGGCTATCTTCCGGGTTGCAGGCGGCATGAAAATACTAGGCGGTCCAATTAGATTAGGATTCAGCAAAGAAGGTGGAAAGGTTGCAAAAAGTACTGAAGATTGGTTAAACCTTGAAAACGTTTTAATTGCTCGAATGGATATAGAGGCTTTTGTTTATGATATATTTGAAAGAAGTTCTGATGGAAGTGGGATCTATCCATCATGTCTGAAAATTCCGGAAGTAATTGAGCACCGCTTCAGGACAACAGCTGAAATAGGGCGTTGGGGGCCGAAAGGAGCTTTCTTGATCAGACAGCATCCGGATTACCCTTATTGCATGTGTGAGCTTGAAACTTACAGGGGCTGCACCAGGCAGGTTCACTGCTCTTTCTGTACAGAACCCTTTTATGGAGCTCCCGATTACCGGAATGTGGAAGAAGTGATTAGTGAAGTATCAGCCCTTTATACTTATGGAGCTAGTTATTTTAGGATAGGGCGGCAATCGGATCTCTTTTCTTATCATGGGATAGATATTGGAGGGCCTGTCGCAAAGCCTGAGCCTGATGTAATTGAAAGGCTTTATATGGGGATCCGGAATTCTGCTCCTGCCCTTTCAGTGCTACATATGGACAATGCGAATCCTGCTACGCTTGCTACCTATCCACAGGAATCGGAGAAGATTCTTAAAACAATAATTAAATATCATACCGCAGGGGACGTGACTGCATTCGGAATGGAAAGTGCCGACGAGAGGGTAATTGCTGCAAACTGTCTGAAGGCAAGTTCCGATGAAGTCCTTGAGGCAATTAAACTTGTGAATAAGTATGGAAGAATTAGAGGGGCAAACGGACTTCCTGAAATTCTTCCTGGTATCAATCTCGTGCACGGGCTGATGGAAGAATCTAAAAAGACTTTCCAACTTAATTATTATTTCCTTAAGAATGTGCTCGATTCAGGAATGCTCCTGCGCAGGATCAACATTCGCCAGGTTATGGCTTTTCCAGGAACGCCTATTTACGGGAAGGAAAAAGCTGGAATGAGAAACAAGAGACTCTTTCTGGACTATAAGGAAAAGGTTCGAAAGACTATTGATCTTCCAATGTTGCGGCGCGTTGTGCCAGATGGCACGGTACTCAGAGACGTCATGTGTGAAGTACATGAAAAGGGAGTTACTTTCGGAAGACAGCTTGGTTCATACCCTTTATTGATAGGGATTCCTGCTTCTCTGCCTTTGCGAAAATTTACTGACGTTACCGTCACAGGGCATGGGATGCGCTCGATTACTAGTATCCCTTATCCTCTGCCTCTAAACGTGGCTTCTTTTTCCCTTGTAAAAGAATTACCTGGAATTAGCAGGAAAGTTGCTGCTTCAGTTATTGCTGGAATTCCTTATACTGATAGGGAAGATTTTCTCAGGCGTGTAAATGAAGGAGAAAAATTGCTAAAGTTTATTGAAATTTGATTCTTGTGGTTTATGAGGGTTGAAATTTATTTGACCTTGAGGTCAACCATCTACTGAATGACAGCAAAAATAGCCCTTAGAATCGATCCAACAAACTCAATCGATTCAATTCAGAAAAGGGCACGCTTGTTTAACAGAAAACAATTAAACGATTATGAACTGTAGTTTAGATTGATTACAATCAATTACCAGTGAAATTAATGATAAATTTTTGTGATCTCATAGATATTTAAAAGTCTAAAAAATAAGGGACATTAAAACATCAAAACATGCACATTATGGATCCCACTTTCCGCAGCTTTACACTAAATGCCATCTATTTTCTCAATATGACAGTAGCTTAAAAAGTAATCTCACTTTCAATGAATAATAGTGAGCAAATAGGCAAGCAAATTATATAAGATTTCGATAAACCCCTAAATTTTGTCATATGCTTATAATGGCATATATATGATTCTTTAAACTCAGAGTATATCGAAATCTTCTTACATATGTGTGCAGCTGCAGAATGTCGGATAATATTATAGAGGAATAATCTTCTCTCCGTACATCTCGTTCAGTACCTGACCCATGGCAGCATAAATTGCTGAAAGTCCTACGATAATTCCCTCATAGCCGGCAATTTTGGTTATTGCTGGATTGGCCAGGTATGTTCCTGCGGCAAGCAAGAAGAACAGGATGGTCAACGACAGGAAAACAAACTGAAGAGCCCTTGTTGTTCTCAGTGAGCCGATGAACATGTACAGGGTGAAGAGTCCCCATAAGAATAGATATGCGGCAAAGTCTTTTGCGGTTAGAGCAAGCGCTGTGAAATTATCCCCTAACTTAGGGAGTAGGACAATAACCACCAGAGTGAGCCAGAAAAGCCCATATGAGGTGAAAGCAGTAGCTCCAAAAGTATTGCCTTTTTTCCATTCCTCTATTCCAGCAATAACTTGCCCTAATCCACCGTAGAAGATACCCATAGAAAGAATCACCCCTCCCAGTGAATAGAATCCTGCATTATGCAGATTCAGAAGCACAGTAGTCATTCCGAAACCCATCAAACCCAGAGGAGCAGGGTTCGCAGTTTTATCTGCTATATTTATAGCCACATCACGGATGCTCGTAATATCTTTGATGTTTTGACTCATGAAATCCAATCCTCCTTCCGTTGTCCGGATATTTAACATGAACTTCAATAAAAATTACATAGAAACCCTTTGCTTTTTTTGAGGTCTCTTTTTTCTATTTCAAGGATGTATATGTAATTGTTAATACTTATAATTAAGGCCAGTAGATCTAATTTTCAGCATATAAGATATATATTTTTTAATATTTCTCAACATGTACTATGGAATTTAATAACAGTTATCATAAAGTTTCATAACAATCTATTTATGAAAGATTGTGGAATTCCCTTCATATGACTCAGGCAAGAAGACCTCTTATGCTCATTATCCTCGATGGCTGGGGATACAGAGTAGATGAAGAAGGAAATGATATTCTGGCGGCTCTAACTCCAAATCTTGATATTCTGATGCAGGAATATCCCTGGTGTTTTTTAGAAGCTTCCGGAGAGGCGGTCGGCCTTCCAGAAGGTCAGATGGGAAACTCTGAAGTTGGGCATCTGAATATAGGGGCGGGAAGGATAGTGTACCAAGACCTTACCCGAATAAACCTCTCTATTAAAAATGGAGATTTTTTCAAAAACCCAGTTTTTCTGAATGCGATTTCAAATGTAAAAGTCAACGACTCAAGCCTTCACCTCATGGGACTCCTCTCCTACGGAGGTGTACACAGTTATATGACCCACATTTTTGCACTTATAAAACTTGCAAATATAAACAAGCTAAATAAAGTTTACATAAATGTTTTTCTGGATGGAAGAGACGTGCCCCCAAAGTCCGCTCTTGGCGACATAAAGGAACTAGATGCTTTTTGTAAACAAAATGGGGATGCAAAAATAGCAACTGTCTCAGGGCGCTATTATGCAATGGACAGAGATAAGCGCTGGGATCGGACAAAAATTGCCTTTGAAGCTCTAACAAATGGAGTTGCCCCTTATACAGCTCCTAATGCAGAGATTGCAGTTTCAGAGGCTTATTTAAGGGGAGAGACTGATGAGTTTGTAAAACCAACTATAATCATCGATTCAGAAGGAAAGCCTGAAGCAACAATAAAAGATAATGATTCTGTGATTTTCTTCAATTTTAGGCCAGATAGGGCGCGGCAACTTACCTGGGCTTTTGTGAAAGAGAACTTTGACGACTTTGTGAGGGAAAAATGTCCGAAGGTTTACTATGTCTGCATGGTACAGTATGATGAAAACCTGGATTTGCCCATTGCTTTTCTTCCAGACAAGCTGAAAAATGTGTTTGGAGAAGTCATTAGTAAGAAGGGACTTATTCAGCTCCGCATTGCTGAGACCGAGAAATATGCCCATGTAACTTTTTTCCTTAACGGCGGGCAGGAAAAATGCTATGAAGGAGAAGATCGTTGCCTCATCCCTTCTCCGAAAATCGCTACTTATGACCTTAAACCTGAAATGAGTGCTTATGAGGTTACGGATACAGTTATCAGGAAAATTAATTCAGGAAAGTATGATGTTATTATCCTTAACTTCGCAAACATGGATATGGTTGGCCATACCGGAATATGTGGAGCTGCAGTAAAGGCAATAGAAGCCGTGGATAGTTGTGTAGGCAGGATTGTAGCGGCTCTGAAAGAAAAGGGAGGCATCGCACTTATAACTGCAGATCATGGAAATGCCGAACAGATGATAGATACGGAAACAGGAGAACCACATACTGCACATACTTCAAATCCAGTAAGATGCATTTACGTAGGAAATGATGAGATAAAAGCTCTTAAGAATGGAAAACTATGTGACCTTGCTCCTACTCTTCTAGAACTCCTCAACGTTCCAAAACCGCAGGATATGACAGGAACATCACTTATCTTGAGAGATTAATTCAGGATGGAGAAAAATAACCTGGAGCTTCAAGCGTCTTAATTTTTCTTTTAAATTTCTATTGCTATATTATTTTTATCTGTTTTTTTAGTTTTGTGGTTTTGTCAGAAAATTTAAAACTTGATAAGGAATTTTTGGACAATAAAATTTCCGTAGATACTTTGTCATTGTGAAATTAACTTATTTTTGAAGGTTTTCAATTCATCTCCACTCAAAGTTATAATTTCTGAGAATTTTTGCCTAACCATTTTGTTTTTGGATATGATGAGAATAGAATAATCACTATGCAATGATGTATCTGTTAGATTGTATTTACCAAGTTAAACTATGCTAATGTTCTCTTAATTCAGTTTGATGTTGCTTGGAGTGAGCACTCCGTCAAGTATTAGAAAATAAAGGCAAAAAATTTGTTTTTTGACGATACATCTGGTTTGGAAGTATTGCGGATTAGGTAAGAATATTTTATTGAAAATCATCGCTTATATATCTTTGAATTTTTTGTGGTTTTAGGTTAATAATCACCAACTGAAAAAGAGTAAATCTCTAGGTCTTTTTTGTCTTTTTTTATTTTCAATTATTTTATGCATAATCAAAATTGAGGTGAAAATTTTAATGTAGGTTCCCATTTACTGGAGAAATTAGTTTAATAACTCTAATTGCTAAATGGGAGATTCCAAAAATTTTTCTTCATGAAATAATCTTGCTTCATTGAGTGGAGTTGTTCTGAATGATACCAATTTGCGGATGTAGAATCATAAAACGGATCAAAGGTAGCAAGGTGGATTCTAATATAGATCGTTCAGGAAGCAACAAGAAAGAAAAATAGCAAGTTAAGATAATTTTTTTTAACTGGAAAAAAAATCATTTTGGTATGAAAAAACAATTATTGCTTTAGCAAGGAAAATTACAAATTATATTGCTTCTGATTGCGAGTGAAGATATATACGAAAATGAAATCTAGTATAAAAATAGAGAAAATTCAAAAGAGGGTAATTGTTGAGACTGTGTTCTTTTAGGTTAATAAAAATAGTAAAATAATTGTAATTATGGGAAAAGAGGACGAGGACTGTACCAGGAGAAGGTAAATAGTGTGCAAACAGGCGAACAAATTATATATGTGTGTACGTCTGCAGAATATAAATTTATGAACCATCTTTGTTCAGTTATTTATTTTTTCGTAAGTTTAATTTACGGATTTAATTAATATAATATCAAGGTAAATAAGTGACCTCAGTTTTAAATTTGCTCTTAAGCCTCAAGACTCCTTTTCAGGCTTTGTTATAGATTTTTAGGTTAGAGAAATTAGCCGAAAGTCTGGATTCATGGGAATTAATTAGAACAGAGTTATTGTTAAAAAAAGTAAAAGGTCAGAGAACTAAATGGAAGGAGTTTATTTATGCAGTTGAAGCTGGAACATCTTAATATCAAAATAGGACAGCACAAAGTGTTGTTGAATATTGCCGATGCGAAGGAATTGGGGGTTAATCCTGGGGATAGGATCCGAATACGTGGGCATGAAAGCCTTTCTGCCATTGTGGACACAACTGATGACATGGTTCCTCCAGGCGTTCTGGGAGCTTTTGTTGAAATTTACAGACATTTCAAGGACTGGGATAAGCCGGTTGAAGTTGTATCAGCATTACGCTCAAAATCTGGAACCGTGATTAAAAAAATTATGGATAAAAAACCTATTATGCAAGAAGAAATTAAGATGTTAGTAAATGATATCGTGGAGGAAAACCTCAGTGATGTCGAACTTTCGGCTTTTATAACGTCTACTTATATCCATGGGATGACTGATGATGAGGTAGAATGGCTGACAAGAGCTATGATAGATAGTGGAGATCAGATAGAGTTTGATACACATCCTATCATGGACAAGCATTCCATAGGGGGAGTGCCCGGAAACAAAATTTCTCTTCTTGTTGTCCCTATAGTTGCTGCAACTGGACTTTTGATTCCAAAGACAAGTTCCAGGGCAATCACAGGTGCAGGTGGAACTGCAGACCTGATGGAAGTACTCTGTCCTGTCGAGTTTTCCTCTACTGAAGTCAAGGAGATAACCGAGAAAGTGGGAGGAGCTCTTGTATGGGGAGGAGCCACTAACATCGCTCCTGCAGATGATAAGCTCATCAGAGTCGAATACCCCCTCTCAATTGATCCTTACTACCAGATGCTTGCATCAATAATGGCAAAAAAGGGAGCTATAGGGGCTGACAACGTGGTAATCGACATTCCTATAGGAGCTGGCACAAAAGTTCTAACCATTCAGGAAGGGCAAAAATTGGCAAGAGACCTGATTAATCTTGGGCATAGGCTTGGAATGAATGTAGAGTGTGCCATTACCTATGGGTCCTCTCCCATAGGAAGAAATGTAGGCCCAGCGCTGGAAGTAAGGGAAGCCCTTAGAGTGCTGGAAAGCATGGAAGGCCCAAATAGCCTTATTGAAAAGAGTGCTGGTCTTGCAGGTATTCTGCTAGAAATGGGTGGTGCAGCTCCGAAGGACCACGGTAAAGAACTTGCACTAGAAATGCTTAGAAATGGGAAAGCTCTTGAAAAGATGAAACAGATCATTGAAGCTCAGGGAGGAGACCCTAATATCACATCCGATGCCATTAAGGTTGGACAATATACCGCCGACCTGTTTTCTTCTACTGACGGATACGTTATAGAATTTGATAATAAATGGATAATTGAAGTTGCCAGGCTTGCAGGTGCTCCTCACGACAAGGGAGCTGGGGTTTCTATCCATAAGAAAATGGGTGAGTCAGTCAAGAAAGGAGACTCGATTCTGACTATCTATGCGGAAAAGGAGTTCAAGCTCGAAACTGCATTGACAACAGCTCAGAGAACGAATCCAATAGTTGTCGAAGGTATGCTTTTGAGAAGAATCCCTGGAAATTTTGGATTCCAATAATTTTCTCTTATATTCTTCATTTTTTCAGTGAAATCCTTTAATACCTGTTCTGGCTTTAGCACGAGCATGAAAAAAGTTATTTTGTTGCGCTTGGGGCATCGCCCCGGAAGGGATAAAAGGATCACTACCCATGTTGG
>Ga0326728_10017487_pt1 | contig 14351 bp, 12 predicted proteins | sample MB3enrmetagenome_FD_207602 | JGI IMG/M metagenome (GOLD analysis project Ga0326728, IMG submission 207602) | Lab enriched peat soil microbial communities from McLean, Ithaca, NY, United States - MB31MN | ecosystem: Environmental > Terrestrial > Soil > Wetlands > Peat | place: USA: New York...
TGAAGGTCGATTTTCTGGGGATCTCGAGTTTTTCCAACAAGAGCGGCGCGCCCGGCGTGGTGCGCATCGCCAAGGACCTGGACGACAGCATCGAGGGGGAAGACGTGCTGCTGGTGGAGGATATTGTCGATACCGGCTTCACGCTGCGCTACCTGCTGCAAACGCTGGCCGGCCGCGCGCCCAACTCGCTGGCGGTGTGCACGTTCCTGGACCGCAACTCGCGGCGCATCGTGCAGGTGCCGGTGGACTACCGCTGCTTTGAGATCCCCGACCGCTTCGTGGTGGGATTCGGGCTGGATTACAACCAGCTTTACCGCAACCTGAGTTATGTGGCGGTGATGAAACCGGAGAAGAGCGCGTAGGGCTGTGGACAGAGGGCCGTCTTCTTAGCCGTTGCCTGTGGCAGACTGAGATTGGTGGGCATGTCGAAAAGCCAGATTGATACCTTCAAACCGCCTTCTGCGGGCGACCCGGTGTTAGGCGAGGTTGTCCGGCGGCTGTCCGAGGTCTATCGCCCTGTCCGGATCTACCTGTTCGGTTCGGCGGCACGGGGGGATGCTGGCCCAGACAGCGATTATGATCTGATGGTCATTCTCCCCGATGAGGCCCCACAGCATCTCCGGCGGGGGAATGTTGGATACCGAGCTCTTCGCGGGACCGGGGTGGCTGCGGATGTGCAGGTTTGGCCGGAGGGCGATTTCAACAGGCAGTTGCACCTGAAGGCCTCATTTCCATCCACCATCGTTCGGGAAGGGAAACTGCTGTATGGAGCCTGACCCGATCCTTGTCTCGAACACCGGGGAATGGCTTTTGCGCGCGAAGGAGGACTTGGACAATGCGCAGCATGATCTGACGGCAACCGCTCCCTTTGTCAGGGACGCTCTGTTTCACTGCCAGCAGGTAGTCGAGAAGGCGATGAAGGCCCTCCTTACGTGGCACGACTCGGCGTTTCGGAAGACCCACAATCTGGAGGAGTTGGGCGAACTGTGCACACGAATAGATGGCACGCTCGCCGCAGCGGTGGAAGGCGTCACGCCTTTGACGGAGTACGCCGCGAGGTTCCGATATCCTGGCGCGCCCTGGGAGCCAACCTTGCAGGAGGCGCAGGAATCTATCGAGCTTGCGCGGACGTTCGTCCGCACCATCCTCAAGAGGTTACCGCCTTCCGTTACCAGCCTCTATGAATGAATAGCCCCGGATTTGTCCGTGTTCATCCGTGGCCAAATTGATTTCTTCGTGCTACGCGAAGAGGTCCTGCGCGCGCACGAGGCGCTCGGCGACGTGGACGCCGTTGGGGCAGCGCACCTGGCAGGAGGCGCAATCGCGGCAGCGCACGGCGCGGGCCTCTTCCGGCAACGCCAGGAAGTGCTCGCGGCCAAGGGCGAACTGCCCGTAGAAATCGGCGTAGGAGAGATAGCGGATGGTTTCCGCGACCGGCACGCCTTTGGGGCACTGGCCGCTGCACTGGTAGCACATGCGGCAGTAGAGCGGGCGAATGTCCTCATCGATGCGGGCCAGCAGTTTCTCGTCCGCCGCGCTGAACGGCTCCGACATGCACCGGAAATTCGCCTCCAGTTGGTCGATGTCGGTCATGCTGGGAATGGTGGTGGCAAAGCGCGTGTCGCGCAAAACCCACTTCAGCGCCGCTACCGGCCCACCCGGTTTTTGCACGCGGTCCAGGCGATCGGCCCGGTAGCCAGGCACGTTGGAGAACCCGCCCGCGCGGCTGGCGGGCGCCATCACTTTCATGGCCACCATGCCGATGCCGGCGTCGGCCAGCCGCTTGTAGGCGGGGTCGTTCCCCGTGCCCACCGTGAAGTTGTAGGTGCTCAGCACGACCTCGAACTTGCCCACCGCCAGGACGCGGTCCACAATGGCGAGAGGGCTGTGGGTGCTGATGCCGATGTGGCGGATCTTCCCCTGCTTCTTGGCAGTCTCCCAGACCGTGACCAGTTCGTCGGGAATGGCCGCGACGGTATCGCGGGCGTGCATGTACCAGATGTCGAGATAGTCCGTGCCCAGCTCCTTAAGGCTGGTGTCGAGGTGCGCCACGGCCTCCGCGGCGGTCTTGGCCTCGGATTTGCTCGAGATCACGACCTTGTTGCGCGAGCCCTTCAGGGCAGCCCCAACCATGCGCTCGTTGTTGCCCGACTGGTACCCGCGAGCGGTGTCGAAATAGGTAATTCCCATGTCGACCGCACGGGAAATCACGCTGGAATCGGACGTAATCATGCATCCGTAGCCGACCGTCGAGACCTTGAGCCCGGTCTTGCCCAGTGTCCGGTAGCGGGCCGATGCGGCCTCCACCGATGCGGGTCTGGGCGTCTGCGCGGGGGACGCATGGGGCGCCGCGGCGCTTGCCATGCCGGCTGCCGGAAGGCTCAGCCCGGCCACAAGGAAGTTTCTACGCGAGGAATCAGTCTTCATAACGGTTGTTCTCCGAAGCCGGAATTTTCATTTTGGGACTTCCGGGTCTTATTCAGTCTACACCCGGTTGGCGTTTGGGTGTACACTGGCACAGGAACGGAGCCGATGAAAAAGGATGGATTCGTCACAGGCGTACTGACGGCGATGATCGTCAGCGGCCTGGCGCTCAGTGCGAGCGCACAACCAGTGACCATGACCGTGGTTGCGAGCAACCCGGGCGCGCCCATCACCAAGTACATGTATGGATTCTTTACGGAACTCCTAAGCAATTGCTACGAAGGCGGTATGTGGTCCGAGATGCTGGGCGACCGGAAGTTCTTCTACCCGGTGGATTCCAGCAAGGAACAGACGCCCCCCAATAGCCGGAGGTTCGTGGCGCGGTGGAGGCCCGTGGGTCCGGACGAGTTCGTGGTGATGGACCGCGCGCACGCCTATGTGGGCGAGCACAGCCCTTTGGTGAAGTTGGAGGCTGCTACGCCGCACGGGATCCAGCAAGCGGGCATGGCAGTTCGAAAAGGGAGGAAGTACTCGGGGCGCGTAGTCCTGGCGGCGGAACCTGGAGCCGAAGTGAAAGCCAGTTTGGTCTGGGGGACCGGCGCCGGCGACCGGCAGTCCATCCCCATCAAATCGCTTGGCACAGAGTACGCGAAGTTTCCCTTGAGCTTCACGGCCGGAGCGGACAGCGACGACGCCCGGCTGGAGATTGTGGGAACCGGCAAGGGGTCGTTCCACATCGGCGCCGTATCCTTGATGCCGGCGGACAACCTGAACGGCTTTCGCGCAGACATCATCGCCGAGTTCAGAAAGATCGGGCCGACCATGTTCCGCTGGCCGGGCGGGAACATGACCTCCGACTACGACTGGCGGGATGGCATCGGCGACCCCGACAAACGCCCGCCGCGGTATGAGTACGCCTGGCACGCACTGGAGCCGAACGATGTGGGCATCGACGACTACATGAACCTCAACAAGCTGCTCGGCATGGACCCGTACATTTGCGTAAATACCGGTTTCGGCGACGCGCATTCGGCCGCCGAAGAGGTGGAGTACGTCAACGGTTCGGCGAGCACTCCCATGGGCAAGCTTCGGGCCGCCAATGGCCATCCGCAACCCTACAAAGCGGTTTGGTGGAACGTCGGCAATGAGATGTTCGGTCCCTGGCAACTGGGCTTCATGGCTCTCAACCAATACGTCATCAAGCACAACATGGTGGTGCAGGCCATGCGGCGGGTAGATCCGGGCATCAAGATTGTGGCCTCGGGAGCGACGCCCGTCGAGGCCAGCCAGAGCCGCGCGGCGCTCATGATCACCGGAAAACACGTGACTGGATTCGGCGGGCCGGCGGACTTCACCGGCGGGCTCCTGGCCAACTCCGCGGAGTACCTGGATGCCATCGCCGAGCATATCTATCCCAGCACGGTGGACAGGGCATTCGATGCCGAAAAGCAGGACTACGTGAAGGTAGACGAGCCCCTCGTCGATCGCGCCCGGAAACTGGCCAACGGAGTACGAGCCGCGATCGAGGCTTGGGACGAGTACCAGCGGCGATTCCCCTCTCTCAAGATGGATCGGATCCCCATGGCGCTCGATGAATGGGTCTCCGGCAGGATCGGCGACGCTCGAGATTCGATGTTCTCGCCCCTCTCCTGCGCCCAGGCGTTCAATGAGATGCTCAACCATTCCAACCGGTTCGCCATTTCGGCCTACACGGGCGCGCCCGAGTTGCTGGCGATCAGCAAGACCGATGCGACCGTGCGGCCCATCGGACTGATGTTCAAATTATACCGGCGGCATTTCGGGACGATTCCGCTGGCCGTCTCCGGGAACTCGCCGCAACACGACGTGAAGGGCACGGTGGGAGTGGACAAGGGCAGAGTCTCCTCGGGCAGCGACACATACCCGCTGGATGCCGCGGTAGCACTGACCGCCGACCGGAAATCGCTGACGCTGGCGATTGTCAACCCGACCGAGTCCGCCCAACAGATGGACGTGACGCTCGAAGGCGTGGCTGTTCAGAACCAGGGCCGGTTATGGCGAATCGCCCCTGCGGACCTGACCGCCGCCAACACGCCCGGAAAGCCGCTGGTGGTGGACATTGTGGAGATCTCTTTAACTGAGGCGCCAGGCAGACTGGCGATTCCTCCAATCAGCATCAGCATCTACGAGTACCCCGTCCGGTAGGAGGACAAAAAGGAGAACTATTATGCGACTCTTTTTCACCCGCAGGAATTTTCTGACCACCGGCGTGGGAGCGCTGGTTACCGCCGCGGAGCTGCGTGGCCAGTCGGAGGCGATTCCCGTGGCGGGAGTGCCCGTCAAGGAATACAAACCCCGGTCAACGGTGGCGCTGGCGGCCGGCGAGGATCGCCGCAAGACCGTCTACCAGGCTCTGCTGGCCATTGACGACCAGATCCTCCCCAAGCTGAAAACCAAGAAGCGCGTGCTCATCAAGCCGAACGACGTAAACCCCAGCAACCAACTGGCCTGCACGCACGCCGATGCGCTCCGTGGAATCCTGGACTACCTGGCGCCGCGGTTCAAGGGACAGGTCACCATCGGCGAAGTTTTGGGCGGCGGGTTCAGGGCGTTCCAGGGTTTGCAGTATCCGGACGTGATCAAGGAGTACAACAACAGGTTCCGCGGTATCGAACTGGTCGACTTCACGGAGCAGAACAAGTTTGTCACTCAGCCGTTGCTCGACCAGGATGCGCACGTCGTTCCGGTTCACCTGGCGGAGGCATTTTTCGATCCGGACGCGTTCATCATGGGATCGGCGATGCTGAAATCGCACAACTATGCGGTTGTCACGATGTCGATCAAGAACATGGTGCTGGGCGCGCCGGCGCGCACGGAAAAGGCCTACTATCACGCGGGGTTCCACCTGATCCACTACAACATGCTGGTCACCGCGCAGGCCATGCAACCGTTCTGGGGCGCGACGGTGATCGACGGCCACGAAGGCATGGAGGGCAATGGACCGTCCCAGGGCATCCCGGTGGCTTCGCGACTGGCCATCGCCTCCACCGATTTCGTCGCCGCGGATCGGGTGGGAGTGGAGTGCATGGGGGTCGATCCCAAATGGGTCGGCTATCTCCGATACTGCGGGCAGGTTGGCCTCGGCAATTACGATCTGGCGAAGATCGACATTCGCGGTCCCGAGATTGCCACGGTACAGAAGAAATACCAGTTGGCCAGCGATGTCGACCGGCAGTTGGCCTGGATGACGCCACTGGACGTGGAGGACGGGTCCTGGATCGGTCCGAAAGGCCGGCGAACCGACAGGCGGCCACCCGCCCCGCCCCCGGCCATATAGTTCGACCCTACTTCCGCGGCTTATAGGTCTTGCTGAAGTTGTTGCGCGTATTGGTGACCGTGAACGCGCCATCCCGCTCAACGGAGACTTTGATCGCCTTGCCATCCGGGCTGCCCTCTATGTTGGCGATGTAGTCCGGCTTCGTATTGGCTTTCTCTCCGCCCGCGGTCACATAGTGCGCCTGCCAGTAATCCTCCAGCCCGGGCGAGGATTCAACGGTCTGGAACACTTCCGCCGTGGCGCCTTTTCTCGCCGCATTGTCGGCGATGACCACCCGCGGGCGCAGCGCGTGCACCATTACCGGCGAGTTGGCGTTGACCATACCGTGATTGGCGGTCATGTAGAGGTCCACCGTGCCTACGCGATTGACGGGGCAAAACAACTCCCGGTCCTTGTTCCAGGTCAGATCGGCCGGGTCCAGCATACGGAACTTGCCATACGTGACCAGAAGCACAATCGCCTGGGAGTTCTCGTTGGTGTCGTGGTTGTCCAGAATTCCGCGTTCATCCAGCCCCCAGACCTTGCGGGGAGTGGTATCGCAAGCGGGATTCGGCTGGCCCGCCCCTTTCAGCGGCTCCGTGATCGCCTTCCCCGCCGCCATCACCACCAGTGCGTCGAAGCCCTTTATGGGAATTCTGTCGCCGGCCTTTACGACGAGGTGTTTGGCCTTGGCTGCGAGGGCCAGGTACGCGTCCACGTTCTTGATATATCCGGGATTGTCCAGTTGCACGTTCGCGCCATGGTCCACGAAGGTCACGATGGGCATGCGCGCCGCCAGCGCGGGAACGCCGCCCACGTGGTCGCCATCGTAGTGCGACACCACCATATAATCGATCTTCTTAACACCGGCGGCCTTGCAAGCTTCCACGATGCGGTCCACCTCGCGGCCGCCACCAGCGTCGATAACCATACTCTGGCCGGAGGGCGAGACCAGCAAAAGCGACTTCCCTCCTTCCACATCGACGACATACATGTCGAGCGTCTTGGCCGCTGACAGGGCCGAGACTATCAGTAGAACGACTACCGCAATTTTTGTGAGTCTCATCGTCTTGTAGCTCAGATCGTATCATCCGGTGGGCGTCCATTCCAGCACGCTACAATAGTCGCGTGCAATCCCGATACCTAAGATACGTACTCTTTTCAATCGCCGTAAGCTGCGCCGGCACGGTTGGGGCGCAGCCGGCGCCTCTGCCAGGCAAGGGTTTGGCGCAACATCCGTTCCTGTACTGCGGGGAATGGCAGAATCGCAGCACTTCGGAACAGGTCATGTATGTCGTTCGGGACGGGAAGATCGTCTGGTCGTATACCAACCCCCTGAAGGGAGAGCTTGGCGACTGCACCATGCTCTCGAACGGCAACATCGTCTTCTCGCGCCAGTTTGGAGCCAGCGAGATCACGCCGGATAAGAAAATCGTGTGGAACTACGATGGCCCGCCGGGGACGGAGATCCATACCGCCTGGCCGGTGGGCAAAGATCGCGTTCTGATCATGCAGAACGGGAATCCGGCGAAGCTGATGCTGATCCACAAGGCAAGCGGGAAAGTGGAGAAGGAACTGGTCCTCCAAACGCGCGATCGAACCAGCGTTCACGGCCAGTTTCGCCACATTCGCTGGACCCAGGCCGGGACATTTCTGGTGGCTCACATGGATCTGGGCAAGGTAGTCGAGTACTCCGCGGACGGAAAGGAAATCTGGTCGGTGGCGGCGCCCTCGGCATGGGCAGCGGTCCGTCTGAAGAACGGGAACACGCTGATCAGCGGAAACCAGGTGGGCTATGTTCGCGAGGTCAACCCCAAGGGCGAAACGGTGTGGGAGATCAACAAGAACGATCTGCCTGAGATACCGCTCTATACGGTTCAGGAAGTGGACCGGCTGGCGAACGGCAACACTTTGATCAACAACTGGGCCGGAAGCCTTCCGATGGAAGAGTGGCCCAAAGCGGTGCAGTTGATCGAGGTGACACCCGGCAAGAAGGTGGTTTGGGCGCTGCGGGACTGGAAGACTCTCGGGCCAGCCTCTTCCACGCAAGTGCTGGACGAACCAGGCGTCCCGGAGAACGGCGACCTGCAACGGTGATTCCGGCGGTTTTCACGAAATCTTCCGGATATTGTCATTGTTCTTTCTTAGTTTCGGGTCTAGAATTGAGTAAAGGTTAAGAGGCGCTCATAATGAGGTCCCGGGTCTTGTTCATTTCCGGGCGTCATGAGGACGCCCGCCGTCTGTCGCAAATGCTGCACGCTCTTCCGGTGGTCCTGGACCACGTGGAAACGTTGCATCAAGCACGCGGAAAGCTTCAGCAGGAAGACTATAAGGTCGTTCTGACGGAAGCCGCTCTACCCGATGGAAACTGGCTGGATGCGTTGCGTCTAGCCCGCGAATCCCCGCACGGACCGGAAGTCATCGTAACCGACCCGCTGGCGGACGCCAGTTTCTGGGCCGAAGTGCTCAACCTGGGCGCATACGATCTGCTGGCGCAGCCTTTCTACGAGCCGGAGGTGCGCCGCATTTTGGATAACGCCTGTTCGAGGCCGTCGTTCCAGAGGTGTCCGGCGGTCGCCGTATAGCCGCCGGCGCTACCAGAGGTAAACTCATATAGAGAAGTGTGTCCTCGGGTTCCATAAACAAGGTTGCGGTGGCGGCCGCGCTGGTTCTGTGCCTGGCCGGCTGTCGCAGCGGTCCTCGGCGTGCGCCCGCCATCGGCGAGGCCTATGTGGGGCCGGCCGATCTCAAAATCCGCAGCGATATCCCGTTGCAGTCGTCGACCGTTGCCACCGTCAAGCACGGCGACCGCCTGGAGATTCTCCAGACCAGGCGCCGCTTCCTGCGCGTACGCACGCCGGCCGGCGCCGAGGGGTGGACCGACGAGCGGCACCTGCTCTCCACCGCGGACATGGCAGCGCTGAAGGAGCTCACCGAGCGGGCCGCCGCCATGCCGGTGCAGGGGCAGGCCACGGCCTACGGCGACCTCAACGTGCACACCGAGCCCGCGCGGCAATCGCCCAGCTTCGTGCAAGTCAAGGAAAAGGAGAAGATGGACGTGCTGACCCACGTGGTGACGCCGCGCGCGGATGCGCCGCGCAAACCGCTCATCCCCCCGTCGCCGAAGAAGGCCAAGGCCGACAATAAGCCGGCCAAGAAGGAGGCCAAGTATCCTCCGCCACCCATGCCCAAACCGCCAGCGCTTCCGCCGGATTGGATGGAGCTTTCGAAAACCGATCAGCCCGACGAAGCGGCGCCGGCGGCGGAAGAAAGTGGCGAGAAGACGCCGGCTCCCGTGGACGAGTGGAGCCTGATCCGGTCCGCCAGCGGGCAATCCGGCTGGGTGCTGACGCGCCGCCTGGTGATGGCCATCCCCGACGAGGTGGCGCAGTACGCCGAAGGACACCGCATCGTTTCCTATTTTCCGCTGGGCGAGGTGCGCGCCGGCGACGAGAAGAAGACCACGTGGCTCTGGACCACCATTGCGGATGGCACCGAGCCGTACGATTTCGACAGCTTCCGCGTCTTCGTCTGGAGCCAGCGCCACCATCACTACGAAACCGCGTACATCGAGCGCAACCTGAAGGGCTACGCCCCGGTGCTGCTCCAGGAAGTGGCGTTCCCAGCGCACGGCAAGACCAAGGGCGAGGCCGTCAAGTACCCCGGCTTTTCGATTTGTATCGAGAAGAAGGATGGGCAGAGGTACCGCCTCGAATTTGCGCTGCCGACCGCCGAGAAGGTGCGATTTGCAGGAGAACGCCCCTGCGAAGCGCCCAGCGCCCCGTTGGTGACAGCGAAATCGCCGGCCTCGATGCCACCGGCCGCGGCTCCCGCGCCGCCGGCGGAGACCTTTACGCAACGCGTGAAGAAGCGCCTGCGCGCCATCAGGCAGCGCTGGTTCGGAGGGTAGTTCAATGAGCCGTACAATCTATCTCCTTTTGGCACTCCCGCTGTTTGCCGCGCCACCCGCCCGCTTTGCGGAGCACACCATCGCCACCGGTCTGACCGGTGGATACCAGGTGGTGGTGGCGGATCTCAACCACGACGGCCGGCCCGACGTGATCGCCCTGGCCAGCGGCTTGCCCGAGCTGGTGTGGTACGAGAATCCCGCTTGGGAACGCCACGTTATTGTGGGGAACCAGGCGCACATGATCAATTGCGCCGTGGCCGGCGCCGATTCCGAAGGCATACCCGACATCATGCTGGCCACGGAGTTTTCCAATCAGCCGAAAAAAAGTGCGGGCGTGGTTTCCGTGCTGCGCCACAATGGCGACCCACGGAATCTCTGGACGGCGACCGAGATCGACCGGATTCCCGCCTCGCACCGCCTGCGCACCGCAGATATCGATGGGAGCGGCAAACGCGTGGTGATCGATTCGGCCCTGGCGGCGGCTGATGCCGAGGCCCCCGATTACCGCGGGAACGCGCCGCTGGTGTTTTACCGCCCGGGCGAGTGGAAGCGTCAGCCCATCACGCCGCAGAATAGCGGGCTGGTCCACGGCATTTACGTTATCGATTGGGACGGCGATGGGCGCGATGAGATCCTGACCGCCGGTTTCGAGGGCATTCATCTGTTCAAGCTGGGGAAGGACGGCACGTGGATCCGCACTGAGATTGCCAAGGGCGACCCCTCGCCGTGGCCGAAGTCCGGCTCGAGCGATGTTGCCGTCGGGAAATTGGGCAAGGAGCGGTATCTAGCGGCCATAGAACCCTGGCACGGCAACCAAGTGGCGGTCTACCGCCGCAGCGGCCCTGCCTGGCAGCGGGTGGTGATCGATAGCTCGCTGGTGGACGGCCACACCATCCAGACCGCCGACCTGAATGGCGACGGTAACGACGAAGTGATCGCCGGGTATCGCGGCGAGGGGCACAGCGTGTACATCTATTACGCCGAGGATGCCGCCGGCACGCGGTGGTCGAAGCACGTTCTGGACCAGGGGGGGATGGGCGCCGCGGCTTGCGCGGTGGCAGACCTGAACGGGGACGGCCGGCCGGATATCGTGTGCATCGGCACTGCCGGCGCCAATCTGAAGTGGTACGAAAACCTGGGGCGATAAAGTCCGGTGGGGCGGGCGCCCTCGCCCGCAGCCCGAGCCCCTGCTCGGGCTCCTTGTCAACCCCATCAGGATGGTGGGCGCCAAGCAAGCCGGACGAGGCGTCCGGAGCGGTCCGGGGGGACCGCCCCACGCCTACTGTCAGGAGTTGAGCGGGACTGGGCCATAGATCAGCCGGGCCTCGGCCAGCACGCCGGGCCGGATGAGCGGCTTCAGCGCCGGCTTGACCGCCAGGTCGACCCGGTGGCCGAGCAACGCGGTGAGCTCCCGCATCATCGCTGAAACGCCCAGCAGTCCGGGGCGAGCGCCGGGCAGGAAATCAACCAGGAGGTCGAGATCGCTGTCCGGCCGCATCTCGCCGCGCGAAGCCGAACCGAACAGGGACAACTCCTTGACCTGATGACGCCGGCAAATGTCGGCAATCGCGGCCTCGGGCAAATCGATTCCAGCAGCGATCGTCATAGAGCCAAGTCTCCCTAACCACTATCCGCCACTACATGCGGGCAAGAAGGCAGGCGACCAAAACCGATCGCCTGCCCCACTGCCACCCTCTACGCCGTAGCCTGCCGCGCCACGTCTTCCAGGCCGCGCTCCTTGATCTCCCGCTCGCGGATCAGGAACTTCTGCACCTTCTTGCTCACCGTCATGGGAAAGGAATCCACGAAACGGACGAACTGCGGGATCTTGAAGTACGCGATCTTGCCGCGGCAGAAATCGCGGATCTCCTCAGGGGTGGCCTGCTCGCCCTTCCTCAGCTTGACCCACGCCAGCACGGTCTCGCCCAGCTTGGCGTCGGGCAACCCGACCACGTACACGTCGGCGATCTTGGGACAGGTGTGGAGAAAATCTTCCACTTCGCGCGGATAGATGTTCTCGCCGCCGCGAATGATGGTCTCCTTGGCGCGTCCTTTGAAGCTGAAGTAGCCGTCGGGCCGCATCACCGCCAGGTCGCCGGTATACAGCCAGCCCTGGTTGTCGATGACCTCGGCCGTGGCCTTGGGATCGGCGTCGTAGCCCTTCATCACCAGGTAACCGCGCGTCGCCAGCTCGCCCTGCTGTCCGATGGGCAGACGACGGTGGGTCTTCGGATCGACGATCTGGATTTCCGTATTGGGCAGGGCGGTCCCCACGGTGGTCACGCGCAGCTCCAGGGGATCGTCCGCCCGCGACATGGTGATTCCGGGCGACGACTCCGTCTGTCCGTACACAATGGTCATCTCGGGGCAGTGCATGCGGTCCACCACGTGCCTCATGACCTCGATGGGACACGCCGACCCCGCCATCACGCCGGTGCGCAGCGAAGTCAGGTCGAAGCCGGCGAATTCGGGATGCTCCATCTCGGCGATAAACATGGTGGGGACGCCGTAGAGGGCGGTGGCCCGCTCGCGGTGAACGGCCTCGAGGGTGGCCAGGGCATCGAACTGCGCCGAGGGCAGAATCAGCGCAGCGCCCGATACCACCGACACCATCGACCCAATCACCGACCCAAAGCAATGGTACAGGGGCACCGGCGCGCAGATACGGTCCTTCTCCGTGGCCTTCAGCCCGGTTCCCATGGCCATGCCGTTATTCAGCAGGTTGCGGTGGGTGAGCATGGCGCCCTTGGGAAGGCCGGTGGTGCCGGAGGTGTACTGGATGTTCACCACGTCGTCGGGCATGGCGGCGTTTTTCGGGAAATCGGTTCCGGCGGCGATCATGGCGTGCCACGATTCGCCGCCCAGCCAGACGATGTGCTCGAGGGGGAGCCGGCCGCCATCGCGGGACTCCGCCAGGATTTCGCGGTAGTTGGCCCGCGAATCCTTCTCGTGCAGGAACAACGCGCGAATGTGCGACTTGGCCAGCACATACCGCAGCTCGTGGGAACGGTAGGCCGGGTTGACATTGACCAGGACGACTCCCGCCCGCGGCGCGGCATATTGCAGGAGCACCCACTCCAGGCAGTTGCTGGCCCAGATGCCGGCGCGATCGCCGGGCTGCAGCCCGAGGCCGGCGAGCCCGCGCGCGGCGCGCGTCACCTCGCGGTCCAGCTCGCTCCAGGTCAGGTGCACCCCCTCATGGCACACTACCAGCGCTTCATGGCCGGGAAACTTCCTGGCGGTTTCGGCAAGAGCTTGCGAGAGGGTCAGGTTGAGAAGGGGCACGGCTGCCCCGCGCAGATAACTGAGCCCTGCGGCTTCAGATTCCGGCTCGGCGGTTTCAGGCACGAACCCTCAGTGTAGCCGATGTTAACCGGGCGACCTTGTCCGGCGTCCAAACAAGTGAGACCATGAATGCAGGGCCGGCGGCGGCGCCGCCGGTGAATGCGTTGTGGCCGGGAGGTGGCGAATGGAACGCTGCTCGGTGCGACAGTGGTTTCGGCGAGGGATGCTGTGGACCTCGGTCTTGGTCATGGCGGGGATGGGGTCCGCTTTGCTGGCGCAGGCGCCCGCGACTCGTGCGCAGGCATTGCCCCCGCAGCAACTGGATGATCTGGTTGCGCCCATCGCGCTGTATCCGGATCCGCTGCTGGGACAGGTGCTGGCCGCCTGTACGTACCCGGTGGAACTGGTAGAAGCGCAACAGTGGCTGCAGGCCAACGGCAACTTGCATGGCCAGCAGTTGATGGATGCCGCGCGGCAACAGAACTGGGATGCCAGCGTGCAAGCGCTGGTGGCCATGCCGGACGTGCTGCTGAAGCTGACTCAGGACATCCGCTGGACTACGGATCTGGGCAACGCTTTCCTGGCACAGCAGGCCGATGTGATGAGCGCCGTGCAGCGCATGCGGGCGCGCGCCCAGGCCAACGGCAAGCTGCGGTCCACACCGCAAGAGACGGTGACGACGGAGAACCAGGGCGGGCAGACGGCGATCGAAATTCAACCGGCCAATCCCCAGGTGATCTACGTCCCGACCTATGACCCCGAGTATGTTTGGGGACCTCCGGCCTGGGGATTCTATCCGCCGCTCTTCTATCCGGGTTATGGATACTGGTTCGATCCCGGAATCGACATCGGACTGTGTTTTGGCGGCTGGGGCGGCTGGGGATTTGGCGGCTGGGGTTGGGGCTGGGGCCCGAATTGGTTCGGCGGCAGCATATTCGTAAACAACTTCTTCTTCACTCATTATGGATACCACCACGGTTTCGGCGGCGGATTTCCAGGGAGAACACCGTGGGTGCACAATCCCGGCCATCGGCTGGGAGTAGCCTATCCGAACAGCCGACTCAACAGCCGGTTTGGCGCAGCTTCACAGGCTGCGCGCGTGGCTGCCGGGCAGTCGGGGAACTGGCACAGGTTCGGCGAGGGTAATATCGGCGGGAACTCATTGCGGGGCGCCGCGCCGCAGGCAGGCGCGCGAAACTCCCAGGCCTCACCGGGGTCGCCGGGCTGGCAGCACTTCCAGGGCCGGCAAGGCTCTGCCTCGCCGGGCTCGTCGAGCCGGCAGAGCTTCCAAGGCTTCCAGGGGCGTCAAAGCTATCAGGCTCCGGCGCAGCGATACCAGGCTCCGCAGCAACGCTACCAGTCAGCGCCTCGCATGTCCGCTCCCAGCTTCAGTGGCGGAGGTTCCCGCAGCTTCGGTGGTGGTGGAGGTTCCCGCAG
>Ga0326728_10017488_pt1 | contig 14350 bp, 13 predicted proteins | sample MB3enrmetagenome_FD_207602 | JGI IMG/M metagenome (GOLD analysis project Ga0326728, IMG submission 207602) | Lab enriched peat soil microbial communities from McLean, Ithaca, NY, United States - MB31MN | ecosystem: Environmental > Terrestrial > Soil > Wetlands > Peat | place: USA: New York...
TGTAAACCACCCGCCCATCCGAGGTGTAGAAATTCATGGGGGGTTTGAGGGCGAAGATGGTCTGGCGGATTATTTCCGTTTTCATTGACAGAATCTAAGACATGGGCCGGTGCTTGTAAAGCGACCCAATTGAAAATTGGTCATTGGTTATCGGGCGGCGGCGGGCGTATCTTGAGGGCCGATGACCTTGCAGGAGCAATTTGATGAGGCGATGTTCGAGTTCAGCACCGGGCATTGCCAGGCGGCCATCCAGAGGTTGAAGGCCATCCTGGCGGATGACCCGGATTATTTCGACGCGCAACTGGCGCTGGGCGGCGCTTATTACGCCCAGGGAGATTTCGCCGCCGCCATCGCCGAGGGGCACAAGGCGGAAAAGATGAGGCCCAACGACCAGATGGTCCATACCAATTTGTCCCGTGCCTACATGAAGGCCGGCGACAAAAAAACCGCCGAACACCACGCCTTGCAGGCGCGCGTCGCCTCCTGGCGCGGCAACATGGCCGCTCCCGCCGCGCGGCCGGCGGCGGAATCCGCCTTGGAAGTCGCCCGGCCCAAGCCGCCGCCGCCCGTCCCGGCAAAATTTCCCGACATGCCCTGGAAGAAAAAATGAACGACAACGATCCTTCTCCCCCATGAAATCCTCTTACGAACTGGCCATGGAACGCCTGGGCAAAAGCGACCCGGGCATGAAAATGAGCGACGAACAGAAGAAGCAGTTGGCCGAACTGGACTCCAAGTACGCCGCCAAGATCGCCGAACGCGAAATCTTCCTCAAAGGCGAACTGGGCGCCGCCGCCGCCAAAGGCGATGCGGAGGCGTACGCGCAAATTGAAAAACAACTGGTCAGTGAACGCAAAAAGTTCCAGGCCGAGTTGGAAGAAAAGAAGGAAAAAGTCAGACAGCAAACTTAGAACTTGCCGGATTTCGGCTCCGGCGGGTGAAGGCAGGGCGGGCACTCCGCTGCCCGCCGTCGGCTATTGGCAAAAGAGTCAACGTCGCACTACTATTGTGCGGCGGGCAGAGGACGGCCCGCCCTGTAGACCATGAATGGCATGATTAGGGCAGGCCGCCGATAATGTGCATCACAACATTCGTGTCGCCCGCTGAAACGCCGGCACTGGCGTACCTGTTTGGGACTACGGGCCTGATAAGAACACTCTTGCCAACGACTTCATAATTCTTGTTGACCTCTACGATCAGCGGGCCAGGCCCAAGATCCTTAAAGACAAAGTGTCCAGCGGAATCCGTCTCTGTTTCCTGGATGGTTTGCCGGTTCGTCCCAGCAATAGCGACTTTGACGAAGGAGGCCGGCACGCTGTCACCATAAAACACCACGCCTGCGACTTGTAGGTTGGTCGGTCCGGCGATTTCGTGCGCCGTGCCGGAATTCGTCGTCGTCGTCGGATGTTCCGTGCGAGCGGCCTGCTTATTGCAGGCCAGAACGAAGGCCAACGCGGCCCCCGGAATGAAAACCCATTTTGGGAGTATTTTCATAAGCTGTTCGCCTGTGTTGTTCATAAACGGTTGCGGGATCCTGTGGCGCGAAAAATGTCCCCGGCATCCTCTGGAATCAACCCTTTAATTGCATCTTCCTTCTCCCCGGGCGCAGAACAAAAATCTCCACCATCATGGTAGGGCAGAGCTGCCGCTCTGCCCTGAATTCTTGGGCGGCGCCGCAGCGCCGCCCTACCAAGGACGTGAAGATTTTTGTCATGTGCCCCTTCTCCCCGGCGCAGGCTCGCATCCGGCTGTGACAACTGAACTGTAGGTCAAAGGAGGCTCCGCTTTCCCGGCCCGCCGCCGCGACATCGCGGAAAAAGTGATCCGCGCCCTGGGGTTCGCCGGAATGTGACGGCTACCGGCCGGTCTTTGTCAACAACTCGAAATGGTAGAGCGCGGCGACGACCAGGGAATGGCGGATTTTTCCCGCCGCCACCAAACCGGCCATTTCCGCCACCGGCACGAGGCGCGTGCTCAAATCTTCGGTGCCTTCGAATTGGACGGGGGCGGCCGGACGGCAGTTCTCCACCAGGATGGTGAAGCAGGTGTTGCTCAGGATGGCCGGGTTGGCAAAAACCCGGCCGATGACCCGGGCGCGTTCGCCTTGGTAGCCGGTTTCCTCGCGCAGTTCACGGCAGCCCGCCGCCTCCGGCGAGGCGTCGTGCGCGTCTATTATGCCGCCGGGAATTTCCAATTCCACCGTGTCGGAGCCGTGGCGATATTGCTCCACCAGCACGAGCTGTTGATCGGGGGTCACCGCCACCACGTTCACCCAGTCCGCGCAATCCAGCACAAAGAATTCATGTTCGCGGCCCGTGCGCGGCGATTCTTTCAAGTCCGCCCGAAGGGAGAAAACGCGGAAATGGCCCACCGCCCGGGAGGAGATTTTGCGCCAGGGGAGGATCATGCGATTGCGGATTGCAGATTGCGGATTGCGGATTTTTGCCGCAAAGGAACCCAAAGAACCCAAAGGGCAATTGGTCTTTCTTTGTGTTCCTTTGCGGCGGTTGTCTTCATGAGGATATCCGGATTGCGGGTTGAAAACTCCGCCGCGTTATCCGCGCTGGGCGGATTGCTGGGCGGACCAACCCTGTTTCATCAGGTTCAGCAGATGGGTCAGGGATTCGTCGTAGGTTTTGTGCTTCTGCTCCGCGAGTTGATGGGCGCGCTTGTCGAGTTGCGCGGCCATCTCACCTGACTTTTCCGCCGGACAACCCAACGCCACAAGCGATGCGGCAATCTCAGGGACAGTCACAAGGCTGGGTCCTCACGCGGCGGGAACAATTCTTATGCTCTCGATGCCGACGCGCTGGAGCGGGCGGCTGTTCTCCCCGCCACTGCCGCGGGTGGTGGGGGTGTCGCCCAGCTTGCCCAGGACATCGTCGCCTTTGATGACCTGGCCGAAGGCGGTGTATTGCTTGTCCAGGAAGCGGGCGTCGGCCAGGCAGATGAAGAATTGGGAGCCGGCGGAATGGGGGTCGGAGGAGCGGGCCATGGAAATGACGCCGCGCACATGCGGTTTTTCGCTGAACTCGGCCTTGATCTTGTAGCCGGGATCGCCCGTCCCCCAGCGGCTTTCCTGCCTGGGGTCCTTGGTCAATGGATCGCCTCCCTGCACCATGAAGCCCTTGACGATGCGATGGAAAGCGGTGCCGTCATAGAATCCCTGGCGGGCCAGGGCCTTGAAATTCTCCACCGTTTTGGGCGCGACCTCCGGCCAGAAGGCCAGGGTGATTTCGCCCTCGGTGGTCTTAATGACGGCCACTTCCTTGTTGTCCATAACGATGAATCTACTTGACCGAACTGGCGGGGACGATTCGGATGCTGGTGACTTCGACCCGTTTGGTTGGATCGCTCATTTCCCCACGGCTGCTGGGTCCGACGGGAGTATTGCCAATCTTTTCCAAAACATCGTCCCCTTTAATCAAATGCCCGAAAGTGGTGTAGTTCCCCGCGTCCAGCCCGGGTTGGGGCGCGAGGCAGATGTAGAACTGGCAGCCGGCGGAATTGGGAGCGCCCGTGTTGCCCATGGCAATGACGCCTCTTTCATGTTTGTGGCTGTTCTTTTCGTCTTTGATCGTGTAGCCGGGACCGCCCGTTCCATAGGCTGCCTTGTTGTTCGGGTCTTTTGTATTCGGATCCCCGCCCTGCACCATGAACCCTTTCATGATGCGGTGGAAGGCGGTGCCGTCGTAAAACTTGTCCGTCGCCAGTTTTTTAAAATTCGCAATGGTGGCGGGAGCGGCGTCCTCCCAGAACTCGATGACCATGTCTCCTTCGGTGGTGCTTATCACCGCCACGTCCTTTCCAGGAACGGGGGGCTGGGCCGCCGGAGTCGGCGTGGGCGGCGCGGGCGGCGTGGCTGGCGCGGTGGGAGTGGGCGGCGTGGCTGGCGCGGCGGGCGCGGCCGGGGCGGCTGGCGCGGGCGGAGTGGCCCGGTTGGCAGGGGCGGCCGGAGTGGCCGGGGTGGCCGGGGTGGCCGGAGTGGCGGGTTTGGGTGGGTTGTTCTGGCCGCAGCCGCTCAAGAGAGCCAGCCCGATGAAGAGACTTAAACAGGTTTTTAGATTTTTCATAGGCGCCAGATTTGCCACAGCGCGAGGCCAATGTCACGCTGGAATTTTGAAAAAATTGCAGGGGGGTTGTTTTCCCTTTTTGAATTAGGGCGCCAGCCAGCCATCCCCGGACTGGCAAAGGCGGCAGGAACGTGCTACCCTTCAGTCCATGAAAAACCGAGTGATTTTTCGACCCTTTTGCCGTTGCGCCGCAATGCCTCGTTCCAACTTGGGCCGTCGCCTTCTGGCATCCGCGCTGGCGCTCTTTTCCATCGTTTCCGTGGCTGAGGCCCAATCGTTCACGTATAGTTTCACCGGCGGCAACGACGGCGGCTCTCCGGTGGCCGGTTTGATCATATCGGGCAACACCCTGTACGGGACCACGGTGTACGGCGGCGCTTCGGGCCTGGGCACGGTCTTCGCCCTCAATACCAATGGCACGGGTCTTACGACTCTGCACGCTTTCACTGGTGGCAGCGGTGGATCTTATCCCGAGAGTAGTTTGGTCTTGTCGGGCAACATGCTTTATGGGACGGCGCCTGGAGTCGGCACGAATAGCGGCACGGTATTTGCCCTGAACACCGGGGGCGCCGGTTTTACGGTTCTGCATACTTTCACCAGCGGCAGCGATGGCAGCGATCCGCAAGCCGGCAGTTTGGCTTTGTCTGGCAACATGCTGTATGGGACGGCGTATTATGGGGGGCCTGGCGGCTACGGCACGGTGTTCGCCCTCAATACCAATGGCACGGCATTTACGGTCCTGTATAGTTTCACCAATGGCGCGGACGGAGCCAATCCGTTTGCCAGTGTGATTTTGTCGGGTAACACGCTCTACGGGACGGCGTTCCTTGGCGGCAGCGGGGGTTATGGGACTGTGTTCGCCCTCAATACGAACGGCACGGGATTTACGACCCTGCATAATTTCGCCAACGGCAGCGACGGAGCCAACCCGGCCGCCGGTTTGCTGATTTCCGGCAATGTGCTCTATGGCGCCGCGGAAAATGGCGGCAGCAGCGGCTTTGGCGCGGTTTTTGCGGTGAACACCGGGGGCACCGGTTTTACGGTCCTCCATGCTTTCAGCAACGGCAGCGACGGAGCTAATCCGAAGGGCGTTTTGATTCTCTCGAGCAACCTGCTCTACGGCACAACCTCCACCGGAGGCGGCGCCAACTATTTTGGCACGGCGTTTGCCCTCAATACCAATGGCACGGGTTTTGCGGTCCTGCCTTCTTTCCCGGGAAAAAGCGATGGATCTTATCTCGAGAGCGGTTTGGTTTTGTCGGGCAACACTCTGTATGGAACGTCGTTCTTGGGCGGCGCTCCGGGCAATGGCACCGTGTTTAGCTTCCAGCTTCCGTTGCCTGCCGGCAGCGAGGTGATTACCTGGGCCGCGCCGGCCGCCATCACCTACGGCACAGCCCTGAGTTCCAGCCAACTCAATGCCACCGCGAACGTGCCCGGCAGCTTCGCCTACAACCCGGCCAGCGGCGCCGTGCTCAACGCGGGCACCAATGCGCTTTCCGTCATTTTCACCCCGACCGACACGGTGGATTACAGCAGCGCGACGAACAGTGTCAACCTGGTGGTGTTGCCCGCGCCCTTGACCGTGGCCGCCGCCGCCGCGACCCGGCCATTGGGCCAGGCCAACCCGGTGTTCACGGGCACGATCACAGGCTTGCAGAACGGGGACAATATCACGGCCGCTTACAGTTGCAGTGCGACCACCGGCAGTCCGGCGGGAACCTATCTCATCGTGCCAAGCCTGGTTGACCCGAACAACCGCCAGACCAATTACACCGTCAGCCTGATCGCCGGCCTGCTGGATGTTGGCTTGTTTGGAACCCCGCTTTTTACCAACCTGCATAGTTTCACCGCCGACCCTGCAGGAACCAACAGCGACGGAGCCAATCCGGCGGGCGGCTTGGTTCTCTCGGGCAACACGCTGTATGGAACTGCGGATTACGGAGGATCTGCCGGTGAGGGCACGGTCTTCGCCGTCAATGCGGATGGCACGGGATTCAGGACTCTTTATAGCTTCACTAACGGCAGCGACGGAGCTTATCCGGAGGGCGGCCTGGTTCTTGCGGGCAACATGCTGTATGGAACGGCCAATCGGGGAGGCGCGGCGAATTATGGCACCGTGTTCTCTCTCAACACCAATGGCCTGGGATTTGCGACGCTCCATAGTTTCACTGCGATTGATGTTTTAAACTTAACCAACTCCGACGGAGCTATTCCGCTGGCCGGGTTGGTTCTGTCTGGCAACACGCTGTTTGGAACCACGGCGTATGGAGGCGCTCGGATTTCCGGCACCGTCTTCGCCCTCAGCACCAATGGCACGGGATTCACAACGCTGCACAGTTTCGCCAGCGGGACCGACGGAGAATATCCGTACGCCAGTTTGATTATATCGGGCAACACGCTGTATGGAACCGCCTTTTATGGAGGCGCCGCCGGCGACGGCACCGTCTTCGCCCTCAACACCAATGGCACGGGATTTACGACCCTTCATAGTTTCTCCAACGGCAGCGACGGAGCGCATCCGCAGGACAGTTTGACTTTATCGGGCAACACGCTTTACGGAACTGCCTCGTATGGAGGCGACTCGAGGGGCGGCACCGTCTTCGCCCTCAACACCAATGGCACGGGATTTACCACGCTGCACAGTTTCGCCGACGGGACCGACGGAGCGGATCTGGATGGCGGCTTGATTCTCTGGGGCAACACGCTGTATGGAACTGCGAGTCAGGGAGGCGTGGCCAATTCCGGCACCGTGTTTGCGCTCAACACCGATGGCACGGGATTTATGACCCTTTATAGTTTCTCGAGCAACGCCCAAGCCACCAACAGCGACGGAGCTGATCCTCTGGACAGTCTGATTTTCAGCGGCGTCACCCTCTATGGGATCGCCGGGGGAGGCGGCAGTTCGGGCAACGGGACGATGTTCGCCCTCGCTCTCGCCATTCCTCCTTTCCTCATTGCTCCGCCGGTGAGCCAGACCAATCTGGCGGGTTCAAGCGCGACGTTTGTGGTCCAGGCGGGTGGCTCGACACCCCTGAATTACCAATGGTTGTTCAACGGCACGAATCTGGCCGACAATGCCCAAATTACAGGTTCGCAAAGCAATATCCTCACCCTCACCGGCCTCACGATGGGCGCTTCGGGCACTTTTCAGGCGGTCGTGACCAACCTTTATGGCTCGACCAATGCCTCCGCCACCCTGACTGTGTTCCAGTTCACCCCGAACATAACGTGGCCTGACCCCGACCCCATCCTCTACGGCGTCGCCTTGGACACCAACCAGTTGAACGCCACGGCGGACGTGCCCGGCAGCTTCGCCTACAACCAAGCCATCGGCAACGTGCTCGACACGGGTACCAATGTGCTTTCCGTCATTTTCACCCCGGCGGACGCGGTGGAATACAGCAGCGTCACCGACAGCGTAATGTTGGTGGTGTTGCCCGCCCCCTTGACCGTGACGGCGTCCAACGCCAGCCGTCTGTTTGGCGCAACCAATCCGGTGTTCGGCGGAACGATTGCCGGTCTGCAAAACGGCGACATTATCACCGCAACCTACAGCGTGGCGGCAACCCCCGACAGCCGGCCGGGAACATACTCCATCGTGCCCAGCCTGGTGGACCCGAACAACCTCCAGAGCAATTACGCGGTCACCCTGGTCAATGGCACCCTGACGGTGCTCCAGGCGGCCCCGGTCGTGACGTGGACCAACCCCGCCCCCATCCCCTACGGCGCCGCCCTGGCCTCCACCCAGTTGAACGCCACGGCGAGCGTGGCCGGCAGGTTCGTTTACAACCCGGCCAGCGGCGCTGTGCTCAACGCGGGCACGAATGCGCTCTCCGTCATCTTCACGCCAACGGACTTTGTTGACTACAGCAGCGCCACCGACAGCGTGGCCCTGGTGGTGTTGCCCGCGTCCTTGACCGTGACGGCGACCAACACCAGCCGCCCGTATGGCGCAACCAATCCCGTATTCGGCGGAACGATTGCCGGTCTGCAAAACGGCGACAACATCACCGCAACCTACCGCACGACGGCAACCACCAACAGCCCGCCGGGAACATACCCCATCGTGCCCAGCCTGGTGGACCCGAATAACCGCCAGATCAACTACACAGTCATCCTGGTGAACGGCACGCTTACAGTCACCGGGACGCCGCCGCCCGTGATCGGGTCGGTGACGCAATCCGGCAATTTGTTCCAACTCACCTGGAGCGCGACGGCGACCCAGGTGTATCAAGTCCAGTACGCGACCAACTTGACTCAAAGCCCCTGGTCCAATTTAGGCGGCCCCATGGCCGCGACCAATTCCACTGCCACCGCGACCGACACCATATCCAACTCGCAAAAGTTCTATCGCGTCGTGCTGTTGCCATAGACTTATGGTTGTTTTCCCGGGCCGGCTGGAGTTTGGCCAGAGTTATGGGGGTTTGTCGCATCTTCGAGGCGTTCCAATCAATTGTCTGCCGGCCGTCCGCGTCGCTGGCCGGCAGCTTCTTGACAATTAGGGAATAGTGGCGTTTCAGTAGGCCATGAACCTTTCAGGACTGGGTGTGCTGGTGGTGGAGGATGATCCCATCCTGCGCAAGCGGCTGTTGGCTCAGTTGGAAAAACTGGGGGCGCAAGCGGCTGTGGCGGAGGATCTGCAAACCGCTCGCAAAATGACTTCCGAAAGGGGCTTTGACTTTGCGCTGCTCGATGTGAACCTGCCGGATGGCGCAGGGACTGATTTGTTGAAGGAACAGAACTTTCCGGAAGGCACCGGCGTTATTGTCATGACGGCGCATGGCGGCGTAGCCGGCGCCGTCGAGGCGATGCGGTTTGGGGCGCTGGATTATTTGGTGAAGCCGTTCGATCCGGGAGAATTGCCGCTGGTGATGGAGCGGGCGCGACAAGCGCAACAATCGGCCCGCCGCGAGGAGCACCGCCGCAAGGACAATCCGGCCCATGATTTTTATTTCGGTCCGTCGCTGGCCGTGTTGGAGGCGCAACTGCAACGGATTTTAGAAGCCGACCTGCGCACCCGGGGACCGTTGCCGCCGATCTTGATCCAGGGGGAAACCGGCACGGGCAAGACCGCCATCGCCCGGTGGTTGCACGAGCGCAGCCCGCGCGCCAAAAGCGAACTGGTGGAGGTGAACTGCTCGGCCCTGCCGGAAACTTTGGCGGAATCGGAATTGTTCGGCCACGAGCAGGGAGCATTTACCGATGCCCGGAAAGCGCGGATGGGTTTGTTCGAAGCCGCCGACGGCGGGACGCTTTTTCTGGATGAAGTGCCAAGCCTATCCTTGGCGTTGCAGGCCAAGGTGCTCACGGCGATTGAGGACCGGAAGATCCGGCGCGTCGGAGCCAACCAGGCGTTGCTGGTGGACACGCGGTTGATCGCCGCCAGCAATCGCGATCTGACCGTGCTCGTGGCGGAGGGGAAGTTTCGCGAAGATTTATATCATCGGCTGGATTTGTATCGCATTGTCATTCCGCCATTGCGGGAGCGGGGCGAGGACATCGTGAAAATAGCCGAGCTTTTCACCGGTCGTTTTTGCAGCAAGCACAATTTGAAGCCCAAAAGCATTTCCGCGACCGGGAAGCAACGGCTTCGCGGCTATCCCTGGCCCGGCAATGTCCGCGAACTGGCGCATGAGTTGGAGCGCGCCGTGGTATTCGAAGACAAGGCGGAATTGAATTTCGACCACCTTTCACCCGGCGGTGAAACGCTGCGACCGGACGATGCGAGGAAGTGGTTGAACCCGGCGTTTCGATTTCCAGAGCAGGGCTTTTCGTTGGACGAGGCCATTGACACGTTAATGCGTCAGGCGCTGGAACAAGCGGAAGGCAATGTATCGGCCGCCTCCCGCTTGCTGGGCGTTCCGCGCGATTTTGTCCGTTACCGCTTGGGGCAGAAAGACCCAAAGCCGGGTGGGAAATAGGGACCAATCTGCGTTTATCGTTTGGGGAAAAGTTGGGAACTATTTCCCAATCGTGAAAACCCAAGTCGAAAACACAAGGTAGCAAGAGTTGTATCATGTTGATTACGAATGAGATGCGCGTTTGCTTTTAATGTTGGCACGGTGACTGCTAATTTACGGCCAGACTGGCGTGGTGTCCCATAAACGCTCGGAGTTGTTGGAACAGCACCAGCAAATTTGCGGACACCACGCTGGGTTGTCAGAATGATTTAGTTTCTGACGAATGAATAAACGACAGGAAAAGTTATGAAAAGGACATTAAGCATTGCATTATTCTCCGTGTTTTTTGGCCTGGCCGGGATGTTAACCCAAGCCTTGGCCCAGACAGACACAAACATACCGCCACCGCCGCCACCGCCAGCGGATACGAATTGGTTTACTAATGCGCCTCCGCCCCCACCCACCAACGCGCCGCCGGACCTTCCTCCGGGAACCAACTTCCCACCCGTGTTCACCAACAGCCCGCCTGTGGGGACGAACCCACCGCCGGTAATGACAAACCCACCGCCGCCTGTTTGGACGAACCAACCCCCCGTATCCGTGGGGACGAACCTGCCGCCAATAAGTCCGCCAATAATTTGGACGAATCTGCCGCCGGTTTCGACCAACCCCCCACCCGTGTTCACAAACGCGCCGCCAGTGGTATCCACGAATGTGCCGCCCGGTCTCCCGCCTAATGTGCAGACCGTCGCCCAGCAATTCCAAGCCCAGCGCAACCAGTTGATTGCCGCATTGACATCCACCACGGATGCGACTCAACGCGCCGCCATCCTGGGGCAGTTGCAATCGCTGCGCGACCAGTTGCAGCAACAGTTGCAGAGCATTGCGACCCAAGCGCGCAACCAAGCGCAACAGATGCAACAGCAGTTTGGACCTCAGCGCCGGCCGGATCTGGGAGGAACCGGAGGAACCGGAGGAAACAGTGGCAGCACCAGTCCCGGTGGCGGTCGGCCTCGGAACTAAAATGGCACAGTTGAGCATTCACAGATCAGCTTGAATTCAAAGGACTCTGTATCAGGAGGCGGTTTCAACCGCCTCCTGATACTTTTTTTTGCCGTGGACAAGCGATTTCGAGCAACGGCGGCTCTCACAATCGGTGTGGTTTGGCTGCTGGCGATGGGATTGTTGACTGGTTGGGCAAGAGGCCAGGAGCCTGGCAATCTTGCTTCGCTGACCAACGATCTCAATCTTGCCTCGCTCACCAACGATTTCAAAATTCGTCTCTGGAATGCCACGCTGGATTTGCGGGGAGTGTTCGGCTACAAAGACAACGTGGCGCTTGCCAATACTAACCGCCAAGGCAGCCCATTTTGGGATTCTGGAGCGGATTTGATTGTTTTCCGGCTGCCCACCGGCCCGTGGATGTTCAGTGCATTTGCTTCGGCGGATGACACGCGTTACTTTGGCGGAACCGCCGCGCCGGAGCAGGTGGTTATTGCCGCCGCTCAAGCCATGCGCTTCTTCCCGCAGAACTGGTCTTCCGGTTTCGGCGTCAATTATCTTTATCAGCATCAGCTTCTGGATCTGACGGCCCAACTAACCAATGAGGCCCCCATCAGCCAGATTACGGCAAACACTTTTACGGGACGATGGGTGACGCGAAAAGAATTCAAAACGGGTTGGGCGCAACTGGACTTAAGCGGCGGGCGGGAGGTGATGGCGGCGCCGCTGGACAGTTTCTGGCAATTTGGCCCGCGCCTGGCTTTGGACCACCGTTTCGGACCTGGTTCGGACCTGACCTTGAATTACCAGTGGAACTATTTGATATTCGACACGCGACAACAGGTCAGCCGCCAGGGCTACGCCTTGCCGGGAACCGCTCTTCGTTTTACGTCACAAACAGTGGAATTAACCTGGCATCAGACCTGGGACAAATCCAACCATTGGCACACCTTCGTCACCGCCGGGTATGAATTGAACGAAGACAACGGCACGGGTTATTTCAATTATTCACAATACCGGCTTTCGCCACGAATTGAATATCAGGCCAAGACCTGGAAAATCAGCGGCTTTGTGCGGGGCGGTTATTACGACTACCCCGTGCAACCCGTCAGCCCCGGCAGTTCCACCCTCCGGGAGAAAACCTGGCTGACCGCCGGATTGCGCGCGGAAAAGCAAGTCTTCAAACCACTCAAAATTTTTGGCGAGTACAGTTACGACCGTTCCTTGTCCGACGTGGAGACCGACACCTATTACGACAACACGGTTAAACTCGGTTTTGACTGGCAGTTCTGACCTGTTATATTAGAGTTGAATAGAAAAAGAGCGCGTCATTCACAGCAAAAGAGATTCTAATTCATCAATAAGCTTTCCAACTTCCCATGTTGCGCCACGTCAGCCGGAAATTATCCAACCCCGCCTCCCTGCTCGGGCTGGTGTTGCTGCTGGCCCTCGCCGTCCTGGGCTTCACCATTGCGCAGGGATACTGGCATTTGCGGCGCGCGGTCCAAGGGCAGATGGAAAATCGCGAAGGGGAAATTCTCTCTGCGGTGGCGATGTCCCAACAATTCGGCAACAAGGCCACCAACCTTGTCCAGCGTTTGCAAAACCCCGTGGAACAACTCGCCCTCACGCTGGAAATCTCCCAACTGGAAGACACTGTCATAGGGGTCCGTCTGTTTGACGCGAACGGTAAATTCGTCACCGCCTTCCCGCCCAACGTGACCGGCGCCACGCTTCTCCCCGGCACGCTTTCAGAATTAAAAGGTCTGCGCCCCGTGAGCCATTACGACGAAGCCGGACATCTGGCCGATTTATTTCTCATGAATCCCGACACCAACCCCTTTCCCTTATTGGAAGTCAACATCCCCATTCACGCCCGGGGCGAAACGCAATTGTTGGCCGGTGCGCAACTTTTGTTGGATGCTCATGATCTTGCGCGCCAGTCCGCCAGCATCGAAAAGCATCTCCGTCTGCAAGCGTTGGAGATTTTTCTCCTGGGTGGAGGGTTGTTGACGGCGGCCCTGGTCTGGGCCTGGCGCCGCCTGCAAAAGGCCGGCCAAGTCATCCAGGAACGCACCGGCAGTCTGTTGCGGGCCAATCATCAGTTGACGCTGGCCGCCAAAACCAGCGCGCTCGGCGCGGTGACGGCGCATCTCATTCACGGCCTGAGCAACCCGCTGGCCAACCTGCAAGACTTTGTGGCTGCTCACAGTCACGGCGAGGAGGGCAACGGCGATTGGCAGGAAGCCTTGGGCGAGACGCGCCGCATGCAGCAGCTCGTGCAGGAGGTCGTCCGCGTTCTTGGCGAGGGCGGCACTGGCGACGTTTATGAAATCACCCTGGCCGAACTGGCGGTCGTGTTGGAAGACGCCATTCAACCCGCCGCGCGCACCTTGGGAGTGCGTTGCGAAGTGAGCCTTTCGACCCAGGGGCAAATCTACAACCATCCCGCCAACATCATCCTGTTGATTTTGGAAAACCTCATCCGCAACGCGCTGCAAGTGACGCCGCGCGACAAAACGGTGCGGGTTTCCTTTGCGGCCGCCGGTTCCAATGTGGTTTGCGCCGTGGCCGATGAAGGCCCCGGCTTTCCCGAACATTTGCTGAAGAATCTTTTTATGCCCTGCCGTTCCACCAAGGGCGGGGCCGGCCTCGGCCTGGCCATCAGCAAACAACTCGCCAACCATTTGGGCGCGCAATTGGAATTGAAACACAACGATCCCAGCGGCTGCACCTTCGCCTTGGTTTTGCCCGACAGCGTGTTTGCGGGAAACCATGAGGCAACGGCGGCGGCGACATAGGCGAAATCAAAAAGCATGCAAAACGCCGAGCTGTTTGTTCTTCGCCGCTGCTGGTTGCTTATCTTGCCCGCGCTTTGGCTGGGGTTTGGATTGAATTTGCATGCGCAGATTCTGCCGCCGGTCTGGCGCTGGTCCAATCCGACGCCTTTCGGGGCCGATATTGACGGCATCGTTTACAACAGCGGCACTTGTGTGGCCGTCGGGGAAGAGGGGCAGATTTATGTCACGGACGATTTCACCAACTGGTTTCCTTGCCAGAGCGGCACGCAGGTTTCGCTGCGTTCGGCCACTTTTCTGGGTGGCCGCCTCGTCATCACCGGCGAGTCCGGCACGGTCTTGTTTTCCGACGACCTGTCCACCTTTTACATCGAAAATTTCAACACCACCAACTGGTTGGAAGGCGTGGCCGCCTCGTCGAATTTGGTCGTGGCTGTGGGGGACAATGCGGCCATTTATTTCAGCACCAACGCCGTTTACTGGCAGCAGGCCAGTGTGGCCTTTGCCAATTGGCTGAATGGCGTGGCCTTTGGCGGCACGAACATTTTCGTCGCCGTGGGCGAAGCCGGATTTA
>Ga0326728_10017489_pt1 | contig 14349 bp, 11 predicted proteins | sample MB3enrmetagenome_FD_207602 | JGI IMG/M metagenome (GOLD analysis project Ga0326728, IMG submission 207602) | Lab enriched peat soil microbial communities from McLean, Ithaca, NY, United States - MB31MN | ecosystem: Environmental > Terrestrial > Soil > Wetlands > Peat | place: USA: New York...
AGTGCCCACCGAAATCGTGTCGGACTGGACCACATCGTAGATCCTCCGTTCGATGAAAGGCCGGGCCCGGCTGCGGTCGCGGAACTGCTCGCCGCCGAACAACATCACGTTCGGCATGGCCGCCTTGAGCTTGAGGTAATCGTCGAATTCCGCCGGTCCCTGGTCGCCCATGGGCTGCTCGAACCAGTCGAACTTCAGTTCGTTGATGATTGGCGCGACTTCGAGGGCTTGCTCGATGGTCCACTCGTCGTACGCTTTCTTCTCGAGCGCCATTTTGAAATTCGGACCCACCGCCTCGCGCACCCTGCGGCAAACACTGTTGCCTAACTTCTCCGCCGTCATGCCGGCTTCTTCCCAATCGGTGCCGGGACGCCACTTGTAAGCATCGAAGCCCAATTCCTTCAGCTTCAGGGCCTCTTCGATCAGCGACTCCACGCCGTAGGGTTTGCCGTCCTTCTTGTCGTAGAAGGTCCAATTCACGCCCGCGCTGCCATACACGTGTACTTTGGGGTTCGGCTGGTGATCGGTGGCCAGCAGCTTATACAAAGGCAGCCCCTTGGCTTTGCCGATAATGTCCCAGCAGGCGATATCTACGCCTGCCGGCGGAGACATAAGTTCCACGTCGAAAGGGTTCTTTCCAACCAGGCGTGAGAACTCCGGCGCTCCGGCGCGGCCGAAAGCGGGGCCAGGGCCGATGCCCACGATTCCCTTGTCCGTGAACACCTGCAAGACGGTCACGCCGCGCGACACGGTGACAATCGGTCCGGCCTCCTCGATGAATAAGCCGGCGGGCGCCTTGTAAGTGAGCGGCGTGGCTTTGACTTCCGTGATCTTAAGGTTCTCGCGCCCGATTCCCTCCAGTAAGTGTGTAAAGCTGCCGGTGGCGGCGCCGGCGGCGCGGACGCGCCCCCGTTCACAGCCGGCCGGGAAAACTCCCGCGCCGGCAGCCGCTCCGGCAAGCAGCGAGCGTCGTGTCACGTTCCTCATCAGAGCTTCTCCATCAGTGGATTGGGCCGCATATACGAACCCTCGGCCCAAGGGAACTTCTTCTCCACGCCGGCAATCAGTTCGACTCCAAACCCGGGCCGGTTGGGCAGGTCCATATATCCGTTCTTCACCACCAGCGGGTCCTTGAATATCTCTTCCTTGAGCGGATTGTAAGTCTGGTTCAACTCCAGCATGTGGCGGCTGGGGCTGGAGGCCACCAGGTGGGCGTTGGCGATGGTGGTCAGGCCGCCGTGCCAGTTATGCGGGCAGTGGTATTTACCGCGCACATAGGCCATCCGCGCGATGAACCAGCCTTCTGAGAGGCCCGTGACGTTGCAATCGGTCTGCACGATATCCATGGCGTTGTTCTCCATCCAGGTTTTGATCTCGAACCTCGTGCGGTCGCTTTCGCCGCCGGATACCAGGCAGATCTTCAGCGCCTTCTTGACCGCGATATACTCCTCGATGGTGTTCAGCGGCTGTTCGAACCAGTGAAACTTCAGCTCGTCGAGCAGCGGGCAGAACTCCTGAACCACCTCCGCCAGGGTCACCGGCTGGGCACGCAGGGTTTCGTGCATCAGGTCCATGTTCGGCCCAACCGCTGCCCGCAGGCGAGGCATAATCGGCATATACCGCTGCAGCGTCATATTGCTGTATCGCCAATCCGTGCCGGCGCGAAACTTGAATGCCGTGAACCCCTGCTCCTTGTACTTAACCGCCTCTTCGATGAGCGTCTTCTCGCCATCGCCATACCACTCGTGGTAGTCCCCTCCGCTGGCGTAGACGCGAATGTGCGGCTCGGGCTTGTTATCCGACGCCAGCAGTTTGTATACCGGCGTGTTCAAAGCTCTGCCGATGATGTCCCAGCAGGCGTTGTTCACGCCTGCCCACGCCGCGGCGGTAGCCCGGTTGGGGATGGCGCTGCCGCGGGCTGGCGTGAGGTCGCTGGCGCAGGCGATGAAATCCACGTCAAACGGATTCTGGCCGGTCAGGACCGGCTTGATGACTTCCTCGGTATATTTCTTGATGATGTCCGGCCCGCCGTAGGGTGAGCCTTCGGCAATCCCCACGATGCCCTTGTCCGTAAAGACCTGGCACAGGGCCGCGTCGGTTTTCCAGACGATATACCGGTCGCCTCGCCAAAGGTTGCGCTTGGGATCGACGTAGGAAAGCGGCGTGACTGTAATATCCGTGATCTTGATTTTCTCCCGCCGCATGCTCTGGGTTGGGTGGCTGATCCCGGCCTTCTGTGCCGCCTCCCGTTGGGCTTCCGGCGAACTTCCGGCGGACCCAAGGCCGCTCCCCAGGGTACTGGCAGCCACCCCGGCGCCCGCTAAGAAAGATCTTCTGGTGGTTCGGCTCATGAGACAAGTCCTTTCCAAAATGGATTTATGTATGGCTTCCACAACGCTGCTTTTGATAGCTGGATCCCTGGCAGCAGCGGAACGGCCGCGGCGCAGCCCAAAACAGACCTTCCCGTTGGAGACCACATGGGTGCTTTTCCTTTCGTGCAACTGCGGGGCGTCGGGCGGACCGTATCCTGGCCAAGGAGCGGTCCGCCCACCCTGCTGTCAGAACCGAAGTTTCATTGCGACCTCGCACTGGCGGCTGGAATTCGACTGCCCACTGACAATTCCGAAAGACGAGCTGCCGAGCGTGGTACCGGGACCGCTGAAGACCGGATGGTTCGGGAAGTTGAACGCGGTAGCTCGCAGTTCCATCTTTACGCTCTCGTGGATGGGGAAGGTCTTTCCCAATGCCAGGTTTATGTTGTTCATTCCCGGGGCGCGCACCGACCCTATGCGCGGCGCTACGTTCCCCATGGTGAAATTGGCCGGCCGGGCGAAAGCCGCGGTGTTGAAGTAATCGGTCAACCGCGAACCGATGCCGCCCGTGACCCCCTGGCTCGGATTGCCCACGACGACCGGCCGGATGGCGTCGCTGAAGTAAGTTCCGCCGGTTACGCTGAACGCAGCCGCGGTTCCGTCCTGGAACACCTGGGCGGTGGAGAGCTGCCATCCACCCAGCACAAGATCGACCGGTCTGCTTAGGTTGTGCAAGAACTGGCGTCCCCGTCCAACCGGAATGTTCCAGTTGAGCGCCAGGGAAAACCGCATGGGGGCATCGTAATCCGCAAGCCCCTGCTCGGTGCTGCGGTTATAAAAGTTCTGCGGGCTGTTCCCACTGGTAAACACGTCGGTCAGGTTCTTCGACCAGGTGAACGCCGCAACTCCGGCCAGGCCGAATCCCATGGCCTTTTCATAGGTGACTTCCAGGGCTTGATAATGAGCGTTGCCGTATCCCGGAGTGACGCGTGTCACACCCGCAAATTGCGGATAGGGCCGCAGCAACTGGGCTTGTTGGATGGTCGCTCCGGTGAACGACCCCGCGGTGAATATACCGTAGAAGGGGTTCGGGACCGTCTGGGTCAGCGCGGACCCCAGGGCAAAATCCTGGGCCGGAACCTGGTTGATGTTCACGTTGCTGCCCGCCAGCAGGTGGATCGAGCGGCTCCCTACATAGGCGATGGTGAGGACTCCGGCGGACGGCAGCGCCCGCTGCACATTGATGTGCCAGTTGTGGAAGGCGGGGGGCAGGTCGCCGGGATCGGCAAAGGAGATTCCCTGCCCGAGATTGGTGAGAAGGCCCAGGCTGTTCCCGGTCACCGGGAGCGGCCCGTTAGGGAGCGGATTGCTCAGCTTGTTCGCAACCGTAATGCCGCCGTCGAGACTCGTCACCCAGGGCGAACTCACCGAGTATCCCGTCGTAATCTGGGTAGTCGGAATCGGTATATACATCAGGGAATAGCCGCCGCGAATCACCGTCTTCGAATTCAGGGAGTAGGCAAACCCCAGGCGCGGCGAGAAATTATGATAATAGGGGTTGTACATGCCGCGCGGCGCCCCGTTCTTCCCGGCGTACATCAAGCCGCCATTCAATGTGTAACCAGGCACCTGAATTCCAGTCGGGCTGTTGTAGGCAAACCCGACCACCTCACGGTTGAAGCTCTCCGTGCGCGAGCTCTCGTGTTCCCATCGCAGTCCCATATTGATCGTCAGTTTGGAACTGACGCGGAAATCGTCCTGGAAGTAGAACCCGTAGTAAACCTGCTGCCAGGATATGGCCGGGGCGGTGAGGACGGACCCGGACGAACCGAATCCCAGCAGCATCGAAGCCAGGGCGAACCCGCCTGACGGGGTGGCCGCGTTCGGCCCTCCGGTTGTGTTCGAACTGAAACTGAACGTGCCGTCGGGCGTCGAATCGTTAAACTGGCTTCCGCGAAGATCGCGAATATCGATTCCGGTCTTGAACAAGTGCCTACCGCGACTGATCGACACCTGGTCTTCCGTGGAGATGCCCTGCCCCGGGTTGTTAGCGAAACCGCTCTGCCCCAAGCCTTCCATGCCATCGTTAAAGCTGAAGTTCGGGAAAGACGCAGCCTGGGTGGCCCTTACGAAGGATGCCGGGAAGCCCAGGCTGGAGACGTCGAACCCGTTCGAATAGGGCGTCGTGGTGTTATTGGTGCGCTCGAATCCCAGGCGGAAGGCGGCCGCGATGGTGGGGCTGAAAACATAAGTATCGCTGAGAGTGGCGCCCTGGTTCGGGCGCTTGTTTTGGTACCGCCCCGGTGTGGCAAGTCCCGGAAAATCATAGGGATTCCAGAGGGAGCCGGGGCCGAAATTCACCCGCGCGAATAGCTGTTGTTTGGAGCTGATGATCTGGTCAAACTTGATATTGAAAAAGTCGAACCCCGACGGAAAGGCGCCGCCGCCCGAGCTGTAATCGCCCACCCACGGATTTGCCGTGCTGGAAGCAACGTTCGGCTGGGGCCAATATTGCATCACGTTCTTGGCCACCGGGTCCAGCTCCGACGCCGGAATGATGTTATTCGGAATGGGGATGCGCGTTTGCACGCCATTGACGGGCTGCACGGAGTAAGGGTCGTAGATGGGGGTCGGCACTTGTGAAAAGTCGCCCGTCCGCATCTGCGCGGTCGGCACGTTCAACCGCCCGCCCCCAAAAGCTGAGGTAGCGCGCAATCCATCGTAACTCATGAAGAAAAAGGTCTTATTCCTGCCGTTGTAGATCTTAGGCAGCCAGACCGGCCCGCCCACCGTGAAACCGAAGTTGTTCTGCCGGTAGACCGCCAGCTTGGTGCCCGAGACGTTATTGAAGAACGAGTTGGCGTCCAAGGCCGAGCTGCGCAGGTTCTCATACATGGTTCCGTGCAGGTCGTTGGTGCCGGACTTGGTCACGATGTTCGAGATGCTGGCGGAAGAGCGCCCGTACTCGGCAGGCAGCGTGCCGGACTGCATTTTGAACTCCGCAATCGAGTCGCTGGAGGGTTGATACGCCGCGATGTAGTAACCTCGGTTCACGTCGGCCATGTCGGACACACCGTCCACCGAGACGTCGCCCGTGCCCAGGGGCGAGCCGTTGGAAGTGTACTGGACGCTGTGCATTTGGTCAATGGCCCGGACATCGTCTGGGAACAGAGGGCTCACAATTCCCGCCGATAGCTCGAACATGAGCAAAGTTCCGTGGCCCTTGAGGGGAAGGCTCTCGACGATGTCCTGCCGGACCAGCGACCCGAGCGAACTGGAATCGGCGGCCACCGCCACGGCGTTGGCGGAAACCACGATGCTTTCGCTGGCCTGCCCCAGGATCAGGCTGGTATCCAACCGCACCGTGTCGCCGACGTTGACCTGGATGCCATCCCGCTTGTCGGTTTTGAAGCCGGCGGCCTTGGTTGTAAGCGAGTATTTTCCGGGGGTTACGAGCTCGAAGACGTAGTGGCCATCGTTCCCGGAGATGGTTTGGCGTTCGACGGAAGTTTCGACGTTGACCAGCGTCAATTGCGCCCCAGGCACTACCGCCTGACGGGGATCGAATACCGTTCCTTCCAGTGTGGCCCGGAATTCCTGGGCCGCCACTACGGAAACCGTAAGCAGCAGAACTGTCAATAGCTTTTGCATGGTAGCCCTTTCGCCCGAATAGGATTTCCAACCTCTCAGGCCTGCGGGGGGACTCCGGGCCTGATAGCGTACATTCAGATCCTAGACCCTGGTCAATGTGATTACAAGGTCTTTTCCGAGGGGTGCTCTGCTTCCGGGGTGGCCGCTTTGCGGAGGCAGATTTGCTGGCCGTCGCTGGCGGGCAACACCACCGATCTGGTGGGTGGCGAGTTGTTCCCGCAGCCAGACCCAGGAGGTGTGGATGCCCGATCCAGGAACACCCTCTCCACCCTGGCCAGTAGATGACAAGTGTTAGCGGCGGCGGGCGAAGGGGCCATTTTGGAGGGACCACGGGGGCCATGCCGCTTCCGCTCGGTAGCGCTGAGTGGACCCCTGCAGAGGCACCACACAGGGGCGAACTGGCTAGGAAAAGAACAGTCACCGCCTCCCCCGCAAGCTGGGAAAAATCAGTGACGATTTTCCTTGACTCAGACGGACACTTCGCATCCGCCAGAAAGCTTCTGCGCGATGCTTCAAATGTCATGTTCCGTCTCCTGGTTTGATCTCTCGCTACTGCACTGCGGCAGTCGGGCGCCCTATTGGTTGGCGCCGAGTTCCGTTTCAAAATCAGTGCTGCGAATCTCCCGGCTTCTCCGGGATGCCAGGCTCGTCCAGGATCTGAACGGCGGTCGCCGGGCCGAAGTTCGCCCAGTCCTGAAGCACCCAGACGACTTTCTTGTCCGGCGTGACTTCGACGAGTTGGGGAGTCTTTCCTTCGGTGCCACGGGAACAAACGATGGTGTTGCCGTTCGCCAGACGGGTGGCGCTCTGCGTGTTGATATAGCGGTAAGCCTCCGGCAGGTCGCCCGGTCTAAGCTCCCAAACCGTCTCCTTTGCAGGGTTGACCTCGCGCGTGAGAATGTCTTTTTCGTCCGTGATCAGGGTGTTGCCGTTCTGGAGGCGAACAGCGGCCCAGGGCGTTGGAATTTCATAGCTCCAGATTTCCTTGAAATTCTTGTCGTACTCGACAACCTTGCCCATCTCCAGGAAAGGAACCAGGTAGGTTCCCCGCGCGGTGTAGCGCGTCCGGCGGAACTGGGCGTGGACCGTCGCTTTGTCGGTCAGGCTGGGCGCGGGCAAATCATGCTGAACCTCGACAGCCTTGGTCTTGATATTGACGACAAACAGCTTGGGCGGCAGTCCGTTCTGGACGAACATGACTTTGTCCAAGCCGATCGGCTGGCAGACGTGGATCTCGGTTCCTTCCGGGGCGTCGTGGCGCCATACGACCTTCTTTTCCGGCGTCACCTCGGCGACGTATTGCATGCGCGTAAAGAGGATATTGCCATTGGAGAGCATCCACACGTCGTCGTATTCCCAGCCAGAGCCGGTAGAATAGGTCCAGGCGATCTTGCCGTTGTAGACCAGCAGAATCTTGTTGTAGCCTTCGCCGATGTAAAGCATCGGATGCTGCGCCATTCCGCTGCCCGGCAGGCCCGGCGGAGCGGGCTTGTTCCACTTGCGCGGAGCGACCTCGGATTCGGCCGGGCCCAGGGCCGGCACGCCAGGGGCGGTGAACCGGCTCAGAATCTTCATCAGCGGGGCCGGTTTCGCCGCAGGAGCTTTCTGACCGAAGGCTGTGGTAAGCGAGAAGAGGGTGATACCGGCCGCGAGAGAGGCTGTCAGCGGCAACGTGAGGCGGCGCATGTAGGTTCTTTTTCGCATTTCAGGACTTTAATTCCGAAAATGGTATTATACTCGGGATTTCCGTTTCGTACTTTCCGGCCCCATTCGATACAGACTGAACCGCCGTCGTTTGATCCTGCAAGCTGCATTCTTTCCTCCGGGAGCCCTTTTCGGTCCCGCAAGGCGGGGTTGTCAGCCAGGGGTTGTCAGCCGGCCCCCAGAGTCCAAAACCCGGCAAGCAGTGATCGTGGTGGTTGACGTGGACGGGTCCGTGCGGGAAACGCCCATCCGGCTGATTTTACACTTCGGCGACGCAATCCGGCGGCTGGCGGCGAGCACGAAGTGACCACGCCTTTAACGCGGAACTGCGCCACCGGCGTGAAACCTTCTTTCCGGAAAGTGGCCCGAACACTGGCCCCAGGTCCGGTTCTGGGAACTTGGCCGTTAGGCGTCCCGCAAGAATAACCTGGTCCGAAGCCGCGATCTCACCGCGGAGCAACGGAGACGCGGAGATCGGCGCGGAGGAACACCATGAGAAAAAGCGCAAGACGGATGGCGGCGGATGGCGGGCGTTTCCCATGCCGCCATTGGAGAACGAGCGAGCGGAGAAACTCCATTCCGGATCGGGATGCGTTCGCGTTAACCGCAAACCGATCAAGTTATTTGTGCGTGGGTCCTTAGGACCGTCAGCGCGCGCGACCGCACCTCCAGGTCCCGCCCTGCGGCGGACCTGGACGATTCCGCCACACCTGGCTGCTGTTGCAGGAGCGCAGCCTGGACCGTACCGGCTGGACGTCAGGGCGCGGGCGCCACGAATTTCATACCCTGCTTTTGCAATCCGCTTGAATCCGCCACCGGAAAGACGCAGAATACCCATATCGGGATGTCCGAAATGGAAATCCCGGCTTATCTGAAGGTGGGCCACCCCTTTGGGCGAACGCGTAGCGATGAGCAGGTCCTCCAGTTTCTGCGGGGACCGGGAGAACGGTCAAAATGAAGAAGGGAATGCGATCGATTTCGCGGCGAGGGTTTGGGAAGTCCGTGGTCGGGGCGGGTGCTTTGGCCGCGGCGCCCATGATTGTCCCCAGTTCGGTGCTGGGCCAAGCCGTGGACCAGACGGGCCGGCCAGTGGGCCAGCCTGGTGTGGTGGCGCCCAGCGATCGAATCATAGTCGGCGGCATCGGGCTCCGCAACCGCGGCCAGCAGGATTTGGCGGCGGCCCTGGCCGATCCGCGGGTTCAGTTTGTTGGAATCGCCGATGTCCGGGAATCCTCGCGCGAGACCATCAAGTCCATAGTTGACCGGCACTATGGAAACAGCAACTGCGTCATATACCGCGATGACGCAGAATTGCTGGCCCGCGAAGATGTCGAAGCCGTCATGATCGCCACCAGCGACCGCTGGCACGCCTGCATGGCGGTCTGGGCGGCGCAGTCCGGCAAGGACATCTACTGCGAGAAACCCGCCGCCATCTCCATCGCGGAAAGCTTCGCGCTGGCCGAAAATGTCCGCCGTTATGGGGTGGTCTACCAGGCCGGGTGCCAGCGCCGCAATGTCCCCAACTTCGAACTCGCGGTGGGGCTGGCCCGCAGCGGCAAGCTCGGCAAACTGCTGGCCGTGCACGCCGACGATTGGTCGCGGACCGTCACTCCGCTGGGCCATAGCTGGTGGCCCGAAGAGCGGCCGGAGCCCGATCCGCTGGTCCTCGATTGGGACAAGTGGCTGGGTCCATGTCCGTGGCGCCCTTATAACTCCCGCTACCCGGATGGCGGACGGAGCCAGTTCTGGGATTTTCATGCCGGGATTCTGGAGTGGGCCTCCCACACCGGCGACATCTGCCAGTGGGCCGCCGATTGCGACCACACCCACGCGATCGAGTACGAGCCGGTACCGGGGACTACCCACGTAAACTGCTCCTACGCCAACGGCGTGAAACTCATCTTCCGCGGCGATGGCTGGCTGGACCTGGGTACCTGCCGCGTGCGACTCGAAGGGACCGAAGGCTGGATCGAGACGGGGGATTCCGGCAAGATGGAAATGTCCGACGATCTCCGCCCCTACCACCAGACGGTGACCATGCGCGGCACCGATCCTTCCCGCCACATCCAGAACTGGCTCGACTGCATCCGCTCCCGCTCCCTGCCGCGCGCCAACGCCGAGTCCACCTGTAACGCCCACGTCACCTCGCATTGCGCGTACATCGCGTGCCAACTGGGCCGCAAGGTGACCTGGGATCCCGCCAAGCGTGCATTCGTGAACGACGAGGAAGCCAACCGCATGCGGAGCCGGGCCTACCGCGAGCCCTGGCGGCTGGATTCCCTGGCAACCAGTATGTAGGAGACACGGCGAGAGGAAAAGGAGATTCATGATGCAACAGGGACAAACCCAGCAACCGCCCGCGCAGACAGCGCCGGCAGGCGGAGCCGCCGGTCAACCTGGCGGGCCCGCAACCGGAGGACGAGGAGGGCGTGGGGCGCCGGCGATGCCTCGCATCCCGCCCGAGTTCGACGCCAACCCGATCTGGCAACTGGATCAGGCCAAGCTCATCGCGATTCTCAAGGACAGTGGATCGACCACGTTCCAGAAGGCTATCGCATGCAAACGCCTGGCCCAGATCGGCAATAAGGAATCGGTGGCCCCGCTAGCGGCGTTGTTGAGCGATAACCGGCTCGGCCACTACGCTCGCTTCGGCCTGGAACCGAATCCCGATCCGTCGGTGGACGAAGCGCTGCGCAGCGCACTACCCAAGCTCAAGGGCCGCCTGCTGATGGGCGTGATTCACTCTATCGGGGTGCGCCGAGATGCAAAGGCCGTAGACGCGCTCGGCAAGCTGATGTACGACCAGGACGTGGAGATCGCCCAGGCGGCGTCGGCGTCGCTGGGGACAATTGGCGGCCCCCAGGCCGCCAGGTTGCTGCGCGACGGTCTGAACCGCACCAAAATCCCGGTGCTGCCGGTCGTGGCCCGGGCCACGCTGGTGTGCGCCGAAGGGTTGATGAGGGCCAGCCGCGCACAGGCGTTGGAACTGTACACGACTTTGAGCGGACCTTCGATGCCCAAGGTCGTGAGGCTGGCCGCTTATCGGGCGCTGAACGCCGAGGCGTCCAGGACCGCGGGCTGACCGCCCGCTTCATCGGCTTCGAGAATGGCGATTCATGGATCATGGGGCCCGTTGGGCATCGCGCGTCATTCAAGACGGGCCAGAAGGCGTTTCTCAACTTTCACGCAAACAAGGTCTTGCTGCGGGCAGCACGCCGATGCTGGAAAGCCACCCGCTGCTGGATGATTCCAGTGTTCGAGTGAAAATGACTATCGATACCGAGCCACGGGTCGCGAAGGGAAACCTCGATGTCGCCGCCGCTCCGTACCGAAGCCGGTGCGCAATCCAAGACCGGAGATTTGTCTTAGTGTATAGGTTGTACGGTTCAGGAGGCATCATGTTCTCTCGGCTTTTTCGAGGTCATTCCAGGACGGCAGTCGCCCTGCTTGCGGCCGGACTTGCCATGGGATATGTGACGACGGCTTCGGCGCAGCAAGCGCCGCCGGCGGGCGGAGCGGCGCCGGCCGCAACCGCCTCAGGTAGGGGCGGCGGTGGACGTGGCGGGCAGGTCCGATCGGTCTACAGCGACTACACCGGCTTCACCAAGCTCTGGGACGGGCAGACCTTCACCAACTGGGATGGCGAATCGGATGTCTGGTCGATCCAGGACGGCGCCATCTACGCGGATACTACCAAAACGCCGGGCCAGCATCACATCCACTACGTTGGCCCGGGTGCGATCATGAAGAATTTCGACTTGCGCGTGGAAATGAAGATGTCGGCCACCGGCGCCAACGGCGGAATCCAATATCGCAGCCGGTTGCTGGGAGAGCCCCACAACGGGTCGCTTCAAGATCCTATGGGCAAGGACATGCCGAAGGGAATCACTACGGTGAAGCAGGCACTCGATGCGGGCATCATCAAGATGCCCGAAGCGAATCCGAACACCGGCGCCGGCAGAGGTCCGGGCGGAGGTTTTGGCGGCGGACAGGCGGGGGCGCCGCAGGAAGGCGGTTGCACTGCGACGGTTCCCTCCGGCGGCGGTGGCGCGGGCAGAGGCGGGCCGGGCGGGCCTGGTGCGGCTACGGCCGGCGGCGCAGCACCGGGAAGAGGCGCCGGCGCTCCGGGCGGCGGCCGCACACCCCAGCCGCCGAACCCCTGGCAAGTCAGCGGATACCAGTACGATATGAGCTCGGCCAACAACTTCACCGGCCAGCTTTACGAAGGTCAGGGCCGCGGTATCGTGAACCCGCCGGGCTGCTTTGTGATTCTGGGCCCGAATAACGTGAACGTGCAGATGGGAACCGTCATCAAGGATCCCGCGTCGGCCGCGCACGAGTACAAAGGCGTGGATGGGGAATGGAACCAACTGGAAGTCATCGCCATCGACAATACCCTGATCCACCTGATGAACGGTCAGGTCATCACGATCACCATCGACAACGATCCGGCCAAGCGGGCAAGCCAGGGCATCATGTCCTTGCAGCTCGAAGCCAGCGGCCAGATCTGGTACCGCAACGTTTATGTGAAATCCCTCGACTAGCTTAGCTAAGCTAAGCTAGCGATTGCAGGCTGCTGGCAGGGTCCGGTGATCTGTACGGTACACCAGAGGAAACGGTCCCGGTACACTAAACGGTATACCAGAGCCACTCGGTAAAAAGATTTCAACACTCTAAACTAAATTATTGGTGCGGATGAGAGGACTTGAACCTCCACGACCTTGCGATCACTAGAACCTGAATCTAGCGCGTCTGCCAATTCCGCCACATCCGCATATCCGGCAGGAAACCGCTTACCTCAATATTTTACACCACGTCGACGCCCATGCTCCGCGCCGTGCCCGCCACCGACCGCATGGCCGCCTCCAGGTCGAAGCAGTTCAAATCCGGCATCTTGATCTTGGCGATCTCCTCCACCTGCTTCTGCGAGATCTTCCCCACTTTCGTCTTGTGCGGCTCGGCCGATCCCTTCGCCAGGTTCACCGCGCGCTTGATCAGCACCGGCACCGGCGGCGTCTTGGTGATGAACGTGAAGGAGCGGTCCGAAAAAATCGTGATCACCACCGGGATGATCAGCCCCTCCTGGTCCTTGCCCGAAGTCTTGGCGTTAAACGCCTTGCAAAAGTCCATGATGTTCACGCCCTGCGGGCCCAACGCCGTACCCACCGGAGGCGCCGGCGTGGCCTTCCCGGCGGGAATCTGCAACTTCACCGAAGCCGTAATCTTCTTTGCCATACGCGAAAATCCTCTCCCAACAACACAGGCAGGAATGCCTGTGCCACTAACCCTTCTCCACCTGCAGGAATTCCAGTTCCACCGGCGTGGCGCGTCCGAAAATCGTCACCATCACCCGCAGCGTGCCGCGCTCCGTGTTCACCTCGTCCACCTTGCCCGAAAAATTCGCGAATGGCCCGTCGATGATCCGCACCGGATCGTTCTTCTCGAACGTCATCTTGGGACGCGGCCGCTCCGCCGACGACGCCTGGCGAAACAGAATCTGGTTGACCTCGTCCACGCTCAGCGGTACCGGCGAGTTGCCGCCGCCCACGAAGCCCGTGACCCGCGGCGTGTTCTTCACCGCGTGCCACAACTCGTCGTTCATTTCCATTTCCACCAGCACGTAACCCGGATAAACCAGACGCTTGCTGGTGACCTTCTTGCCATTGCGCAGTTCCACCACCTCTTCGGTGGGAATCAGAATCTGCCCGATCTTATCGGCAAATCCAAAAGCCTCGGCGCGTGTTTCGAGCGACTCCTTCACCTTGTTCTCGAAGCCCGAATACGTGTGGATGATATACCACTTGCGGGGGGACGAAGTGTCATAACCCTGAGCCGGCGGCGCTCCTTCGGCGGGCGTTTCCGCAGCCTGAGTCTCCACCGCTTCCGTCTCCGGCCCGGCGCTCATTTCGAAACCGTTCGCCTCGGCGTCAGGGTGCTCCACAAGCCCGGCCTCGCCCTGCTCCGCCGGATCTTCGCCGGATTCTTCCCCGTGGAAGGAAAGCTCATCGTCTTCCATATACGCCTACTTCTTGAAAAACTTAAAGATACTGTTGATGCCCGTAAAAAGAATGCTGTCCACTACCCAAAAGTATGCGGCGAAGGCAAACACCGAGAAAATCACCACCGCGGTCGTGCCTTCCACCTGTTTCCGGTTCGGCCACGTCACCCGCCTCATCTCCAGCTTCAGATCGTTGATGTAATCCTTCGTTCCCTGAACCCACTGCTTTACATCGGCCATGTTTCTTCCTTGCTGAGTCCCAATTGTAAACGGGCTGGTGTGGCAGGGGCGGAGGGATTCGAACCCCCACTCGCGGTTTTGGAGACCGCTGGTCTGCCGTTAAACCTACGCCCCTGGGTCATACTTCCCCGGCATCGGGAGGGCTATCCCCTATTCTACTTGATTTCCTTGTGCATCTGGTGCTTCCGGCACGTCCGGCAGAATTTCTTCAGCTCCAGGCGCTCCGTAGTGGTCTTCTTGTTCTTGGTCGAAGAGTAGTTCCTACTCTTGCACTCCGTGCACTGGAAAGTAATGATTTCTCGAGGCATCGCTCTGCTCCTACTTGTAAATCTCGGTCACCGTGCCGGCGCCCACCGTGCGGCCGCCTTCGCGAATCGCAAAGCGCAGCCCCTTGTCCATGGCGATCGGCGTGATCAGCTCCACCTTCAGGTCCACGTTGTCGCC
>Ga0326728_10017490_pt1 | contig 14349 bp, 15 predicted proteins | sample MB3enrmetagenome_FD_207602 | JGI IMG/M metagenome (GOLD analysis project Ga0326728, IMG submission 207602) | Lab enriched peat soil microbial communities from McLean, Ithaca, NY, United States - MB31MN | ecosystem: Environmental > Terrestrial > Soil > Wetlands > Peat | place: USA: New York...
AAAGATTGGGGGGCACGAGGACGGTGTCCGTTGATATGCGGTTGATTGCAGCGACGAATCGTGACCTCAGCCAGATGGTGGCTGACCAGCGGTTTCGTAGCGACCTTTACTACCGGCTGAACGTCTTTCCGGTCGTCCTGCCGCCATTGCGCGAGCGCCCGGAGGACATTCCCACGCTGGCGCGGTTCTTTGTCCAGAAATATGCCCCCCGGATGAATAAGCGAATTCAGACCATCCCCGCCGAAACCATGGAAGCCCTCACCCGTTGGCGTTGGCCAGGAAATGTTCGCGAGCTGGAAAACTTCATTGAAAGAGCCGTGATACTTTCCCAAGGGCCGATCCTCCACGCTCCCTTGGGCGAGCTAAAGGCTCCGGGAGAAGAGGCAAAGCCGAGGAGGCGTGAAACCACTCTGGAAGGCGCCGAACGGGAGCACATTATCCGCGTGCTTCGGGAGGCGGGAGGGGTGATCGGCGGTCCTCATGGTGCCGCCGCCCGTCTCGGAGTCAAAAGGACGACCTTGAACGGCATGATGCGCCGACTGGGAGTATCTCGAAAGGATTTGTAACCGCGTCCGGTGCCGTGACCCGCACCGGTCAGCAAGTTCTCGACGCCAGGTGAGGCCCGACCCTCTCCCCTTCGCCTTTTTCGTGTCCTCGCTATCGTTCGAAGCCCCGCAAAATCCGTACAGCCTTCGTCTGGGATGTAGAAGCGGGCCTTGGTCAGAATCGTGGGAGGCTCAATAACAGCCGCGACATAGGTCGGCATGCCTCGCGACGACTTGTGACCGTATACAACCACTGACCTCGGTGACATGACCGCATGCGGTCACCAAGAGCGTTCGAACTTCGGTGAAACATGTCCATCCCTGCCCAAAGTCAATGTTCCTAAGGGGTTTCGGGCATTTCTATAGCCCGAGTGGTCCGGCAATGAGAATGCTACCTTCCGAGTGAAGTGGGAGGGCACGGTCGTGAGAGTTACGGACCAAGAAAGGATTTGGCTCAAGCAATCTGATGCTGGAGAAGGCCAGGGGTCAATCCCAAAAGGAGGTTGTTATGACCCCGCAAAAGAGCCCGTCTAAGGTTGTCAGGCCCGACGGCAAAGGCAAACCCACCCTTGCAACAGCAAACGAAAAAACTCCGCCTGTGGATTGGACGGCGTTCCTCGCCGGAATCTCGCGCGGGAAAACCGTTTTGGAATACGGCGCGAACCGCACGATCTTCGTGCAAGGAGACCCTGCGGATTCCGTGTGGTATCTGAAGCAAGGCAAGGTGAAGCTCGCGGTGACATCCCGACAAGGCAAGGAAGCGATCGTCAGCCTCCTGGGCGACAACGAGTTCTTCGGCGAGGGATGCCTGGCCGGCCAGCCATTGCGCATTTCAACGGCTACCGCGGTCAGCGATTGCACTCTTTACAGGATCGAGAAGGCGCTGATGGTGTGCCTGCTACACGAGCAGCACGGAATCTCGGAATTGTTCATCACGCACCTGCTTACCCGCAACACTCGATTTGAAGAGGACCTGGTCGACCAACTTTTCAACTCCACCGAGAAGCGCCTGGCCCGCATTCTCTTATTGCTGGCGCATTTTGGCAAGGAAAGCAAAACCGAAACGGTCCATCCCGGAATCAATCAGGAACACCTCGCCCAAATGGTCGGCGCCACCCGGTCGCGGGTGAGTCATTTCATGAACAAGTTCCGGACGCTGGGCTTTATCGATTACACGCACAACGGCGCGTTGACGGTTAGCAATGGCCTCTTGAGCGTGATCCTGACCGAATAGCATATCCTCACCGGACCCACACTAAAGTTTCCCCCTATTAACTGGGATGAGCAATATTGAACACCCAGGCGTGCTTTCTTTAACAGACAGACCAAAACGGGACTTGCTAAGGTACCCGCTTGCTGCTCAAGCAAACACGGAAGGATACGATGATGCCAGGTAATGGCAAACCACCTCTCCATCCAACGCAGTTTTTGCTTCCCCGTGGAAGGATCCTGCTGGTTGATGAGGATGAAAAAGATTTGAAGTATTTCAGTACGCTGTTGGGGCGCATGGGTTACTCGGTCCGAGCTTTTGTGAGTTACCGGGAAGCGCAGGGGTGCCTGGAACACGAGCACTTCGACTTTGCCATCGTGGGCCAAGGGGGCCCGGCATTTGAACCGCACGACCTCGTGCAGCTCACTTTGGCGCGCGACCGGCACACACCGGTGGTGGTGCTGACGCGTTGCCTGCAAATGAACTGCTACCTCGAGGCCATGCAATTGGGCGCAGCGGATTATCTCGAAAAGCCTTTGGCGCCCGCAGAGTTCGAATACCTGGTCACGACGCATTGCAAGCCACGGCAGGGTGAAATCTCCACAGCCGCATCGTGAAGGAAGAGAACAAACCATGGGATCATCAACCACGGGCCACGGGTTGGCAGACGAACTGGTGTCGGGAGACCAGGCCAGAGTCCTTCTGGTCAACAAAGACCCGCAGGATCTCATTCACTACCGAGCCATACTCCAAAAACTGGGGTGCCAGGTGCGAGCCAGTTCGTCCTTCGCTGAGGAAGTGCAATGCCTTGGGCACGAGCCGTTTGACTTAATTCTTTTGGACCAGGGGAGTGGCAGGTTCGAAGGGCAGGAGGTACTCGTGCAGGCCATGGAAATCGACGTGGAGCTTCGAGTGTTGGTACTGGCGCGATCTTACGAACGGGGCTGCTACCTGCAAGCAATGCAGTCGGGAGCCTTGGATTATCTTGAAGGACCTTTGGGCGCAGCGGAGATCGTTGCTCTCCTGGAAACATTTATACCGCGCCGAAGTGGCGTGCGCGGGACCTCGGTAAACCGGGTCAAGGGCACAAGACGAAGCAAGAAAGCATCCTCAAAGCGAATTCCAATTAGTGTGAGCGCGGAGGAGTATGCGATATGAGACTGCAAGGAAAAGTTGCAGCTGTGACCGGTGGCGGAACAGGCATTGGCAAGGGAGTTTCGCAGCGGCTTGCGCTAGAAGGGGCAAGGTTGGCAATTGTGGGAGCGGACGTCCTCTCATCCGCATTTAATCAGAAGGGGGCGAAGAACGTGGGCGGGTTCACGGCAGCGAGGGAATTGGCCAAATCGCTATCGGAGGGAGGTGCAAGCGCAATTGCCATCGAATGCGACGTCACCAATAAGGGCCAGGTCGAGTCGATGATGGATGGAATATGGTTGGACAAAGACTGACACCCCATGGCAAGGTGCGTGGCACACAATTACGACGACGTCTGAGGTTTCCGGCAAATCCCTGGTGTTTCGTATCCAACCGCTTACAGAAGGAGAAAACTCCAATGCTCGAAATGATCCGGGTTACACGCCGTCCTTCCGGCGTGCGGTCAAGGAGGCAACCAGCTTCGAGTTGGTCGCGACGCGCGGGGCGACGACTAACGGCATCTGCTCGAATCCATTTCTCGAGTACGCGTTCAAGACCGTCGAGTATCGGATCAAGGTCACGATCAGCCTCGACGGCAGGTGGGCGTACGACGAGGACACGGTTCTGATGGTGCGCGGCCAATCGGAGCCGTTCCATCACACCGATCGGAGCATCCTGACGAAGATCGGCGAGCCGACGCCCAATCCGCTCGCCCGAGGCCAAGGCATCGCAACACTAGGGAGCGAAGGTGATAACCGTAACTCTGATAGGTCCCAACAAAGTGCGGTCCACTGTGAAGATGAGTGAGGAGACAACCGTACGCGACGTTGCTACTTCCGAGTACCACTTGTTTTGGCGGACCGTAAACAGAAACGGTATAAGCGTCGTTCCGTTTACTTCAGGAGTTGCGGACGGCGAAGTGCCATGACAGACCGTTTACTTTCTGTTCGAAATCTCGGAGTTGCTATTGGGAACCGCGTGGTTCTTCGACAATTGAATTTCGAGGTATATTCCGGGGACTGCCTCGCAATCATTGGACCGAATGGGGCTGGAAAGACCGTGTTACTCAAGACCTTGCAGCACCTGATCCCGTATGAGGGAGAAATCCAATGGAGCCAAGAGGCGCGTCTTGGGTATGTTCCCCAGAGTGTCGCAGCCGACCGGCAGCTGCCCCTAAGAGTCAGGGAATTATTGGCAGCGAAGGCTCGGGTACTGCATCTTGCGGATCAGGAGATGGACCAGGTTTCTTCCGATTTGAATCTGTCGCCGGAATTTCTAAGCGCAGGAATAAGGACTCTGTCGGGGGGCCAGTTTCAGAAAGTTTTGATTGCCTTCGCACTGCTGGGGCGTCCCAACGTGCTCCTCTTCGACGAACCGACGGCTAGTCTTGACGAACTCGCCGAAGAACGCATCTATGAATTGATTCATCAGTTGCACAGTCAGAAAGGAATCACCGTCATTTTGGTATCGCACGACCTGAGCGTTGTGTATCACCATGCCAGCCGAGTTTTGTGTTTGAGCAAGGGCAAGGTCTGCATGGGAGCACCGAAGGAAGTCCTGACACCTGAGATGCTCGAGGAGCTGTACGGGGCTCCGCCCAAATACTTTCGTCACATCCAGGAACATTGAACGAAGCGTGGGCGGTTCGGTCGCGGAAAGAAGAGGGCACATCCAGCGTGGACTTGAGCCACAGTTACGCGGTATTGCTTGCCGCGCTTTTTGCCATCGCGGCTGGCCTGGTGGGATCTGTTGCCTTGATGAAGCGCATGGTGCTGGCGAGTGACGTTATCTCGCACTTGGCGCTTCCTGGACTCGGAATAGCCTTTCTTCTCAAGAGCAACCCACTAGTCGGCGGCGGGGCGACCCTATTCCTGGGAACCCTCCTCGTCTGGAAGCTTCAAAAGAAGACCGGACTGGCGACGGACGCTTCGATCGGCGTGGTATTCGCCGCAGCTCTCGGAATCGGCGCGCTCGTCACCCCGCAAGAGGATCTACTGGAAGCGCTCTTTGGCAATTTCCAGAAGCTGTCACTGACCGGTTTCCTCCTCGGAACGGCAGCCGTCATACTGGTTGTCCTCTTCCTTGTTCAAATGAAGGATCGATTGATTCTGGATCTCTTCTCTCCCGAGCTGGCGGCTGTTACCGGAGTAAACGTCGCGCGCCTGGACCTCGGGGTCCTGCTCGTGTTTAGCCTCACTATACTGGTCGGCCTGCGTTTTATGGGAGCACTGCTTTCGAGTGCCCTGATCATCATTCCGGCCGCAACAGCACGCCAGCTTACGGGCAGAATGGCCCAATTTGTGGTTCTCGCGTCTGCGGTGAGTTTAGTCTCGGTCGCAGTGGGATTTCTAATCAGCACGCTGATTTTCAAGACGTCGACGGTGGGCCCGACTATCGTTATCGTTTCCGTGCTCCTATTTGCTATGAGCCTGCTTAAGAAAAGGTGACGTGCAAATACCAGCGGTTCCGTCAGACAGAAGAGATCAGGTTGCGAGAATGAAGAAACCTTCACATCGTGGCTCCCTTGGGGAACTTGGCCCGTGCAGATTTTGCGAAATGGCCGCTGGTAATGTTAAAGCAGCAATTGTGTTCGAAGACGCCATCTCCGTTGCGTTTCTGGATGAGAAACCACTTTTCGAGGGGCATTGCCTGCTGATCACACGGGATCATTATCAGACGTTCTTGGATCTTCCCCGCAAGCTTATCGGTCCGCTGTTCTTGAACGCCCAACATCTGGCCGAGACCGTGCAAAGCGGGATGAGAGCCGAAGGGACATTTATGGCAATCAACACTACGGTGAGTCAAAGCGTGGCTCATTTTCACATCCACGTCGTGCCTCGACGCAAGGGAGACGGTTTGCGAGGCTTTTTCTGGCCTCGACGACGATACCGGACCGAGAAGGAGCTTCTTGCCGTGCAAAAGGCTCTGTCTTCTCATTGGCGATGAGGATGTCTGCAACGGGGTCAAGATTCAGTTTTAAAATTTAGGCTTGTATGAAACTCAATGAATAGCTCGCAAGGAACTGAAAAACGAGAATTAAAACAAGGGAGATTCAGCCATGAAAGACAAACCCCTAGCCAACCTGCGCGTTGCCATCCTGGCCACAAACGATTTCGAGCAATCCGAAATGACCGAGCCGCGTGAAGCCCTGAAGGCGGCGGGTGCCCAGACGACCTTGATCGCCCCGAAAGCAGGAAAACTTCAGGCGATGAAGCACGACGTGAAAGCGGACTATTTCGACGTCGACCAAGTGCTTGAGAAAGCGAACCCTGCTGATTTTGACGCGGTTGTCCTTCCGGGTGGCGCATTGAATGCCGATGCTCTGCGGGCGGACCCAAGGGCGCAGGAATTTGTTCGCCGAATCGACAAAGCAGGGAAACCGATCGCTGTCATCTGTCATGGGTCGTGGCTTCTGGTCTCCGCGGGACTGACGAAGGGACGAACCTTAACCAGCTATTACACAATCCAGGATGACATTCGCAATTCCGGCGGCCAATGGGTAGACCAGGAAGTGGTCCGTGACCGCAATTGGATCAGTAGTCGGCACCCTTCTGATCTTCCCGCCTTCAACCGGGAGATGATTGCGCTTTTCGGCGCGAAAAGAGTGAATGCGCACAACTCCTGAGCGCAGGTATCTCCTACTTTCGATGCCGGGCCATTGGGGCGTGGCTCATTTTCACGTCATTGTGCCTCGATGCGTATTCCGTTGAAGGTGATCAGTGATTCCGGTTTGATCCCGATCGCTGGTTCCGAAGTGAAGCCGATCGTGTTCGGAGCGAAGCGACGCTGGCGTTCTTATAGTGCTTGAAGTGATCGGGATCGGTCAACTGGAATTCGGTTTTCTCTTCATCTTTTCTGATCCTCTTTCTTGTAAATTTGTCCCGCCGCCGGCGCGGTGGAAATGTGGGAATCCGGCCGCCCTTGGACGGATTTCCAAGGCCTGTGGAAAGAGTGGGAAACTCGTTCTGGGAGTTTTCCAGGCTTTCCACAGGGCGGCATTTCCACCGCGCCCGCTCGGAGGTTTCGGAGCGCAGCGACGCAGGTCATTCCTTGCCAGCCCGCTTTTTGCGCATCGACTCGCCACGCATCTCGATGCGGTGGGCGTTGTGCACCAACCGGTCGAGAATACTATCGGCCAAAGTCGGATCGCCGATTTGCTCATGCCACTTGGCCACCGGGAGTTGGCTGGTCAAAATCATGGAGCGCCGCTGGTAGCGGTCTTCACAGATTTCCAGGAAGTCCCGACGCTCGGTGTCGGTCAGGGGCGCCATGGCCCAATCGTCGACCACCAGTACTTCTAGACGAGCCAACCGGGCGAGCAAGGAGCGCAGACTGCCGTCGGCGCGAGCCAGCCCCAGGTCGCGAAACAGTTGCGGGGCTCGTGTATAGAAGGCCGTGAAGCCATCCCGGCAGGCCTTCTCGGCCAGAGCACACGCCAGAAAACTCTTGCCGATTCCGGTCGGTCCCAGCAGGAAAATATTCTGGTGCTCTCGCACCCAAGCCGAATCTTGGGTGAGGGACCGTACCAGGGTGCGGTCCAAGCCGCGTGGGGTGCGGAAGTCCAGATCCTCCACGGAGGCCCGATGCCGTAATTTGGCCTTGCGCAGGCGGTGCTCCAGGGCCCGGTTCTGTCGCCAGTTCCATTGCTGATCAACCAGCAACGCGAAGCGTTCCTCGAAGCTCAACTCCGTGATCCCACTCTGCTCGGACTGGGCGCGAAAGGCCTCCGCCATACCGTGCAAGTGCAGGGCATGCAACTTCTCCAGGGTCGGTTGATTCAACATGCGTTCTCCTCTCTGGGGATGGAACTACTGCACCCTCGAGTCTCCGAGGGATCGAAATAGGCCGCGCCCCGCAGGTTGTCGTGGGCGAGCGGCGGTCGAGGCGCTGGGGCCTCCAGCGGTTGACGGTCGAGTCCGCGTCCCAGCATCGACTTGACACTCTGATAGGAGCAGGCACCGGTGGCCAAGGCTCGGGTTGCCGCGGCTTCCACTCGCGGGTTGGAATAGCGCTGGCCCAGCCGCAGAATCCCCAGACAGGACCGGTAGCCCATTTCGGGATGCGGCTTGCTTTCCAGAATGGTCTTGAACAACTGCGCCGTAGCCGGTCCCACCGACTGCGCCCAGTGCAGCAGACGTGAAGGTGGCCAAGCCAGGTGCTGCTGGTGACTCTTGGGTCGGTGCTCGTTAATCGTGGTGGCGCGATAGGCCTGATGGCTGCGGACGTGCGAAGCGATGCGCTCGCCGCGGTGAAAGATCTCGACCGTCGTCAGGGTCGAGCGGACCTCCACGTCTTGACCGGTCAGCACGTAGGGCACGCTGTAGTAGTGGCGGTCGATCTCGACGTGATAGTCGATGTTGACCCGCGCTGTCTCCCACTGCTGCAGCTCAAAGCGTTCCCGCGGCAACGGTCCCAGCGCCGGCCGGTCCAGTTCTTGAAATAGGCTGGCACGACAGCCCGGACGCTTGCGAAACGGCCGCTGGTTGAGTTTATGGAGCAACTCGCGGATCGCCCGGTTGAGTTCGGCCAGACTGAAGAACTTCCGATGCCGCAACGCCGCCACAATCCAACGCTCGACGATCTGCACGCCGGTTTCGACCTTGGCTTTATCGCGGGGCTTGTAAGGCCGCGTGGGGAGCACTCCGACCCCGTAGTGCATGGCCAGTTCGTGATAAGTACGGTTCAGGTCGGGCTCGTAGCGGCAGGCGCGATTCACGCCGGTGCGGGTGTTGTCAGGGATGACCAGCTTCGGGCAACCACCCAGGAATTCGAAGGTACGGATGTGAGAGCCAATCCAGTGCTCCAACTCCTGGCTCTCGGTGGCTTCGGCATAAGTGTAGTTGCTGGCCCCCAGGACGGCGACGAAGATCGAGGCCTTATGCTCCGGCCCGCCCGCCGGGTTATGGATGGGGATTGTGGCCCCGGCGTAATCGACGAAGAGCTTCTCTCCCGGTGCATGATCCTGGCGCAGCACCACGTCCAACTGCTGTCGCCAACGTTGGTAGAGTTCGCAAAAGCGGCTGTAAGCGTAGCCGTCCGGGTGCGCCTGCCGGTATTCTTCCCAGGCTAACTGCAGCGTCAGGTGAGAGTGGCGTTGGAGTTCTTCGTGAAGCTGAGCAAAGTCGGGTTGAGGCTTGCGGATCTGGTAGGCGCGCCGCGGCGTGCCTCCAAATACGGCCGCCTCCAGTTGACGATCATTCCAGCCTTCGGGCAGCGGCCAACTGATTCCTGCCGCCTCGGCGCGTTTCAGGTACCCCGAAACTGTGCCCTGCCCGATTGAGCAACTACGGGCAATCTGCCGCTGCCCCAGTCCCAGATCGTAGCGCAATCGCAGTACTTCTTTGAGCTTTCGCATGGACAACCTTTTCATTGGCAATGTGGTCCCTCCACCTTCCAGTGGAACCTCATTGCCGAAGATGTTGTCCAGCGTCCTTCGCCCCAGGGCGATACTCGGTACGAGTTCTGCCCCCTACACTCCGTTCCCAGACCCTGTGGAAATCGTTCCGAAATTGATCCGATCGCCATTCCGACAACCGGCCAAAACTGACCGGCTTAAAATAGGAATGAGTGATCGGCTTCATCCCGGAATCGTGATCGAATCAATTTCGGAATGCTGATCGAGATAATTTCGGAATCGCGATCACGTTGCCCCGGAATACGCACTCGATGCAAGGGAGACGGTTTGCGGCCCTTATGAAACTTAACGAATACCAGAAGAAGCGTCACTTCGGTGTGACACCGGAACCGCGGGGCGCAGGCAATGCTCAGAAGAACGGGCAGGGATCGCTTATTTACGCTGTGCAGAAGCACATGGCCTTGCATCTGCACTATGATCTTCGTCTGGAATGGCGCGGCGTGCTCCTCTCTTGGGCCGTGCCCAAGGGCCCCTCGCTCGATCCAACAGTGAAGCGCCTCGCGATGCAGACGGAAGATCACCCGGTCGAGTATTCCGACTTCGAGGGGGTGATTCCCGCCGGTCAGTATGGTGCGGGAACGGTGATGCTATGGGATCGAGGAACTTGGCAACCGGAAAGCGCTGATGTGGACGCTTCATTGGAACAGGGAGAGATCAAGTTCACGCTTCAGGGCAAGAAGCTCCAAGGTTCCTGGGTCTTGGTTCGCACCCGGGGCTTGGGGAAAAACCCTCTTCGATCCGCCTGGCTCCTTATCAAACATCGCGATCAGTATGCATCCACGAACGATGTGACGCAGGAAGAGCCGCGCTCCGTAACGAGCCAGCGTCTTCTGGCAGAGATCGCACGGGACCAAGGGGGCGACATCGCAAGAGCTTCGATGGGTGATCCGGCCGGCAAAGGGCGACGCACAAGGAACGCCACGTCGACACGAGGACGCACCGAGCGGAGAAGCCGGCAGTTATGACGGACAGAGTTCCATTTCGCGTTCAGCCGATGCTGGCGACGCTCGTCAGCAAGCCCTTCCACAAACCAGGTTGGGTCTACGAAGAGAAATACGACGGCTTTCGGATCCTCGCCTATAAGGAAGGGGCCAGCATCAGCCTTCTATCCAGAAACGGCAAGGAGCGCAACCAAACATACCCGAAGATCGCCGCCGCCATCGCAAAGCTTCCAGATCGCACGCTGCTCCTCGATGGCGAAGTAGTCGCCTTCGATAACCGCCGGGTATCCCGCTTCCAGCTTCTCCAGGAAGGTAAGGTTCCGCCGCTCTATGCGGTCTTCGATTGCCTTTACCAAAACGGGCGCGACCTGCGTGCGGAGCCACTCTCCGCGCGGCGCGGCCCAATGGAGGCGGCGATTCGGGCAAGCGAGTGTCTTTTCCCGTCTCACCGTATGGACCAAAATGGGCTCATGGCCTTCCAAGATGCGAAAACAAGGGGTTACGAGGGAATCGTCGCCAAGGACGTCGCGTCGCCATACATCGAAGGGCGCTCCAGGAAGTGGCTGAAGTGCAAGGTACATCAGGAGGATGAGTTTGTCATTGCGGGCTACACCAGCCCGGCGGGCTCACGTACGCATTTCGGCGCTCTTTTGCTCGGCGCGTACCATCGAGGTCAGTTGCGCTACGTTGGCAAGGTTGGCACTGGGTTTAATAGAAAGCTGCTCGCCTCGCTCTTTCAAGAGTTCCAACCTTTGGTCCGAAAACAGCCGTCGCTCGTCGATCCACCGCGAGAGAAGGGGGTGACGTATCTCGCCCCGCAGCTCGTGGCCCAGATCGCTTATGAGGAGTTGACGGCTGATAAAAAGCTGCGCCAGCCGGTCTTTCTGGGGCTGCGGGACGATAAGAGTGCGAAACAATGTCTTCTCCCAGGAGAAACGAGATGACAGGCACAAGACGTGATCATACGGCCTCCGGTCAGTTGCCCATAGTGGTGTCGCATGCGGACAAGGTCTTCTGGCCTGAGGAAGGCTACACGAAGCTGGACTTGGTTGAATATTACAACGCGAACTTCCCCAAGCTCTCACCCTACGTGAAGGATCGCATACTGACTCTTGAGCGCTGCCCCGATGGAATGCGAGGCGAGTGCTTCTTTCAAAAACAGATACCAAAGGGTATGCCGACCGGAACGCCAACCAAGCGAATCGCACACTCAGCCAACGGCGGCAAGTTCACTGATTATGTGGTCGGTGGCTCCTTAATCACACAGCTCGCGCTTGCAAACCTGGGTTGCATTGCCGTGCACGTCATGGCGAGCCGCGCGAGTTCGCCCCGGCAACCGGACTGGATATGTGTCGATATTGACCCCGAGTCCGGAAAGTTTGCAGATGCCGCTCGTGCAGGATTGCATGTCAAAGCAGCCCTGGACGCTTTGAAGCTGGTGTCCTTCGCCAAGACTTCGGGTGGCCGGGGCATGCATGTTCTGGTGCCGATCCGCACGGGGCCGGATGCGGACGAAGCTCTCGCCTTCGCCGAGGCGTTTGTCGCACGCGTGGCGGCTGCGCACCCGGATGAATTGACTTTCGAGCATTCGGTCGCAGCACGGCGCGATCGTGTTTACTTAGATCCATTCCGGAATGGTTTTGGTCAAACCGTGGTGGCGCCTTATTCCGTCCGGCGGCGCGATAAAGCGCCAATTTCGATCCCCTTGGAATGGTCGGAGGTCAAACCTACGCTGATCCCTTCCAATTTCAACATGGGCAACTTCCGCACACGCCTCGGAGGGCCGGACCCATGGGAAAACTTCTTTCGCAGTCGCCAGCCGCTGAAGGCTGCAATCGCCGCGCTGAGGAGGCTGTAAGCGGTGATGTTTCCTGGCGTGTTTGATGAGGTAAGATTCAAGTCCCACGTGTGCGGGATTTGACCGATGCTCCGGGATGGGCCGTGAGTCAGGCCCACCGCGGGACAACGGGGGAAGAATGGACATGCCGACCCTATCACCACATTCTTACTGAGTGCTCTGCGTTTAGACCCAAGGGTCGCAAGTGACGGCACCAAGCGGAGGCTAGAGCTGGAAGATGGAACCTGAACCTGTTTCGGCGAAAATCGCTTACTTCTCCATGGAAATCGCGCTCGAGCCTACCATTCACACTTATAGCGGTGGGCTGGGGATCCTGGCGGGAGACATGCTGCGCTCGGCGGCTGATCTCGACGTGCCGATGGTGGCTGTCACCCTGATCCACCGGAAGGGTTATTTCCGGCAGCATTTGGATGAACATGGAAACCAACGCGAAGAACCTGATTCATGGAACCCCGAGAAGGTGGTAGATCTGACTCAAGCTGTTGTGGCAGTGACCATTGAGGGGCGCCGGGTCGAGGTTCGGGCCTGGCGTTTCATGCTCCGCGGGATTTCAGGCCACGTCCTGTCCGTGTACCTTCTTGATACAGCCCTGCCCTCGAACACCCCCTGGGATCAAGGTTTGACCGATTGTCTGTATGGCGGTGACGATCACTACCGCCTTTGCCAAGAGGCGGTTTTGGGAATGGGTGGGGTAGAGATTCTCCGCGGTCTAGGGCACACCGCAATTCAGAGTTACCATATGAACGAGGGCCACTCGGCTCTGCTTGCTCTGGCCTTGCTCGAAGAACAATGCCGGAAGCGAACCCCGATTATGCCCACCGAAGAAGATATAGAAGCAGTGAGGCGAAAGTGCACCTTCACTACTCACACTCCGGTGCCTGCCGGCCACGATCAGTTCACGAAGGAACTTGTGCGCCAGGTGCTCGGAGATGCCTGGTGCAAGCTGTTGGAGAGCACCCATTGCTGCGACAATGGGGGTCTGAACATGACCTACCTTGCGCTTCGCTGCTCACATTACATCAACGGTGTTGGGATGCACCATGGAGAAATTTCCCGCAGTATGTTCCCACGCTATCCGATTCGGGCCATCACGAATGGAGTCCATGCCGTCACTTGGTCATCTCCACCCTTTCAGGAAGTATACGACCGCCATATCCCGGAATGGCGCCGCGACAACCTGTACCTCCGCTACGCGGTTGGGATTCCGTTGGAAGAGATTCGCACGGCACATCTCCGTGCCAAAAAAGCTCTGATGGAGGAGGTTAAGAAGCGAGCCAGCGTTGCGCTGAACGAATCCACTATGACAGTGGGGTTTGCGCGGCGCGCCTCCACGTATAAGCGCGCGGATCTGCTCTTTTCCAATCTCGATCGTCTGAAGTGGATCGCCTCTCATATTGGGGCGCTGCAGATCATCTATGGCGGCAAAGCCCATCCACGCGATGAAGGTGGTAAGGCTATGATCCGGCGAGTGTTCGAAGCCGCCTCCCAGTTAAAGGACTTCGTGCGAGTCGTCTACCTTGAAAACTACGACATGGCTCTGGCCAAGTGTTTTTGTTCCGGCGTGGATTTGTGGTTGAACACGCCCCAACGGCCTGAAGAGGCATCGGGGACCAGCGGCATGAAGGCCGCCCTCAACGGAGTACCTAGTCTCAGTGTCCTTGACGGCTGGTGGATTGAAGGGCACATTGAAGGTGTGACGGGATGGGCAATCGGTCAGGGCGGCAACGTCGTTGAGAATGCCTCTGCGGAAGCTGCGTCCCTTTATGACAAGCTGGAGAGGGTGATCCTGCCTGCCTTCTATGGGCGCAACACCGCTTTTGCAGAAGTCATGCGCTCGACTATCGCGCTGACCGGTTCTTTCTTTAATACGCAGCGGATGCTCGCGCAGTATGTTTTGAATGCCTACTTTCCGGGGAGTTAACTAACGAGGCCACTCGGGAAGAACTCGACTGCTGTTTATCCGAAGAGTGTGTTAGTCGCCATCGGGCTCCGACAGGGGCATCTTAGAAATTTGACGTTGGGCACCGCCCGGTCGGGTATAGTGACTTGACTGGGTAGCACCACCACCGGTCACTCGCCGCGGTTGCGATGTTTCACAGCCGCGGCATGCCGGCAGCTTATTTCGAGGTGTAAAATGAAACCGCTGGACCCAAAAAGCCGCGTTGCGCTGAAGAATATCTTGTTGGCCACGGATTTCTCCCCCGCGTCGGAGGCGGCGCTGCCTCACGCGTTGACGATCGCTGGTC
>Ga0326728_10017491_pt1 | contig 14349 bp, 10 predicted proteins | sample MB3enrmetagenome_FD_207602 | JGI IMG/M metagenome (GOLD analysis project Ga0326728, IMG submission 207602) | Lab enriched peat soil microbial communities from McLean, Ithaca, NY, United States - MB31MN | ecosystem: Environmental > Terrestrial > Soil > Wetlands > Peat | place: USA: New York...
ACCGCTCATCGGCCGGCGCAAAGTTGCGCTCCATCAAAACAAAAGCGGCGTTGGCGCAAGTGCTCGAGTAATCGTCGGGATTCTTTTCCCAGGGACGGATGGACTCAAGCGTGAGAAGTTGCGACTTGATGTTGGAAAGGACCAGTTCGCGGTCGCTGCGCGGCACGAAATTCGCCTGTGAATCGTCGGGCCGGATGGCCTCGATGCGTTGCGCGAAGGATTTCAGAGCGGCGATCTCGGCGTCAATGGCCGTCCGCGAGAGGTCTTCGAGCTGCGCATCGTATTGGTGATAGCCGTCTTGCGTGGCCACGGTGGGCGCGTAGTGGAAGTAAACCTGATCGAAATACGCGTCGCTGAGCTGGGCAAATTGTTGCTTCCAGTCCGGAGCGGTTTGGGCAAATGTTACCGGCATAAGGGCTCCCATCAAGGAGAAAAGAAGGATTCGTTTCATCGGGCCTCGCAGTTTGATCGACTGAAAAAATGATACGACGGCGCCGCGGGCTCGCGTTGCTTTTGATGAAGGATTTCGTGCTGTACCTCCGGGGCTGTTGCCATAGGAGAAGCGCTGAAAAATGCATGTTGGGAAATGCGCTCGTTTCCTCAGGGGCTGAAGCCCGCGATTCTATTGGCAATTTGACGTACGGCCTGAAGGCCGCACCCTTCAAATACCTTGGCGAGGATTTTCTTGCTGTAGCAGTGCCGGTTTACGCGCTGGCGGGGGCGAGCGCCGCGATGAGGTCGCGAAGCTCGAGCAGCAGTTCGTCGGATTTTGTGGAAGAGATGGGGAATTTAAGCACGCCCTGCGGCGTGAACTGCGCGCCGTGCTTGGCGTTGCGCGAGACCAGTTGCATAAGGCGCGCGGGATCGATGGCGGCGCCTTCGGTGAAGCGCAGGTGCAGCTCGTTGCGTTTGCGGTCCACTTGCGCGATGCCCAGCCGTTCGCACTCCAGGCGCAGCGAAGCGGCTTCGAGCAGATAGACCGTGGGGTCGGGCAGTTTGCCGTAGCGGTCTTCCATCTCGGAGCGGATTTCGTCGATGGCTTTTTCTCCCGTAGCGCCGGCGATTTTTTTGTAGAGGCGCAGGCGCTGGTTTTCTTCCGGCACGTAGTTTTCGTCGATGCGCAGCGCGATGCCCAAGTTAAGCGCCGCGGCGGGCCGTTCTTCGGAGCCTTCGCCCTTCATCTCCTTGACGGCGGTTTCGAGCATCGAGGTGTAGAGTTCGAAGCCGACGGCCTCAATGTGTCCGCTCTGCTCGCCGCCGAGCATGTTGCCTGCGCCGCGCAGTTCCAGGTCGAGGGCGGCGATTTTGAAGCCGGCTCCCAGGTCGGAAAATTCTTTGAGAGCGGCCAGGCGGCGGCGGGCGATTTCGGTCAACTCGGTGTCGGGGGGAACCAACAAATACGCATAGGCGCGCCGGTTGGAGCGGCCCACGCGGCCGCGCAATTGATAGAGCTCGCTCAAACCGTGGCGCTCGGCGCGGTTGATCAGGATGGTGTTGGCCAGCGGAATGTCGAGGCCGTTTTCCACGATGGTGGTAGCGACCAGCACGTCGAACTCATGGTCCATGAAGGCGAGCATGATTTTTTCCAGCTCGCTTTCGCCCATCTGGCCATGGGCCACGGCTACGCGCGCCGCGGGGACAAGCTCTTGGATGCGGCTGGCGATCTCGTAGATCGACTCGACGCGGTTGTGGATGAAGTAGGCCTGGCCGCCGCGTTCCATTTCGACTTCGATGGCCGAGCGGATGAGCTTTTCGTCGAACTTGGCGACGACGGTTTGAATCGCCATGCGGTCTTTAGGCGGCGTTTCAATCACGCTCATATCGCGCAGGCCGACCAGCGACATGTGCAGCGTGCGCGGTATCGGCGTGGCGCTCATGGCCAGCACGTCGATTTCCTTGCGCAATTGCTTGAGGCGTTCTTTGTGGCGCACGCCAAAGCGCTGCTCCTCGTCGACGATGAGCAGGCCGAGATCCTGGAACTTGATGTCTTTCGACAGCAGCCGGTGGGTGCCGATGAGAATGTCAACGCGGCCCTGAGTCACGCGCTCGACAATTTCTTTCTGCTCCTTGGCGGTGCGAAAGCGGGAGATCATCTCGATTTGAATGGGGAACTGCGCGAAGCGCCGCTTGAAGGTTTCGTAGTGCTGGAAGCTGAGCACGGTGGTGGGCGTGAGTACGGCCACTTGCTTGCCGTCTTGCACCGCCTTGAAGGCGGCGCGCATGGCCACTTCGGTTTTGCCGTAGCCCACGTCTCCGCACAGCAGCCGGTCCATCGGCGTGGGCGATTCCATGTCTTGCTTGATGGCTTGAATCGCGGCCAACTGATCGTCGGTTTCGGTGTAGTCGAAGGCGTCTTCGAATTCGTGCTGGAACTCGTTGTCGGGCGAAAAGGCCGCGCCGGCAGCGGCGTGGCGCGCCGCGTAAAGCTTGAGCAACTCGGCGGCCATATCCTGCATGGCTTTGCGCACGCGGGCCTTGGTCTTGGTCCACTGCTGCGAGCCGAGCTTGTTGAGCACCGGCGCCGGGCCGGTATCGGTGGAGCGGTATTTCTGGATCAGGTCGAGCCGGGTGAGTGGGACGTAGAGCTTGGCGCCTTCGGCGAATTCCAGAATCATGAACTCGATCGAAAGGCCGTCTTGCGAAATTTCTTTGAGCCCCTGATATTGCGCGATGCCGTGCTCGACGTGGACGACGTAATCGCCAACAGTGAGATCGCGGAAGTCGGAGACGAAGGCGGCGGTCTTGGATTTGCGCGGCTCGATGGCGCGGCGGGCGCTAACGTCGGCATCGTCGGAGAGATCGTTGGCACCGAAAACCACGAGCCGGGAGCCAGGAAAACTGATGCCGGTGGTCAGCAGAGAGCGGACAATCACGGGCACGCGCAGATCGCCGGCCGTGTGGCTGGATTCATCGGCGATGGTTTCGCCGGGGCGCGCGGCGCGGCTGCCCAGCCGGTAGGGAACCTCGTACTCGCGCAGTACCGTGGTCAGCCGCTCGATGTCGCCCTGATGCGGAACGGCTAAAACGGTGCGGGTTTCCTCGGCGATGAGGTTTTTCAACTGCTCGGTGAGCGCCGGCAGCGAGCCGTGAAAGCGCTGCGTGGTGCGCGTGGGAATCTCAATCTCGCCGAGGGTCTTGTCTTCATCGAGCACATCGACGGCGCCGAGTTGATCCAGGTCCAGACCCATGTGCGATTCGAGCGTGGCTTTGAGAATCTCGGGGCGCAGATAGATGTCTTCGGGGCGGATCAGCGAGCCGATGCCAGAGCGCTCGTGGCGCTGTTCGAGCTTGTTCCACCAGCGGTCGATCTGGTTGCCGACCATGGCCGGCTCATCGACGAACAGCGCGCAGCGCGGCACCAGCGTGAGCAACGACCGGGCGGCGCCGGCGACCGGCGAGAAGAACTCCCAGCCGGGAAAGACGCTGACTCCGCCGGCGGCAGCGGCCTCGGCGGCCATCTCTTCGTCTTCGGTTTCGACGCGTTGCTGGCTGAGCCGGCCGTTGATGGCGGCCAGCAGTTGCTCGGTGACGGGTGTTTCGGTCAGCGGTAGGAGCTGAGTCTCGTCCAGGCCCGAGAGCGAGCGTTGTGTCTCGGGATCGAAGCGGCGGATAGTTTCGATTTCGTCACCGAAAAATTCCACGCGCACCGGCCGGTCGGCATCGGGCGAGTAGACGTCGAGAATGCCGCCGCGGCGGGTGAACTGGCCGGGCATCTCCACCAGGTCCATCTGCGTGTAGCCGACGCTGGCCAGGTGCGAGGTGAGCGTCTCCAGGTCCATCTCTTCGCCGCGCTTGAGCGAGACGGCCAGGGCCGCGTAGTAGCCGGGATCGAAGAGCCGCATGGCCGCCGACTCGACCGGCGCGACGAGCAGATCGACGGCGCCGGTGGCCAGCTTCCACAACGCGGCGGCGCGCTGCTCCTGAATGTCGGGATGCGGCGAGAGATTTTCAAAGGGCAGCACATCGTGGGCGGGCAGGCGTACCACCCGCGCCGGATCGATGGCGCCGGTCAGCTCGCAACCGGTTTTGAGCAGGATTTCCAGGGTTTCTGCGGCCTTGTTGTCGGCCACCAGAACGATGGAGGGCCGCGCGGCGGCGCGCGCAAACAGCGGCAGATAAAGCGCCCGCGCCGTGGCCGTGAGTCCGGAGACACGACGGCGCCCCGCAGCAAGGCTCAGGTGCCTGCGAACGCGTTCGAATCCGGGGGCCAGCTCCAGCTCCGCGAAGATTTCGCGGACAAACGGGAGAATCATCACTGTAAGTTTATCAGCGCCGGAGAAGGCGACGCTGGGCGGTGGGCGCGGCTCCAAGATGCCCGCGCCATGGCCGTTCCCGTGTACGGCGCCAGAGATACCTGCGGATTACTCTCCGCCCAGCGCCTTGGCAAACGAGTAGAAATAGTCCAGCGACTTCCAATACGAGTCGATAGGCAGCCGTTCGTCGCGGCCGTGGGCGCGCACATCGTCGCGTTCCAACGCAATGGCCGAGAAACCGTAGCAGGGAATGCCGGCCTGGGTGAAGTAAATCGAGTCGCTGGCTCCGGCCTCCATGGAGGTAGTGACCGGCGTATCCGGCCAGATGGCCTGCGTGAGCCGGGTGAGCGGCGCGAAGACCTCATCGATGGGATCGGGCGGAACGATGGCCTTGCGCTCTGGCGCGGTGTCGGAGATTTTGCCGCCGTCGGAGACGTATTTCACGGTGAGCTGGGGATCGGCAAAGAGCGCAATCAACTGCTGGCGGATCTCTTCGGGCGAGTGGCCGGGCAGGATGCGGCAGTTCACATTGGCCTGCGCGGTTTGCGGCAAGGCGTTGTTGGCGTGGCCGGCATTGAGCCGCGTGGCGACGCAGGTGGTGCGGAAGCCCGAGTTGAAGCTGGGCTCGGCGTTGCTGAGCCGCGCCATGGCGGCCGGGTCGGGGGGAGTGGCCAGTATCGCGCGCAGATCGTCGGCGGTCGAGCCGCTTTCGCGCGCGGCGAGGTCGGCGAAGTAGCGCCGGGTGACGCCGTTCAACTCAAAAGGAAAACTGTAGGCCGCCAGCTTGTTGAGCGCCGCGGTCAGTTCGTAGATGGCGTTGTCGGGCCGGGGCAGCGAGCTGTGGCCGCCGCGATTGGTGGCGGTGATCTGGAAGTCGGAGTAAACCTTTTCCGTAGCCTCGACGTCGGCCAGCACGGCGCGGCCGTTGACCAGCTCCACGCCGCCCATGTCGGGATTGATGACATAGGCCGCTTCCACCAGATCGCGATGCTCGCGCACCAGCCAGCCGGCGCCGTTGAACTTGCCGCCCTCTTCGTCGGCGGTCAGAGCCAGGATGAGATCGCGCCTGGGCTTGTACCCTTCGCGGTGCAGGCGCAGAAAAGTGGCCACCAGAGCGGCGTCGGAGTCCTTCATGTCCTGCGTGCCGCGGCCGTAAAAGTAGCCGTCCTTTTCAATAAACTGGAAAGGATCGGTCGACCAGTCGGAACGCAGAGCCTGCACCACGTCCATGTGGCAGAGAAACAGGACCGGCTTTTTGTCGGGCGTTCCGGCGGCGCGCAGACGCACCACCAGATTCTGCTTGCGCGCGTCGGGTCCCAGCAGTTGCACGTCCGCGCGTGGGAAGCCGGCGTCGAGAAAACGCTTTTCCATGGCCGCGGTCGCCGTGGTCACGTTGCCCAGTTCCGTGTCGGTAGTGTTGATCTCGATCAGCTGGCGGAAGATCTCCCGCGCCCGGGCGCGTTCGGAATCGGGTGTGGCAGGCAGCGGGCTCTGCGGCTGCGCGGCAGCCAAGCTACCAGCGGCGCCGAGCAGAAAGATGAGTCCGGCGATGGAGCGCGATCGGCAAGTATGCATGATGAGATTCTAAGAGATTGAACTGCGGCTCGTGGCGCAGGTCAGTCGATGCGCGGGGTGCCGCGGCGGAGAAACAATCCGAGGCCGGCCAAGGTGGCGATCAGCGCCAATGCGAGGGCGAAGTAGTAGGCCATGGGATGCAGCCAGCCAGGCGAATAGGTCAGATCCTGGCCGACCCAGAGCAGCAGAATGGTGGCGATGACGGCGAACTGTCCGGCGATAACCAGAAGGGTGTGGCCGAGATCGCGGCGGTTGTCGAGGGCTTCGACCTGATCGGGGCTCAGGTGGCGCTCTTGGGGGGGAAGTTGCGGGTTTGCCATCGGATTTCTCCTCGCCGCCGGCCCTGATCGCGGACCTCCGGGCACGGCGTCTCTGCCTTCGATTCAACCACAAGCCGGTGTTTCCGCGCCAGATACCCACAGAGCACACGAGGTGCTACGGGCCGGGGAGGTTAGGCGGGGAGGGGCAGTGGTGCTCCCCGGCCGGAACTAGTCGACGAGAAAGGCCAAAGATTGCAGGGCGGTAATCTCAAAGGGCTTGCGGCAGCGCATGTTGGCGCACTGCAGCTTGTCGTCGCGGCGGACCATATAGGATTGTGCCTTGGCGAAGCGGGCCCGGTCGCGCTCATCGGCGCCGCGCGGCAACTGGGCGCGCTTGCGGCGGACGATCCAGGTGACCCGGTACTCGGCCGATTGGCCACACTTGGGGCAGGTCAGGGTATGAGTGCGTTGCTCCGTGGTTTCGCTGAAAAAATCCCGTTCTTCCATATCTCTCTCCTGCCTGTGGACCGGCGATCCCGATGCGGCACTTTGCCGATTTTGGGAATTTATTCCATACTCGACCTTGAGATGAAGAAACGCAAGCCAGAGCAATTTTCAGCCGCCAAGGCGGTCAAAGCCAACGCCCGCGAGCGGGTGGGTCAGCCTAAACCCTCGCGCATTTTGGCCGATAAACCTCGTGAGGGCCGTCAAGTGAAGCACAAGGCCAAGCTCGAGGAGGTTTTGCGCGAGCAGGAGTAGGTAGCAACCCGGGCGGGCCGAGAGATGGTGTAAGACGCTCCGAGCGATGGCCGTGCCGGTCAGCCTCGGCGGTCAGACGCGCCGTCTGACCGCCTAAGACCGCGTGCGACGGCTGTAAGACATGTCAAACAAAGATGTCTTACGGCGTCTTACGCCCGTAAGACTGCGTAAGACGCTTGTCTTGCGTTTTCCGGCAGGCGGCTGTGTGCTGTAAGACGCTGATTCGGGGCCAACTGACAGAGCCGACGCGCCTGCGCTCTGTTGCCTGTTTCTTAGCTGCCATGCGCGGCCCTTTGCAGCACTCTCGATGGCCGGGCGCAAGCGAATCAAGCGCGAAATCAGCTTTATTATGGATAGGGAGTGCTGCCGGAGTGGGGCGCGCGCCCGGGCTTTATTCTGCGCCGGGCGCGGCCTTTTGAACGGTTAGTGTTGCACGCTGTAAGGGCCGGGGAGGATGGGTTCTTTGGTTTGCGTGTCTTGGGTCTGTTTGCTGACAGTGTTGGTGAGATTGGAGTAGATGCGAAACTCGACGATGAGGTCGAGCAGCACCGGGACCGGTTTGCCGTCTTTGCTGGCGGGCTCGAATTTTGCACGGCGGATGGTATTGACGGCGCTTTCGTCGAGGCCGAAGCCGATGGGCCGGGCGACGGAGATCTCGCCGGGTTTGCCGTCGGTGCCGACGACGACGTGGTAAAGCGCCATGCCGGCCACTCCGTTATCCTGGGCGAACTGGTTGGACGGAGGATTGAGGGCCGAGACGATGCGGGCCTTTTTGTCGACCTGGCTTTGGCGCAGCACGTTGGTATCTTTGGGCCGGTAGTCGGATTTGGCGGCCGCGGCCTCGTAGTAAAGCTTCCAGAAGTCGGGCATGGCCGCCATCATGCGCTCGTCGAAGCCCTGGGCAAAGATGTTATCGAGGGCATCTTTGAGAACCTTGGTGGAGTGGGCCGGCGAGGTGGTGGTGGTGACGCTTTTGATGTCGGCCGGGCGCTCTTCGGGGGGAGCGGCGGCCATCGCGGCCTGGGCCTCGGCAGCGGCGGAGGCGATTTCGGCGTCGTCGTATTCCTGTATCTGGCCCGAGGCCGGCGTTTTTTGCGATGGATCGGTTGCCGGAGGAGTTTGCGCATTGGCCGCCGGCGCGGAGGATGCGCTGTCCGGGGCCGGAGCAGCGTGCTTCTTTGGCGCCTTATCGTCGAAATCAATGGGATCGGGATGTTTGGAAAGAACGACGATTCCCGGCTGTTTCTCTTTACTCTTGCCTTTCTCCTTTTCCTTCCCTTTATCTTTATCCTTCTCTTTTTTGGGCTTGATAACGATCTCGCGGTCGATGGAAATGCGGACGAACTTCTTTTTCGTCGTGATCTGCACGCGGTCGACGGCCTTGGTGGGATCTTCGGTGGGCAGCGCGCCCAGGAAGTGCAGCCCAAAGCGCTGGCCTTCAAGTTCGACCTTGTGCTTGGTCAGATGGACCCGGTCGATGCGGATGTCGCTGAGGGTATAGGAACCGCGGACAGCGTTGCCGATGATCTGGCCATGTTCGTTGAAGTTGAGGTTGTTATCAAGAAACCCGCCCCGTAAGAACAGATCCTTGCCCACAATCAGGCGCTTGATCTCTTCTTCGGTGATGCCGGTCTCGACTGGAGGCTTGGCGGCGGCAGGCTGGGCAGCTTTGGTATCCGGGGGAGTGGGAGCTGCTGCTGCTGGCTGTGCCGGGACCGATGGGACTTCCGGTGGTGCCGCTGGCGATTGCGCATCTGCAGCGGGCGCTGGAGCCTGTTGAGGGGCAGCCGGGGTATCAGTGGCTGCGGTGGCAGGTGCTGGTGGCTGCTGCGCGTCAGCATTTTGGGCGCGCGCCGCCGGACTCAGAAGGGGAAGCAGACCTGCGAAGAGTACCCAGGCAACTCGCCGCGCGGTGGCGGACAGAGAAAATAGTCTTAATTGATCCATGGTATCGAGCCTATGAAGGCAACTTTAGCAGGGATTGGGCTCGCGCGCGTGAATTTTTGCCAAGAGTGACTGGCGTAACTTGTATGACGGTGTGAATTTAGCCCTTGAGCCGGTGCAGAATGCGGCGGAAGAGGCCGAGCAGGCGACGCAGGTCGCGGCGGCCCAGGGCCAGACGGCGCAGGAAGAGGTTCAGGTCGTGGCGGTTGGCCTTCTGCATCGAGGCTGGCGAGTAGCGGGCGGCCTGCATGGTTTCGGCGATGAGGGCGGCCAGGGTATCGAGATCGGCCGAGGGGATGGGATCGCTGGTGCGGTCAAGAGAGGCAGCCAGTTTTTGCCCGGGGAGTAATGGCAGTGTGGCCAGCCGGGTGGCGACCTCGTACAAGCAAACGGCGACGGCCTGGCCCAGGTTCATCGAAGGCTGGCTGGTGCTGGTGGGGATGGTGACCAGCATGTGGCAGAGGGCAAGGTCGTCGCGGGTGAGGCCGTGTTTTTCCGGACCGAAGACCAGGGCCACGCGGCCGCCGCGGTCGAGTTCGGTGCGAATGAGCGGGGCAAGATCGGGCAGTAGGACGACGGGTTGCTCGGGCTTGCGGTGGTCCAGCGTGCCGGTGCCGATGGCCAGCGTGCAGGGAGCGAGGGCTTCGGCGAGGCACTGCGTGCGGCAGGCTTTCTGGAGAAGTGCTTCAGCACCGACGGCCGAGCGGGCTTCTCGCCAGTGGGGTTCGTAGGGAGCAGCGACGGCCAGATGCTCGAAGCCGAAGTTGGCCATGGCGCGCGCCGCTGCGCCGATGTTCAGCGGGTTGCGCGGGGAGACCAGAACAACTTCGATGCGGTCGAGTTGGGAATCGGGGTGCAAAAGATGATTGTAGAGCCTGCGTCAATCGCTGGATCTCAGGAACTCAACGGTACCCCCATCCCCCTATATTTTGGGCGTAAATCCCTTTGTTGGTAGGGATAGCAGGAGGGTGCCGTGGTAAAACGCTCTGAATAAAAGAGTCATTTGCAAAATCGTCCAGCCAAAGGAGTTAGGGGCGGTGGAGCGGCTCCTGTTCCGGCCCGGACTCTGGTTCGTTCTCCGATCAGTGTGCGCCGGAGCGGGGATACCTCGCCGTGGTTTGGAAGGTTCACCAAGACCTGGGCCACGCCCACCCGCCGTCCAGCTTATGCATGGCTTGAAATCTGACGGCCGAGTCGTGTAAGCGGTTGTTCCAGAAGAATATAGCTTAAAGGGGCGATGAAAAGGATCATCACGGGGGCATAAGGTTGAGCGATCACAACCGGGCGGACCAAAAAGATTTCCTGCCAGACATAGACGCTGTATGAGATTGTGCCGAGCCAGACGAGAGGGCGAAAAGACAAGGCGCGTGCAAGAAGTGAACCTGGATTAAGGATGCAAGTGGCCAGCAACACGGCGATTGAAATATTTTCGACAAGCGTGGGGAGCCACCAGAAGCGCATGATGCAGTAACAGAGGACAGCAAGGGAAGCAGTCATCAAATACGAGGAATAGCGGAAAATCCAGTTACGGATCGATGAATCGAGTATCACAAGTGCCAGGCAGCAGCCAATCAGGATGGCGTCGGCTCGCACTTCACTTCTGAAGCTGACCCAAAGTTTATAGTACTGATTCCAATGGTAGAAGCGGAAAGCCGCGCATGCCATGGCGGCAAGACCTGCCCCCCAGAGGCAGCGACGGACACCGAAAAACAGCAGGAGCGTTGGCCAGATAAGATAAAACTGTTCTTCCAGGGATAAAGACCAGAAATGCGTCAGCAGCCCGCAGCTTACCGGAATTATCATGTTGCGATAAAAAAAGAGGCATGAAGAGATTTCACAAAAGGAAGTAAGGCGAACTTGTAAAAGCAGCTGGACAGATAGTACGAGGGCGATGTAGGTCCAAGCGGCGGGCATGAGGCGAAAGAAACGACGGATATAAAACTGCTTTAATTGGATTTCTCCTTCAGTCAGCTTGCTTGTGATGAGATAGCCGCTCAGGACGAAAAATATTGTTACTCCGTGTGTTCCCGTGTGTGTAAGTGGAGATAAATAGCCGCCGGTGTAGCCTGTCTGAAGGTGTTCGAACAGGACAAGGAGAATCGCGATGCCGCGGAAGCCATCGAGAAATGAGACACGAGTGGATAACAGTCCTGCTGGCCTATTCGATATTGCGTCTGCCACGCTATAGCCTTTTTCTTAACTTGGTTCTCAGCATAGCATGCACAGAGCCAAGGGGGCTAACATACTGTCTCTAGAGAGCTTCTGCATAAGCTGTCATCTATTGCAGCGGCGAATATCTTGCGGCGCAGTGTGGTTTGAGAGGTTAAATCAAGGCTCAAACGATGGATTTGCTTTGTTTATGAGAGTGTCCGGAGGACAATTTTCGCCTGATCTCGACATAGATATTATCCGGTTGATGGTGTCCTCGGTCCCTCCGCCGCGGCGGACGAGGGACCGGGGGCACCGGCATCATGTTTAGGAACGACCACTGTGACCGCGTCCACGCGACTTGCCGGGCCAGCGCCAACCGCTATCGTTTAAACTAATCGCAAAAATCAAGGATAGTGGTTCATCACTTGAATACTTCGAAACAAGGGAATACGCCGCGCTTATTGAGCGGCGACGAGGCGGTCGCGCTGGCCGCCTATGAGGCTGGAGTCGCGCTCGGCACCGGGTATCCGGGAACGCCATCGACGGAAATTCTGGAAAGTTTTGCCACGCTGGGCGGCCGCGCGCAGTGGGCGCCCAACGAGAAGGTGGCGTTGGAAGTGGCCGCCGGCGTGGCCTTTGCCGGGGCGCGGACGATCGTGACCATGAAGCACGTGGGGCTGAATGTGGCCGCCGATCCGCTGTTCACGCTGGCGTTGATCCGTGTGGACGGCGCGCTGGTGGTGATTTCGGCCGACGATCCGGGGATGGCCTCGAGCCAGAACGAGCAGGACAACCGCCGCTACGCGGTGGCGGCCGGGGTGGCGATGCTGGAGCCCGCGGACTCGCAGGAGGCCTACGCGTTTACCTTTCGCGCCATCGAGATTGCCGAACGCTGGCAAGTGCCGGTGCTGCTGCGGCTGACGACGCGGGTTTGCCACGCCAAGACGCTGGTGCGGCCCGGATCGGTAAAAATCGCGCCGCCCAAAACGCCGCACTTTGAGCGTGATTATGCCGGCAAGGTGATGATTCCGGCTTACGCCAAACCGGCGCATCTGCGCATGCGCAAGGCGCTGGCCGAGATGGCCGCCTGGAACGAGCAGCAAGGGCCGAACGAGATCGTCGAAGGCTCGAAGAAGCTGGGCATCATTACGTCGGGCATTTCGTACCAGCATGTGCGCGAGGCTGCGCCCGAGGCCAGCGTGCTCAAGCTGGGGATGACGCATCCACTGCCAGTGGAAAAAATGCGCGCCTTTGCCGCCAGCGTGGAGCGCTGCGTGGTGATTGAAGAGGGCGATCCGTATCTGGTGGAGGCGGTGCGGACGGCCGGAATCGCTGTCGAGGGCAAGGCGGAGATCTTCCGCTTTGGTGAGCTGAACAGCGCGCGCGTGGCCAAGATTCTGTCTGGCGACACGACGCCGGAGCCGAAGAAACCGGCCGGCAAGCCTCCGGCGCTTTGCCCGGGTTGTCCGCATCGCACGGTCTTTACCACGCTCCATCAATTGAATTGCATTGTGGCCGGCGACATCGGCTGTTATTCGCTGGGTGTGCTGCCGCCCTTTGAGGCCATGGACACGTTGGTGTGCATGGGCGGGGCGATTGGCGTGGGGCTGGGGCTGCGGCATGTGTTGCCGGCCGAGGAAGCGCGGCGCGTGGTGAGCGTGCTCGGCGATAGCACCTTTGTGCATAGCGGCATCACCGGGCTGGTGGAGATGATCTATAACCCGCCCGCGACCGGACATCTGCTGCTGATTTTGGATAACGGCACGACGGCGATGACAGGTATGCAGGAGCATCCCGGCACGGGCCGGACTTTGCTGCATGACAAGACCGGCAAAATCATCTTCGAGGATCTGGCGCGTTCATTGGGCGTGCGCAGCGTGCATGTCATCGATCCGGTCGAGGATCCGGCGGCCTTCGAGCGGCTGATTGCCGAGTGCCTGGAGAAGCCCGAGCTATCGGTGGTTGTTGCCCGCCGCAATTGTTTGCTGGCGGCCCGGGCCATTCGCGAATACGAGAAATGCCATGAAGAATAAAACGACAAATGTAGTGATCGCGGGTTTGGGCGGCCAGGGCGTGATCAAGGCCTCGGATATTTTGGCCGAAGTGGCTTTCTCAAGCGGGCTCGACGTGAAGAAGAGCGAGTTGCACGGCATGAGCCAGCGCGGCGGATCGGTATCGAGCGACGTGCGCTTTGGAGAGCGCGTCTTCAGCCCCATGGTTCCCGAGGGCGAGGCGGATTTTCTGGTGGTGATTGCGCCCGACCAGATCGAAGTGAACCGCTGGGCGCTGGCCGCCGGGGGCAAGCTGATCGATCCTTCGTGCGTCGATGAGTCGCGGATTCCCAACAAGAAAAACATCAACGTGGCGCTGCTGGGCGTGCTCAGCCGCCACCTGCCCTTTGCCGAAGAAAAGTGGACCGAGGCGTTGGGGCGCAATCTGCCCGCTGCGGCCATCGAGGCCAGCCTGAAGGCCTTTGCGCTGGGTCGCGAGGAGAGCCGATGAACCGCGAGCCCATGTCACGTGAGCTGGAGACGAGCGTCCACAATTGCCACCCAGCCAGCGTGCCCGATTACACGTCGCTTGACGAGTTGCGCGCGTTGCAACTGGAGCGGCTGAAGGCCGTCGTCGAGCGCTCGTGGAATCATGTGCAGCTTTTTCGCGAGCGCATGGAAGAGCGGAATCTGACGCCCGAGTCGATTCGCTCGCTCGATGATCTGGCGCGGCTGCCCTTCACGGTGAAAAGCGATTTGCGCGATACCTATCCGTTTGGATTGTTCGCCAGCCCCATGAAAGACGTGGTCCGTCTGCATGCATCGAGCGGCACCACAGGCAAGCCGATTGTGGTGGCTTACACGCAGGAAGACGTGGACGTGTGGACTTCGGTGCTGGTGCGCTGCCTGGCCGGTTGCGGACTGCACCGCGGCGACATCGTCCAGATTGCTTACGGCTATGGATTGTTTACCGGCGGGCTGGGCGCGCACTACGGCGCCGAGAGCCTGGGCGCGACTGTGGTTCCGGCCTCGGGTGGCCATGCTGACCGGCAGATCATGCTCATCAAAGATTTCGGCGCGACGGCGATGTGTTGCACGCCGACGTATTTTTTGCACTTGATCGAGCGGGCCGGCGAGATGGGCATCGACATGAAGCAGTTGCCGCTCAGGGCGGGCGTCTTTGGCGCCGAGCCTTGGACCGAATCCATGCGCCAGTACATTGAAAAGATGAGCGGCATCGAGGCCTTCGATATCTATGGCCTCTCGGAGATTATCGGCCCCGGTGTGGGCTGCGAGTGCCGCCGCCACGAGGGGTTGCACATCTTCGAAGATCGCTTCTATCCGGAGATCGTCGATCCTGAAAGCGGCGAGCCCGTGGCCGATGGCGAACCGGGCGAGTTGGTGCTGACCACGCTG
>Ga0326728_10017492_pt1 | contig 14348 bp, 11 predicted proteins | sample MB3enrmetagenome_FD_207602 | JGI IMG/M metagenome (GOLD analysis project Ga0326728, IMG submission 207602) | Lab enriched peat soil microbial communities from McLean, Ithaca, NY, United States - MB31MN | ecosystem: Environmental > Terrestrial > Soil > Wetlands > Peat | place: USA: New York...
ATAGGTTAGGCGTGCAAGCGAAGCAATTCGTTCAGCGGACTAATACTAATCGGTCGTGCGGCTTGATCGCTTTTTCCCCCGCGGGAAATGGCGATTTCAACTCGCGAATTGGAATGGCCCCCAATTCTATATGTAGTTTTCAGCGAATATTCCTGGAATCCACTTCCAGCATGCTCTTTGGAAGTTTTTGACTTTTGGTGGCCATAAAGCTGTGGTCCGACCCGTTCCCATCCCGAACACGGCCGTCAAACGCAGCCTTGCCGATGGTAGTGGTTGTATAGCTTCCGCGAGAGTAGGTTGCTGCCAGATCTTTCCATCAAGCCGAAACGCAAGTTTCGGCTTTTTTTATCTCCTGGACGTTTCTGCTGGAACTCTCCGGCGGCTTTTGTTACCGTCATCCGGATTTGCCAGTTCAATGAAGCGATGACCACGACCTGCCCATCCCCCTCGCGACCATGGCCCGGGCCGTCGCTTTGGATTTCGCTCTTCCTGGCCGCGGGCACGCTTCTCGTTTACTGGCCCGTAACCCAATGCGAATTCGTCAATTTCGACGACACTGATTTCGTCACCGCCAACCCGCGCGTCCAGGCGGGCCTGACAGTCGAAAGCTTCAAATGGGCCTGGCATAGCGAGGTCGCCCGCAACTGGCATCCCATTACGATGTTGACCCACATGCTGGACTGCCAATTATTCGGACTCAATGCGGGCCGGCATCATTTGGTCAATCTTCTTTTCCACCTTGCCAACACACTCCTGCTCTTTCACCTCCTCAAACTCATGACCGGCGCCGTCTGGCGAAGCGCCTTCGTGGCCGCGCTTTTTGCCTGGCACCCGCTGCATGTGGAATCGGTCGCCTGGATCGCCGAACGCAAAGACGTGCTCAGCACCCTTTTCTGGTTCCTCACCATCTGGGCCTACGTTCGCTATGCCCGCGAGCTGGGGATGCCAAATTCGAAGTGCAAAGGTTTCTATGCGTTGACCCTCCTCTTTTTCGCGCTTGGCTTGATGTCCAAACCGATGCTGGTCACCGTGCCTTTTGTGCTTGTGCTTTTGGATTTTTGGCCGTTGGGCCGGCTGAAACTCGTCCAAACCGCGGCAAGAACCCACGGCCCCTCTCAAACTGAAAAGCAAAAGGCAAAAGTAAAACCGCCGGCGCCAGTTCGAAATCCCCCGGCATTTGCCGCGGGCAAATCAATCTTTCCGGGCCGCCTGCTGTGGGAAAAAATTCCGTTCCTGGCCATGAGCGCTGTCCTTTGCATCGTCACCTTTTCCATTCAGAAACACGGCGGCGCGATGTTGACCGGGCGCAATCTGCCTCTTGCCTCGCGCATCGAAAACGCCCTCATTTCCTACCCGCGCTACATCGGAAAGATGTTCTGGCCGGGCCATTTGGCCGGCCTTTATTTGCGGTCGGGCGAATGGCCTTTGTGGCTGGCGGCTTTGGCCGCTCTTTCATTGCTCATCGTGTCAATCCTTGTGGTGGCGCAGATGCGCCGCCGGCCCTGGCTGGCCATGGGTTGGTTCTGGTACCTGGGAACCCTGGTCCCGGTCATTGGGCTTGTGCAAGTCGGGATGCAATCCGTGGCCGATCGTTTTACTTATGTTCCGCTCGTCGGGCTTTTCATCATTCTCAGTTGGGGCGCCGGCGAGTTGGCGCGTTTTTGGCGCCTGCCGGCTTTTGCGCCCGGGGTGGCGGCAACCCTGGTATTGACTGCGTGCCTGGTTCTAAGCGCGCGCCAGGTTGGCTATTGGAAAGACAGCGAAACCCTTTTCAAACGCATGATTGCCGCGACGAAGGACAATTACATGGCCCATTACAACCTCGCCAACCTCTATTCCCGTGAAAAGAGAATCGCCGAGGCCGCGGCCCATTACGAGGCGGCTCTGGCGGAGGAGCCCAATTACGCGGACGCCCACAATAATTTCGCCGGCCTCTTGCTGGACCAAAAGCGTTACGATGACGCCATCCAGCACTATGCCGCCGCCATCCGCATCAATCCTCAATACCTCTATTATTTCAATTTCGCCAACGCCCTGGCCGATGCCGCCAGCGCGCGCCACGACACCAACGAGTTTGCCGAGGCCGTTCGCGCCTACGGTCAGGCGCTGCTGCTCAATCCCGGCGCGAGCGAGGCCCACAATAATCTGGGCATGACTTGGGACGCGCAGGGCAGGGAGAACGAGGCCGCCGCCGAATTTAGAGAGGCGCTCGGGTTGCAGCCGGACTTCGAGCCGGCCCACTTCAATCTGGCCAATGCCCTTGCCCGCCTCGGAAAACTCGACGAGTCCATTGCGGAATATCGCGCCGCCGCCCGGTTGAATCCGGACCGGGCCGAAAGTCACAACGCACTCGGCCTCTCCTATGCCATGCAAAACAAAATGGCCGACGCCGCGCAAGAGTTCAGGGAAGTGATTCGATTGCAGCCGGACAATGCCGCCGCCAACGGCAACCTGGGCAACGCCCTGGCCGCCCAAAACAGGATTGACGAAGCCATCCCGTATTACCTCGCCGCCCTCCGGCTCAACCCGAAGGATTATCAAACGGAATTCAACCTCGCCCTTTCCCTGTCCCGCCAGGGCAAACGCGCCGGGGCGGAAAGCCATTACAGGCAGGCCCTGCGCTTGAACCCCCATTATGCGGAGGCGCAACGGGCTTTGCAGGAACTCGAAAATAGAGTCAACAATAGAAAATGACGCCCCTCCTTCCCCTTACTGCGCCGTCGCGGCATGAAGGGCCGGCGCCGCGGCGGCCGCGTTGGTCATTGGCGTTGGAAGAAAATTATGCGAGATCGTGCGATTGAGATACGCGGCCAGGGAGGTGATTTGCTCGTCGCTCAACGGCCCGCCCCGGGCGCGGGCAAAGGCCGGCATCATGGTATGCGGCTTGCCGAAGGTGATCATGGCTTTCCAATACTCCAGGTTGGCGGGCTGTTTCGTGGCATGCAGGTCCGGCACCGCGCTGTCCCGGCGGGAGGATTCATGGCAGATGCCGCAATCCGCCGCGAAAAGGTCCTGGCCAAAAGTTGTCGCCCCTTTGTCAACATGACATTTCGCGCAGTCCCCCTTGAAAATGGCCTGCGGATCGGCCGCAGCCCTGGCCCTGGCCGCCATGCGGTCCGCGGCCGACATGCCCGCCAAAGCCGTTCCCGCCGGCGCTATGTTGACTTTGAGCGTGACGATGCGATTGCCCACAGAGGTAAAAAACGTGAGGGTTTTGGTGACCAATCCCATTTTGCCGGCGAGGCTGACCTGCGCCCCGACTGCGCCGGAGCCGCCAAGCGGAATATGCCACGGCGTCGCCGGAAGCTTCGCTGTCGTGCAACCGCAGGACGCACGGACTTGAGTAATTGTGATTTCGTTCGTCCATACGTTGGTCAGATTGAAAGTGAACGGGGCGACCATTTCGCCGGGTCTTGCGTCATATTGTTTGGTTTCGGCATCGAAAACCAGCGTGGGACAATTTGGCGTCACGGGATTGTTGAACGGCGCGGTGAATGAGCGGCCCGCCTGGTTAGTGAACGCTGGAAATGCGCGGGGAGCGGGAATCAGGGGGCGGGGTTGACCCGGCAAGGCTGGCGGGCCGCCTTGCGCCAAAACAGCACGCGCGGCCAGACACAAGCCGAGGCATCCGCACAGCAGGGCGGTATGATTCGCAACACGCATATCCATTCAAAATAGCACGGCCGGCAAGCGATTCCAGAATTTCTTCCACGTTTTCAGGCCGGTCCGCGCCCAGCGGCGAATCCTTCCTTCCGTCCTGTTGCGCCACTTCCTTCTCAAGGTGTCACACGGTCTTGCGCAAGACGGTGTCGCGTTGCGACCAGGCCGGGTCGGGGGCCGGATAGTCCAGGTTGTAATGCAGGCCGCGGCTCTCGGGGCGGAGCAGGGCGGAGTGGATGATCAACTCGGCCACGGTGGCGATGTTGCGCAGTTCCAATAGATCGCTGATGACGATGAAGTCCCAGTAGTATTCCTGGATCTCGTCCTGCAAATTGGCGATGCGGCTCCGGGCGCGTTGCAGCCGCTTGTTCGTGCGCACGATGCCCACGTAATCCCACATCATCCGCCGGATTTCGTCCCAATTATGGTTGATCACCACCAATTCATCCACGTTGTGCGCGCTGCCGGATTGCCAAGGCGGAATGGACTCGGTTGATTCGGGATCGGGAGTTTGGCGGAGATGCTCGGCGGCACGATGGGCGCAGACCAGGGCTTCCAGGAGGGAATTGCTGGCCAGACGGTTGGCCCCGTGCAAGCCGGTGCAGGCCGCTTCGCCCACGGCGTAGAGTCCGGCAATGTCCGTCTGCCCATCCACGTTGGTCATCACTCCGCCGCATTGATAATGCGCCGCCGGGACAACCGGAATCGGGTCGCGGGTGATGTCCACGCCAAATCCCAGGCAGGTGGAATAGATGTTTGGAAATCGTTCCTTGATAAAGCCGGCCGGCTTGCGCGTGATGTCAAGAAGAACATGGTCCGCCCCGCTTTTTTTCATCTCGGTGTCAATGGCCCGGGCCACGATGTCGCGCGGCGCCAGCGATTTGAGCGGATGATATTTGTCCATGAAAGCCACCCCCCCGCTGTTTTTCAACACGCCGCCTTCGCCCCGCACGGCTTCGCTGATCAGAAACGATTTGGCCCTGGGATGGAAAAGGCAGGTGGGATGAAACTGGACGAATTCCATGTTGGCGATGGCCGCCCCCGCGCGGTAGGCCATGGCCACGCCGTCGCCCGTCGCGATGTCCGGATTGGTCGTGTAGAGATAAACCTTGCCGCTGCCCCCCGTAGCCAGCAGCACCGAGCGCGCGGCGAAGGTTTCGACCATGTTCCTGCTTTTGTCCAGGACATAGGCGCCAAGGCAGCGATTAGCCGAAGGAGCGGTCCCCGTCCGGCCTTGAATCTTGCGGCTGGTGATCAGATCAATGGCGAAATGGTTTTCAAACATTTCGATGTTGGGCTGGGCGGCAACAGCATTGAGCAAGGCCCGTTCCATCTCGCGCCCCGTCACATCCTTGTTGTGCAGGATGCGCCGCTTGGAATGACCGCCTTCGCGGCCGAGGTCCAATTCGCGCGCGCCGTTGATTTCCCGCTCGGAGAACTTCATGCCCAGCTCGATCAATTCGGCAATGCGGGCGGGGCCTTCCTGCACAATGGCGCGCACGGCGTCCTCGTGGCAAAGTCCCGCCCCGGCCGCCAGCGTATCGCGCACATGCATTTCCACCGAGTCCTCCTTGCTGGTGACGGCGGCGATGCCGCCCTGGGCATAGTTGGTGTTGGACTCCGCGCTGGATTTCTTGGTGACAATGGCGACGCGCCCGAGCGGCGCGACTTTCAAGGCGAAGGACAGGCCCGCGATGCCGCTGCCCAGGACCAAAAAGTCAAAGTGTTTCATGGCGGTTCGTTTGGTCAATCATAGCTTTGCGTTATCAATCAACCGTGTCTTGCCAATGAAGACAGCCAGGGCGATTTGGGTTCCTTTTCTGATTTCGCGCGCCGGTTCCAGCGTGTTCGGATCATAAAACGCAATGTAATCCAGGCGCGCTTCCGGTTCCAGGGCAATGAGCCGGCGCAGTTGCCGTTGCATTTCGGCCGCGGCAACCCGCCCTTTGGCCGCGCGGTTCCGGGCCTTTTGAATGGCCCGCCAGAGCACGGTCGCCTGGCGGCGTTGCGCGGGCGAGAGATATTCATTGCGCGAACTCATCGCCAACCCGTCCGCTTCCCGGACGGTCGGGGCCACGATGATTTTCAGCGGGAAATTCAAATCGCGCGCCATGCGCCGGATGATGGCGCTTTGTTGAAAATCTTTCGCCCCAAAAATGGCGACGCCGGGCCGGACGATCTGGAACAACTTCGCCACCACCGTTGCCACCCCGCGAAAGTGGGCCGGACGGGAAGCTCCTTCCATGCCCCGGGCCAGCGTTTCCTCCGCCACCCAGGTGCTGAATCCGGCCGGATACATCTCCCGGGTGGCGGGAACGAAAACGACATCCGCTCCCGCCTCGCCGCAGAGTTTTTTGTCCCGCTTCAGATTCCGCGGGTATTTTGCAAAATCTTCACCGGGGCCAAATTGGGTGGGATTGACATAGATGCTGACCACGACCCGGCCCTTGCGGCCGGCGCATTGCCTGGCTCTCTGGACCAGGCTCAGATGGCCGCGATGCAAACAGCCCATCGTCGGCACGAAGGCGACGGGCGTGCCTGTCCGCTGCCACTGCCGGGCGAGCCGCTGCATGGCGGCGATTGTTTTGACGATCCGCACCTCGAAATCCTCAACCGCCCTTTTTCAAAAGCGACTCGACGACACTGTCGCTCAACTCGTAACCGTCCAGAAACGGAAATCCTTCCCACACGACGATGCCGGCGGGATTGATAATGACGACATGGGGAATGCCTGTGACCTCATATTTCTTCTTGAGAGCGCCGCTTTCATCCAGCGCACTGTAATATTTTATGTTGTCCGTCGTGAACTTCCGCACCACGTCCTCTTTCTCATTGGAAATTCCCATGACCACCAGTTTGTCCCCAAATTTTTCATGGAACCGGTTCAGTTCCGTCACCGCCTTGCGGCAGGGTCCGCACCAGGTGGCCCAGAAGTCAATTAGAACGAATTTGCCTTTGCGATCCGGCTCCCTGGTCAGCCATTTTTGCACCACGATTTCCGGGGCCGGTTTGCCCAGGTATGATTTTGCCCAAAGCTTCTTTTCCTCCGCCTGGGACAAATACGACGCCAACACAGCAACGAGGCACGCGCCAATCAGTAATTTCTTCATATGGCATCCATAAACTTTCGCCAGGGCAATGTCGAGCTTGTTGCAATACGGCGGTTCGCCGCTAAACTCTTCACCATGAAAATATCGGTCATTGTTCCGGCCTTCAACGAGGAAAAGCTGATCGCCGCCACTTTGCGCGGCATCCGGTCGGCCATGGACAGTTTTTCCCAGCGCGGCTGGACGGCTGAAATGATCGTCTGCGACAACAATTCCAGCGATGGGACCGCCGCATTGGCCCGCGCCGCCGGGGCGCAAGTGGTCATTGAACCTGTCAATCAAATCGCCCGCGCCCGCAACACCGGGGCGGCCGCCGCCACTGGCGACTGGCTTGTCTTTGTCGATGCAGACTCGCATCCCACGCCCGAACTGTTTGCCGAAGTCGCCCAACAAATCGAGGCGGGCCGATGCCTGGCCGGAGGATGCACGGTGCGTTATGATGAACGCCATTTTGTGACCGATTGCGCCACGGTAGGATGGAATATTCTCAGCCGGACTCTGAGATGGATGGCAGGCTCGTTTATTTTTTGCGAAAGGGCGGCCTTCGCCACGGTGGGCGGATTCAACCTGGAACTGTTTGCCTCGGAGGAAATCGATATAAGCAGGAAACTGAAAAAACTGGCCAAAGAGCAGGGCAGGGAAGTGGTCGTATTGCATCGCCATCCCTTGGTCACCTCCATCCGTAAACTGCGGCTTTATTCGCGCGGCGAAATGCTGGGCCTGACGTGCAAGGCGGTTCTCAGTCCGCGGAAAACGCTCACCAGCCGCGCGCGCTGCATCTATTGGTACGACGGGCGGCGTTGAAAAATCGGGTTCACTCCTCCATTGCACGGATTTTGGTATTTTTGGCATTTGATAATTTTTCCCTCTAAGACGCCAAGCGAGTCCGAAATCCGAAGCGGATTGGCTCTTTTTGACCATGCTTAACTAAGTTTAACATGCTTTAACCCGACCGAAGCTGTTTATTTTGCAAGTTGTTCATTGTTATGGGTTTACATACGATTCTGACCGCCAGCTTGACCAATAGAACTGGTTTGATTCAGTTTGACTGAGTTTGACTGGGCGCAGCATCGAACTGGTTGGGGAGCGCGACCGTCCCGGTCGTGGTGCGGGGCGTCTCGCGCCGCACTGCCCCTTTGTTTTCCACAACAGGTCTTTGACATATTGATGCGTAGAGTCGGCGCCGGGCGGAGATGTGTTTGGCGGGTCGCCAAACACGGCGGGCGAGACGCCCGCGCTCCCCTTTCCTTCATCCTTCATAATTCTGCCTTTCCTTCATGGCCTTAATGTGTCATTCATTAGACGAACATTACAGTTAAAACATTTATTCGTCAACAGATTTTTGAAAGATTTTTCAGAAAAGTTGTGAATTTTTTGCCAATGGTTGTAACACCCTGTATTGCAATGAGTTGCAAACGTTTTAACCACGGGGGCGAAGAAAAGATTTTGATAACCGCGAAATACTCGGAATACGCGAACCCGGAAAGCTTTCGGGCCAAGGGGCTGAAAAAGAATGCCGTCGTTGTGATTGATGCGGACATCATGAGTGGCACGCCGTGCTTTGCCGGCACCCGTGTTCCGGTGAGCACCGCGCACAAGTCCAAAATTATCTAAAAGCCACCGGGTTGAGATTGGGATTGCTCGTGAACTTTGGGCATTATCCAAAAGCGCAAGTCGAGCGCATCGTGTCCGGACACGGGCGCTATGAGCACAAGGATCAGAATTCTTAACCACGAACCACGCCATATACGCGAAAATGACTCTCGATCTGGTTCCCCTGAAAGAATTCGGAGTTCGTGTTTTTCGCGTGGTTCGTGGTTAAAATCCCTTTTCAGAACTTTGCATTATTCTTAAGTCTTGAGCGTTCATCAAATTCTTTAAAGACATTTCTGTTTTCCCAATTTCACCGTTGTTGTAAATACTAGTTTCATGGCTCTTTTGCAAGCGCCTTGCTGACAACGTGTTGTGACTGTTCAAAATGTCGAAATTTTCACTGTTTTTTTCGAGGCGCATTTTCTTGAGAAAAAAGGGGCGGGTCAAAAATAAAGTCGGCGTAAAAGCGGATGCAAAAGCGGACGTGCGCCTTTGCGCCCGAAACGCTGTCAATCCTTACTGGCGCGGACGCCAATCCAGCAGCTTCAACTGCACCGAGCGCCGGCCTTTGTAATCGTTGATCGTTGCTGTCACGGCCAGATCAAACCTGCCGTCAGGCCAGGACGCCCGGCCGCCATGCCACCAGACCGCTTCCAGCGTATGTTTCCCATCCGTCACCCGGAATTTGACGTGCTGGTTTTCCCTCCCCATGCGCTGCGGGGCTTGCTTATGGCTCAATCCGCATAAGGCCAGCCGCACCGGCGGATTTCCCTGTCCGACCGGCTCCAGTTGGCCCAATTCTTCGACCCGAGCCACGGTCAACTCAGCCAATTCCACCTCGGCGTCAATCAAAAGGGAAGGTTGCAATTGGGCCGGCGTCAGGGCTTGGCGGGCCAGCTCGTTCAAGCGCGCCCGAAAGAGATCGAGTTTATCCGCCGCCAGCGTCAGGCCCGCCGCCAAGGCGTGACCGCCGTGTTGGGCCAGCAATTCGTCGCAACTTCGCAGAGCCGCCGCCAGGTCGAAGCCCTCGATGCTGCGGCCCGAACCACGCCACATTGCGCCGTCGCCGCCCAGGATAACGGTGGGCCGGTAAAATTCCTGCAAGACCCGCGCCGCCACGATTCCGACCACGCCGATATGCCACTGCGCCCGGCCCTCGACGATGACAAAGTCTTTTGCGCCGTCAAAGCGCCCGCGCAGGGAGGCGAGGACTTCTTCGCAAATCCCGCGCTCGATGTCCTGGCGCTGGCGATTGCGCTCGTCGAGGCCGCGCGCCATCGGTTCCGCTTCCTCCGTAGCGCGGGCCAGCAGCAAGCGCAGGGCTTGCTCCGCATTTTCCAGCCGCCCGGCGGCGTTCAAGCGCGGGGCGAGTTGGAAAGCGACCTCATAGCTGCCCAAGAGGGCCGGACTTTTTGCCACGGCTTTCAACGCCAAAAGGCCGGGCCGCCGCGTCGCATTCAACCGCTCCAGACCGGTCGTGACAAAAATGCGGTTCTCGCCCTGCAACGGAACCAAGTCGGCCAGGGTGCCCAGCGCCACCAAATCCAGGTGGGTGCGCAGGTCCGGTTCCGCCGCGTCCGCCAAGCCGCGTTGGCGCATTCTTTTCACCAGGGCGTGAACCAGTTTGAAAGCCAGACCCACGGAACAGAGTTCCTGGAAAGCAGACCCCAATTGCGGATTGACGAGCGCAACCGCCGCGGGCGGCGGTGTCGAAACCTGATGATGATCGAGCACAATGACGTCGATGCCCTTTTGCCCGAGGGCGGCGACGGTCTCGCAGGCGGTTGAACCGCAATCCACCGCCAGCAGCAGGTTGGCGGGGAATAGTTCCAGGCAGTTCATCACCGCTTCGCGGCTGAAGCCGTAACCTTCCTCAAGCCGATGCGGCAAATAATGGGCCAGCTTCCATCCCGACGCGCCCAGCGTTTCAATCAGCAGGGCCGTGGCCGTGACGCCATCCACATCGTAATCGCCAAAAATGACCAGCAATTCCCCGCGTTGGCGGGCGGCGAGCAAACGGTCCACCGCCGCCTCCATGTTGGGCAGCAAAAAAGGATCGGCCAAGTGCTTGAGGCGCGGTTGCAGGAACCGGGAAATGCCTTCAGGCTCGGACAACCCGCGATTGACAAGGCACTGGGCCAGGAGAGGGGAGATATTCGATGCCTGCGACAACCGCGCGCACAAGGCGGGCTGCGGCGTCGCTGCTGTCCAGTGGAACTTCATGTCCCTCTTTCCTCCCGCCTGGCAAGAATGGAATGCCCTATGGAAAGCCCCATCGAAAGCGCAATCATCGCGGCCACGACGGCAAGGGAGAGACCCGTCGGCACCGCCGCCCACCGGGATGCCAGCATTTTCACCCCGACAAAAATCAGAACCCCGGCCAGGCCGGCTTTTAAAAAGCGGAAGTATTGGACGGCGTCCGCCACCGCGAAATAAAGCGAGCGCAAGCCGAGGATCGCAAAAATATTCGAGGTAAAAACGATGAAGGGCTTTTGCGTCACTGCGAAAACCGCCGGAATGGAATCGATGAGAAGGATAAATCCCGCCCAATGCCAGAAAGTGATCGGAAGCGGGGCCGGCATGGCGGGCGCTAGGCGCGCGCAGGCGCGCCGGCGGCCCCTTCCATGGTGACTTGCGGGGCGCTCTTGGGCCGCTCCCCTTTATGCCACCAAAGAACCAGCGCGCTGGCTATGTAGATGCTGGAATAGGTGCCGGTGACAATTCCCACCAGGAAGGTAAACGCGAACCCGTTGATCACGCCGCCGCCAAACCAATAAAGCGACAGGGTGGCCAGGAACACCGTGCCAGAGGTGATGATCGTGCGGCTCAGGGTTTGACTGAGCGCGATATTCATCACGTCTTTAAACGTCCCGCGCAGGCCCAGTTTGAGGTCCTCGCGAATGCGGTCAAAAATCACAATCTTGTCGTTGATCGAGAAGCCAATGATCGTCAAAACCGCCGCGACGATCGGCGCGCTTAATTGGCGGCCAGAGAGGAAAAAGATGCCCATCGTCATCAACACATCGTGAATCACCGCCAGCACCGCTCCGCAGGAGAAGGAAAACTCGTAGCGAAACGCCACGTAAATCAGAATCCCGAACAGGGAAAGAAATGCGGCGATAATGGCCGACTTTGTAATCTCGGTCCCGACGGTGGCACCCACGCCTTCCGTGCCGATGACACGAAAGCCCGCGGCGGGGAAGGAGGTCAACAGGGCGTTGGTCACGGCCCCGCCCCGGTCGAAAGGCGCGACGACTTCCAGAATATCCTGCGCGGCGCCCCTCTGATATTGAATTTGCGTATCGCCCACTTTGGCCAGCGCGGAACGCAATTTGTCCACTTCCACTTTTTCCTTGAACGACATCTTGACCGAATCGCCCCCGGCGAAGTCGATGCCCAGGACATTGCTGCCCCGCACAAGAATTCCGTAAGACAGGCCAATCAAAATGATGGTCCACGAGGCGGCGAAGGCGTATTTGGCCCACTTCATGAAATCCCACTTTGGAGTTCTGATGATATGCAGCATGCCGACATGATTGAGCCAGCCGCGGGCCAGGAGGCCGTCGAAAATCAAGCGCGTCAGGACCAAGCTGGTAAACAAGCTCAACGCCACGCCGATGGTCAGGGTCACGCCGAAGCCTTTGACGGGACCGGTGCCGAGGTAAATCATGATAATGGCCGAAATGAGCGTGGTGGAGTGCGAATCGAAAATGGTGCTGAAAGCCCGGCTGTAGGCGGCCGCAATGGCGCCGCGCATTGATTTGCCCTGTCCCATTTCTTCGCGCAACCGTTCGTAAATCAGCACGTTCGCGTCCACGGCCATGCCGACGGTCAAGACCACGCCGGCAATGCCCGGCAAAGTGAGAGTTGTGCCGATGGAGCACATCACTCCCAGCAAAATGAGCAGGTTCAAAATCATCGCGAGGTCCGCGATGACGCCGCAACGATGATAGTAAAAGGCCATGAAAGCCACCACGAGCAGGGTGCCGTAGATGGCTGCGCGAATGCCGCTGCTGATGGAATCCTTGCCCAAGGTGGGGTCCACCTGCCGGACTTCGTCGATTTTGACCGGAGTTTCCAAGGGGTTCTCAAGAACATTGGCGATGGTGATCGCCTCGTTAATGTCCATTTGCCCGCCTTCGATCACGCCGCGGCCGCCGCGAATAGGCCCATTGATGACCGGCGCGGTGTAGAGCTCACCGTCCAGCACGATGGCCAGTTGCTCGCCGACGTGGTCGGTCGTCAGTTGGCCGAATTTCTCCGCGCCGACGCTGTCAAACTCAAAATCAATGACCGGCGCGCCCATCTGGTCACGATTGGGGTAGGCGCGTTTGATGTATTTTCCGGTGAGGCCGCTGGCCAGTTTCTTCTGCACCAAGTACGACTTCAGCGTGGTGGTGCCGTCCGGATTCTTGCGTTTCATGGTCAGCACCGCATAACCCGGCTCGATAATGCCCTCGGCGATCAATTTGTCGCTGTCCGGATGGACCATGCGGAATTCGAGGTAAGCGGCTTTCTGGATGTTCCTTCTGGCTTCGTCCTGAGCCGCCTGCGAAAGACCCGGCAACTGAATCATAATGTGGTCGAAGCCGACCGGTTGAATGACCGGCTCGGCCACGCCGAGATTATCCACCCGATGCCGCAACACTTCGGCCGCTTGTGAAACCAGGCGCAGGCGCTCGTCGGACCTCATGGCGGTTTTATTGCCGTTGGTGTCCACGTTGACCATGTGGTTGGTGTCAAGGCTGACCAGAAACTGGGTGCCGCCCTGAAGGTCCAAGCCCAGCTTGATTTTGCCCGAGGCTTTCTTTTGCAACGCATTCAGGACCGCATAAGTGGGATGCTCATCGTTGCGCGCGTCGATGTAGGGGAAATAGGGCCGGACATCATTGGTGCCAATCGCCGTCATCAAGTCGCCAAATTGGCGTTGCGGCTCGGGATTGGCCTTTTCCAGCGCTTCAGCCTGGGCCACGATGCGTGTGAAGTTGGTATCAACCTTGGTCGGATCGGCCTGGTCCTGGAAAACCTGGATCAGATCGCGGCTGGTCGGCGGATAGATTTCCCAGAGCGACCAAGCGACAAGAAACGCGATAAATGACCACCAAAATTTAGGGTTCTTCATGAAGGGTTAACTTTTTGTTTCGCTGGATTCGCCGCCGTGCTCGGTCACTTCCGCAACGGCGGATTTGAGGATTTCGAGCTTGGTGTCGGCCGAGCGGATGGAAACGCTTCTGTCCTTGATGGAAAGGACGACGCCGATAATGCCGCTGGCCGTGACGATTTTATCCCCGGCGCGCAGGGCCTTGAGCATGAGATCCTGTTCCTTGGCCTTCTTGCGCTGGGGCGCGAAAATCATCAACCACATGATGACGAGAAAAACAGCCATCATCCCGATCATCTTGATGCTCTGGCCGGTTGGGTTTGGTTGCATGGGCTGCTGCTGCGCCAGCAGGACGTTTAAGCCGTATAAAGTCATATTATTCAAGTTGAGCCGTTTAATCTATGGGTACAGCCGCGTTTGGCAAGCACAAGCTTGCGTCGGCAGGCGCAAAGGCGCAAGTCCGTTTTTGCGCCGAGTTCATTTTTGATCAGCCAGGTTTTTTCCAAAGAGAAGCTTTCAGTTTACAACCCCGAACGCCTTCGGGGCAGGCGGTTCGATTTTGATTTTCTCAAGAGAAATCCGCCCCGAAAAAACCGCGAAAATTTCGACATTTTGCAAAGTCGCAACAAGTTGTCAATCAGGCGCTTGCATAATTGGCGATTATTTACAGTTGACAATAAAAGGGTCAGTCCTAGGAAATTAAAAGGGTCAGTCCTAGGAAATTGGCATTCAGGGCTTGACGTGGGCAGGGGTTCGGGGTGGAATGGCGCAACTATGGCCAGACCATTGCGGATCGAATATCCAGGGGCGACGTATCACATCATGGCCCGGGGCAATCAGGGCTGCGCCATCTTCAAGGACGACCAGGATCGGCAACGGTTTCTGGA
>Ga0326728_10017493_pt1 | contig 14348 bp, 8 predicted proteins | sample MB3enrmetagenome_FD_207602 | JGI IMG/M metagenome (GOLD analysis project Ga0326728, IMG submission 207602) | Lab enriched peat soil microbial communities from McLean, Ithaca, NY, United States - MB31MN | ecosystem: Environmental > Terrestrial > Soil > Wetlands > Peat | place: USA: New York...
GGAGTTTCGATCCCCAGAATCCGACCATACAGTTCGCAGTCTCTCATCCCTGCATTGTCGCATGCACAAGGCTCACTTCCTTCCCACTAAAAACCCTGAATTCCCTCTTTTCCCAACAGCGGCCGCCCATTCGGGGCTGCCGATTCGCGGGCGGTGCGTCGATCGAGGAAATCATCTATGAATTGCGCCTCATGGCGGCCATCCGGCGCGGAGACGCAGACATTGCCGCAGGCCGCACCAAAGACTCAGAAAGAGGCAGAAGTTGCTTGGGTCTTGGGCAACCGCATGGACTTCAAGATAATTTGGTCGGACGCGACGCAATCCAAAGAGCCGGATCCCAAGTGACACCACCACCACGCAAAAAATTAACTTGACAATACCGTATGCTTGGCTTAATATTTGAAAGGTGCCTTCCCCGAGTCGAATATTTGCCCAGAGTGGCGGGGCACGAAGGGGCACGATGCCGTTGCGGATCCCGGCATGAATCACGATTTCAGATATTCAAGAGAAGATCGCACATGGGCGACACCGAGGCCAAGCTCGATTCGGTGGAGTGAAAACCAAGCGTGGAAGCCCGGAAGAAATCAACGAAGCGAGGAAGTAGTTTAGAATGGGTGAATCAGGAGATGGCCATACGATAGCCGAATCAACGAAAACGCAGATCAGAGGCCCAATGACGGTGGGGATGGAGATCGGGTCGGGCTGCCGCGAACGAACCCGTAAGGATAAGGTCCTTATTTTCAGCCAGATAGGCCATCTTCACCACGAACGAATCCATCGCGAGTATCACTTTTGTTATCAATTGCTTGCAGCGATTTTCAGCCTGGTTTCGGCGAATTTTGAATGCATTGCGTCCACCCGATTGCTGAATTGCGAGCGATCAAGGCTGCAGGAAGGAGAGCCATCCCGACCAACCCAGACACGGCGCCCGACACGGTGCCCGACCCGGACTTGCCCCCGGGTCGGTAAGCAGGCCAAAAACAGGCCAATTTTTGGCGGTTGGTGGCAGGCCAATGGGACAAAAGCGAATCAAACCCAACGGGGTTAACGCTATTGTTATGAGAGAGATGAGTCAAAAAAGGGCGAATCAAACCCACGGCGAACATCTCCCTATCCTTCAATGGGTTGGGACGGCTTGGAGCCCGATTTCTGGAAAATATGAATGGATTGAAAGGCGCCGACGCCCAACACAGAATGCGAGTATCTCTTTATATGTCAATTACTTGTGATGCTTTGGAGGTAGATTTTGTTGAAAAATGCATCGATTGGGGTCGTCGGCGACCAGCTACCTTTCCACAGACTTTGGCGGGGAAAAAACGAAGCCAGGGCTTTTGTGCTGAAAGCTGAGAGCTGATGGCTGAATCGGCCACGAGCTTTCAGCCGTCAGATAGGAAAAAGGATTCAACCGCAATGAGTGACTCGATTTATAAGGACAATCCGGAGCTTGAAGCCATCGAGACCAGGGAGTGGCTGGAGTCGCTCGATTACGTGATGCAGCGAGGCGGCCCGGAGCGGGCGTCGCAATTGATCCGAAAGCTGCGCCTTCACGCCGAGCGCGATGGGGTCCATCTGCCCTATCGCGCCAACACCCCGTACATCAACACCATCCCGGTCGAAAAGGAGCCTCCCTTCCCCGGCAGCCAGGAGATCGAGCGGCGGATCAAGAGCTTGATCCGCTGGAACGCCATGGCCATGGTGGTGCGCGCCAATCGCGAGGAGCACGGCATCGGCGGGCACATCTCCACCTACGCCTCACAGGCGACGCTGTTTGAAGTGGGATTCAACCACTTCTTCCGGGGCCGGACGGGCGATCAGGAAGGCGACTTGATCTACTTCCAGGGCCACGCTTCGCCCGGCATCTACGCCCGCGCTTTTCTCGAGGGCCGCATCCCGGTGGACAAGATGGAGAATTTCCGCCGCGAGACGAAGCCCGGCGGCGGCCTCTCCTCCTACCCGCACCCCTGGCTGATGCCGGACTTCTGGGAGTTTCCGACGGTATCAATGGGGCTCGGGCCGATCGCCTCGATCTACCGCGCCCGCTTCTGCCGCTACCTCGAAGATCGCGGTTTGAAGAAAGTGTCCGACGCCAAGGTCTGGGCTTTTGTCGGCGACGGCGAGACCGACGAACCCGAGACGCTCGGCGCCATCTCGCTGGCGGCGCGCGAGAAGCTCGACAACCTGATCTGGGTGGTAAGTTGCAACCTGCAACGTCTGGACGGTCCGGTGCGCGGCAACGGCAACATCATCGATGAGCTGGAGGCGGTGTTCCGGGGCGCCGGTTGGAACGTGATTAAGGTGATATGGGGCACCGATTGGGACCCGCTCTTTGCCAAGGACAAGGACGGCTTGCTGATCCAACGGGCAGGCGAAGTGGTGGACGGCGAGCGGCAGAAGTACACGGTGGAATCCGGCGCGTATGTCCGCCAGCACTTCTTCGGGACGAGCCCGCGCCTGCTCGATTTGGTGAAGCACCTTTCCGACGAGCAGGTGGCCAAGCTGCGTCTGGGTGGGCACGACCCGCGGAAAGTTTACGCCGCCTACAAAGCCGCGGTCGAACGTCAGGGCTCGCCCACCGTGGTTCTGGCGCGAACCATCAAGGGATACGGTCTCGGTGAGGCCGGCGAAGGCAAGAACATCACCCACCAGCAGAAGAAGCTGAACGAGGAGGAGTTGCGCGCCTTCCGCACCCGCTTCGGGATTCCGATCTCCGACGAAGACGTCGCCAAGGCGCCGTTTTACAAACCCGCCGACGATTCGCCGGAAATGCAGTACCTCCAGGAGCGCCGCCGCGAGCTGGGCGGCTATGTACCGTCGCGAATCGTCACCGCGCCGCGGCTGGAAGGTCCGCCCGAGAGCTTGTTCAAGGAGTTTTACGAAGGAACGAACGGGCACGAAGTCTCCACCACCATGGCTTTCGTCCGCCTGCTGGCAAAGCTTCTGCGCGACAAGGATCTCGGCAAGCTGATCGTCCCCATCGTGCCTGACGAAGCTCGCACGTTCGGCATGGAGGCGCTCTTCCGCCAGGTGGGCATCTACTCCCACGTCGGCCAGACCTACGAGCCCGTCGACCGGGACACGCTGCTCTATTACAAGGAAGCGAAGGACGGACAGATCCTCGAAGAGGGCATCACCGAAGCCGGCTCGATGTGCTCGTTCACCGCCGCCGGGACGGCGTACGCGGTCGACGGCCTCAACACCATCCCGTTCTTCATGTTCTATTCCATGTTCGGCTTGCAGCGTATCGGCGACCTGATTTGGGCGGCGGGCGACGACCGCGCCCGCGGCTTCCTGATCGGCGCTACGGCGGGACGCACGACCTTGGCGGGCGAGGGCTTGCAGCACCAGGACGGCAACAGCCACCTGCTGGCCTACCCGGTTCCCAACCTTCTCGCTTACGACCCGGCGTTTGCCTACGAGATTGCCGCGATCATCGAGGATGGCATCCGCCGCATGTATCACGACCAGGAGAGCATTTTCTATTACCTGACTCTGACCAACGAGCCTTACGCGATGCCGCCCCTGCCTCCCGGGCCGGGAATCAAGGAGGGCATTCTCAAAGGCCTTTACAAGGTGAAGGCCTCCGAGAACCAGAAGGCCAAGCTGCGCGCTCAACTGCTGGGCAGCGGCGCGATCCTGAACGAGGCGCTGAAGGCGCAAACGCGGCTCGAGGAGGAGTACGGCGTCGCGGCCGACGTGTGGAGCGTGACCAGCTACAAGCAGCTTTATCGCGACGGCCACGACACGGACCGATGGAACCTGCTGCACCCGGCCGAGGAGGCGCGGAGGCCCTACGTCGCGCAAGCGCTCTCCGGCGCGCCCGGCGTGTTCGTGGCGGCGACGGACTACGTCAAGGCGTTGCCGGATTCGATCGCCCGCTGGGTGCCGGGACCGCTGACCTCGCTCGGCACGGATGGCTACGGCCGCAGCGACAGCCGCGCTGCGCTGCGCGACTTTTTTGAAGTTGATGCGCGATTTATCACCCTGGCCGCGCTGGCGGCGCTGGCGCGCGAGAACAAGATCAAGCCCGAAGTGGTCCGGCAGGCTATGAGGGACATGAAGATCAATCCGGAGAAGGCGAATCCGGCGACTTCCTAAGATGGTGGCGAGTGGTTGGGAATAGTGAATAGTGAATTGTGAATAGTGAATCGAAAAGCGCGTGGATAGGGTTGCTGGTGAGAGATGGCTTCTTTCACCATTCACCATTCACTATTCACTATTCACTATTCACAATTTGTTGAAAAGGCAGATCAATGGTCGCGGAACTTAGACTCCCCGAACTGGGTGAAAACGTCGAGACGGGCGATCTCGTCAAAGTGCTGGTATCAGTCGGCGACACGATCAGCCGCGACCAATCGGTGCTGGAGCTCGAAACCGACAAGGCGACTGTGGAGGTACCGTCCTCTGTTAACGGTAAAGTGACGGAAATTCTGGTCAAGGAGGGAGACACCCTTAAGGTCGGCCAGCTCATCCTGAAGGTCGAGGACGGCGCGGGGGCGAAGCCCCCCGAGCGGATTGACAAGAAGGAGCCTGCGTTGGCGCCCCCGGTGGCGGAACAGCTCAAGGCCCCGGAAGTAGCGGCTCCGGCGGCGCCCAAAGTTGCAGCGGCTCCCGTGCCCACGGCACCTGTAGCGGCGCCCCTGCCGCTGGGAGAACCGGCGCCCGCAGCGCCCTCGGTGCGACGGCAGGCGCGTGAACTCGGAATTGACATCAACCAGGTGCCGGGCACCGGCCCCGCCGGCCGGATCTCCGCCGAGGATGTGACGAGGTACGCGCGCCAGGTCATCAGTGGCGCCGTCACCCCGCGGGGCGGGAGCGGCGTCGTGCCCGGCGTGGCGGCGGCTCCGCTGCCGGATTTCACGCGCTGGGGCGAGATCGAGCGCCAGCCGATGAAGTCGATCCGGCGGAAGACATCGGAGCACTTGAGTTACGCGTGGACCACTATCCCCCGCGTCGCCCAGTACGACAAGGCGGACATCACCCAGCTCGAGGAGCTGCGCGCCGCCTACGGCAAGGCCGCGCAAGCGGCGGGCGGCAAGCTCACCCTCACCGTCTTCGCCCTCAAGGTCATCGCCACCGCCCTCAAGGCGTTTCCGCAGTTTGCGGCCAGCCTCGATGTGGCGCGGGGCGAGATCATCTACAAGAAGTATTGCCACATCGGCATTGCGGTGGATACCGATCGCGGATTGCTGGTGCCGGTTGTCCGCGACGTCGATAAGAAGAATTTGCAGCAGCTCGCCATCGAGGTGGCGCAACTTGCGGAAAAAGCGCGCAACAAAAAGACCGCTCCGGAAGAGATGGAAGGCGGCGTATTCAGCATCAGCAACCTGGGTGGCATCGGCGGCACGGGATTCTCGCCCATCGTCAATTGGCCCGAGGTGGCCATCCTCGGCATCGCGCGCGCCAGCGTCGAAGCGCGATACATCGACGGGCAGTTCCAGCCGCGGCTGATGCTGCCGCTCTCGCTCTCGTACGATCACCGGTTGATCGACGGCGCGGACGCGGCACGCTTCCTGCGCTGGGTGGCCGAGGCGTTCGAGGAGCCGTTTCGGCTGGTCGTGCAGGGGTAAGGCGATTTAGGATTGAAGACCAAGTCAGCCCATATGCGAACCAGCTCACATGTCCTGCCAGACGTCCTCCCCGTCAGCCTACGCGCTGTCATTTGCGGCACGGCGGCGGGCACCAAGGCTGCGGCAGTCACCGCCTATTACGCCGACCCTCGCAACCGCTTCTGGGGCGTGCTTCAGGAGGTCGGGCTTACGCCGCACAGGCTAAAGCCCGATGACTTTCGCGGCCTTCCCGCGTTCGGCTTGGGCCTCACTGACATCGCAAAGACAGTATCCGGAACCGATGCAAAGCTCCCACCGGGAGCGTTCAATGTGCCGGCCTTCATGGAGTCGATTCGCCGTTGCCGACCGAATATCGTCGCCTTCAACGGCAAGACGGCAGCACGTGTTTTTTACGGCATACCATCGCGCAGGCAACTGGACTATGGGCCTGGGACGCTGATTCCAGACTTTCCGCCTATTTTCGTCCTTCCGTCCACGGCCGGGAGCGCCGGACGCTATTGGGACTTGTCGTGGTGGCAGGAATTTGCGCGTCGGGTGGCAGTGGAATGATGTGGGCGATCAGATTGTGAGATGGTCATTGGGCCCAAGTGTGCCGGATTTCAAACTGAGACACTACCGCTTTTCATTGCACTTGACGCGGCATCCTACAGAGTGGTATATCCTACTCTGTGGTATTCATCGAGTCGGAGTGGTTTACACGGCGGCTGCGTGAACTAGCGGGTGAGAAGGCTGAAGACGTTCTCCGTGCGATACAGACCGACCTGCTCTACCTGCCGTCACGAGGAAAGGTCGTGCCAGGCCTAGGAGGAATACGGAAAGGAAGGTGCGCCAATCCAGGTCGTGCCAAAGGGAAAAGGAGCGGATATCGGTACCTTTATCTGTTCCTGGTTCGCAAAGACCGCATTCACCTCCTGTTCCTTTTGGACAAAGATGAACAAGAAGATTTGACCTCAGCGGAACGATCGGTTCTGAGGCGGCTCAAAGAAGAGATCGAGGAAGAGTGAATCGGAAGGCAAGAAACATGGCCACACGAAAAATAAAAATCTTTGACCAACTGCGGCAATCGCTCGAGGGCGCGCGGGCCTTTGAGAAAGGTGCGTCGGTTGATCTTCGTATTACCGAGATTCCGCGACCGCCAGAGCACATCACCCCGCGCAAAATCAAAGCGATTCGGTGTTCCTTAAACGCCAGCCAGCCGCTGTTCGCATTGTTGCTGAATGTAAGTCCCAAAGCGGTGCAGAGCTGGGAGCAGGGATTGCGGCGTCCCCGAGCAGCAGCGCTGAAGCTACTGGCGATCGCCAAGAATAATCCAAAGATCCTTCTCAAGGCTTAACTCATGCCCAAGACAAAACTGGCGGTCATCGGCGGCGGACCCGGCGGCTACGCCGCCGCATTTCTAGCCGCCGACCTCGGCCTCGAAGTTGCTCTTATCGATAAAGAGTTGAACCCGGGCGGCGTTTGCTTATATCGCGGGTGCATTCCCTCCAAAGCTCTGCTGCACGTCGCCAGGGTGCTGGCGGAATCGAAAGAAGCGGCCAACTGGGGCGTAGAATTCGCCGCCCCCACGCTCGACATCGACAAGATGCGCGCGTGGAAAACCAGCGTGGTCGAGAAGCTGACCGGCGGCCTCGGACTGCTGGCCAAGCAGCGCAAGGTCCGGTACGTTCGCGGGCGCGCTAGCTTGCTGGACGCGGCCACGCTGAGCATTGCCAAGCACGACGGCGGCGAAGAGCGCGTGTCGTTTGATCGTGCCATTCTCGCCACCGGCTCGCGACCGGCGGCCGTTCCCGTTTTCCCGCCCTTCAGCGAGCGCGTCATGGACTCGACCGCGGCGCTTGAAATCAAGAGCGTCCCCGAGACACTGCTGGTGGTGGGCGGCGGCTACATTGGCCTCGAACTCGGCACCGTGTACGCCGCGCTGGGCAGCAAAGTCTCGGTGGTAGAGATGATGCCGAGCCTTTTGCCCGGCGTCGACCACGACCTGGTCTCCGTCCTCGCCAAGCGGGTGGAGAAAATCTGCGAAGCCGTCATGGTGAATACGAAAGTCGCGGAGATGAAGGAAGCGCCGGACGGCATTCATGTGCGGCTGGACGGCCCCGGCGTCGCCAATCCCGAGCAGGTTTTCGATAAGGTGCTGGTGGCGGTGGGACGCAAGCCCAACTCAAACATCCCCGGCTTGGAAAAGACCAAGGTGGAAATCGACACGCAGGGCTTCATCAAAGTCGACCCGCAGCGCTGCACCGCCGAGCCCACGCTTTACGCTATCGGCGACGTGGCGGGCCAGCCGATGCTCGCCCACAAGGCGTCGCACGAAGGCCGCACGGCGGTGGAGGCAATCGCCGGGCACAAGGTCGCGTTTGAGCCGCGCGCCATCCCCGCCGTCGTTTTCACAGACCCCGAGATTGCGTGGTGCGGACTCACGGAAGACGAGGCCAAGCAGGCCAATCGCGCCGTCGCCGTGGCGCGCTTCCCGTGGGCGGCCTCCGGGCGCGCCATCACTCTCGACCGGCCGGATGGAGTGACCAAGCTGGTGGTCGACCCGCAGACGGAGCGCGTGCTGGGCGTGGGCATCGTGGGGACCGGCGCCGGCGAGTTGATCGCGGAAGGCGTGCTGGCCGTGGAAATGGGGGCCCTGGCCAGCGACGTGGCGCTGAGCATCCATCCCCATCCGACGCTCAGCGAGACGGTGATGGAATCGGCAGAGGTGTTTCTCGGCACCAGCACGCACGTCTACCGGCCTCGTCGAACGGGAGTCGGGAATCGGGAGTAGGGAGTAGGGAATCGCAATTGCCGCCTTTTTTGCCCGACTCCCGACTCCCGTTCCCGCCCGCACTGGCCTACACGCTTGCCGGCGCCTTTTCCCCCTTCTCAAGGAAACGCTTGACACACCCTCTTGTCATATTAACCCCCGAAGTAATATAATGAGAACGCGAAAGTGCTAAGGGGGTGACAGAGGCACAAGCAATGGAAGAGAAAAACCACAACCAGCTTCGTGAATGGCTGCTGGCCAAGCTGGCCGAAAAAGATTTGTCGGTGGCGCAACTGGCCCATGCAACCGGGGTCAGCAGGGCCGCGATCTACCTCTACCTGACTGACCAGTCCCGGCCAACCGGGTATCAAATGGCCAAGATGTGCCAGGTTCTTGGAGTCCCGATCGAGGAAGGGCTGGCGCAGTACGTTTCCAGGCGGGCGGGACGCCCCAGGAAGCTTTGAGCAGCCTCGGAGAGGTACGCCGGCTCGCATCGACGCCGAGGCGGAAAAGCCTGACAGGATTTGTCTCCGAAGCACGTGCCTCCAAGCGCCCATGACCTAGAGCAGACAGACAGAAGGAGGCCACGGGGTGGCCCGCTCCAACAAGAGTCGAGCGTCGTGGCCGCTCGCTTTCGAAAGGAGTCACACCGATGTGTAAAGCAATCTTTTCCCGCATCCTCGCCGCAACGGGGATTCTAACCTTCCTGGCTGCCGTCGCGCTGAGCCAGTCCACGTCGGAGCAGGCCGCTCGGCGGTGGAAGATTCACGACCGAAACCGGCCGCACCCAACCGTCATCAATCCCGGCGAGTGCAGCACCCCGGAGAATCCCGGCCGTCCTCCGTCCGATGCCCTCGTTCTATTCAACGGCAAAGACCTCTCCCAGTGGGAAGCCGCGGACCAGGGCCCGGCGAAGTGGAAGGTCGGGGACGGCTATTTCGAAGTGGCCCCGGGCACCGGCGATATGCACACACGCCAGGGCTTCGGCGACTGCCAACTGCACGTGGAGTGGGCCACGCCTGATCCGCCTCACGGCCAGGATCAGGACCGCGGCAACAGCGGCGTCTTTCTGCACAGCCTGTATGAGGTCCAGGTGCTCGACTCGTACAACAACGTCACTTACGCGGATGGCCAGGCCGCGGGCATCTACGGACAGTATCCGCCGCTGGTGAACGCCTGCCGGCCGCCGGGCCAGTGGCAGACCTACGACATCGTCTTCCATGGACCGCGCTTCGACAGCGCCGGCAAACTGCGGCGGCCCGCCACCACCACCGTCATCCACAACGGTGTGCTGGTCCAGGACCACGTCACCATCTTGGGCCCCACCGCGCATGGTCAACGCCCGCCGTACCAGGTGACCCCGGAGAAGCTGCCCCTGAAGCTCCAGGACCACGATCATCCGGTCCGTTACCGCAATATCTGGATCAGGGAACTGGCGGAAGCGACCGAATAGCCGACGCGTTTCCTGGCATATCGCGAATTGCCGACTCGGCCGCCAAGTTATGCAGAACGACATAAGTCGGTGCGGAAAACTCCACCGTTGTCATGCCCACAGCTCTCGCTGACTTCTGTCGTTCTGTATCGTCATCGCTCAGCCTTCGTTGTTCGCCCTTTGCCTTCGACGGCCGTGGAGAGATCCGCTCACCGAAAACTCCGCCGGAATTTCAGCTCCAGGCCAAAGACTCCGTTCTGATCGCGCTCGCCGACGATCGACACCTTGTCGCTAAGGGCCCACTCAAGCTGGATGACGCGCTGTTGCGAGTTGGCGGTATTGGTGGAAAAGGTGAGGGTGAAGTCGCGCACCGGCTGTTCGACCAGAGTGAGGCGGGGGCTGGAGCTGGTCACCGGGCCGCCCACGTTGGGGTCGAGGCTGATCTGGCTGACGCCGAAGAGCCGCTGCAGGCGACCGGACGCCTGGGTGGAGAGCGCCTGGGAGAGCAGGGCGCTGGCCCCCTGGGTGCCGAATCCCTGCCGGGCCCCCGTGACCCCCATCGACTGCTCCTGCTTTGAGTAGCCTAGTGCAAGCAGGGAGAGAATGTCCGGTGTGGCCAGGGGCGGGTCGGAGCGGTAATTCAGCCGGGCGTTTTCCATGGGGCCGGTCACGTCGAGCGTCAGATTGTAATGCTGGATGCGGGTGGTGGCCTCGATATCGAGGCTCGGCTGGGTGCGAAAGGGATTGGTGAAGCTGATGTCGCCGCGCGTCACCTTGTAGCGGTTGCCGCGCAGCGGGGCTTCGCCGCTCTCAATGCGGATGTCCCCGAAAACCACCGGGCTCGCCAGGGTGCCGCGAAGGCTGGTATGGATGTCGAGGACGGCGCTGAGGTTTCTCGACTCGATCCTCACCTGGGGCTCCGAGGCCACCTGCACCCCCATCCGCACCTTGCTTCCAAAGGGCGGGGCGGCGCCCGCCGACGGTCCGAACGCCGTGTTTTCGAGCCGCCCCATCCAAGCCAGTAGGTCGAAGTTATCCGGCACGAACATCTGGCCCACCGTCAGGTCGCCGTCCAGGGTCCCGTTTTCGGCGGTGCCCACCAGGTGCAGGTTGCCGCTCAGCACCGAAGTGAACTCGATGGGAAACTCGATGCGCGCTTGGTTGAAGTCGGCCCTGAAATCATAGTGGGGCGCCCCTCCCAGGGTGGCGAAGCCGGAGAGGCCGAGGGTGCCGCCGCCGCCGGCGCCGCGCAGGGATTTGATGGTGACGCGGTCGCCTTCCATCTGGATCTCGCCGTTCAAGCCTGCCAGCCGAAACGGGAAATCGCTGTAGCCCAGGCTGAGATCGGCTACGGTGACCGTGCCGTAGAGCAAGGGCCGGGTGGGGGCGCCGCCGGCCCTAAAGTTGAGGTCGAAGCGCCCGACCGCGGTGATCGCCGGATCGATCAAGCTCAACAAACCGGCGTCCGCCCGGCCCCGCGCCTGAAGCGCCACCGAGGGGGGCTCCCCGAAATTGACCGAACCTTCCACCGAGAAGTCCGTCGAGGGGCCCTCCATGCGGAGCCGGTTCACGCGCAGCGACTGGCCGGAGTAGAGGAGGTCGATGGTTCCTTCGTTGCGCCACGCCAGCCCCACCGTCGGGAACCGCAGTTGCAAGCTGTCAGTGAGGCTGTGGATTTCGATGTGTGGCGGGCGCGAGCCCGGCGCTACGGAAGGCCCTGCTTCGAGCGAACCGGCGACGTCGAACGAGCCGTCGGCCATCAGCAATCCCGGGAATCGAGCCCCGGGCAGCAGGTTCACCCAGGATTCCAGGCGCAAACCCTTGTATTGGCCCTTGACCTGGATCGGCCAATCGTCCTTGGCCTCGATGCCTCCCATCCAATGCAGCTTGCCCTCCGCGCCTGTCAGTTCGCCTTCGAGCCGGATTTGGGAGCCTTGCCAGTCGGCGCGCGATTCCACATCCCCGATCGGGCTGCCGTTGACCGCAACCTGGCGGACGTTGAGGGTCGCGTGAAGCTGGAGATTCCCCTCCGTGCCGCCGCCGCGCACGTCAAAGTCAGCGATGCCGCTCAGTTCCGGAGTCCTCAGTGCGCCCACCGGTCGAGGCGCGAGCACCGCGAGGTCCGAGAGGAGAAAGCCGGCGCCCTGAAGTTGAGCCGAGAAAGCGCGCCGGGTGGTATCGAAGTGGGCCTGCCCGGTAATTTTGCCCTTGCCCTTGATCGCTTGGATCCCTTCCAGATCGAAGATGGACTTGGCGACGAGCACGCGGGCGGAGAAAGAGTCAAAGGGCTCGCCGCCAGCCGTGCCGCCGGTGATCTCCAGGGCCCCGTTACCCGCCAGATTGGTTTCGGTCCCCGAGAGATCCATGTGCCCTGTCAGCTTGCCGCTGACGGGGTAACGCAACTTCAACGCGTCGAGCAGACCTTCGAGGGGTGTTTGCTCGGCCTTGGCGACGATGTGCAAGGGCGAGGTTGCGGTCACCAACCAGTTCTCAAGCCCTGCCTTGACGTCGAACTGGAGCGAGCTTGCCCCAGCCACCAAGCGGCCGGAGGTGACCTCGTTGGAATGCTCGGTAGTGAAAATGTCGCCCTGAAAGCTGTCCCACGCCCACCCCCCGTATTCGAAGGCGCCGACCCTGACCTGTCCCCGGAACTGCGGACTCGCCAGGGTGCCGGTGACGATACCCGAGTAAGTTGCCGCAGACTTGAGGACCAGGGGAACGGGCTCGGCTACGCTCATCAGGAATTCCGCCAGCGGGCGTTCTTCCTCAAAATCGCTGGTGGCAAGCCGGAATTGAAGATTGGATTCGGCGGAGCTGAGCGATCCCTGCGCATTGAGGGAGGAATGAGCCAAGTGAAACTCAGCCGCGGTGAGATTGAGGCGGAGATCGGGAGTGAGGGTAGCAGTGCCGCTCGCCGAGCCCGTAAGCGGCCTCAATCCGGGCTGGGGCACGCTGGGTGGCTCAAAGCGCACATCAAACCGGGATTCGATGCCGCTCGGCACTACAAATCCCGAGCTCCTTCTCGGCCCGAGACGATTTTTCTTGCTAGCCACTGGCCACTCGTCACTAGCCACTTCGTCCAATTTGGTTGCGGCTCCGTCGCGCTGTGGAATCCAGGTTGCCTCGGCCGTCCCGCTTATCCTGGCCGCGACCGGAAGACGGCTGGTAAGGGATCGCCCGATGAGCAGCGATCGGAACGCTTCGTCGAGGTCGAGGCCCGCCAGTTCGGCGCGCAGCGTGAACTTGGGGGCCGGGCGCCGCAGCAGTACCTCAGCCCGCCCCTGCACCGAGCCGCCCAGCAGGGAAACGATCAGCTTCGACACGTCGATGCGCTGCGGGGTCGCCGTGTAGTCGGCGGAAGCGCTGATGGGGCCCCCTTCGAAAGACGAGGACCGAATCCGAACGTCGCGCGCCACCGCCCGCCCGCGCGCTCCGAGCTTGCCGTTGGCAAAGCTGGCCTGGGCCTCCCAGTCGAAGCTGCCGCTCTCGAGCTCCGCAACGCCGAAGGCCCTGGCGAGGACCGCGAGATCGCCCCGCGCGCGCAGTGAAGCCTGGCCCGTGAGGGAAGGAAGCCGGCTGAGGCTGAGCGAGCCTGAACCCCAGACGCCAGCCGTGGCTCCCGAGGTCCGCCAGACGAGCGAATCGAGCGCCAATTCGCTGCGCGAGAATTCGAGCCGGGTGGAAAACGTCAAGGGAGGCAGCGCCCAGCGCCGGTCCCGCAGTTCGACCTCAGAGGAAGCCACGGAGCCGCTGTATTGCCTCCGCAGGCGGGAGCGCAGCAAAACGATGGCCACGTCACGAGCGCTCAGATCCAGGGGCACTTGCTGGTTGTCCCAGAAGAAGGCGGTGCGGGCCACCGTCAGGTCGCCCACCGAGAGGTCGAGAAGATCGTCGATCAGTTTGGCGCCGCTCCATGAGCCCGCAGGGCCCTTGGGGCCCGGCAGGTTCGTGGACCCGTCCGGGCGCGTCTGAATGTGGATTTCCGCGTCTTCGAGGTCGAATCGGTGCAAAAGCAGCTTTTTTCGAAAAGGCGAGAGCGGGCCCGCCGTCACCACGATCCGGCCGGCAGAGAAAAGCGGCGGCTCCGAGGGGCCCTCCGTCCCGTGCAGCACCAGTCGGCGCAGAGTGAGCTGAAACACGGCAGGTCGAAAACGCAGGTCCCCGATCTCCACGCGCGCTCCCGTAAGATCCTGGAGCTTGGCGGTCAGTTGGCGTACCAGGATGCCGTGAAACCACGCCGTGCTCATCACGGCCACCGCGCCCAGGTAGAGCGCGATGAGCGCGCCGACCAGGTAACAGACCCAGCGCATGGGCCGCGATACGTGCAGATGATGCTTGCTTATCTTCAATTCGTCCTTAGTCCTTAGTCCGTTGTCCTTGGTCCTTTGTCCTTGGTCCGTTGTCTCATTAGTTCTCAGTTCTCAGTTATCAGTGGCCAGTTCAGGTTCAGTTCGACTGAAAACTGAGAACTGAAAACTGAGAACTAGCAAGACAACGGACCAAGGACAAGGGACCAAGGACCAAGGACAACTTAAGCATAACATTCGTCTCGGGCTCGCGTCCGCGTCCCAGTTCGCCATTCAATTCTCCCTTCTGTCGT
>Ga0326728_10017494_pt1 | contig 14347 bp, 13 predicted proteins | sample MB3enrmetagenome_FD_207602 | JGI IMG/M metagenome (GOLD analysis project Ga0326728, IMG submission 207602) | Lab enriched peat soil microbial communities from McLean, Ithaca, NY, United States - MB31MN | ecosystem: Environmental > Terrestrial > Soil > Wetlands > Peat | place: USA: New York...
TTCTCTTCGTGCGGCGGGCCGGTGGAGCGCCAACGCCCGGAGGTAACTAAGGCGGCCCCTAACCCGCTGGTAACCTCTCGTACTATCGTCAAACGTGCCACAAAGTGAAATAATGTGTACCAGAAGGAAGCCGAATCTGCGACACTAGGGCTATACTGCGTTTGCAGCGGATAATAGTTCCTGGTGAGGGAGTGACATGCCCGATTTGTGTGGGTGTGTCCTCACGTTCGATTGGATGCGGCGAGTTTGATGGCGGCTCGTTTGCCAACTTTGGCGTTTAGTTTTGAGGAGACCCAGAATGAAGAGCTTTGTCAATTTTTTGTGGGGTAACGAAGAAGGCCAGGATATCGCGGAATATGCCGTGATGCTGGCGGTGATTCTCGTTATCGTCATCGGCACGGTGCGGCTGATCGGCTCCAACGCGAACAACGTATTCTCACAGGCCGCCAGCGCCGTCGGGACGACTCCCTAATAGCTGACCGGCCGCGGGTCTGCTGCTTCCGCATGTGCGCGCTTCGGCCTAGCGTACGCGCAGGGGTTTGGCTAGCTGTCTCAGCCGAGGAGTGGAATGAACAGAAGTCGGTTGTTGATGATTGGAGGCCTCGCTCTAGCCGTTGGCCTACTCGTCAGTTTGTTTGTTTATAACCGGTTCCTTACACGGCTCTCTGGGGACCAGCAAATGGTCTCGGTGGTGGTTGCCAAGCATGACATTCAGATTGGATCGCGCCTGGCGGACACCGATCTTAGCCTTGCCGTTTTCCCGCTGTCGAGCGTCCCTCAGGGCGCATTCCAACGTTATTCGCAAGTGCGCGATCGTGGCGTTATTTTACCGATCGCCAAGGGTGATTTTGTGCTACCGGATAAGCTCGCTGATGCCAACGCCGGGGCCGGACTGCCGTCAATGATTCCGCAGGGAATGCGCGCCGTCTCTATCCGTGTCAACGACGTGGTCTCAGTCGCGGGCTTTGTTCAACCCGGCACGCGCGTGGATGTTATGGTCACCGGCCTACATGGAACCGGCGAGAACCAGACGACCACGGTTCTGGAGAACGTTGCGGTGATCGCGGTGGGACGCAGTCTGCTGGACCGCGTGACGGGCGATACGGGCAATGCCGGTGTGGTGACATTGCTGGCCTCACCCGATGATGCGCAGAAGCTGACGCTCGCTGCCCAGGAAGGCAGAATTCAGCTTGCCCTGCGCAACCCTCTGGACACGCGTTTGGATCCAGTGGTCCCAACCAAGGCGAGTTCCCTGCTCCCCGGCCAGTCCTCCGCCCCAGCCGCGGAGTCAAAACCCAAGGTTCGCAAGGCGGTGGAGAAAGCGGCTCCCGCGGCGCCTCCATCTCCTTACCAGGTGGAAATGATTCGCGGCGGCAAACGAGATGAAACTAAATTCAAGCCTGATCAAGACAGTCAAACCAATCAGCAGCCACAGTCCAATTGAGCGCATGAAACGCCGGACCCGATTCCTCCTCGCTCTGCTGGCCGTGAGCCCGCTTGTGGCTGGCTTCTCGGCGGCGCAGGACAACGCTCAGACACCCGCGCCCAGCTCGGTGAATGCTCCGGAGAGCGGGGGTGCGGCTCCGCTTCGAGTCATGGTTGGCAAGTCTTTGCTCATCAACACCACGGAACGGCTGAAGCGCGTATCGGTGACAGACCCCTCGGTCGCTGATGCTCTGGTGGTCACGCCGACGCAGGTGCTGGTCAACGGGCTCGCCCCCGGCGAAATCTCGCTGCTGATCTGGGATGAACTGGAACGTTCGCGCAGCTTCGATCTGCGCGTGGACGTGGATATCACGGCCGCCCGCGAAGAATTTCAGAAGCTTTTTCCCGACGAGCAAATTACGGTAACGCCTTCGCGCAACGCCATCGTGCTTTCGGGCCATGTGACGAACGAGGACACGTCCAAGCACGCTGGGGCGCTGGCTTCCGCCTACTCCAAGAACGTTGTGAACGTCCTCAGCTTCGGACCGGTGGGCGCCCAAGAAGTGCTGCTCGAAGTGAAGTTCGCGGAAGTCGATCGCACCGCGCTCTCCAACTTCGGCATCAACATGTTCTCGACCGGCGCCGGCAATACGATTGGAACCGTCACCACGGGGCAGTTTGGCGGTATTAGCACCAGTGGTATCACCCAGGGCACATCCCCCACCGGCTCCGGCACCACCACGTCCAACTTCACCGTCAGCAACCTGCTGAACATGTTTTTCTTCAATCCGCAGATTAAGCTGGGGGCGGTCATAGAAGCCTTGCAGCAGAAAAATCTTCTACAGATTCTCGCTGAGCCGAATCTGGTTGCAGTGAACGGCAAGGAAGCCAGTTTCCTCGCGGGCGGCGAATTCCCGTTCCCGGTGGTGCAGCCCGGCGTTGGCGGACAAGCCACAATCAGCATTCAGTTCCGCGAGTTTGGTGTCCGGCTCAAGTTCACGCCCGTCATTCAGCCGAGCGGGAACATTCATCTGCACGTGGCGCCCGAAGTGAGCACGCTCGACTACGCCAACGCCGTGACCGTATCCGGGACCACCGTCCCCGCCCTCAGCACGCGCAAGGCCGACACCGAATTTGAACTGCAGGACGGCCAGAGCTTCGTGATCGCGGGCCTGCTTGATAACCGGGTTACCGACATCGTCAGCAAACTTCCCGGTCTTGGCGATATCCCCATCCTGGGGAATTTTTTCCGCAGCAAGAACCTGCAAAAGAGCAACTCCGAGCTGATGGTGCTATGCACGGTGCGGCGCATCTCTCCGGCGGCCGAGCCGCCCAAAGTGCCGGTCGCTCCCTTGCCGTATTTGGATCAGGGCAAGTTCGACGTGGAAAAACCATTCGGCTTGGTTAAGTAACGGCAAACGCCAGGCAAACGCAGCTTTTGCGTCCCAACTCCAGAGCCGTAGCCGTCCCGCTATGGCGCCTGGGTGCATGCCGCAACCGTGAACCACGGCAAAAGCCTTGCTGGACGGGCGTTTTCGTGGAAACGCCCGAACAGCACCTCTAACTCCCGTATTTTCAAGCGCTAATTTTCCTGTTTGGCGCACAGCCCCGGTTGGTCTAATATTTGGTGAACGCGCGGGACCCGTAGGACCCTGGCTATCCCCTATGCCGGAATTGTCTGTCGCAATCTTCGCCAGCAACAACGACCAGCGGGCCGTTCTACAAGTATTAGTTGATGGCACCAGTGTTGCCCGCACGGTCTGCGCTCACGCCACGTTGCCGCTGGCCGCAACCGATGCGGTGATTCATCGGACGCAGGGTTTTGCGCCCGACGTAATTCTCCTCGATATCCCGACTGACGCGGTTGCGGCCGCCATGCGCGCGCTTGAAATTCTTCATCAGGAGATCCCCGGCGCCGCGCTGTTCGCCACCGGGCCGATGACGCAGCCGCAGCTGATCGTGACGGCCATGCGGTCCGGGGTGCGCGAATATATCGAGCGGCCGACCAGCACCAACGATCTGCTCGAGGCCTTCGTCCGGCTGACTTCCAACCGGCGCAAACCAGCCCGCGAAACCCGGCGCGGCAAGGTGTTCACGGTGGTGAATGCCAAGGGCGGCAGCGGCACTACCACGGTCGCGGTCAACCTGGCGCTGGCCTTGCAAACCATAAATCACAGCACGGCCCTGGTGGATCTGGCTCCGATTGGCCATTGCGCATTGCATCTCAATCTCAGGCCCACGTTCAGCATCACCGACGCGGTCGCCAACCTGCACCGGCTGGACGCTTCCCTGCTGGATAGCTTCATGTCGCGGTCCGATCATGGCCTTCACGTGCTGGCCGGGGCTTCCTCTCCCACGACTATCGAGCCTTCAGCCGCCGATTTTGCCCGCTTGTTCGACCTGATGGCGGGGCAGTTTCACTACATCGTCGTGGATGCCTCCTCACGCATCGACGCCGCCACGCGCCTGGCATGCAATTTGTCCGAGAAGGTTCTGCTGGTCGCGCATGCCGATGTTGCGTCGCTGTGGGGCGCGGCCCGCGTCTCACAATTCCTCGCCGAGACCGGCTCGCGCGAGCGCTTTGGCCTGGTGCTGAATCGCTATCGCAAAGTTGCCGGCTTCGATGAGAAAGAAGCCGAGGCGGCCATCGGAGCGCCTGTATTCTGGCGCATTCCCAATCAGTATTTTGCCGTCTCTACGGCCATTGACCGCGGCGTCCCGGTCATGCACACCAGCGGCACAGAAATCTCCCGCTCCATCAGCGCCCTCGCCGAACTGCTTACCCGCGACGATCTTGACGTCAAGCGCACGGCCTGGTCGCTGTTTAAAACGGTTTGAGCCGCGAGCCTCGAGCTATCAGCTTCAAGCCAACTCGGGGTTTAGCTCGAAGCTCGTAGCTCGCGGCTCGAAGCTTCCCTCCCGGAAGTAACATATTTTCGGTCCGCACCCTACACAAACACCCCGCCAGAAAGTACCATTGAAGCGAAAGCCTACAGCTTGCCGCTTCGGGTTCAGCTCGAAGCTTATAGCTCATAGCTAAAACCATGGCCAATCTCCAGGCATACGAGCGCAGCGAATACCAGCAGGTGAAAGCCGACCTGCATCGCAAGATCCTCGACCGGCTGGACCTGGAGAAACTGGGGCGGTCCAACAGCAGCGTCGCGCGCGAAGAAGTCCTCGTCCTGATTCGCAATTCGGTCAATAGTGAAGCCGTTCCTTTAAGCTTTGCCGAACGCGAACAGCTATCGCGCGAGATCCTCGACGAGATCTTCGGCCTCGGCCCCCTCGAACAGTTGCTCAAGGACCCGACGGTTTCCGATATTCTCGTCAACCGCTACAACCGGGTCTACGTGGAGCGTGCGGGCAAGCTCGAACTGACCGGGCTGTCGTTCAAAGACAACCAGCACCTGATGCAGATCATCGACCGCATCGTCAGCCGGATCGGGCGGCGCGTCGATGAGTCGTCGCCCATGGTCGATGCCCGCCTGCAAGATGGCTCGCGTGTCAATGCCATCATTCCGCCGCTCGCGCTCGATGGCGCGTGCCTCTCAATCCGCCGTTTCGGGCGCGACCCGGTCACATCGAGCATCATGCTCGCAAACAAGACGTTGTCCGAGCCCATGCTCGATTTGCTTTCCGCCATCGTCAAAGGGCGGCTCAATGTGCTCATCTCCGGCGGCACGGGCGCGGGCAAAACCACCCTGCTGAACGTACTCTCCGGCTACATTCCGAACTCCGAACGGATCGTGACCATCGAGGATGCGGCCGAACTTCAGCTTAAGCAGGAACACGTGGTGCGGCTTGAAACCCGGCCTCCGAACATCGAAGGCAAGGGCGCGGTGCGCATGCGGCAACTCGTCATCAACAGTTTGCGTATGCGGCCCGACCGCATCGTGGTGGGCGAGGTGCGCGGCGAGGAAGCCTTCGACATGCTTCAGGCCATGAACACGGGCCACGAGGGCTCGCTGACCACGGTGCACGCCAATTCACCGCGCGATGCTTTGAACCGCGTGGAAAACATGGTCTCGATGGCAAATCTCAACATCCCGGAGCGCGCGATTCGCCAGCAGGTAGCGAACGCCATTCACGCGGTGGTGCAGATTGCCCGGCTCTCGGATGGCACGCGCAAGGTGATCAACGTTTCCGAAGTTACGGGCATGGATAGCGAAATGATCACCCTGCAGGACATCTTCACGTTCGACCGCGTGGGCATTGACGAAGCCGGCCATGTGCGCGGCGCGTTTCGCCCCACCGGGATCGCTCCCCAGTTCTCCGACCGGCTCGCCGTCGCAGGATGCCGGCTGAACCCGGCGCTGTTCAGTTCCGCTCTCGAAGTCTAGCGCGTAGCGTGGCAGCGCGGGCGTAGCGCCGGCGTCCCGCCGGCGGTTGCGAGGCCATCTTGGCCTCGCCATCTGCGGACGCGCTCGCAACCGCCACGGCTCAATGTCCTCTTGCCGAGCGGCCCTGATAACCTCTGTAATCCCCCGGTGGCGTTCCCTGCGGCCAAACCGGGCTATACTAGTTCCTACCAAGCAAATATGCCGCTGCTTCTCGCTCTCGTCACCTTTATTGTCGTCACGATCATTGTTTTCGCGCTGGTCTCGTTGTACGACGAGCGGACGGCTCGCGCCCGCACCTTGCGCGACCGACTCTCCCGCGTCGACGAGAAAGCCGAGCAGCCACAACCCGAAGCCGCCTTTCTGCGCGATGAGATGCTCAGCAAGATTCCGGCCTTCGACACGTTTCTGCGCCGCTCGGATCGCGTCTCTGAGTTGCAGAAGACTCTGACTCAGGGGAACGTCGATATCCGGGCCGGGAACTTTCTTATCCTGTGCCTGGTCTCCGCCGTGGCGTTCGCGCTGGTTGCGTTCTTGTTCGGCGGTAAGGTTGTGTTCGGATGGGCCGGACTTCTGCTTGGCTTCTTCATTCCGTACGCCTGGGCTTCGCACATGCGCGCCAAGCGCTTTGCCAAATTCGAGGAGAAGTTTCCGGAGGCGATCGACACCTTGGCGCGCGCCGTCCGCGCCGGCCATGCCTTTACCACCGCGCTCGAGATGATCGCTAATGAGATTTCCGAGCCGGTGGCCAGCGAATTCCGCCAGCTCTACGAGGAGCAGAAGTTCGGCCTGCCGGTGCGCGAGGCGCTGCTCAACCTCACCGACCGTGTTCCCCTGGTCGACGTCAAATTTTTCGTTACTGCGGTCATGCTGCAACGCGAGACCGGCGGCAACCTGGCCGAGATTCTCGACAATCTTTCCTACGTGATTCGCGAGCGCTTCAAGATTCTGCGCCAGGTGCGCGTTCATACGGCGCAAGGGCGGCTGACCATGATGCTGTTGATGGCGCTGCCGCCGGCCATTGTGGTCATCATGCAGATCATGAATCCCGGGTTCATCCAGCCGCTGTTTACGGACCCCATCGGCCACGCGTTCATTGTCGGAGGCATCACGTTGCAGACGATTGGCTACTTCGTGATTCGCAGAATTATCAGAATTCAGGTGTGAAGGAACAGAAGTTCTCAGTTGTCAGTTCTCAGTAACGGCCTTCTACGAGAAAGCTGCGGCCTTTTCGGGCCGATGGGAACTAAGATCGAGCTGGTTTTACTGACAACTGAGAACTGACAGCTGATTTTATGGCTCTTCTTGTTGCTGTCCTGGTTTTCGTGACCATCGCGGTGATCGTGTTCGCTTTTGGCGCGGCCGCGGTTGCCCCCTCGTCGGTGCTCGGTTCGCGCCTGCGCGAGATCGGCTGGCAGCGGCCGAAGGCGGAGCAAAAGCCTCGGGTTCGCGAACGCATCCAGGACGCGCTCGAGCCGCTCAGCCGCGCTCTGCCCATCTCACCCGCCGATGTCTCCAAAACCCGCGCCCTGCTCATTCAGGCCGGTTATCGCGATGCCAAGCACGCTGCCATCTATCGCAGTCTGCGTTTGTTGTTTGGGACTTTGGGTTTCCTGACCGTCTTTGCCATCTCCGGCTTCAGTTCCCCCTTCCTACTCGTGGGCGTGCTTGCCTTTGGCTTCTATCTGCCGCGCTTCCTTCTCAAACGAAAAATTGCCGAGCGCCAGCGCAGCATCCAGCTCGGCCTTCCTGACGCTCTCGACCTCACCGTCATCTGCGTTGAAGCCGGACTTCCCCTTGACCAGGCCATCCACCGCGTAGCCGAGGATTTGCAGTATGCCCATCCCGTGCTCTCAGGCGAGTTCCATCTATTTGACCTTGAAACCCGCGCCGGCAAACCACGCGCCGAAGCGCTGCGCAATCTCGCCGCCCGCACTGGCGTCGAGGATGTACGCTCGCTGGTCGGGACCCTGGTGCAGACGGACCGCTTCGGCACCAGCGTGGCGCAGGCGCTGCGCGTGCATTCCGACTCGCTGCGCACCGAGCGCCGTCAGCGCGCCGAAGAGGCGGCCGCAAAAACCACGGTCAAAATGATTATTCCTCTGGTGCTGTTCGTCATGCCCTCACTCATCTTCGTAACCGTCGGACCTGCCGTGATCCAGTTACTGCGCCTGTTGACGCCTATGGGCGGCCACTAAGAAATGAAGGTGTCAGGTGTCAGGTCTCAGGAAAAACCTAAAATGTGAGGACTCGGAAACCGGGGTTTGAGACCGTGTGTCCGGAACTTGAGAACGCGCAGCACGGCCGCAGATCCCTTATCCTAGCTCTGCAGTCTTGGGTTTTTCCTGACACCTGAGACCTGACACCTGATACCTTATTCAGTGCTTCAAGCCCTCAATCGCACTCGCAACACCTGCCTCGCCACTAAGGTCGATTTGGCCTGCACGCATTGGTCGCGCTTTCGTGGACTTATGGCCACCAACCCCGCCAGTTTCGCGCCCGGCCGCGGACTGCTGCTTTCTCCCTCGCGCGGCATTCATACCTTCGCCATGCGCTTTCCCATTGACGCTCTCTATCTCGATGCCAACCAGCTCGTCATTCACATCGAAGAAAACCTCCGCCCGTGGCGGATCGCCCCGATCAAACTGGCCGCCGTGCAAGTCCTGGAACTCCCGGCTGGCACGATCCGCGCTTCGCAGACAGCGGTAGGCGACCTCATCGACATCTCCAACGCCGCCTGATCCAGATCGCCCCCAGTTGCCTGCGCGCCAAATGCTGCGGCCCACTGTTTAGCCGGAAAGTGAGAGCTTTTCCTGAGACCTGACACCCGACACCTCCCCACTACTGGCCGGAAGCCCGCCAGCTCTTGTAGGCAGCGCTCGGGTATCCGGTAAGACGAAAGCCGCCATGGCCTTTGTGGCGAATGTTGAGGCCAATCAGCAAGGCGGTCATCTGCTCGACAATGCGGGCGTTCTCCAGCTTGCCGCCGTCAAGAGCGCGAAGTTTCGGAATTATGGCCGTGAGTTCCATGGCTGTTTGAGTAGCGTTTTTGTCGTCGCTGCAAACGATGACGTCGCAGTCAATCTCGTCGTCACCGTTTAACAGTTCCGCGGAAACGTTCTGGAAAGCCGCCGCCACGGAAACGCCTTTGGGCAGCAGTTCGGCAGTCTGCTGCGCCGCGGATCCTTGCCACACTCCCAACGTGCGGCTGGCGCGGCCGCCGACACTCGCGGCCAAAGGAACCGTGGTATCGATGACGATGCTGCCCGGGCGGAATGCGGGCTTAAGCTGCTGGAGCAGCGCGGCCGCGCCGGCAAAGGGCACGGTCAGCACCAGCACGTCGGCAGCGGCCGCGGCAGCAGCGTTCTCCAGACCAGAGACTCGGCCCTGCGCGCCGGCGCGTTTGCCTATGGCGTCGGCCATGTGCTGTGCGCGCCCGGCATCGCGTGATCCGATGATGACCGTCTCTCCGGCTCGAGCCCAGCGCAGCGCCAGGCCCATACCTTCAGGGCCGGTTCCTCCGATGATTGCAATTGAACGGCTCATGTGTCCTCCAGCTTATGTCCTCCAGCCTATTCCCCAAACCTAGGTTCTCACGCCCACCACTAGAGCGGCAGTTGATTTTTATGGAAGTTCCGATCCAAGCCCCGGGCCGTATGTCTATAGAAGCGGTTCCAGATCGCGCGCGCCGTGGACAACACGGATTATAAGAACCTGGTCACGATCAAGCCTGTAGAAGAGCAGATGCTTGGGGAACCCGGAGATGGCCGTGCGCCTTAGACCATGAAGTTCGGCGGCATGGAAATGGCAGGGCGTGCCTGCGCTGACCGATGCGACACGCGCATGATGGCCGAGCTGACAGCTTGTTCCCAACGTGCGGCCAGGGCCTCGCCGGATTGGGCGGAGTACCAGTCGGCCTGTTCGACGATGTCCGTCGCAGCCGCGTCGCTGAGGACGAGGCGATACTTCTTCACCTCTTCATGGTACGTTCGCGAAGGGCGCCAACCAGACCCTTGCGTCGAATTTCCGCCACGCTCAGTTCTATTTTGGGACCTTTGGCGGCGGCGATGAGGCTGGCTTCGAGATCGCCGATTCGGCGCTCCTTGTCTCGCCGAATCAGCTCGCGGACGAATTCGCTGGGCGTTCCCCAGTCTCCGGAGGCAACCTGCGCTTCAACGTATTCTTTGAGCGCTTCCGGGAGCGAGATGTTCAGCGAGGTCATAGACATGATTTCATAATATGACAGTTTGTGAAGGTCAACAAGAGCTCCGTCGGAGCCGGGGGTGCCCTGTCCTTGTCGCGTTTTTCGCGACAGGGCGGAGGATTTTGACTTTGACAACGGGTGAGATCCTCGGGATTTAGGGGGGAGGGGTACCACACAGTAAACAAACGGACCTCGAAACCTGAGACCTGACGCCTGTTACTCAATCGGCTCGACTAACAGCTCATCGCCGCGGGCTGGGCGTTCCGGCAACTGAATGCCGACAATGGCCACCAGCACCAGCAGGATGCCCACGATTTGCACCGGCTTCAACAATTCCCCCAGCGCAAAGGCCGCGATCACGATGCTGAAGACAGGCTCCAGACAACTGGCGACAATGGCGCGTGTCGGCTCCAGATGCTGCAGGCCGGCGAAGTAACAGGAGAATGGCAGCAGCACGGACAACACCGAGAATACGCCCATGAATGCCCATTGCTCGCGCCCGTAGTGTGCCGCCAATACTTTCCATGGTGGATTCACCAGCAGCCAGAAAGCGGAGGCCGCAGCCAGCACCCAAAACAGCACCTTCCAGCGGTCATAGCGCGCGAGCACGCTGTGGCCGCCGACATTGTAAAAGGCAAAAGAAAATGCGGCCAGCAGCGCCGCTGCGACTCCCAGCGGATCCAAGCGAAGGCCGCCCGAGCCCACAAGTCCTACGGCCAGGGCGCAGCCCGCGACGGCAAGCCCAACCGCCGATGTTCGGCGCCACGAGGGCCGTTGCGCTCGCCTTGCCACCATGTAAAGCAAGACCCAAACAGGCGCAGTGTACTGGATGATGATGGCGGTGGCGACGCTGGTACGCTGGATGGCGAAGTAGTAAAGATAATTCGAGGCTGCAACTCCGAGAACGCCGAGGAGGACGAAGCGGAGTAAGTCATGCGGCGGGACGCGGAGGGCGCCGGCTCCACGGCGCGCCAGCAGGGCCGCCAATAACACGACGAGCGAAAGTGTTACCCGGCTCTGCGAGAGAATGAGGGGATCGATCGGAGCCAGAGAATTTCCGCCGGGCAAGAGGCGTCCGGTGAACGCAGCTCGGCCGAGAGTGGCGGAGATTCCCCAGAACAGGGCGGCGCTGGCAATGAAGAGATAGCCGCGCAGCGGGTGTGTGCGATGGGCTGGCATTATGCTCCGTGGTCGGTCGCGGTAAAAGCGTTTCTGAGCAAGAATTGTTACCTCAGCGGCTGAAGCCGCGTTGAATGCAATGCTATAACCGCAGCGCTGAAGCGCTGCGCCACCCAAAAATCAGCGCGCACCATCTAGTTCTTCCGCAATCTCTGCCGACACGCCCGAAGGCGCGAACCTGATTTGCAACACAAGCTAGCGGCGGTTGTCCGTTGCCGGCTCGGGATGGATCAATACCCGGAACAACTCCGGCGCATCCTGCTTGAAACGGATCTCAAGCGCCGTCTGCACGTCGTGTACGCGAGAGAGCGGCATATCGTCGGGCAGCGTGCAGTGGCAGGAAACGTAAAGGCGATCGCGGATGCGCTTGAACTGGAACTCGTGAACGTCCATCACCTCGGGGAATTCTGTCACCACGCCGCGCAGACGCTGTTCGATGCCAGGCTCGCGCACAATCTGCTCACCGGTCTCGATCGTGGCGGGCTCGCTTTCGATGTGCGTGAGGATGGTGGTGATTTCGGGGATTTCGGCTCTCATCTCGGATTCGAGGCGAGTGACCTCGTCATGGGCATCTTTGATGCTCAGCTGCTCGTTCAGTTCGAGGTGTTGCTCCACATGGAGTTCGCCGCCAAGGTCCTGCACGCTGATGTCGTGCACATTGAAGTTGTGCCGCGAAGCCACGCCGCGAATGCGGTCGAAGATATTTTCCGTGTTCCTTGCGCGTGGCACGGAATGCACGACCACGTCGGCATCGGGGAGGATCTCGCGCACGCGCGCGGTCACGGCGTCGGAAACCTGCCCAGATCGTTGAAAGGTGAAATTTCTCGCCAGGCCGAGGGAGACATCGGCGAAATAGCGACTGCCTGACTTGCGGATGCGGATGCGGTCCACCTCGAGCACGCCATCCACGGTTGCGATGCGGTCAAGGATCCGGCCGCGGGCCCCGGCTGGCGCAGCATCTAACAAGGCGTCCATGGTCCGCCGGGCGAGGCGCCAACTCACGGTCACCACGACGCCGGCCACCATCAGCGCCGCGATGGGATCGGCCTTCAGCAGCCAAGGGACCCCGAGCGCGCGGCCCGCCCACACCAGGGCCAGGCCCAGAATCACCACGGCGCTCGACCAGACATCGGTGGAGAAGTGCAGCGCATCGGCTTCCAGCGCCTGGCTGTCATATTTTTTCGCCATCTTCGCCAGGGCTCGCGAGCGCCAGAGATCCACGGCGATGGAGAGAATCATGACTCCGAAGGCATAGGCGCTCGGCTCAATCTCAACCGTATGGAAGAAGAGCCGCTCGAAGGCTTCGTAGACGATCCAGGCGCAAGTCAGGAGAAGCAATCCGGTCTCGATGAAGGCGGAGAAGCTCTCGACTTTGCCGTGGCCGTACTGATGGTCGGCATCGGCGGGCTTGTCGGAGACGCGAACGGAAAAAAAAGTGACGAGGGCGGCGATCAGATCGAGCCCGGAGTGAGCGGCTTCGGAGAGAATCCCGAGGGAACGCGTGGCTAAGCCGACGACAATCTTGAGGGCGGTAATCACCAGCGCCGCCAGCACCGAGTTGCCAGTGACCGCACGCTTTTCCTGCCGCATCGACCCCGGGCTCAAGGTGGCTTGCGTCTCCGCCATATCTGCCATTATCTCCATGGTAAGGGCCTACGCCAATTCCAGATCGTGTTCTGGATTGGCGGCTGAAAGATATTGATCGCAGAGACCACCGGGGATTCGCGGAGGGCGCAGAGAAAAGCGGGCAGAATTATGACACAGCCCGATCGCTTAAGCTCTCCACTGTTGGCGACTGCCATGCTACGATAATCTGCTTGTCGTAACTCTCTTGGAGGATCCATTGTTATGCGCTTTCAGTTTCTAGTGTGCCTGGCGCTTGCCGGTATCGCCTGTGCACAGAGCACCCAACCATCGACGCCGCCCGCCAACTCGGCGCCCGCTGCGGCGCCGGCAGCGCCCGCGGCGCCCCAGGCTGCGCCGGCACCGGAGCCGCCCAAGGTTAACCCCGACGATCCGGTGGTAACCATCAAGGGTTTTTGCGCCGACTCTTCATTGAAGGGCGATGATTGCAAGACCGTTCTTACCAAGGCCCAGTTCGAGAAACTCACAGAAAATATCCAGCCCGGCATGGCAGCTCCCATGCGGCGGCAGTTTGCCAATCGCTATGCCCAGGTTCTGACGATGTCAACGGAAGCCGAAAAACGGGGCCTCGATAAGAGTCCGCACTACGAGGAGGCAATGCGGCTGGCTCGGATGCAGATCCTGTCACAGGAACTGACCAAGGCCTTGCAGACCGACTCCGCCAATGTCAGCGATCAGGAGATGCAGGACTATTACGATAAAAATAAACCCGCGTTTGAACAGGCCACATTTGTGAAGATCTTCGTTCCGCACGCCAAGAGGGAGGAGCCTCCAGCCGCGGCCAAGGATAAATCGAAGACAGCCACACCAACCAAGACGGCCGCCAAGACGCTGAGCCCGGAAGAACAGCAGAAGGCCAATGTGGAGGCAATGACGAAAGAAGCTAACTTGCTGCGGGAACGCCTGGTTAAGGGCGAGGACCCCGACAAGCTGGAAAAGGCGGCCTTTACGGCTGCAGGGCTTACGGGAAATCCACCTCCGACCAAGATGGAGAAAATCCGCCGGAGCAGCCTGCCGGCTTCGCAGCAATCGGTTATGGAGTTGAAACCGGACGAAATTTCCGAGGTCATCGCCGATCCCAGCGGGAACTACATTTACAAGCTGGTGAGCAAGGACGAGATCCCGTTCGATACGGCGAAGGCGGAGATTCACAACCAACTGTCGGGCCAGCGTTATCGGGAATCGATGCAGAAATTCCAGGGTAACGTCGACTTGAACGACGCGTATTTCGGTGCGGGCCGACCGCCGGGAATGCCGATGATTCCGCGTGGTGGACCGCCGCCAGCGAAGGACCCTGACAAGGACTAACGACTAACGTTCACGACCAAGATCGCTTGCAATGGACAAGGTCAAACCAACTATCCTCATAACCGGCGTCTCGGGAAATCTGGGGCGCCGGCTTCTGGAACAGCTTTGCGATTACACGACGGTGGGCATCGATCTGGTGCCGCCGACGGCGCCGCTTGAGCGCTTTGTCTCAATGGACCTGGGGCGCGAAGAATCGACGCGCCAAATACACCTCTTACTTCGCGAAACTAAGCCCGTCTCGGTGGTGCAT
>Ga0326728_10017495_pt1 | contig 14347 bp, 10 predicted proteins | sample MB3enrmetagenome_FD_207602 | JGI IMG/M metagenome (GOLD analysis project Ga0326728, IMG submission 207602) | Lab enriched peat soil microbial communities from McLean, Ithaca, NY, United States - MB31MN | ecosystem: Environmental > Terrestrial > Soil > Wetlands > Peat | place: USA: New York...
CTTGACTGAGTCAAGTACCAAAAATTCGAGTTTCCCTTAGCTTGAAGGCTACGTCGGAAGGTCGTTCAACCTCGCCGCCCGGCACAAACCGGACGGCTTTTTTATGGAGAAAGCGCATGGATCGTCTTCAAGAAGAATTAGAGAGAATCGCAGCGGCTCTTCGTCAACCGCAAGAGCCTAACCGCTATTGCCAGCTTTATGCCGCCCAGCAGGCTCTTGCATGGGCGCAAGAGCCTACATTCGCGGCTCGGCCTTACGAGACAATCAGCGCCGGCTTAGTCCAGCCTCTTATCTTGGACACTCTGGGAGAGCCAAAAGGTTGTTTGGATATATCCCGTCCGGCACTGTCTTGATGTATTCGTGCCCAAGGTGCACCGCTATGATAACGTCAACCGTTCGTCCGTTGACTGTGACGTAGAAGCTATCGCCGCCTTTAATCAGCGCAATAACCTGGGCGACGGTTAGTCGCCACCCTCCACCACCAGGGCCTCCAACAGCCTGTATCCTAGCGTGGGGGTCTTCTCTGTTGGTTTTGTTTATGCAGGTGATTTGATATCTGGCCATAGAGGCATCCTTCTGTTGAGAGACGCCAGAGACGGCTTGACCGGTTTCGCGAATTCGGGGAGTCTGAATGGGCGATATCGCATCCCGCCGTCGCTGGCGGTTGAGCATGGGGCCGGGGCGTTAGCGCGCTTCCGGCCCTTCGCAATCTAAGCGATTCGCTACTGTCAAGGCCCACGCAAGGTTGCGTATCCACAGCAAAGAGGCAGCTTATCTAACGTGGATAAAACCACGAAAAACAAGGTAGCTGTGTCAAGTATATTAGTGCCTTTTATAAAATCAAGAACAATACGCGAACATTACCGGTTTGCGATCCTCTCTTCCACAACGTCCCAGATGAGGGCCGCGATGTCCGGGCCGCCAAAGCGCTTCACCTCACGGATCCCCGTAGGCGAGGTCACGTTGATCTCGGTCAGAAAGTCGCCGATGACGTCGATCCCGACGAAAATCAAACCGCGCCGGCTCAACTCCGGGCCGATCGCGTCGCAGATTTCCCGCTCGCGCGCCGTGAGCCCGGTTGCCTCGGGCCGTCCGCCTACGTGCAAGTTCGACCGGGTTTCATCGGCGGCTGGAACGCGGTTGATCGCGCCAACGGGCTTGCCATCGACAAGGATGATACGCTTATCGCCCTGCCTGACCTCCGGCAAATAGCGCTGAACGACAAACGGCTCCCGGAACACCGTTTGGAACAGCTCGACCAGCGAGCCTGCATTCGTGTCCCCTGCGCTCAACCTGAACACGGCGGCACCGCCATTACCGTATAGGGGCTTCACGACAATATCGCCGAACTCCGCGCGGAACTCTTTGAGCCGCTCGAACGAGCGGGTGATGAGCGTCGGGGGCATTAAATCTGGAAATTCGGTGACGAAGAGCTTCTCGGGCGCATTGCGCACGCTCGCGGGGTCGTTCACCACAAGCGTTTTAGGATGAATGTGATCGAGGATGTGGGTGGTGGTCAGATAGGCCATATCGAACGGCGGATCCTGGCGCAGGTGCACAACATCCAGCTCTTCCAGAGAGAGTGTCTGCGCAGCTCCCACTTCGAAATGAGCGCCATGGACGTCGTCGACTCGCAGCTCGTGGCCCTCGGCGAAGACGCGGCCGCCACGCATGAACAGCTTGTCGGGCGTATAATAGAAAATGCTATGCTGACGCTTCTGCGCTTCCAGGAGCAACGCGAATGTCGAATCGCCGTGGATATTGATCCGCTCGATTGGGTCCATTTGGACCCCAGTTTTCAACCGCATACCGTCCTCTCGTCCCGATGCATCGCCGGGACTTTAAGGCACCGGCAAGATTACGCAAGAAAGGCTTGCTCGATGTGGGAGCAACCCCGGTTCGGCGTAACGAGAATAACGTCGAAACTTGCGGAGCAGTAAGCAAGCTCCGAATGCTCCCCCAAAAAAACCTCCGCGGCGACCGCGATGCGAGCCTGCTGGCGCGGAAGGATCGCCCAGGCAGCCTCTTCGTGCGTCTTGCGGCCCTTCACCTCGACGAAGGCTAAGTGATCGCCCCGCTTCGCAACAAGATCGATCTCACCGCCCTTGGTTTTATAGCGCTGGGCCAAAATGCGGTAGTTCTTCGCTTCAAGTAGACCCCTCGCGCGGCATTCGGCTGCGACGCCGGTGGCATAGGAGGAGGGTAAGCTGCGGCCTTTTTGCGCGGTCATGACTTTTGCTCTCTCAGCTTCAACGCCAAGTTGTAGACCGTCTTCCTCCCAACTCCAAGACCCTTCGCAACCTCCTCCACAGCTTCCTTCAAGCTCACCTTCTGCATGGCGCTGCGCAGCGCATTTTCGATGTCCTCTTCGGCCGCAGGCTTGGCCTCGCCCGGTCCAATCAAGATCACAAACTCGCCGGGCGGTGCGCTTTCGCGGATTTCCTCTCGCAGCTCTTGGGCGCTTCCGCGTGACACCGCCTCGTGAAGCTTGGTCAGTTCGCGCGCGATCGAGATGTGCCGATCCGGAAAAACCCCGGCTATGGCTGCGAGCGTTTCTTCCAGCCGGCCGCCGCTCTCATAGAAAATCAGCGTGCCAGGGACAGACCGGACCGCCTCGAGCTCCTCCCTTCGCGCGCCATCTCTTGGCGGCAGGAACCCGCCGAAGTAAAACCGGTCCGAAGGCAAGCCGCTCGTCACAAGTGCAGCGAGGATGGCCGAAGGTCCGGGAATCGCAAATACGCTAAAGCTCTCTGCAACAGCCGCGCGCACGAGCTTGAAGCCAGGGTCTGCGATCAGCGGCGTGCCAGCGTCCGATATCAGCGCCACCGTCTTTCCCTCGCGAAGCGCAGCAAGAATGCGGGCCCGGTCCGTGTCTTTGCTAAAGTCGTGATAAGCTTCGAGCTTGCGCCCGATTCCGTATGCCGACAGGAGCTTGCGGCTATGCCGCGTGTCCTCGCACAGAGCGATGTCCGCAGACGCCAGCGTAAAGAGCGCGCGCGCGGACATATCCGCGAGATTGCCGATCGGCGTCGACACGAGATAAAGCCCCGGCGCCAATGGAGACGAGCCAAGCTTATCGAGCTGCCGGCTCAAACCCGCAGCCAGTCCAGCTTTCAAGGCTTCGCCCCGCGCCGCAGTTTGAACGGCTTCCGGCGCACTCTTCATTAAATTTTTCGAAGCCTTCCGCCCGTCCATCACCAATCAGCCATAGTTTCGAAACAGGTTGCGTCACCGTAGCGGCGCCTGCAAGATGGCGCGAATCGCGGGCATCGTCGTTTGGTTGCCCGCCAAATTGGCGCCGGTCAACATTAAAGCTGATATCGCACATGAAGAACCCGTTTCAACACGCTCGCGCGGCTCTTAGCTTCGGCGTCTTTCTCGCATGCCTCAGCCTGGCAGCTTGCTCGGTTGGCGGCTTAGGCGGCTCAGGCGGCACGGCGAGCGTGACGGGCGGCGGCGTTCCGGCGCAAGGGGTGCCCGCGGGCCAGACCGTTAAAGTGGCGCTGCTTCTGCCGCTCACGGGCAATGTGAACGCACAGCCCGTCGCAAAAGCGATGAAGCAGGCCGGCGAGCTTGCGCTTTTCGATTTCGATAAGCCCAATGTGCAGCTCATCCCGAAGGATACGCATGGCAACCCCGATGGCGCGCGGCAAGCCGCACAGGAGGCCGTCAAAGAGGGCGCCGAGCTTATCATCGGGCCGCTTTTCGCCAACGAGGTTTCGGCGGTCGCTCCCATCGCGCAGGCCGCCCGCATCCCCGTGATCGCTTTTTCGAGCGACCGCACTGTGGCGGGCAACGGCGTCTATCTCTTGAGCTTTGTGGCGGGCGCCGATGTGCCGCGCATGATTTCCTATGCGGTTTCAAAGGGAAAGACCCGCTTTGCCGCGCTCTTCCCCCAGAACGAATATGGGCGGCTCGTCGAGCAGGCCTTCCAGCGCGCGGTCCAAGAAAATCACGCTCAGATCGTGATGACGAAGACCTTTCCGCCGGACGCGAACGGGATGCTTCCTCCGGTCAAGGAGATGTCGCAGCTCGCAAAAAAGAGCACGGTTCTGCAGCCCGGCAAAACCGATGCCCCGCCGCAGATCGACGCGTTGTTCATTCCGGCCGGCGGCGACATGCTGCCCTCGCTCGCGCCGCTCTTCCCCTATTACGAGATGGACACTAAGTCCGTGAAACTCATGGGACTTTCGGGCTGGGACTACCCCGGCGCCGGCAAGGAGCCGGCCCTGCTCGGCGGCTGGTTCGCCGCGCCCGACCCCAAGGGCTGGCAGGACTTTACGCGCCGCTATGTCGAGACTTACGGCGATGCCCCGCCGCGTCTTGCGAGCCTCTCCTACGACGCGGTGAGCCTTGCCATTTCGCTCTCGAACAACCCGCCCCAGCAGCGCTTCGTAGCCTCCGAGCTGACCCGGGGAAGCGGATTTCAGGGCGTCGACGGCCTGTTCCGGCTGCGGCCCGACGGCACCTCCGATCGCGGCTTCGCCATCATGGAGGTGCAGAAATACGGCAACCAGCTGATCGAGCCCGCGCCGTCATCGTTCGGCGTCGCCCAGTATTGATAGGGCGCGCGTGGCTTTAAGCGATCGTTAACCTTCGGCTCTTCGGCGCGGTTCGCAATTTTTCGCGAATGGGGGCCGCTCCAGTCTATACTTCGAGTATAGCGAAAAGCCCCTTGCGGAAGACTTAATGCGGCTAGCGCATTGATATTACAAGATAAAACTGGACTATGCGGGAGAAGGGCGCGCGGTTGCTGCGGCACGTCTGCGCAACTCACGGTTACAATTCTCAGTTAATCCGCGCAATAAAATAAGTTTAACGGACTTTTTGAAATCCACTTTTCGGGGTGAAATCGCGAAAAATTTCGATTTTTGCGGCGGGGAGATAATAAAACGCGCCACCATTTACCACGCCAAACTTAACCATGCTACGGCGTTACGAAAATACTCCCTTTGCCTAGCAGCCTGGACCTTACCATGCACAAGCAGAGGTTGCTGAAGACCCCCTCACCCTAGCCCTCTCCCCAAGGGGAGAGGGGACAAGCTTCGGCCCTTCCCGTGGTGCAGAGGGGCATTCAAGCGTCCTCTCTCCCCTTGGGGAGAGAGACAGAGTGAGGGGGTCTTCCCTCCTCCCTATTTCCCCCGCGCGAGCACGTAATTCTCCGCGTCGCGGGCGCGGAAATATTGCGGCTCTTGGGCATGCACGAATTTCGCGGCCAGCTCCTGCACCTTGGTGCGCAGGAAATCGCGCAAGCCCTCCGCCCGGATCTCGCCCGACGCATCGCGCGCGGCCCCGTTCACGCCCTCGACGAGCGCGTAAGTGAACAGCCCATGGCCGCCGCCGATCGTCTTGTCCTCGAGCGCCGTCTGATCCCAGCGCGCCGAGGAATAGACCACGATATTGGCCTGATAGCTGTCGCCGATGAGCTTCTGGTTGAAGGCGTTGCCCGAATGGCAAGTGTCGAGGAACAGGATGCGCCGGCCGCCGGCGCCCGTCAGCGCCTCCTGGAAGGCATACCACGGCACCACGCTCGCCGCCTGCAGGAACCCGCCGTCGTCCCAAGCCGCGTCGGCCGGCAGAAAGCGGTAGTTCGGCCCCTCGTTCTTGCCGTGGCCGGAAACGAACAGCATCACCGTGTCGTTTTCCTTGGCCCGGCGCAGAAGCCCGAGCGCATTGAGGATATTGGCGGCGGTGGGTGTGTCGCCGGGCGCCGCGCCGGTGACCAGCACGCGCTTTATCACCTTCTCGTGCAAGGGCCCCGCATCCTTCTCCATGGCCTCGGCGAAGGCTTTGGCGTCGGCGCCGGAATAGAGCAGATCGTTGCCGGGCAGGTTCGGGTAATTATCGACGCCGATGGCGAGGATGTAGAGCGTGCCGCGTCTGTCGAGATCGCCCTCGCCCTCATGCGTCACCACGGCCTCGGCGGGGGTTTCGCCGGTGTCGTTGACGGCGATCACGCGGATGGTGTTGCGGCCCTTGGCGAGCGGTACCGGGAAGGTCAGCTTGCCCGGCGCAAAACCGCCGCCCTTTGCGGGCTGATGCTCGGCGATCTGGCGGCCGTTCACCTGGATACGGACCAGCTTCACCGGGTCGGGCGTCGCCTCCAGCGCGATCTCAAGCTCAGCGCTGCCGCCGCGCAAAGTGGCATTTTCCGCGGGCGAGAGGATGGAGAAGCGCGGCACGGGTTTCTTCAAGAGATCGGCGAGCTTGAAATCGGCGCCGTGGGCTTGCCGGACCGCTTCTTCGGCCGAGGCGAGTTCGATGGCCTTCGCGACGATGTCCGGCCGGTTCAACTTCTCGCGGAGCTGCGCGGCAGTGACATACTCAGCCTCCCGCTCTGGGCCATGGTTGATTTGCCAGCCGATCAGCTCCGCGCCAGGGCCCGAGGCATGGTAAAAGCCTTGCGGCGTCCACATCACCCATTCGCCGTCGGCGCCCCGGAACACTGTGACGAGCAGCTCGCGGGTTTTGAGGTTCCACAGCCGCACGGTCTGGTCGTCGGAGCCGGAGACGAGATAGAGGCCATCGGGCGAGGGCGCGACGGCCCAGATATCGCCTTCATGGCCGATGAAATCGCCGATTCTCTTGCCGTCCAAGGCGTAGGCGGTAAGCACGCCATTGCCGCCGCCCGAGACGATGGTCTCGCCATCGGGGGTGAAGCTGTACGCGCGGTGCTGCAAGCCGTTGGTGGAGTCCAGCTCGATGGAGACGCGGACCTTGCCGCCCTCTTTTATGTCGAGGATGGCGTCATAGCCATAGTTACCGCCTTTCCTGTGGCTGAGCGACCATTCGCTGTGGCGCGCCGTAGCCCGGCTAAACGCCCCGGCGGCCTCTGCGCCAAGCGCCTGCGGGCCGGACAGCGCCCCGTTCGCCGAGGGCAGCGTCAGAGCCTGTTGCAGCGGGCCGCGGTCGATAGGGCTCGATTGGGTCCATAATGTCCCCCAGGCGATCTGGCGTCCATCGGCCGAGAAGCCTGCCGCCCAGACCTGACGCCCGGTCCCGCCAAGCGTCAAGGGTTTCCCATCCGGACCCTCGCGCCGCACGCCGGTAAGCAGATCCCAGATATGGATCTCGCCGGTAGAGCTGCCGGTCGCCGCCCAGCGGCCATCCGGGCTAATGGCTGTGCCGATCACGACATTGTCATGGCCCTTATAGGTGACGATCTCGCGGCCGCTGGCGGTGTCGAAGACATGGCAGTCGTAGCCGCCGGATCCTTCGGCTACCCCAGACAGCAGCGCTTTGCCATCGAGGCTGAAGGCGAGGCCGCGGACCCACCTTTTCTGATGGGCGAGGGTCTTCAGGTACGCCCCGGTTCCTCCGTCCCAGAGCCGGATTTCGCCGGAGAAATCTCCCGAGGCGATGGTGCCATCGGGGGCGACGGCAAGGCTTCTCACCTGCCCCGCATGGCCCGTCATGGCTTGTAGCAACGCGCCGCTGTCGACAGACCACAGCCGCAGATCGTGGTCATCGGCGCCCGTGATGGCGCGCGCGCCGTCCGCGCTGAAGCCAACCGCATAGATAGTATCCCGATGGCCTTCGAGCCGGCGCACGGCCTTGTGCGCCGCTACATCCCAGATAATGGCGGATTTGTCGGCGCTCCCAGAAATCAAATAGCGGCCGCTAGGCGAAAAGGCGAGGCCATCGACGACGTTCGTGTGCCCCTTTAAAAGCGCTACAAGCTTGCCGCTCGCGAAGTCGTAGAGACGGATATGATGACCCGATTGGCCGGGTATCTTCATCCATCCCCCCGCCGCCAGCACTTTGCCGTCCGGCGACAGCGCCATGGCGAAGATCTTGCCCCCATGGCCCGGCTCCGCCTCGCCGCGCAGAGTTCGCACGGTCTTGCCCGTCGCCAAATCCCACACCCGGATGGTCTTGTCGTCGGAGCCCGAGACGAGCTGGGCGCCGTCCGGCGTGAAGGCGACGCCCTCGATCTTCGTCATATGCCCGCCTGTGTCGAGCATCGGCAGGGGGCCGTCCGCCGGCGGCTTTGCCGAAGCGGATTGCGCGGGCTGCGCCCCAAGCTTGACGCTCAGCCGCTTCTCGCGGCCGGCCCGCAAGATTGCGATCCTGACATCCGCGCCCGCCGTCTTCTTGCGTACCGTTTCGACAAGGCCACTGACGTTCTCGATCTCAATGCCGTCGAGCGAAACGAGAATGTCACCCGGCTGCAGCCCCCCGGCCTCCGCCGGACCGCCAGGGAGGGGCTTTACCAGCTTCGCCCCGCGCGGGCCCTCCCAGCCGAGCGCGTCCGCTTCCTCTTTGGTGAGGTTTTTAAGTTCGACCCCGAGCCACCCCGAGGCCCGCTCCTGCGCGCCGGCCGTCCCGGCCAGCAGCCCCAGCAAAAGGAATGCAATCGCTATGATACGCATGGTCCGCCCTCCGGTTCGTCATCCCGCTTGCCCCCGGACTTGATCCGCGGGTGCGCGGCTCACGGCATGCAACGGCGCCGCCTGGAAGCCGCTTGGCTCGTTATCCAGGATCTTACAACATACAGGCGTCCGTAACGATCCCGGCTCTGCGGTGCACCGTTTCACGCGGGACCGTGTCCGGGATGACGAAGAAGGGCATCGTTTGGTCCGCCCTCGCCGCCCGGCGTTATGCGCTGCGCCGCTCCCATAGCACGCAAACCGGCGCAAATTTGAGGCGTGTACGCTGCCGCCGCGGCGTTTGCGAGCGTGGCGAGGCAATTCAGGTTCCACACCGCGTTCGGCTGAATGCTTCACACACGATGATTAAGCGGACGGCGCCGGCGTGAGCGCCGAGGCGAGGGTTTCGACGATGGCGTTCAAGACCAGCCGGCCCCGGCTGGAGACCCTCACCCGGCTGGCTTGCGTTTCGAGCAGGCCCTCCTCCTCAAGCCCGGCGATCTCCGCGGGTGCGAGAATGAATCCGGTTCCCGCCTCAAGCCGCGCAAGGTCCAGCCCCTCGCTGAGGCGCAGGCCCATGAGCAGCATTTCCTCGGCCTGCTCCAACGCGCTCAGCTCGTTGCGCTCCGCGCAGCCATGGCCCTGCTCCAGAACCTGCGCAGCCCAGGCGGCGGGCTCCTCGATCGCCGCCGTTGCGATCTTGGCATGCCCGGCTGCGATCCGTCCATGCGCGCCGGGGCCGGCGCCGACGTAATCGCCATAGCGCCAATAGGTCAGGTTGTGGCGGCTCTCCTCACCCGGCGCCGCGTGGTTCGAAACCTCGTAGGCCGGCAGCCCCGCTGCCTCGCAGACCTCCTGCGTAAGATCGTACAGGTCCGCCGCCAGCTCCGCGCCCGGAATGCGCAGCTTGCCGCGCTGTTGCAGGCCGAAGAAGGCGGTCCCGGGCTCGACGGTGAGCTGATAGAGCGAGAGATGCCCGCGCGCGAGGCCGAGCGCCGCGCTCAGCTCCCGGCGCCACTCTGCCGGCGTTTGGCCGGGCCGCGCGTAAATCAAATCGAAAGTGACGCGGTCGAAATGGCGGTGCGCGACGTCCAGCGCCTGGCGCGCCTCTGCGGCGGTATGGAGGCGCCCCAGAAAGCGCAGCTCGTCATCGTTCAGGGATTGCACGCCGAGCGAGACGCGATTGATTCCCGCCGAGCGGTAGCCGGCGAAACGCGATGCCTCGACACTCGACGGATTGGCTTCCAGCGTGATCTCGCAAGCCCGGTCCAGCGGCCAGAGCGCGGCGGCCGTATCCAGCAGCGCGGCCACCGTTTCCGGCGCCATCAGCGAGGGCGTGCCGCCGCCGAAAAAGATGCTGGTTACGGTGCGCCCGGGCGTCAGGCCCGCGTAATACGCAAGCTCGGCGATGGCCGCCTCGACATACCCGTCCTCGCCAAGGCTGCGCTTGGCGTAGGAGTTGAAGTCGCAATAGGGGCATTTCGACTGGCAGAACGGCCAATGGATGTAGACCGCGAGCGGCCCTGGCGGCGCGTGGCCCTCGTCAGGCCGGCTCGCCGCTAGGATCGAGGATTGCGGCTTTGAAAGCTGCGAAGGCGTTGGCGCGGTGCGAAATGGCATGCTTTTGTGCGGGGTCCATCTCCCCGAAGGTCTGAGTGTAGCCGTCCGGCACGAATATGGGGTCGTAGCCGAAGCCTCGGCCGCCGCGCGGCGGCCAAACGAGATGCCCTTCGACGGTGCCCTCGAAGAACTGGACCTGGCCCATCGCATTTGCAAGGCAAAGTACGCAAACGAACTTGGCGCGCCGCGCGTCCGGCGTGGTGGCACCCTTCGCCTGGAGCTCTTCCTCGACCCGCGCCATGGCGCGGGTGAAGTCGCGCGGCTCGCCTGCCCAGCGGGCGGACTGGATGCCGGGCGCCCCGCCGAGCGCCTCGACGGCAAGACCGGAATCGTCGGCAAGCGCAGGCCTGCCGGCCGCAAAAGCGGTGATGACCGCCTTCAGCTGCGCATTCTCCTCGAAGGTTTCGCCGGTTTCCTCGGGCTCCGGCACGCCGAGTTCGCCCGAGGACAGAACCTCGATGCCGAAGGGGGCGAGAAGATCGCGGAACTCGCGCAGCTTGCCCTGATTGTGCGTCGCGACAACGAGGCTATCGCCGCGCTTGAGGCGTAAAGTCATCGCCGGCCTTCGCTCACAAAACCGTCAGCTTTTGCAGATTGACGAGCTCGGCAATCCCTTTTTTGGCAAGTTCGGTCAGCTCCGCCATGCGCTCCTCCGAGAACGCGGCCTTCTCTGCGGTCGCCTGGACCTCGACGATCAGCCCCTTGCCGGTGAAAACGAAATTCGCGTCCGCCTCGGCCTCGGAATCCTCGGCATAATCGAGATCGAGCACCGGCTGGCCCTTATGGATTCCGCAAGAGACGGCTGCGACCTGGTCCTTCAACACGCCATCCTTGATCATGTCGCGGGCGCGCATCCATTGAAAGCAATCGTGGAGCGCGATCCAGGCGCCGGTGATCGACGCGGTGCGCGTGCCGCCATCGGCTTGCAGCACATCGCAATCCACCATGATCTGCCGCTCGCCCAGAGCCTGCAGATCGACGACGGCGCGAAGCGCCCGGCCGATCAGGCGCTGGATCTCCTGACTGCGCCCCGATTGATGCCCGCTCGAAGCCTCCCGGCGCGTCCTCTCCGAGGTGGCCCGCGGCAGCATGCCGTATTCGGCCGAGACCCAGCCCCGGCCCTGCCCCTTCAGCCACGGCGGAACGCGTTCCTCAAGGCTTGCCGTGCAAAGCACGTGCGTGTTGCCGAATTTGATAAGGCACGAGCCTTCCGCATGCAGCGAGAAAGCGCGCTGGAAGCTGACAGGGCGCAGATCGCCCGGAAGCCGTTTGGAGGGACGCATGGAAACCTGCAGTGTTAAAGGGGCATGCGGCGCCGGCAAAACTGCCGGAAGCGCCAGGAGTGGCTGGCACACTAGGCTAGAGAAGCTGGGCGATCAACGATTTTGAGCCGGTAGGGTGCAGCCGGAAGACGCGCGTTCGAGGGCACGATAGCGAAGGGCGGGCGTTGCGGCACGCACCGCGGGAAAAACAAGCGATAGGCCGGCAGCGGCCAGTCCGGGCGATTGCCCATATGTCTCATGCTGGGGATGGACCGGCCAAGCAAAGCTTTTTTGTAGCTCAGAGCTCTGCCTTCGATGCCGAAAGAATTTCTGTTTTTCTTCAGCTCAGGGCCAAATGCGAAAGTTGGGGTTCAGGTAAGCACGTCACGCACAACAACTGCTGCGCGACATTGCGGGAATTCGCTGGCGCAGCGCCCACCTTTCCGCGGGAGAAAGTCCCGCAAAACTTGACCGAACTGTGCGATACCGTCACGGACAATTTCCGCGTCATCAACCCAAAGGATTCTCGGGATTTGGCGTGAACAGGGAATATCTTAGAGGGGCGCCGATCGATTGAAGCAGAAAAAACGAGGCGGGTTCGCCCGCCTCGTTTAAAAATTAGCGAAAGCATCCGTGCCAAACAAGGCAGGCCCGGTATTTTAGCTTGGCATCGGGATACAAGGCGGTGCAATCTCCACGAACCGCCGTGCATTTTTCCGCGTGAGCCTTTTCAAGGCGATCTTTCGTTTCGGCGTATTTCCGCTTGGCCTCGGCAATCGCTGCCTGGCGCTTTTCTTTGGTATCGTACTTACTCTTCACTTCGGCAATCGCTGCTTTCAGCTGTTCTTTAGCTTCTGCAGCTTGCTTTGCCTTCGCCTCAAGGTATTCCTTACCCTCGCGTTTTAAACGCTCGATCTTCTGCTCCCCAGTTTCTTGGGCTTTCACAGGGATTGCGCTCACAGCGAAAGCAACGGAAACCCCGAGCAACGCCGCAAAAATGGTCTTCATAAAAGTACTCTCCCATTACATTAATCACTTTCAGCCGGGAGGACGCTGAGGTGGAAATGGGAAAAAACTGTGGCCGCGGTGGGCATATTTTTGACTGAACAACGCTCATCGTTTTTGCGAGCGATTCAATGAAGTCCGCCCATCCCCTAGCAGCCTAAGGAATTGCTGCAACCGGGAAATCCGTGAGTTAGTGCCATCGACCTAATCGAGCCCCATATAGCGCTTGAGGCGAGAGCGGACATTCGAGCCATCAGCAAGCACTTCCGCTACTACGAGCTGACCGGCTGTGCCCCCTTTTATGCCGGTGCCGGAGCCGTCACCACAAGCCCGCTGCAGAGTTATAGCTAGTTAGCCGAGGCAAACGCCTCGACGCCGTCCCGGCGATAGATATCCCGGCGGAAATGCACCGTGCCGTCCTGCGTCGCCCAGCCCGTGACATAAGTCCAGAACAGCGGTACCTTCTTCTTAAGCCGGATATTGAGCTTCTCGCCAGTCTCTTTCATACGCAGCACTTGCTCCACCGTCCAGCCATTATCCTCCAGAAGCCACGCCACGAGCTGGTGGACGTTCTGCACGCGCACGCAACCCGAGCTTTCGGCCCGGAAGCTTTGCGAGAAAATGCTGGGGAGTGCCGTATCGTGCATGTAAACGTGATGAGGGCTTTGGAAGTTCAGCTTGACAAAGCCGAGCGGATTGTCTGGGCCGCCATTCTGCACATAAAATAAGCGCAGCGGCGCGTCCGAATTCCAATCGACGGTTTCCGGGTCGATGCGCTGGCCTTTCTGGTAAGCCGCGAAATTAGCATATACATCGACCTTGTGCTGCGCCAGCGCATTTTTGCCCTTCTTATGCGCCTCGCCCAACAGGTCGGATTTCAAAACGGTTGGCGGAACGAACCAGTCCTTATTGAAATTAATCTCCTCGATAGCCGAATTGACCAGGGGGGACGGCCGGTCGGGCTTGCCGACAACGCCCGTGTGCCGCGAGACAACCTGATTGTTGTTGATAGCCTCGATCTGGACCGAGGGGATGTTCACGGCCACATATCTGCCGGCCGGCACCGTGGCAGACAAAGTCTGCAACCGGGGCAGATTGGTGCGCAGCTGGCGCAGCCGCGCGGCTGCGGGCACATTCAGCTCCAGGATGGTATCCTTATCGAGGAAGCCCGTCACGGGCAGGCCGTGGCGCGCTTGCGCCTTCTTCACCGCATTTTCAACATAGGAATCGTAAACTTCAGGATAGCCGGCAAAGGTTTGCAAGTCGCCGGTCGCCTGCAGGCGCTTGCGTAGCTGGACCACGGCGGGGTGGCTCATGCCGGTACGTAGCTCGATCGGTGGGAGCAGCGCCCACCCCCCGCGCGCCACAATCTGTGCATACTGCTTGATGGCGTTCGTGGTAGCCGTGACGTTTTCTTTTGCAAGCGTAGGAAAGCCCCGTTCCGGCTGCACTTCCATTTCCCTCGCCGAGGTGTGGTCGGGCGAGAGCCGATCCCCGGAATCACCGGATTGATCGAAGCCCATCCAGTCGTCGATCCTGCTTCGCTGCGCGCTCGCTTCGAACGCGTTCGCTGTAATCATGAGTGTTGCTGCCGCAAGCGCTGCGAGCCATCTCCGGTTCATGATTCCCATCTTGCCTTCCAACTGAATCGAATTGCGCCGCCCAAAGAGCAAGCGCTGTGCCCGCCTTTTGATGACGGCCAATTAAGGCCAGAACGGGGTTAGTTTCGAGTGAGCGGCTTCGCGCGAGCAACGACTGCTATTACTGCGGGAACCCCCGTGGCGGCAAGCTTTCCCTGTAAAGTCTAAGACTTGCAAAAGCGATGGAGCAATGCCGCGGCGGCTACCTTTAAAGCTGATAACGGATTTGGTCTCCCCAAAAATAGGCCGGCATTCGGGCAATTTCACCCTCTCGACTGGCGTCGGGTGGGCACGACCGCTCTTGAAGGGTTCGCCGTCACAAGTACGAGTTTTTCGAATATCGGCTTTCGGCCCTGGCTGCGTGAAAACGCCGAGTCGGATAGGATTTCCTCGCGATTTGCAGCGGGGGCTTGATGAAGCGCTTCATTGAGGGGGCTGACCGGAGCCAGTG
>Ga0326728_10017497_pt1 | contig 14345 bp, 9 predicted proteins | sample MB3enrmetagenome_FD_207602 | JGI IMG/M metagenome (GOLD analysis project Ga0326728, IMG submission 207602) | Lab enriched peat soil microbial communities from McLean, Ithaca, NY, United States - MB31MN | ecosystem: Environmental > Terrestrial > Soil > Wetlands > Peat | place: USA: New York...
AGGCCTCCTCGTGCGGCACCTGGTCATGCCGGGCGGCCTTGCAGGCACGGAGCGGGTCATGCAATTTTTAGCCCAGGAGATATCCCGGAATACCTATGTGAATGTCATGGACCAGTACCGGCCCTGCCACAAGGCTGAGTCAGATCCGAGGATAGGCAGAAGGATCACGGCTGCCGAATACGAGGATGCCCTGGAATCAGCACGGAGGGCCGGGATACACAGGATCGATTCTCGAAAAAAGGTTCATATTGATTTAAATAATGATAAGGCATTTAGATCAACTTAAGTTCACGGAGTTTATTGAGGAGCTTCTGTCCATCAATAGGCTTGAGAAGATACCAACTAGCCCCTGCCTTCATGGCATTCTTGATATCATCCGACTCCGATAAGGACGAAGTCATCATTATGAAGACCTTATTCATTTGCTTAACCCCCATTTGCATCTCCATCTCGCGGATTTTTCTTACCGCCTCATTCCCATCCATATTGGGCATCATGATATCCATGCAGATGAGGTCATACGGCTTGTTTTCTTCCCATGCCATTTGAAAGGCCTGAACGGCCTCGTTCCCATCTATGACGACATGACTGGTTCCATACGGTGAGATAATCTTCTGAAGGAGCATGCGGCTGGTAAAATCATCGTCGGCGATGAGCATCTTCATTGCTTATCTCCCTCCTGAAACCCCAAACTGCTTTAGGATTTCATCCAATCTGGCCCTGTCAACAGGTTTGTCGAGATAGGCATCACAGAGTTCGTGCAGCGATGCAAAGGCATTATCTTCATCCATGAGGCCTGTGGTAACGATGATCTTTACCCTGTCGGCAATGGAAATGCCTTGTGCCTCTTCCGCGCTGCGGATCTCCTTGAGCACCTCCTGGCCGTCCATCTCGGGCATCAGGTAGTCCAGACATACGAGGTTGAAGGGACTGCCCTGCGCTAAGGCCGTCCTGAATGCCTCAAGGGCCTCCCTGCCGTCTTCGGCAATATGGCACTGCCCATAGGGGCTGAGCATCTTCTGAAGCAGGACGCGGCTGGTGAAATCATCTTCTGCAATGAGGATCTTCATCTCCTTCTCCTTTCTTGCAAATCGTTATGCCCATCCAATCCGTTTCAGGGTTTCTCTCAGGACCTCGAACTGCTCTTCAATCCTGGCCATGAGCGCGGCAGCCTGCTCAAGGTCTCCTCCTTTCCCTGCCTTCTCCAACTCAAGGGCCGCATCTCGGAGATTATTGCAGCTTACATTGGCTGCAGCCCCTTTGATAGTATGCGCCTGCCGCTGCACGGAAGGGACATCACCATGAGCCAGATAGTCTTTTAATGCAAGGATCTGTTTGGGGATATCATTCAGGAACCCGGCAACGATGGGCCTGGCCAGTTCCTCGTCCCCCATGAGCCTCTTGAGGAGATCCTCGGCGTTGAATATGTCTTTTTGCCCATTGCCATCAGTTGTCTCCCCCTGGACTTTAGTGGCATGTACCTCTCCCGTCTCCTTCTCCAAATGATTCTTGCCCAGCCATTTTATCAACATATCTGAGAGTTCCCTCGGCTGGACAGGTTTTGCCAGATAATCGTTCATGCCTGCATCGAGACATTTCTCCCGATCTCCCTCCATGGCATTGGCCGTCATGGCAATGATGGGGACAACCTTGTTGATAGCACCCGTTTCAGGATTCCGTATGCACCGTGAGGCTTCATAGCCGTCCATCTCGGGCATCTGACAATCCATCAGGACAAGGTCATAGGGGATGCCCTGCAAGGCCTTGACGGCCTCCTTGCCGTTGGCCACTGCATCGGCCCTGTAGCCTATCTTTTTGAGAATGGATAGGGCCACCACCTGATTGGTCGGATTGTCATCGGCCAGGAGAATGCGGATACGCGCCTTCTGTGCCTCTGTAATGGTATGCCGGGTGACCAGACCCTCTGCTGAGCCCTTGGCCTTGTTCACCTTCCGGCCCAGAACCAGTTCAAGACATTCATGAAGCTGAGACTGGCGGATGGGCTTGGACAGGTATCCTGAAAAACCGATCTGTTCCAGTCTGGCCGCATCACCTCGCTGACCCAGCGATGTCATCATGATCAAAAGCGTTCCCTTCACATCCGGGGCTTCCTTGATCCGCCGGCCGAGTTCCTCTCCGTTCATGCCTGGCATGACAGGATCAAGAACGGCAACCGAGAAAGGATCGCCGCTGTGAGCGGCAGCACGAAGCATGGAGAGGGCTTCTTCCCCATCGGCGGCCTCATCGTATCTTAATCCCCACGATTTGAGGAGCGTTCTCATCAACAGCAGGTTCGTCTCATGGCTGTCCACCACGAGCACCTTGACCCCTGAAAGATCTGCAAAATGCATGACAGGCGGGGCGCTACCTTGCGGCTGTTTTTCAAACACGGAGGTGAACCAGAAGGTGGAACCTTTGCCTTCTTCGCTTTCCACACCGATCCGGCCTCCCATCAGCTCGGCGAGTTGTTTTGAAATCGCCAGGCCCAGTCCGGTGCCCCCATATTTGCGGGTGGTGGAGCTATCCGCCTGGACAAAGGGCGAGAAGAGTTGCCCGATGCGGTCTTCGGAGATGCCTACGCCTTTGTCGGTCACCGTGAAGCGGACCGTGGCCGTATGCTCGTCTTGTGATTCCAGCATCGCCCTGATGGAGACCTCCCCTTCTGAGGTGAATTTCACCGCATTACCCGACAGGTTGATCAGGACCTGGCGCAGACGCCCCGGGTCTCCCCGGAGCCAGGAAGGCACGTCCGGGTCGACCAAACAACATATTTCCAGTCCTTTTTCCTCAGCCCTTATTGCCAGCAATTCGGCAGTGTCTTCCATAACCGTGCGCAGATCAAAGTCAAGTCTTTCCAGCACCATCTTGTGCGCCTCAATCTTGGAGAAGTCCAGGATCTCGTTGATGATGGATAAAAGGGCTTCACCACTCGATCTCACGATCTGGGCATACTTGCGCTGCTCAGAAGTAAGTTCTGTATCCAAGAGGAGGCCGGTCATGCCGATCACACCGTTCATGGGGGTCCTGATCTCATGGCTCATGTTTGCCAGGAATACGCTCTTGGCGGTGTTGGCAAGCTCTGCCTGTACGGCCAGTTCTATACATTGCATATTGGTCTGCTCCAGCAGGAGGTTTGTTTCTTCCAGCTTCTTCTTCGACTGGAACAGTTCCTCCTCTGCCTGCTTTTTTTCAGTGATATCCCGTGCGACGACGCGGAACCCCGAAACCGTCTCACCGTCAAAAATGAGGCTCACGCCCTGCCACAGCCAGAGCCTCCGGCCTTCCCTTGCGATGACCGGGGTCTCATAATAGCTGGTCGGGATCTTCTTCACAAACTGCCGGCCGAGCAACCTGGAGTGCTCGTTGTGGTATTCTGGAGGGAGGAATTCCAGGTAGTGTTTACCGATGAATTCATCGAAGGTGTACCCGAAGAGTTTCTCTGCAGCAGGATTGATGAAGCGGAAGTAACCGTTTTCATCGGTCTCGTAAATCAAGTCGCTGGCGTTTTCCACGAGCTGGCGGTAACGTTCCTCGCTGAGTCTCAAGAGTTCTTCCGAACGCTTGCGTTCGGTGATGTCCTCCTTGACACCCAGATAGTTCGTGATCGTACCGTTTCCATCAATGACCGGCGAGATGGATGCATGCTCCCAGTACAGCTCGCCGTTCTTCTTGCGATTGTACAACTCTCCTGTCCATGTAGTGCCTGCGGTTATCGTCCGCCAGAGCCCCTGGTAGACCTCTGGCGGCATCTTATCCGATTTGAGGATGCGGGGGTTCTTCCCAAAAGCCTCTTCCCGAGAATACCCGGTGACTTCCTCGAATTTGGGATTGACATACTCAATGAGGCCTTGGGTGTCGGTGATAACGATGGAGGCAGGGCTCTGCTCGATGGCCCTCATGAGCTTCCGCAACTCCTGATCGGCCCGCCGGTGTTCCATGATGTCTATATTGGTCCCCTCTATATAAGAGAGCCTCCCGTCGCCGTCTCTTACGGCCCGGGCATTCAGCAAAGTCCAGAACAACGATCCGTCCTTCCGTCTGACCTGAACCTCACAATCCTTGACCACGCCTCTTTCTCTCAGTTGTTCGACTATGTTCTTTCGGACTGCCGGATCAACATACTCCTGGTTGCCGATGTCAAAGACTTCAGAAATCATCTCTTCGGGAGAGGCGAATCCGAACATCCTGGACAGGGCAGGATTCACGCTGCGATATCGGCCTTCAGGGGTTGTCTGAAAGATTCCTTCAACTGCATTATCAAAGATATCCCGGTATTTCTGCTCGCTCTCCCGAAGCGCTTCTTCCGCCTGCCTGCGCTCGGTGATGTCTTCAGCCGAGCAGACCATGTATTCGACATTCCCTTCCGGATCCAGTTTCGGGGTTTTTGTAATGACCAGAAGACGTTTTTCCCCCTGGGCGTTGGTCATCCATTGCTCTGTGCAGATCGGATGTTTTGCTGCAAAAGCCTTCTTGTTGGCATTGACATAATCCCGGGCAGTACCTTCAGGGATGATCTCCCACAGGGTCATATATTCGATGGCTTCCTTCGGATGCCCCAGGAAAGCAGCATGGGCATTATTCATTGCTCCATAGGTTTCTTCATCCTTCAGGTACCATATTTGGGTATCGATCGTGTCCAGCAGAAGCGACTTCTCGCCGGCTATTCTTGTGATTAAATCTTTCCCTCTCCGGCTTAGCGAAAGTACACCATAGAACAGAACAATCAGGAAGGATAGGAGTAGTGTTACCAGAATCGGCGCCAGGCGCTCCCGCGCAATATGCGCTGCAATATGGGATGCATCAATGTCGACCCCCAGCACGGCAATCAGCCGTATATTATTGTCGACTATTGGTGCAAAGCCGCTGATCCATATTCCCCAACGGTCAGAATAAGGACCTTTTGCAGAGGGTTTCCCCGTATCGAAAACAGTCCTGAGAAATGCAGGAGCCTCTGTGTAGTCCTGACCCGGAGGTGATTCGTCCCGTGAACCCTGCGGTTCGGAATCAACCAGGAAGATGATTCTCTCATCCACCTTCCTGATGAGATAGTAGAAACGGACATCCTTGATAGTCCGCCTCAATCTCTCAAGCTGCTCTTTCAATCTCACATAGTCAGGGTTGTTGATGTCGTTTTCCGTACCCGTGAGCGTTGCCACGCGACGCTCGTTTATGGCTGCTGCCCCTAATTCCGCCAGTTCCAGGAGATGGTTCTTCTCATCTTTATCCTTATATCTTCCTATTATCTCCGTCGCTGTCCATCCGGTGATGAGTATAATGCTGAGGAGAAGGATCACAAAAAGCTCCAACTCGGGACGGCGGGCTTTTGCCGACGCTGTATCACGGTATGCAGACTCGGTGTGTCGCCAGAATGCCATGGTGATGATCACTGCCAGAAGCCCTCGCAGGAGCTGGATGGGAAATCCGGCCACTGCCTTGAAGGAATCGTAATTGAGCATTGCGGCCGGGAAGAATGCTGCCTTGGGCACGATAATGCCCGTTGCCAATGCATAGATGACCAGCGCCCATACAGCAGTCATAAGCGCACGGCTCTGAGGATAATCCCTGCGGCGATATCGGTAAAGAACACAAGCAGCCCAGAGTCCACCCGTGAGACCAAGGCTATAGCGTATGGTGGCGTTCGTTTCTGATACTCCTGCCAAAACGCCGGATGTTGCCAGAACCAGAAGCGGCAGGAAAACCCACCGTCCCGGGGGTTTTCCCCCCGTGGCAGCCGTACCGGCCCGACCGAACTCAACCAAGCAGAAGAAAGACCCGGCCATGAAGATCAGCCTTGCAATGGTTAAGGGCATTACATTACTTACGGAGAGCGCCAGCATGTCCAGCCACTCGTTGATCCCATGGACAAGACCGAACAGAGCCAGCCACTTCCAGGGCATTTCTTCACCTACTCGTCGTCCGAATAGATAAACTATGACAGCCAGCATGATGAAGGCCAGTCCATAGATGAAAAATATGTAGTCCATCTGTGTCGAAAAGAAATGGGTCATAGCGTTATTCCTTCAATACTGAAGGATCGATGAGATGTCGTATCCTTGCAGGACTTTCTGAATATATCCTTTCTGATCCCAGGATATATGAACTTGTCTTCCATCTGTTCCATACCTGCCCGGTTTTTATGGCCCCCCATCTTGTGACCTATTTCGGCATTATAGATTGTCATACTTAACGGCTTGACTTTGGCTGTCCTCGAAACGATTTTTTAATATGAAACAGAAACAATCAATAAATGTGTTCAAGAATAAAATATCCGCATCCGATTTATATCGAACAGGGAAAAAGGGATTTTGAGAGAGACTGAAAGGGCGGGAACAGGGACCTATGGACTCAAAGCTACCCACCGTGGCCATTATCGATGATGATGTAACCTCTGTGATCGTCCTTGAAAGCATGCTCAGAAAGGATGGCATCCGCACCATCAAGGCATCCGGGGGCATAGCAGGAAGGGAGCTTGTGAAGACAGATATGCCCGATCTGGTCCTTCTCGATATATTCATGCCGGATGAAAACGGTTTCGACACCTGCCGGAAACTTAAGGATGATCCTGTTACTGCCGAGATCCCAATCATCTTCATGACCTCTCAATCGGACATCCAAGCAAAAGTCTCGGGCTTCGATCTGGGAGCAGTAGACTATATTACCAAGCCATACATGCCCGCCGAGGTGCTGGGACGGGTCCGGGTCCACATCCGTCTGCGCAACGCCATGGCCGCATTCATCGAATCACAGATCGCCAGGCTGAAGCAATTGACTATTGCCCAGCAGTCAATCATGCCCTCCCCAGCAGATTATCCCGAGGCGGTGTTTGATGTGTTTTACCGGAGTGTACACGAGGCAGGGGGTGACTTCTACGATGTCCTGCTCGCAGGCATGGAAATCTTCGACTATGTTGTCGCCGATGTCAGCGGTCACGACCTCGGCTCATCATTAGCCACATCTGCGCTTAAGGCGCTCATTCACCAGGGCCGTGCAACATTCTCTCCTCCCATGGAAACCCTCAGAATGGTGAATCACATACTCTCTTCCGCATTTCCCGAAGAGATCTACGTGACCCTGGCCTATGCAAGGCTGAACCGTCAGCGCCGGAGTATGACCATCATCAGCGCCGGTCATCCGCAAGGAATACTCATAAAGGCGGAAGGCGAGATGACGCTGCTGCCCGGGGCCGGCGATGTACTTGGTGCATTTGACATCATCGGCCTCACGGCCCATGAGGTGCCTGTCGTGAAGGGCGACAGAATCCTAATGTATACAGACGGGTTGATCGAAATTGAAGGCTCTGAACCGATATCGCGTCATCAAGGCATGGAACGGCTCATTGCACTGTGCAATAAAACCCGCACGCTTTCTTTGAAGGATATGGTAGCGGCCATCCCGGAGGAGATCATCGGACAAAATGGCTCCCCCCCGGATGATATCCTGCTCCTTGGTGTCGAGGTTTAATAATGACTGGCAGACGGGGGACCATCATCCGACGGACGTATCCATCAAGAATGGAGAGTGTTGATGACTTTTGTGCCGAGATCACACAGGTCATGCGGGAGCACGGCCTGACGGATGACATCTTCGCCATTGAGCTGCTTGCACGGGAGGCCATGACCAATGCCATACTCCACGGCAATGACTGTCAAGAGGACAAGAGGGTATGCCTCATGTTCAGGATAATAAAAGATATGGTCGTCATCCGCATCACCGACGAAGGAAAGGGCTTCACCTGGCTCTCTATGCCCTGCTGCGCCCCTGACTCTGCGAAGGCCTCGGGGCGGGGACTGAAGATCTACTCGATGTATGCCTCGCGGATCGCATTCAGCCGCAGGGGAAACAGCGTCATCTTAACAAGGAGAATAAGCGGGAGGAAAACAGATGGCTGAAATAGAGATTTCGAAACACGGCAGCAGTACTACGGTAAGGCCCGTGAAGAACATCGTTTCATCCACGGTTCCGGATATACGTTCGGAGATAAAAGCTCTCATTGCCGAGGGGGTAAAGGACATCGTGATCGATCTGGAAATGGTGGAGATTATGGACTCCATGGGGATCGGGCTGTTCATATCCGCGCATAACTCTCTTTTGAGGGCTGGTGGAAAGTTAATGGTAATCAATGCATCTAAGGACCTGCTTGACCTGTTCAAGGCAATGAGACTCGACCAGCACTTCAACATTTCCGGATCATAAAGGGGGTAGATTTTATGGGTGCCGCTGACGATTCAGTTCTCAGTGAATACATAACAGAGTCAAGAGAGCATCTGGCCGACATAGAGAGCGACCTCTTGACCATGGAGGGTATGGGAGCTCAGATAGACGAGGCCCTTGTGAACAAGGTCTTCAGGGCCGCTCACTCCATCAAGGGAGGAGCCGGCTTCTTGGGCCTCCCCAAGATCCAGGAGCTCGCCCACAAGATAGAGAACAACCTTGACATGATCAGATCCCGGGAGATGGTTCCCAACCCCGAGGTGATCAATATCCTGCTCATCGCCTTTGACAAGCTCAAGGCTATGCTCGACAACCACGAACAAAGCGCCCAGGAAGACATCACCGACCTCGTCGTGTCCCTGACAGGCCTGGCTTCCACCCATCTGCCGCCTGAGCAGAAGGCCTCGCTCACCAAAGAGGTCAAGCTCGCGGATCTCGGCTATCAGACCTTGATTAAGATCTCAGAATTCGATCTACAGCACGCCCGTAAGGGTGGTAATTACATCTACCTTGTCAAATACGATCTCATACACGATGTACACCGGATGGGCAAGACACCGCTATCCGTAATCAAGAACCTCGAGTCGGGCGGGACCATCATAGACTGTGCACTCGATTTCCAGACAGTCGGAACGCTCGACGACGAACCGATGTCATCCATTCCGTTCCACGTGCTCCATGCCACCATCATGGACCAATCCCTCGCGCAGGTCTTTTTCGAGGTGCCCCAGGAAAGGATCCACCTTATCGAAGACCGGACAGAGGCTGCAAAGCCGGCTTCAGCTTCGCCTACCGCAGATGCTGCCCCGAACATTATCCCCACTGAGGCACCCAAGGCTCAGGCCGTACAACCCCTGGCCGCACAGACCCAGACCGGACAGTCTGAAGCCTCTCCTCAGCAAGGCCAGACGGGGGCGGTGGAGACCACGCTCAGGGTCGGAGTCGGCCTGCTCGAACAGCTCATGACTTTAGCAGGAGAGCTGGTGCTGAGCCGCAACCAGCTCGTGGAGGCCATTGCGAAAAGCGACCAGAGGCTGATCCACGCAAGCTCACAGCACATAAACCTCGTCACATCGGAACTCCAGGAGACCATCATGCTCACGCGCATGCAGCCCGTGGGCAACGTCCTGAACAAGTTTCCACGAGTGGTGCGGGACATGGCGCGGGGACTCGGCAAGGAGATCAGGCTGGAGATCACAGGCCAAGACACAGAAATGGACAAGACCCTCATCGAGGGGCTGTCGGACCCGCTTACCCACATGGTACGCAACGCCGTTGACCATGGGATCGAACCTGCAGACGAGCGTTCGCAGGCAGGAAAAGACCGGACCGGAACCATCCGTATCAAGGCATCTCATGAGGCCGGCCAGGTGGTGATCAGCATCGCCGATGACGGCAAGGGGATTGATCCTGAGAAGATCTCCTCAGCGGCAATAAATAAGGGGCTCATTGCTCAGGATTCGGCAAAGATCATGTCAGACAAGGAGAAGATGGCCCTGGTCTTCCTGCCCGGACTCTCTACTGCCCAGAAGGTGAGCGACATCTCGGGCAGAGGGGTAGGTATGGATGTGGTCAAGACCAACCTTGACAAGCTTGGAGGCAAGGTGGAGATCACCTCCGAGAAGGGCAAGGGAACGACCTTTACCATTAAACTGCCGCTTACCCTGGCTATCATTCCGTCTCTCCTCATGTCTGTTGGGATGGAACGCTACTCCATCCCCCAGGTGAGTGTATCAGAACTGATCCGTATTCCTGCAGAACAGGTCAAGAAAAGAATCGAAGTCGTCGGATCTTCCGAAGTACTCCTGCTGCGTGGCAACCTCATCCCAATCATCCGCCTTGCAGATGCACTCGGGGTTATGCGCACCTATTGCGATGGAAACGGTGTGTTTAAACAGGACAGGCGTGAGCGGATCGCAGACCGCAGATCCCCCCGCTACACCCTGACAGATACATCCCTCAGCGATGATGCCCATGATGACAATAAAAACGGAAGAACAGGGAACCAGAGGCGCTTTCATGCCGTAAGCGATCTGAATATCGTGGTGGTAGACACCGGGATCATGCAGTACGGCCTGGTTGTCGACGAACTCCATGACACCTCAGAGATCGTGGTTAAGCCAATCGGAAGGCATCTCAAACACCTGCATGAATATGCCGGGACCACCATCCTGGGCGACGGGCAAGTGGCGCTCATCCTGGATGTGTCGGGCCTGGCGGTCATGTCGGGGCTCACATCGGTCTCAGGCTCGGCCAGGTCCCAGGAGCTGGTCCGTGAGGCCGATGCCGAGCAGCTCCAGGATATGCACACCTTCCTCACCTTCCGAAATTCTCCCAAGGAAGTCTGTGCCGTCCCTCTGGAGCTTGTTTCTCGTATTGAACAGATAGACCGGTCACAGGTGGAGACCATCGGAAACAAGCGGACCATGCAGTACCGCGGTGCCAGCCTGCCCCTTGTAACGCTCCATGATGCAGCACAAGTGAACGAAATCGCCCCGGATCAGCCTTTGGTGGTCATTGTTTTTACAATCGGCGGCCGTGAGGTAGGCCTGTTGGCAGCCATGCCCGTGGACGTGGTTGAAACCAATGCTGCAGTAGATCAGGTTACGCTCCGGCAGAAGGGGGTGATGGGTTCTGCCATCATCAAGGGCGACACGATAATGATCTTAGATATATTCGATCTGGTGGATGCCATACACCCCGAATGGATAGATGAACGCAGGCAGGATCGGCCCGCAGCAGAAGGAGTCACCATACTCCTGGCCGAGGACTCGGACTTCTTCCGCAACCAGGTCACGAAGTTCATAGAGTCCGACGGATATAAAGTCATAGCCGCCGAGGACGGCCAGGCGGCATGGGAGCTCCTCCAGAAGAACCCCGACAAGGTATCGCTGGTGGTCACCGATGTCGAGATGCCGCGGCTGACCGGCCTGGGCCTGACACAGAATATCCGGGCCGATAAGCGCTTCGACAAGCTGCCGATCATAGCGCTCTCCTCACTGGCCAGTGAGGATGACATGGCACGCGGCAGGGCCGCCGGGGTGAACGACTACCAGGTAAAGCTGGACAAGGAAAACCTGCTCGCGGGGATCCGGCGGTTTCTGGATCAATCCGCTGAGGTTAACATCAATAAAGAGAACTAGAAGGAAAGGAGAGGGCCAATGAGCACATTTACAAACATGAAAGTCGGCAAGCGTCTGCTACTGGGATTTACCGTGGTGTTGATCCTTCTTGTGATCGGCACCGGGGTGGGAATTTGGGGGATCACTAAGTTAAACCAGGGACTGGCCAGTGCAATTGATGAAAGCCACAAGATCTACCAAGCAGGTGAAATGAAAGGCCATGTTGGAGATATCATGAGGAATATTCCATCGATAATCCTCATGTCCGACAAAGCCGGAAAGGCAGCCCACTATGATGAGATTCAGTCGAATCGCGGGGAGTACAAGAAGATCATGGAAGATCTCAAGTCCAAAGAAAAAAACGAAGAGGGCAAGAGGCTTCTTGCGAGTATTGAGGATGCACTCGCTGCGGACAGAGAGACAAACAACAAGAGCATCGAGCTAGGCATGGAAGGTAGGACCGCGGAAGCAACGGCCCTCTTCAATGAAAAGAGCAAGCAGGTGTCGGACAGTATCGTGCAGGCAATGAACAAATTCATAGAATGGCGTCAAACGCAGATCAACGAGCTTGAAGTAAAAATAGGGGCCCTCGTAAAGATGCTCATTACAATCATGATCATCTTCGGAGCTCTCGCCCTTGTAGCCGCAGCGTTGATAGCAGTTGTTATCAGCCGCGGCATCACCCAGCCCATAGAGCAGGCCACCTCTCACCTCAACGAGATAGCCAAGGGCAATTTCTCACTCCTCGTCGATGAGGCGTCGTTGAACAGGAAGGATGAATTCGGTGTCGTGTCCAAGTCCATCGACCACCTCAACTCCAGTATCGGCCAGATGATCAGAGATGTCAGCCAGGGTGTCACCACCCTCGCCTCTGCATCCACAGAGCTCTCCGCCATCTCCAGCCAGATGACCGACGGTGCCGGCAGGACCTCCATGCAGGCAAACTCCGTATCCACTGCAGCAGAGGAGATGAGTACGAACGTGGTATCGGTGGCTGCCGGCATGGAGCAGGCTACGGCCAGCCTTACCATGGTGGCGACGGCCACTGAAGAGATGACCTCCACCATTGCAGAGATCGCAGGCAACTCCGAGAAGGCTCGGGCCACAACCAATGAGGCCGTTGCGCATGCAACACGGGTATCTGACATGATCAGCAAGCTGGGCCAGGCGGCACAGGAGATAGGCAAGGTGACGGAGACCATCACGAGCATCTCTGCCCAGACAAACCTCCTTGCTCTGAACGCCACTATCGAGGCGGCCAGGGCAGGCGCTGCAGGCAAGGGCTTTGCCGTAGTAGCGGGCGAGATCAAAGAGCTTGCCCAGCAGACCTCAGGGGCCACAGAGGACATCAAGAACAAGATCGCAGCCATCCAGTCATCCACCTCTGAGACCATCGGGGATATCGAAGCGATCACAAAAGTGATCAGCGAGGTGAGCGACATCGTCACAACCATAGCAGGCGCTATCGAGGAGCAGTCGGTAGTCACCAAGGACATCGCCCAGAACATAGCCCAGGCAACCACAGGGGTGAAAGATGCCAACGAGCGGGTAGCCCAGAGTTCGTCCGTCACCAAGAGCATCGCACAGGAGATCTCGGGTGTAAATCAGTCGGCCTCTGACATGACCAATGCAAGCGCTCAGGTCCAGTCAAGTGCCGCCGAGCTTTCGCAGCTGGCCGAGCAACTCAGGGAGATGGTGGGTAAATTCAAGGTCTGATAGTAAGGCCTAAAGGTTATATCGCAGATAAGAGGTAAAAATACATGACAGCTCATGCTGTGCAGAAAGATGCTCCGGGCGTGCTCATAACCACGTTCTCTCTTTCCGGTGCCATGTTCGGTATGGATGCCATGCGCATCCAGGAGATCGTCGGCGTCGGGGAGATCACCCAGGTCCATCATGCACCTGATTTCATCGTGGGACTCATGAACCTCAGGGGCAAGATCGTCACCATAATCGACCTGGCCAAAAGGCTCGATCTGGCCAGCCAGGAGATCATGCAGGACAACCGCGTCCTCATCGTGGAATGGATGGGGGAATATCTGGGGCTCCTTGTGGAGAATGTCTTCGATGTCATTCATATCGACCCCGATGGTATCTCACAACCTCCCGAGAACATACAGGAGGCACAGGGAAAATATATAGAGCGGATGTATCAGGACGGCAAAAGACTCATCACCATTCTGGATGCGGATGCCGTCCTCGCAGAAGACGAACAGTAAGGACACACTCGCATGAAGGTCCTGGTCGTCGACGATACGGTTGTTTACCGTAAGATGGTGAGTGATGTCCTTGCAACCCTGCCGGGTGTGGAGGTTGTGGGGACTGCTGCTAACGGCAAGATCGCCCTGGCATTGATCTTAAAGCTGAAACCCGACCTTGTAACCTTGGATATCGAGATGCCCGAGATGAACGGGATCGAGGTCTTGGAGGCCATCCGGGACAAGGGGATCAGCGTGGGGATCGTTGTCCTTTCCGCCCTTACCTTGAAGGGGGGCAAGCTGACCATCAAGGCCCTGGAGCTCGGGGCATTTGACTTTATCACCAAGCCCGCAAAAGGAAACATGGAGGAAAGTCTTAAGGCCCTCAGGGAGGCACTTGCTCCGTTGATCCGGGCATATGAACAAAGAAAAGAGGTCCGGACAATCCTCTCAGGAAAGGCAGTGCCTGCTGCACAACCCCCCCCGGCTACAGCACCGACGAAAACTGCGCATGAAGCCATCACCAGCCGCATGCAGGCCATCGCCCTTGCATCGAAACCCGAGCTCGTGGCCATCGGCATTTCCACGGGCGGTCCCAATGCCCTGGCGGAAATGCTCCCCAAACTCCCGGCAAATTTGGGTGTTCCCATTCTTATCGTACAGCACATGCCGGTCCTTTTTACCCAGTCGCTCGCTGAAAGCCTGAATACCAAGTGCCCGTTTACCGTTAAAGAGGCAAAAGATAAAGAATCTATCAAGGCGGGCACTGCATACATAGCACCGGGTGGAAGTCAGATGAAGCTGCTTAAGAGCC
>Ga0326728_10017498_pt1 | contig 14345 bp, 11 predicted proteins | sample MB3enrmetagenome_FD_207602 | JGI IMG/M metagenome (GOLD analysis project Ga0326728, IMG submission 207602) | Lab enriched peat soil microbial communities from McLean, Ithaca, NY, United States - MB31MN | ecosystem: Environmental > Terrestrial > Soil > Wetlands > Peat | place: USA: New York...
GTCCACTTCGTCCAGAAGGAAAACCGGGTTGACCGTGTTGGCCTTCTTCATCATCTGGATGATTTGCCCGGGTAGAGCGCCGATGTAAGTCCGGCGGTGCCCGCGGATTTCCGCTTCGTCACGCACCCCACCCAGAGAGAGGCGAACGAACTTCCGGCCGGTTGCACGCGCAATGGAGCGACCCAAGGAAGTCTTGCCCACTCCCGGTGGGCCTACAAAACACAGGATCGAGCCGCGCGGATTCTTTACCAGTTGCCGGACGGCGAGGAATTCCAGAATGCGCTCTTTGATCTTCTCGAGCCCGTAGTGATCTTCCTCGAGGACTTTCTGCGCACGGCTAATGTCGCGGATTTCTTTGGATTTCTTTTTCCAGGGAACGGCCAGAAGCCAATCCAGGTAATTACGCGAGACGGTGGATTCCGCCGACATGGGGGGCATCATTTCCAGACGCTTGAGCTCGGCCGTGGCGTGTTCGAGCGCGTCCTTGGTCATGCCGGCGGTTTCAATCTTCTTCTTGAGCTCCTCGAGTTCGTTCTTTTCGTTGCGGCCGAGTTCCTTTTGAATGGCCTTGATCTTCTCATTGAGGTAGTATTCGCGCTGGGCCCGTTCCATCTGGCGCTTAACCCGGCCCTGAATGGTGCGGTCAACGTTAAGCTTTTCGATTTCCACATCCAGGATATCCGCCAAACGGGTAAGGCGGTCGACGGGATCGAAGATCTCCAGGAGTTCCTGTTTTTCCTCGATACTGACGTTCAGATTGGCAGCGATGGTGTCCGTAAACTTGCCGATTTCATCCACCTTGATCGCCGCAATCATCGTATCGTAATTGAGGCTTTGGGAAAGCTTGACGTACTGCTCGAAAAGCGAGGTGACCCTTTGGACGAGTTGTTCCAGGCTGGGGGTCGTCACCGTGCGGAAGATCTTGGTCTGAATGGTGACCCGGAAGTATCCGTCTTCATTCGAGATCTTCAGGATTCTCCCTCGGTCCATTCCTTCCACAAGCACTTTGATATTGCCGTCCGGCAATTTCAAGCTCTGCACGATGTTGGCCACGGTCCCCACTTGATAAATCTCGTTGGGTTTGGGGTCGTCAACCGAGGGGTCATGCTGAGTCGCCAGAAAAATCCTCTTATCCCCCGCCAGCGCTTCTTCCAGGGCACGGATTGAAGCTTCCCGTCCCACGACGAAGGGAGTCATCATGTGAGGGAAGATAACCACATCGCGGATGGGCATCATCGGCAAGGAACGAGTTTCACTCTTTTCGCGGCCTGAGAACATAGGGTTTTCCATTAACCTGCCTTCTCGAGGAACGTCGAATTAAAGCTGATTTCGTGGTTTTGAACCATCTCCTCGGTCACCACAAATTCACGCAACTTCCGCTGGCTGGGCAGGTGGTACATCAGGTCCAACATCAGGTCTTCGAGGATCATTCTCAATCCGCGAGCGCCCACCTTCCTTTCGATAGCCTGAGTCGCGATCGCCTTCAACGCGCCTTCAGTGAATCGGAGCTTAACATTTTCGAACTCGAAAAGTCTCTGGTACTGACGGACTAGGGCGTTTTTGGGCCGGTTGAGGATCTCGATCAGCGCCGCCTCGTCCAAATCGTTCAGTACGCTGACCACAGCCAAGCGTCCAACGAATTCAGGAATCAAGCCGTAGCGGATCAGGTCGGAAGGCTGCATTTGCTCGAGGAGTTCGACGTTTCTTCGCGCCCCCGCCGGCGGCTGAACGCTTGCGTTGTCCCCACGGAAGCCCATCGTTTTCTTTCCCATACGGTGCTCGATGATTTTCTCCAGCCCGACGAAAGCCCCTCCGCAAATGAATAGGATGTTGGTGGTATCCACAGGCGTACATTCCTGGTGGGGATGCTTGCGTCCGCCTTGTGGAGGCACGTTGGCGACGGTGCCTTCCAAGATCTTTAACAGGGCCTGCTGTACACCCTCGCCGGAGACATCACGAGTGATGGAGAGATTCTCATCCTTTTTCGAGATTTTGTCGATTTCATCAATGTAGACGATGCCTTGCTGGGCGCGCAGCACGTCGCCCCCGGCATTCTGGAGGAGTTTCAAAATCACGTTCTCTACGTCTTCGCCCACATAGCCGGCTTCCGTCAAAGTCGTCGCATCCGCAATGGCGAAGGGAACTTCCAAAACGCGGGCGAGCGTCTGAGCCAGAAGAGTTTTGCCCGTCCCCGTGGGACCAATCAACAGAATATTGGACTTGGTGAGCTCCACCTCGCTGCGAACCCGAGTAAGAATATTGCGTTTGTAGTGGTTGTAAACAGCCACCGCGAGCTTTTTCTTGGCCTTTTCCTGACCCACCACATATTGGTCGAGAAAAGATTTGATATCCGGCGGCCTGGGAGGTCTGGCTTGGGTTGTGGGAAGGTCTTCGCTCCGTTTCTCGTCCAGGATGGAATTGCAGACGGCCACGCACTCGTCGCAAATGAAGGCGCGGGGAAAATCGCCCGGTGAAGAAATCAGCTTGCCCACCGCATCCTGACTCTTCTGGCAGAATGAACAGTGGGGGGCTTCCTCCGAGCTGGGACGTTTCGTGGTCATAGCCGCAATTTACTTATGCTTGTAAATGATTTCATCGATGATGCCGTATTCGCGAGCCTGCTGGGCACTCATCCAAAAATCGCGCTCCACGTCGCGCTCGATCTTCTCGATCGGTTGGCCCGTGTGCTTCGCCATGATCTCATTGAGGCTGGCGCGAATGCGCAGAATTTCGCGGGCGTGGATGTCGATGTCCGTGGCCTGTCCCGAGAGGCCGCCCATGGTGGGTTGGTGGATGAGGAGGCGCGAATTGGGGAGCGCGAAACGCTTCCCGGGCGTTCCCGCTGCCAGTAGCAAAGCCGCCACGCTGGCTGCTTGGCCAATACAGATGGTCGCCACGTCGGGGCGGATGAACTGGATGGTATCATAGATGGCCATCCCGGCGGTAACCACCCCGCCCGGCGAGTTAATATAAAGCGACACGTCTCTCTCCGGGTCCTCAGCTTCCAGAAAGAGGAGTTGAGCCGTCACCAGGTTCGCCACGTTGTCGTCGATGGCGGTTCCGATGAAAATAATATTGTCCTTGAGCAGGCGGGAATAAATATCGTAGGCGCGTTCTCCGCGGTTCGTCTGCTCGACAACCATTGGAATCAGAGTCATGTTGGGCCGAGTGGTCATCGCCTTTTCGCTGGGGAAACTCACTACTGTTTCCGAAACCTAGTCACTTTTGCGAGTGATTTTGGCGTTTTGGTAGATGAAATCAACAGCCTTCTGGTTGCGGCGAGTAGACTTAAGACTATCCAATTCGCCTTCGCGTGTCAAGCGCGTCTTGAGGGTGGCGGGAGGTTCGCGCGTCTCTTGCGCCATGCCGCGAATGACTTCGTCGAGCTCTTCTTCAGAAACCTCCAAACCTTCCGCCTGGGCAATCTTGCTCAGCAACAATGAAGCCCGGACCTCCTTCTCAGCGTCCGGTCTGGAATCCTCGCGCAGCTTTTGCCAGTCCACCGGCGCTTGGCGGGGGTCAATTCCTTGGGAAATAAGCTGGGTCATCAGGCGCCCGAGTTTGCGTTCGAGCCGGGCGTCCACCATTACTTCCGGCACAGGGAATTCGTGGAGTCGAAGAAGGCTCTGCACGAGTTCTTGTTTGGCCGCCATTTCCACCCGCTGTCTGGCGCGTTCCGCGAGATCCTTGCCTAACTTAGCTCGGAGTTCCTCCAGCGTGGAGAACTCGCTCACCGATTTCGCCAGTTCGTCGTCAGCCGCGGGAACTACCTTTTGTTTGATGCTTTGAACCTCGACTCGGTAACGCAAGGTTTTTCCCGCCAAGGATTTTTGGCGGTAATCTTCTGGATAGCTCACTTCGAACTCGCGTATTTCGCCCGGCCGAGACCCGCGCAAGTTCTCGCTGAAAGCGGCGACGGTCCCCTGGCCGCCCAACTCGATCGACACGTCGCGAGCTTCCACCGGGTGGCTCGCTGGGGCCTTGACATCCTCGCCCTTGTAATTCAGCGTCAGGTGATCCCCATCCGCCGCAGGACGCTCCGTGACCACCTCGAAAGTGGCGGCCTGTTCGCGGACTTCATCGAGCGCCCCATCGATGTCCGCCTCAGATACCTGGGGCGTTTCTTCCTGAACTTCCAATCCCTTATACTGTTGGAGCTCGATTTCAGGCAATATCTCGAACGTGGCCTTGCACGCCAGGGGTTGGTCCTCCTCGAGCCGGAGATCCTCGAAGCGCGGCCGGCCCACCACTGACCACTTCTGTTCCTTAACGGCATCCTCGAAGAATTTGGGGACGAGCGCCTGCACCACCTCGTTTCGAATCTCATCTCGAAAGTGGCCCCGCACCAGTGACGCAGGCGCGCGGCCGGGACGAAAACCAGGGATTCGTGCCTTGCGCGCAAATTGCGCGGTCACCGTATCGGCCTCACGCCGAACCACATCGACAGGAATTTCAATCAGAAATTCTTTCTTGCAAGTCGCTTCTTCCACAAGCCCTCAATGGTTGTTGGAGTGATGGAGATTTAGGATGGCGAGTTCGAAGCTTCACGCAAACCAGCGCTAGTGACTCAGCAACAGGGAAGCCTCACATCCCACTGGAAGGCTCTAGAGCCCCTCGCGACCCTAGCAGTTTTTAGTATAACACACGACTTCGGGCTGTCAACGCCTGGCGATTGGAGCAGCGTCTGCGTTTTGAGCGTGTGCGTCCAGCCCGCTGGCGCGGGAGCGTCCGGCTCCCGCCGCTCATAGTGTTGACCTCGCGGCGCGGGGCAGCGCACCGGCTGCCGCCCTGAAGGCCCGGTCCACGTTAACAACCTTAATTTAGAATGACATAATGACAGTTTCACGGTCGGATGTAGATTCTCACCCATTGCTGCCGCCTTTCCAAGCGCGCCACCAAATGCAAATGATACCTGGCTGCAAGCTCATTCTCCGGGACCTGGGGTCGATACTCGAAGTAGCGTTCCTGAAGCTCTTGCAGCCAGGGGAAGCGCCTCAGCCAGTTGTTGGCAGGCTCCCAGCGGCGCGAATAGAGGTACAAGCAGTCGAACGACTCCGGGGAAACGCCGTCGAAATCATGGCGTCCGAAACCCTGCACGCCCACTACCTTGAGGGGCTCGCTAACGTAGCCTATAAACGGATGTGCCAATTCATCGGAGGCGGGCCAGGCAGTCAGGACTCGGCGCTCGCCGGCTTGGACGGCGAGAAGCTGCGCGGCACGCTCATGCAGACGAATAAAGTCCGCATAGGCCAGGTTATCCTCATAGGGAAAGGGGTAAGGAGGATTCAGAAACCACGCCCATACAAAACAGCCTGACGCGAGCGCCATAACGGACCGGGCCACCGGCCGCGGCAGACGCCATATCAAGATGACGGCTATCAAAACCAGGGGCGGAAAGATAGGCAGCAAGTAGCGGGGCAGAACGGCGCCGCCCACCACGCTGAGCATCACCAGATAAGCCACGGTAAGCCAACCCCCAAGAAAAAACAACCGGCGCAGAGTGCTTGGCCCCGGGCGATTTGCGGAGTGGACTCCCGCCTTCGCGGGAATGACGGGCGTTTCGAAACAGTTTGCGGAGTCGCTCCCCGCCTTCGCGGGAATGACAGGTGTTTCGAGAGCCGTGCCCACTCTGTTCCTTTGGCCCCAGCGCATTCCCGCGAGGGCGCCGGCCGTCAGAAGCCAATTGAAGCCGCCGGCGAAGGTTTCATATAAGCGGCGGAGCAAGGTCAATAACACTCGAGCCGGCTGGAGCGTGGAGTAAAGGTTATAGTGAAGATAATAGCTGTTGCCCGTCCAGAATCCCGTGGCATGGTGGTAGAAACCCGCCCAGGCAAGGAGCGCGACGAGGGGCGCGAGATAGGCGGCCCACCAGGCGCGTGCCAGGGAAACGGGAATTCTCCTGTGCTCCCACCAAGAGAAAGCCCAGGCCACGGGCAGCAGAACCACGGCAGTCTCTTTACTCAGGACGGCGGCAGTGGAGGCGAGTGCGAACCACGCGGGATGATCCTCAAGCAGGGCCAGGAGGGCCAGCAGAGTGAACAATGCCGCCGCAAGGTCGAGGTGAGCCAGCGTACTTTGCGCGAAGAACAGAGGCGAAAGCGCCAGGAGCAGGACGCTCCAGCATCGAATCTCGCGGTCGGCGATGCGGCGCCCGAGCGCGTATACGCCCGCCAGTGTGCCTGCCGCAATCACAACCATGGCCATGCGCGTAACCAGGGGTGAACACCCAAACGCCCGCCATGCCAAGGCCAAATAGATGATGACAAGAGGAGTGTGCCCCGACGGGAGGGTGCTGGAGGGAACCAACTGCCAGGAACGGAAGAAATCCATCGCAGCAGGAATGAAATAGCCGGCCTCGTCCCAATAGTAGGGCAGGCGGAGCAGAGGGTAGTGAAGAAGGCAAAGTAGAAAGTAAAGAGCAGAAATCAAAAACCAGAGTTCCTTCTTCGGCTTTCTAGTTTCTGCTTTCAAAATTTTGTCCTAACTGCTGAGCTTCTTTGCTTCGCCGTCGAACGTTACGTCATTCCCGCGAAAGCGGGAATCCAGCGGACGTGGGTCCCCGCTTGCGCGGGGACGACGACGTTTATAGCATTTGGGTCTCTGCGTGGGCCACACGCCGACGACCGCTCCGAATGACAGGATGTGGTTTTTGCTTTCTAATTTCTGATTTCTAGTTTCTAGTTTCAACCTCGACTTCCTCGCAGGGCTGGCTTTCATTGTTTGAAAGATCCACCGCTGTCACCCGGTAGAAGTAGGTATGTCCCGGCTTGACGCTGCTATCGCGGAGAATCGGGGTCCGAAGCAATTCCTTTTTCAGTTTACTGTATTGCTCACCGTTCTCACGCCGGTAAACATAATAACCAGCCAGATCCTTCTCCATGTTGGCCGTCCAAACCAATTCCACCGCGCCGCCGGTGTACAAGGCTGTTAACCCCGTGGGGCGCGCCGGCGGGAACGTATCGCGAGGGATCACTTCGTAGGGTTGTGAGGGTTCGCTTTCAGCGATGGTCCCGCCCTCCTTGAACAATGCTCTCACCTGGTAAGAGTAGGCGCGCCCGAATTCAAAATCCCGGTCGAGGTAGGACGGCTCTTTACTCTCCCCCACTAAATGGAACGATCCCGGTTTCCCTGTGGTGCTCCGGTATACACGATACCCTGCAAGAGGCATGACCTCGAAGCCTCCCAGCGTCTTGGTCGCGGGCTGCCAACTCAGCTCAATTGCCGTCTCCGTGGTCTTACCCCTCATCTGGTCGACGGGGCCGGACACGTCCAACACCCGCAGTCGCACCAGATTGGACGGTTCACTTTCCAGCGCGCGGTGGCGGAACCCGCGGGTGAGAGTGCGGATAGCAATGATCGATTCTCCTCCCCGCCCACTCTTGAATTCGTCCTCGGAAAGGGCTGCGGGGTAGGTGACACTTCGGGCGTTGGCATAACGAGCCCACTGGCCGGGTAGAAGCCTTGTCCAGGGTGCCAGGGGCGGGGATTTCGGAAGTGGGGAACCAGTGGGGAGGTGGGCGCGGAGAATCTCAATTTCCAGCGGCCTCGTCAAGCGTTCTCCATCCAGGGCCTGTTGGGGGAGTGTAAATCGGATCTCGAGCGTGTGTCCCACCTGAAACACGGTGAGGTCGGTTATGCGCTGCGGCACCTCGAGTCGGGGCGGTTGCGGCGGCCCCTGCACACCGCAGTCCAGTAGGAAGACCGCCCCAATAGCTTGGGCAAGAAGCACCGGGGTGGCGATTCGATTGGGGTAACGGTGTCGCGGCCGTTTACTAAGACTCTGAAAACCCGCTATGAACGTTGTCATTCCGATTGTTCGGTCGGCATGTGCGGCGGAGCCGCTGGACGCACAAGACTATAATAATGGCTGAGATACACGATCTGAAATGTAGAAATTCGAGACCCTCTGCTGCAAAAGGGAGAGGGCCGAAGTTCCGGCATTCTCACCATTCCCCATTGGGGGCTCCGTGCACGGAAAGTTGATTCACAGGATGTACCGGCTGAGGTCCTGATTCTTGACGATATCCGCCAATTGCTTCTGAACGTAGGCCGCATCGACGCGCACGGTTTTCTTCTTCAGGTCCGGGCCCTCAAAAGAGATTTCGTCGAGAAGTTTTTCCATAATCGTGTGCAAGCGCCGGGCCCCGATGTTCTCTGCCTGCTCGTTTACCGCTGCGGCAAACTTGGCGATCTCTTCCAGCGCGTCGTCCGTGAAGGACAGTTTGATGCCTTCCGTTTCCAGCAGCGCCGCATACTGCTTTACCAGGGCGCTCTTGGGCTCCTTGAGAATACGGATGAAATCTTCCGTGGTGAGCGAGTGCAGTTCCACCCGGATCGGGAATCGCCCTTGGAGTTCGGGGATGAGATCGGACGGCTTGCTCACGTGGAACGCTCCGGCCGCCACGAAAAGAATGTGATCGGTCCGCACCATCCCGTAACGCGTGTTGACCGTGGTTCCTTCCACGATCGGCAAGATATCCCGCTGCACTCCTTCCCGGCTCACGTCCGGTCCGTGGCCTCGTTCCCGGCCGGCGATCTTGTCGATTTCATCGAGAAAAATGATGCCCGACTGCTCGGCGCGCTCCACCGCCACGCGGGTGACCTGGTCCATGTCGATCAGTCTGTTTTCTTCCTCCTGGGTCAGGTAATCCATGGCCTCGACAACCCGCATGCGCCGCTTCTTGGTTCTGGAGCCAAAAAGCCCGGGGAGAATGTCTTTGATGTTGATGTCCATCTCTTCGATGCCTTGCGAAGAGATCACCTCGAATGCGGGAAAACTACGGTCTCGCACTTCAACATCGACTTGGCGTTCGTCGAGTTTTCCCTCCCGGAGCTGGGCGCGCAGTTTTTCGCGTGTGCGGCGGAACTGCTCTTGTGCCGCAGCGGCGCGGTCTTCGTCCTCGCCGCCGCTTTTATCGCGAGACTTCAGAGAAGGTGGAGGAGGCAGCAGGAGATCCAGCAAGCGTTCTTCGGCGTTCTGCTCGGCCTTTTCCGCGACTTCATCGACGCGTTCCTCCCGGACCATGTCAATGGCGATTTCCACCAAGTCGCGGACCATGGACTCGACATCCCGGCCAACGTAGCCGACTTCGGTGAAGCGCGAGGCCTCCACCTTTAGGAAAGGAGAGTTCGTCAGCCGCGCCAGGCGGCGGGCGATCTCAGTCTTCCCCACACCGGTGGGGCCGATCATGATGATATTCTTAGGCAGGATGTCTTCCGCTTGCTCCGGCGGTAACTTCTGGCGCCGCATGCGGTTGCGTAGGGCCGTGGCTACACATCGCTTGGCTTCACTTTGGCCGATCACGTACTTATCCAGCTCCACTACGATCTGGCGCGGGGTTAGCTCATCCAGCGAGGTGGCGGTGTCAAGACTTTCCGGCAAATAGAAAACCATAGGATTCAGTGGTCAGTACGCCCAACCGCGCGGGCACGCCATGGCGTGCCCCTACAGTTCTTCGATGGTCACCTGGTCGTTGGTAAAGATGCAGATCTGCCCGGCCAGGCGCATGGCCTCCTCGACAATCTCCTTGGCGCTCATGGCGGTGTGTTTCGCCAAGGCGCGTGCCGCGGCCAGGGCGAAAGGCCCGCCGGAGCCGATGGCCACAATCCCGTCATCGGGCTCAATCACATCTCCGTTGCCGCTCACCAGGTAGGTGTTCTTTTCATCGGCGACCAGAAGCAAAGCCTCGAGGTGTCGGAGGGCTCGATCGGTGCGCCAGTCTTTGGCCAGTTCCACCACGGCGCGGTTCAGGTTGCCGTGATACTCCTCGAGTTTCTGTTCAAACCTGGAGAAAAGGGAAAGGGCGTCGGCGGTGCTCCCGGCAAAACCCGCCAGCACTTTCTCGTTGAAGAGGCGCCGGATTTTCCGGGCTTTCTGCTTGACGATATTCTCGCCCATGGTGACTTGCCCGTCGCCGCCCATGGCGAGCCGTCCGTCGCGCCGCACGCAGAGGATCGTCGTACTGCGCAAAGCGGAGGGTCGGGGCTTTAGCCCTGCCGCCGCGGGGCGGAGGGCTGAGTGGGCCTTTGGGCCCTGAAGCCGTGTCGCTTCAGGGTTTAAGGCCCCAAGATTCTGCCTGGGCTCTCGGGCGGGCCGAAAGCCCTGTCCTTCTCTCTGCCTTTTCACGCTCGTTACCCCGAAACTCACCAAACGCTCGTCATTCCCGCGAAAGCGGGAACCCATCTCATTATGCGCTCATATGGACTCCCGCCTACGCGGAGGAGACCACGATTTTCATCTTCTCGGGAGACCCCACGCCCATGAGTAGTCCCCCCAAGGCATTATAACAGAAGGACTCCTACCGGACGGGTTGGAAATAGGTAGAGGGGTAGGCGTCGTCATAGTGGGCAAAGCTGCGAAAGATTTCGGAAACTCGTTCCTCATCCATAAACCTTGCAATGTGCATCGGGGTTATGATTCCTTCGACATTCTTATAGTCACTGTAGACGTCCGCGAATTCGTTCCAGTCGCCTGTCTTGGGGTCGCGCACGCGATAAGTCACGCTAACCGGCAGAAGCGTCTGACGATTCAAATCCAGTTTCAGTTGAGTTTGTTGCGCGTCCACCATGTCCAGGGATTGGGTGGCCACGTTATCCACAAAGTCAACCCCGCCCGGCTGGATGAGGGTTCCGGGTTCATGGATGCGCAGTCGGAGGAGATTCTCCAGTGAATAGTAAGTGGAAACCTTCCAGCGCTGGACCTGCTCCGGCAACTGGGTGGTCATGCCCATGCGGTCAAGTTCCCATGCCAGATCGCCGTTGTTGATGAGGATGACAGGAGGGTTCTTCCCGTAGCTAAAGCGGCGTTTGTCCGGGTATTCGACGTAGCTTTCAAATGGGGCGAAGGCGGAAGTGGCCTCGTTCCTGATGGAATAGATACGGCCCCGAGTGGTCAGCCGTTTTGCCTTCAAGAAGGCAGGTCCCCCCAATACCTGAATGACGCGATCGAGAACTTGTTGGGCTTTGGGGTCGATGCGGGAAGGAGGCTGGGGAAGATTCGGAGGAGCGGCAGGATTGGCAGGAGCCTCGGCCGGATTTTGGCCCGCTAACATACTCGCCCCTTGGGCTGCCCCCAGCAGCAAAACCAGCGCGGCCGCCCCCGTGAGGATTTCTCTTACCCTATGTGTTCGCATAGCCGTAGTAATGTCTGGCCCTCGCGCCGTACTCCAAAGCTACCCACACAAAACGCTCCCACCGTTTACATTCAGGATTTCCCCGGTGATGAACGTCGCCATGGACGAGGCCAAGAAGAGAATAGGCAGAGCAATCTCCTCCGGCCGAGCAAAGCGTTGAAGCGGAATGGCGGATAGAGTTTGCTTATATACGCGCCTGTTTTTCAGAACCGCTGTGCTCATATCCGTTTTCACCCAGCCCGGAGCGATGCAGTTTACCAAGATGCGGTGCCGAGCCAGTTCTGTAGATAGCCCTTTGACAAAGCTAATCAGACCGCCTTTGCTGGCGCCGTAGTGGGTATGAAAAGCCTCCCCGCGTTGCCCGGCGGTCGAGGAAACCACAATGATTCGCCCGCGTTTCTGACGGATCATTTGGGGAACGGTGTGGCGCACCAGCGCATAGACGCCTTTGAGGTTCACAGCCATCATTTCGTCCCATTGCTTCTCTTTCACTTTCTGGATGGGCAAGGGTTTGTAGTTCCAGATCCCTGCGTTGGCCACCAGTGTATCCAGCTTACCGAAACGACAAACCGCCTCCTCAACCAGCCTCCCGGCGTCGCCCATGATCGAGACATCGGCCCGCACAGCGACGGCTTCACCTTCCAGGCCCCTACAGCTTTCGATGACTTGCTGGGCGGCGCGGTTATCTCGCCGATAGTTGAAAACAACCTTCGCGCCTGCGGCAACGAACAGCTTCACGGTCGCCGCGCCTATACCGCGGGATCCACCTGAAACCAGAGCAACTTCATCCTTGAGAGAAATCTGCATGCTTTCCAGGGCTCAACAACCACGCCGCCAAGGCTCTATCGAATCTCGCTCTTTCCAGTTTATCACTTCCCGCCAACGGCGACATCGGGAGGGTTATCCCTGGGAGCTGTCGGCCCGAACGAAGGGAGGAATCAGGCCCTGCGGAGAGGTGAATCGGGATTCAAGGTGACCCCTTGCTCGCCCGCCTACAGTTGTAATCCATCAACAAAGTTGTACGGTGGCCAGGGACCGCTCAAAAGCAGCTTGATGGAGGGATTCGCCACGCCGTCAGGGATTTCGAGGGCAGCGGGAGGGGGCGCGCGAAAGATGCAGTAAAGGATGTAGCTCATGGAGTTGCTCCCCTCGGTTCACGCCTGCTGCCTCGAGCTTCAGCGATTTCCCTTCGGTTTTGATGGGGGCTCTCCGCCGGCGAACTATTTTGGGCACTTGATTTCCAGGATCCCGTTCTTGCAGGAGACCTGAATCTTATCGAGTGAGATGTCTCGGGGCAAGAGAACTTCCCTGCGGTAGCTTCTCTCGCCGCGCTGGGCGGAAATCGTCAGCACGTCATCCTTGAACTTGATCTGCACGTCCCGCTTGCTGATTCCGGGCAGTTCCGCCTGAACGAGGAGGAGGTCCTCCTCCTCGAAGACGTCTACGATGGGTTCCCGAATCTCCTTTCCCCCCAAACCGCTTTGCACCTTGCGCCGCAGAGTCCGTTTTCTCCCCTTTTTCATCATAACGCACCTTATTCTTTTCAACCTATGGAAGCGCCCACTGGCCTGACGTCCGAATTCATAGTCTTGTAATTCATCGCCTGTTAGCTTCCAACCCTTCTATCGGCAGCGGTGTGCAATCAGATAAAGGAAAATGCCGGCATGTTTAGTTCAGTGGTTAGTGCGTAGTGGCGAGTGCCGAGTGGTCACTCCCTATTGGTCAGTGCCCGTGGCTAGTGCCTCGCGGCAAGTGGTAAGTGGTGGGTAGCCGGCGCGGGTCGGAGGGGATAGGACTGCATGGGAGAAAGCAGGAGAGTGCGAGATGGGACTCATTTGTCAGAAGGAAATGGGCCGGAGGAGGCGCGATGCGACTAACCACGAACCTCAGGCAACGGACTTGTAGGCTGTCTGCTTTCCGGTGACTGCCGACAGCCCACTGCCTACAGTCTCTCGAACCGGGCCTGGAAGAAGCGCAAGTATTTGGGTTCGTAAATCATCTTCAAGCCGCGCGCCTGATTCCGCTGCTCGTAAACCTCCAGGACCGACTCCGCCACCACATCCATATGCGCCTGAGTATAGACGCGACGGGGAAGGGTGACGCGCACGAGCTCCAAGCGCGGGTGGTGCTCTTGGCCCGTCTTGGGGTCGCGCCCGGCGGAGACAATGCCGCGCTCCATGGTGCGCACCCCGGAATCGATGTAAATGTTGCTGGCCAGGGTCTGGGCCGGGTATTGCTCTTGCGGGATGTGCGGGTAAAAGCCGCGCGCATCCAGAAAAACCGCGTGGCCCCCGATCGGCTTGACGATGGGCACCCCCCAGTCCAGCAGGTGTCGCCCCAGATACTCGACCTGGCCCACGCGCGCCCGGATGTGGTCGTCCTCGACGCTTTCCTTGATGCCTCGCGCCATGGCTTCCATGTCGCGTCCCGCCAGCCCGCCGTAAGTGTGTAGCCCTTCGTAGACCACGACCATGTTGCGCGCTTCTTCGTAGAGGTCCTCGTCGTTGGTGGCCAGCCAGCCGCCAATATTCACCAGCGCATCTTTCTTGGCGCTCATGGTGCAGCTCTGGGTGTAGGAGCAGTACTCCTTCAGGATTTCAGCCACAGGCTTTGAGTGGTAGTCCCCTTCGCGCTGTTGAATGAAGTAGGCGTTTTCGACCGCGCGCGTGGCATCGAGCACGATGTGAATTCCGTGGCGGTCGCAGAGTTCTCGGAGCGCGCGCATATTGGCCATGGATTGCGGCTGGCCCCCCGCCATATTCACCGTTCCCGCAACTGAAACATAGGGAATCCTTCGCGCCCCCACCTCGTAGATGAGCTTCTCGAGTTTCGCCAGGTCTACGTTGCCCTTAAAGGGGTACTCGCTGGCCGGGTCGTGCGCCTCGTCGAGGATGACGTCCACGAAGCTTCCTCCCGCCAACTCCTGGTGGAGGCGGGTGGTGGTGAAATACATGTTGCCGGGGATCAGATCGCCCGGCTTGATCAGGATCTTCGAAAGAATGTGCTCGGCCCCTCGCCCCTGGTGCGTGGGGACTAGGTACTGATATCCGTAATACTTCTCAACCGCCTCGGCGAGATGGTAAAAATTGCGGCTGCCCGCGTAGGCTTCGTCGCCGCGCATCAACCCTGCCCACTGGATATCACTCATGGCATTGGTGCCGCTATCGGTAAGCAGGTCGATGTAGACATCCTGGGAGCGAAGCAGGAAGGTGT
>Ga0326728_10017499_pt1 | contig 14343 bp, 14 predicted proteins | sample MB3enrmetagenome_FD_207602 | JGI IMG/M metagenome (GOLD analysis project Ga0326728, IMG submission 207602) | Lab enriched peat soil microbial communities from McLean, Ithaca, NY, United States - MB31MN | ecosystem: Environmental > Terrestrial > Soil > Wetlands > Peat | place: USA: New York...
CAGTTTCTTTCCTTACAACAAGGACTGCTATTTTTGAGTGTTTGACCACTTTTTCTGCTACGCTTCCGATAAGGAATCTCTGAATTGCGGATTTTCCGTGTGAACCCATAACTATAAGATCAATATCATTTTTTTCTGCAAAGTCAATAATCTCAACCGCAGGGCTTCCTTCTAGAATAATGGATTCTACCTCAACATTTGCAGCTCTACCAGCGTTTTCGACATAAGCTGTTGCTTCCTGACCTTCTTGCCTGAGATGCTCTTTCATTGCTTTTTCCCATTCTGCGTCTATATATGGAGTTATCGAATAGCCTCCCAGTGCAATCACATATATAGCATACAGATGTGCTTCGCTTAGCTTTGCAATTTCAATTGCAGAATCAACTGCTTTTCGTACTAGTTCCGAGCCGTCGGTTGCAATCATTATCTTCTTGTAAACAGTACTTTTCATACATGATTCCCCTTTTTCTTTATTGTTCCTTTCTTTTCTCAATAAATTTAAATTCCAAAGTATACATACACATTGGCTAATTCATCACGGATTAAAGACCATCCTTCTTTATCAAGATTGTCTGTTTTTTCTAGGATAGATTTGTCAATCCTAAGGTTATAATCGTTCCTACTAGAGGTTCTATGAAGTATTCGGTGGATAGACCCTCAGAAGTAGGGTATAAAAATATGAGGATTTTGTTGGGGAAAATAAAAGGCATCTGGTATGTTTGACGATTTTTAAAATATTAAAATTATTGAAAAGGAGACTGATTCTGAAATACTAGAAATGGAAACGGACAAAGACCACATCCATCTACTCGTTAAGAGCGAGCCAAAAGTCAGCACTCTTGTAATTATTTTAAAACTTAATGAAGAGACAATAATTAGGTATGGAAAACTCAAAAAGAGTATTTGAAAAAATACTATTGGAAAGAACATACACTAATAGAGTGATCGATACTTCGCATCTTCTATCGGCAATGTTAGCAAAGAAGAAGCCGAAAATAACATATGGATCCAGGGTTGAAGTTAAAGCTTACATCCACTGGGCTGAAGACCCAGTGGTTTTACGCTTTGTCCTATAAACCTTGTGAGCCGTCATCATCAAAGTCACATAAGAAGCAGCTAATTCTATGTTACCTTCCAGAAGTAGCAAATAATAAAATAGTTGTTCCTAAGCACCAGGGCCCTCCTATATCAAGAAGTGGAGTTGAACGATCTCTTCATAGTAGAGCTAATCTCAATAGGAGGAATTTGAGCTTAAAAGACGGTTGCGTAATCCATTACGATGCAATAGTACCCCTGCTTATAGACAGAGGAGACGAGGTAACCTGAACATGAGGGGGGCTAGTGAAGTATTCTGGATAAGCGCTATACAGTGATCCTCAAGAAGCATCATTCTGCCAGTTTAACCGTTGCACCTTTAATGTGGGAATGAGAGTCGACTATCCCAGCATGACCATCGTACTCAAGGAATCAATAACAATTGCCATTTTTAGTTAGGTAGTGGGAAGTACTTTTACAGCTATTCTGGCCTTAATAAATATATACCTGATTTTCTCTTTTACTTCGTTGAAGAGATCAAAGATGTATCCGTTCTTGATTGCAATTATTCCTGCCATTCATTTAACCTCTCTTTTCACGAGCTTGATCGCATTACTTGAGCAGATAAGGGCACACTCTCCATCTGTTCCACATACTTCCTGATTTAAGATAGAAATTTCCCCATTTTTAACCCCAGTGAACGATTTTTCGTCCATGTCATTCAAGTACCCTACGGCAAGTTCAAGGTTATTGAGAGAATTTACCAAACAAATGATTAAAGTTTCCACAGCCTAAGCATGCAACCTCATACTTGTTCAGACAAGTGAGAAGAAGAGCCTTCGGAACAGGAACTTCGAGTATCTTTTTCTCAAGGAAACCTTTTTTCTCTACAGCCGGCAGAATTGCAGTTCTTCTAACATCAATGACGTACACAGGGCAGGCACTGCACAGGCTCCGCGTAAATACAAGCATCTGGGCGGTAAGTGATCTTTTCGACTCTTTCTCCAGATTTGGCCTTTTTGTTAAAAAGAGCATTTGAAGAACAAACTTCTACACAGGTAAAGCAAGTCTCTCAGACATCCTCGCCCCAGATTAAGCCTCCTTCAAAGAGCTTTCCCAAAGAAATTGCATTCATAGGGCACAATGCAGCACATTAGCCACAGTGAAAGCAGCACGCCGAATAAATGAGGGTTTCCCAAATCAGCTCCAGGCTTCCTTCCTTTGAAATATCCCGAATTACCTCAATACATGCTCTTGGGCAGATACCCTAACAAAGTCCGCAGTGTATATAGTTTTCATTCGATATCGTCGGTTTCATTGCCTCGCAAATATAAGACATGCCATTGAGAGTTTTCTCTTCTTGCCTCAACTCGAGAGCACCGGTGGGACAAACTCTCGCACAAATTCCACATACAATGTAGTCTTCAACAATTATTTCCAGAAAATCCATATTCAGCAATCCTCTTACTATAGCTCCCACATATCCTACTGAAAGGTTACCTTTGGAACGTGTCTGTACTCAGATTCCACAACTAATGTATTTTTCAGGCTTATAGATCAGCTGTCTGTCTTTTTTTCGGAAAAAACAGACAATCATTTATCTTCTCACATTTTGCTTACCTCTCAATGCTATTCTGTACATGCGCTGCACAGCAGCTCATTATCATGCTGAATGAACATTTCATCGCAATTTTCACAGCAATGCACTACTTTTTCTTCCGAACCGGGCTTCGATGTCCACAAGTTTTCAGGAATACACTTTATCTCCTGCACCAGAACGATTTGAAATAACATCTTCATGATGGAGTTTTTCAGTGTTCAGATAACAAGGATGGAGTTTGGAAAATCTTTTGTCTTTTCAGGGTCGAGGATAGTTCAGACACCATTTATGCCAAAAAATCCTTCCTTAGCCTTTTTGTTCATGTTCCCAAAACTCCTGGCCTTCAACCCATTGTTTTCGATGGTAGATCCGGCAAGGATCTGAAATGAGTCAGAAATGCAACTGGGTATTTCGCAGGTTACATATATACGCTCTACTTCCCTGATATAAATAACCTTCATTGTAATATTGAGCATCTACATCCGATTAGTGCTCTAGAGTTAAGAAAACCATGACAATTGGCTACCTTTTCAATCTGTGAAAGCAGCTTATGATCCTTTGCCTTTTTAAAATTGATTTCATTTGTTGTGATTCTGAATCTGAATTTTTAAACAATGATGCACAGCCATGAATTTAATCATTATGTCTTTTCCAAAATGACAACGGAGAATATTGGAGCCAGAATATGAAATATAAGAACGAAGTGTTAATTCGACATCACATTATGCTGGACAACGATAGCTGAGAGGGAGATAATCGTGTCAGTGAGTTGTTGATCAAATTGAAAAAACTGCCACATTAGATATATTCGAACAAGTTGGAAAATAAATTGTATGTTTACGATTTTCAGTGATTTAACCCACAACTGAGGAATGCCCTATGATTTAATTTTACTTTTTGACAGAAAATTAGCCAAATTTATAGCTAGGTCGACAAATTTAGGTCTTCAGTAACAGATGCCCGCAGTTAAAAACGATAGAACAAGATATAAGAATTTGAAACTGCTTTAGTCTGTGTATATATATTGGACGAAGCATATTCATTTGAATGAAGGTGAGTTTATTACTTTTATAAGTATAATAAATAGAAATATAATTCTCGATTGAAGATGACTACTCTTAAGCAAAAAAGACAAAAGCGTATATCCTTTTTTGGAAATATATATTGAAACTCAAGCAGTTGGACTGCAAAATCAATAGTATTAAACTTTTAATTGTCTTAAAATTAAACTTGACCATAACATATATTGTATTTGATTCTGGACTTCAAGTGCGTAAGTCCCAATTATTTTCTAGAATTTGACTTTCCACAGATATCCTTCCAATTTTTATATTCTGTTCTACAATTGTTTTTCTGAAACTTCCTGCTTGTTCAAAAGTTGTTTTTGAAAATATCTCGCACTTTTCGATCTTTTATCTTCATTGAAAGTTCCTAAAATTCAATTTTCAGAGGCTTCAGTTGAGATAATAATTGCAAATTCCTAATCAAATTTCCAAAACGGTAGATGTATTATTTTTTTCAAATGTTGTCAATTACTAACGGCCATGACCTCAATTTTTAAGGCCTAAAATTCCATGATCCCTATTGAAACTTCATTGCTATTTTTCACAGAATCTATGAGAAGAGTAGAATGAAAAAAGACACACAATCCGTTTTAATCTGGTTATTGTAGAATCCTATATTCTGAGGATGTAACTAATATAGAGTTTTTTTGACTATTTGCACACTGTTACTCATTGAAAGTTAGATTAATTTTTAAGTTACTGTCATATTGAGAAAATAGATTGCATTCTTCCGCACATCTGCAGAAAGGGAGTAGAATATATTGTATCGATACTTGGTACCAAATCCATTGTATAGGATTAGTTATCTGACTATAACTATAGATAAAAGTATTAATCAAATGCTTATCTCATCCTAGTAAGATGTGGCGACATTATATCTAACCATGTTGCCAAAAATAAACTCATTTTCAAAGAAACGATGATTTAAGATTTTATGAGAACAGAAAGATTTGAGAGTACATGTAGTCTCCGACATAAAGAGAGGAATTCATGACTCTCAAAACTCAGAAGTAATACAAAGCTCGATTAGTTATTTAAAATACAAGATTCAAAAAAAAGTTTTGATTTCCTTGATGAGTTCATTTTAAAAGCTTATTGATAAAATAACTTTCTCCTATTAGGAGGAAAGTGTCTGGCTATAGAACTTCGATATGAATTACCAGACACTTATGAATTCACTCCCAAACTCGCTCTTTTGGACTGTCATTACCTTGAAGTTCGTGAGTTATTTAAAAATTGTAAGAACCTGATAGTATTTTTAGACTTACTCCAAGATTCAAACAGAAACTAGATGTATTTACTCACAAAGTTACAGTTTTTAAAAATGTCTAACTATTATATTGAGATTAGAATATATCATAGATTAGACAAACTGTAAGGACAAAAGTGAACCAATTAAATGTCCTTCAGGTTATGCCAGTCCTCATCACATCCAACAATTTATGATACAGATTGTACACTGTTTTAGCATATATATATACAGAGTTGTGAATCAGTATTATCTATTCGTGATTATTTGTCACTTTCTCAGCTTGATAATAAAAAAAGTTCAATTTGAATAAAAAGATTAATTAACATTAGACCATTGATCCTAAGTTGAACAATACAATTTACATAAGATATAAAACCCGATCTTTTCGCCAAAAATCAATTGAAAGCCTTTAAAATTTATAAAATTATATCTAAAGTATCAGTTTTCCACATTATAACTAAACAAAATAGAGAAGTATACATTTTTTGTTACATCTCAGCATTTTAGTTATTCTATTTTTTTATACAATATTTAATATTTATCCCATCAGCCATGCAATATATCAAATTCGACATCAAAACTCGATCAAAAATTGAAAAAAATAAAGATCAAAAAGCAGAGAACAATATGTAGAATAGAATCAAAATAAATAAGTAAAAAATTTGCTGACTATGGAGAATTGCGATAAACATCTAATTTTCACGATTCATTTAGAAACGTTTTAAATATATAAAAAAAATTAAATGTTTATGAAATACATAATTATATGATCCTTTTTTTCTAAAAATATGACAAATTATACTAACATAAAACCAAATCTGCCAAATAAAGGACTTATTGTACGCCGAATAGTATAAATAAAATACCTTTTGGGATGAGATTTATCAATAAATTACCAAAAAATAACACTAAATAGAAAGATTTAATATTTTGTAGCACTTACCAATATTATAAAGAGGATTTAGATAAACCTCCACACTTCGTAGTATGCTTATAGATGGTATATAAACTAGTTGTGAAAAGAAAAGCTTACCAACATATTCTAAATTAAAATAGTAAGTGAAGCCCTAAATTTTGAAAAATATTTCTTGATAAAAAAGAAGTTTTCTAAATTTTAGAATGGAATTAGGAGAAAATCCAAATTTTTTGAGCATTAATAGAAATCTTAGTATAAAGGACCAGAAAACCGGATCTTGTAGGGTGAAAATATGCTGATCAGAAAAAATATATCCCTTGATGACAAGTACCTTAAAAAATTACAGCCCCTTCTGGATGCCAATGATGGAAACCTGAGCGCGGCAGTCAGGGATACTATTGAAGTCGCTGATACAGCTCTGACGTACCACAAAAGTATCGACGAAGCAATCAAATTTCTAAAGGAAAACCCTGCAAGAGGAGAGTTAAATGATACAATCCAGAATGGAGAAAATATAATTATAAATAAAACTATATTGGAGTGCCTGTTTAGATATATTAAAGGACGGCTTATGAGTGAAGAGCTTGTTAATGAACTTATTAATCCATTCGAAATTCATGACATGAAACAGCTTGAAGAGTACCTGAATAGGATTTTTAGAAGTTACCAATGGGCAATCAGGACTTCGATAAAATGTGAGGATATTCATAACCCAGAATCTGCGCTAGTAATTTTTTCCAATGCTACAGTAAATAGTCGTGATTTTTTTGCTCAGCTTGTGGCTCACTTTCTAGCCAGGTGGAAACAACTTGATGTTGAGAGTATGTTCAGGAGAGCAAACTCGACCCAGATTACCTTTAAAAAAAATTCATCTATATCTCCTAACGAAACTATGCCAGGGATCCGAAAACATTTTGGATACCTCGACATTATATGTAAAGAACTTGATGAAAATACGGATTTCTGGACCCAGGTTATGTATACTTATAATTGTGAAAAATATAATTTAGTGACGCTACACAGGAGTCAATTAGAAGTTTTTGCAACTGGAGATATTCCAAACCCGACAAAAATTCTTGAACGCATGTGCAAACAGTCAGTAAGTGATATGACTCTTCCTGATTTGCTGATTCAATTTAAGAGGATGTACCTAGCAACTCAACTTGTAAAGAATATAGAAATTTGCCTTGAACCTGAGAGAGAGTCAGTGACGATCTTCCATGACTTCAAAAATGAAAAATTTATCCATAAGCTTGTTGAATATTTTTCGAATATATTCCGAGAAAACGGCACACCTTATGAGACTTCTTCGTACTCAAGCATGATCGAATTTAGATTTAATAAGAATTCCAAGCTTTACAGTCCTGAATCATATACCATGGAAGAACTGGAAGATACATGATATACGGCAGAAAAATGAAAAAATCTTAAACGATCATATGCCAAAAATTGGAAGAAAATTTAGGCTTAAAAAATTATCCTGAAGATCAAAGCTTTCACAAAATCCTGATTTTGTATTCAGCTCGGATTTTTTGGCGCCTAACCTTTCGCAACCCCAAGAGGGAGAACTCTTGCGACCTTATGAGCAATTCCGAGCTCATGAACAACATTTACTACATCGATGCTGGACTTGTATACATTTGGAGCTTCTTCTGCAATTACAGAAGGATGAGTTGCTCTCACTGTAATACCTTGAGCTTCAAGGTTTTCCTTTACTTTCTGCCCGCACAATTCTTTTTTTGCACGCACCCTGCTCATTATCCTACCGGCTCCATGGCAGCAACTTCCAAAAGAAATATTCATAGCCTCTTTTGCGCCACATAGTATAAAAGAAGGAGTCCCCATACTTCCAGGAATCAGAACCGGTTGACCTACATCCCTATATAAGATCGGAACTTCCGGATCACCGGGAGGAAATGCTCTTGTTGCTCCTTTTCTGTGGACATATACCTCTTTTCTCTTGCCGTCTATGGTATGTTCTTCAAGCTTTGCCACATTGTGAGCAACGTCATAAAGGAGATCCATTCCCAGATCATCGGCATCTCTCCGAAATATTTTTTCAAAAGATTCCCTTGTCCAGTGAGTGATCATCTGACGGTTTGCCCATGCGTAATTTGCAGCACAGAGCATGGATTTAAAGTAGTTCTGCGCCTCTCTGGACTGAGCAGGAGCACAGGCAAGCTGTTTATCGGGTATATTGATCCTGTAGTTCTTTACAGCCTGATAGAGTTCCTTGAGATGATCTGTGCAGATCTGGTGCCCCACTCCCCGCGATCCACAGTGGATCATAACCGTGACCTGTCCTTCTTCAAGCCCGAAAACAGATGCTATTTCTCTGTCGTAAATCTCATCCACATACTGAACTTCAAGAAAATGGTTCCCACTTCCAAGAGTTCCCAATTGAGGTTTACCCCTCTTTCTAGCCTTCGTGCTAACCATGGAAGAGCCGGCTCCTTCAATATAGCCATTTGCCTCACAATGTTCAACATCAGCTTCTATACCATAGCCGGATTCTACAGCCCACTTTGCACCGTGAAGAAAAGCATCATCCAGTTCCTTGTCAGAAGCCTTGAACTTACTTTTGCAACCGACACCTGAAGGCACATTACAAAACAACTCGTCAATTAAATTCTTTACACACGGAACAACGTCTTCCTTCTGAAGATTGGTTCGAATAAGCCTTACACCACAATTAATATCAAAGCCCACTCCACCAGGGCTGATAACTCCTTCCTCTGAATCAAAAGCTGCAACACCCCCAATAGCAAAACCATAGCCAAGGTGGGCATCAGGCATTGCCATTGAATATTTTTGGATTCCAGGGAGAGTGGTCACATTTGCAATCTGATCTATAGTCCCAGTTTCAATATCTTCAAGCAAATGTTTGGACACAAATAAGCGGCCTGGAACTTTCATATTCGGAATGTAACCTATAGGGATATCCCAGATGTTTTCAGAAAACTTTCGAAAAATGCTTTTAACATCTGATCGTACAGTTTCTGTAACTAATTCCTCAGTATCTATATTTTCATTTCCTGCCATAATTAACACTCTCTGCTCCTTTACTCTTGATAGATATAAACTTTGGAACTATTATTGTAAACTCATAAATTAATTCCAATTCTTAAAAATAAATATATAATTTATAATATAATCACTCGAATTTAAATCATCTACGAGTACTAACCACAGGAAGGCGGGACGAAAAGAAATATATGAGAAGATTTTCTCTTCTTCACATATTTACAGTGCTTTTCCTTCTTTGGACTCCGCATTTATGATTAGCGTGGGGATGTACGGACTTGACACTAAATCTATTTTTTTAAGTTTTTAAAGTATTAATTTTTACTGTGAGGTTATAATTCATCCTCCAACTCTCAAAGTTCTGTAAATTGCTATGAAATTTGATGAGAATACATATTACAGGGAAGCATCCATTTTGAAATATCGGAGAATGATATCCAGCTTGGTAAACGAAGTTAGGTCGGGACATAATTAAATCAGTTTAGGATTAGAGAATTAAACTTGATATTTTATATTGCAGACTGGGATAATAAGTTACATAAATAAAGATATATATAGCACAAGAAGATTAAATGGGAAAAGACAGCTATATGTAGCATAGGAATCTAAATTTTCTGTTCCCCTAAATATCTAAAACGACTTGAATCTTCCAGCCATCTTCAATCTTCTCTACTTTTAACTGGTTATAGGTAACAGCCTTGATTTCGGTTTCAAATGGATGGCTCTTTGGATAGAATTTTTCTCCTGATGCTCTGGATGTGATCGAATATTCGCCGTTATCTTCTCTGATTCTGTCAACATGAAACTTACTAAAAACAATTTCATCAACTTCAAAGATGTATAGATGCTCAGAAAGCCAGTCCACAATCAGAGACTCCAGATCTGGTGATTTCAAAAAAACATTTTTTACTAGCCCTCCTGAAATCTTTTCTGTATCTATCATAACATTGAACATAGCAAGAGCAGCATTTTCAAATACTTCCTCCAGGGTTTTTCCATAAGCCAGGAATTTCACATCTGCAGTGTGTTCCAGATATTCATACTGTTTTTGTTGAGACGGCATAGTTCACTATTGGATTTTGTCTTACATCAACTTATCTGCCGCAGTGACCGTTTTCAGGCTCAAGGAAAAATTCATGTGAATTAATCCAAAAACACTCAAAAAATTAACTATTTTAGCTTGTTCCAGATATAGAGAATTCTCTGGACCGCAGTAATATGACTGGTTATAGCGATCAGGACAACAGCCCAACCCAAGATGGGAAATCCTGCAATTGAATCCAAGTAGATAGAATTAGCGAAAGCAGCAAGCATTATAACTACAAGACGATCTGCCCTACCCATAAGTCCTCCATAATATCTTCCAAAATTGAGGGCTTGAGCCTGGATACCAAGATAGCTAGTAAGGAGCACACCTACAATTGCTGCAACGCCGATCTTCCAGTTTACATAACCTGCAAAAAATATGCTGCATATAATGAAGACATCTGAATAGCGGTCTATAACGTGATCCAAAAAATCACCCCTTAGGGTTGCCCTGTTGGATTTTCGTGCAATTACACCATCAAGGGCATCAAATATTGAGTTAAATATTACCATGATGCCTGCAAGCAAAATAAGTTCCTTCGATACAGACGAATAATAAAAACTGATTCCTGCAAAAAAGGCACATATAAGGGAAGCTATGGAAACTGCATCAGGTGAGACCTCAGATCTGATAAAAAAATCTGCAAGTGGTTCAATAATTTTTGAGGCAAAAGGTCTCAGGGTATTCAAAGCCATAGTATTCGATATTCTTCCTTTAAATATATATCCGCAATAGAAAACTATCCAAAAGCAGGCAACCAGTCTTGTGCCACATATCCGGTTAGATCTGCTTATTCATATTATTCTGTGTTTTACCTGTTTTTGCATATTTATGAGACTTTTTATTCTTTTCTGGGTTCTCGATTTATTGCAATCGTAGAATGCAGTAAATGATGAAGAATTTTGTCTATCCCATAAAATTTTAAAAAGAACCATAATTTTTATACTTAAGCTGTGTGCTTGATTATCCGCATACTCAATAGATAAATTTACTTATTTCCTTTCCGAAGATGCAAGCTCATATAAATATTTAATTTTGCATGAATGCTCAAGCTGTGTTGTTACTATATAAGCATCTCCAAGAGTTTTCCCAATTGCAAAAGTTCCATGACCATAGACGATAGCACCTCTACGTCGCGAAAGTGCATTTGCAAGATTATCTGCAAGCTCAAAGCTACCGATTCCACCTTCAACGATAGGAATATCTCCTAGGAAGTACTGTCCTTCGCTGTCTACAGGCAGAATTATCCCTGCGGAACCTTCAAGCAGAGATTCTACAACAGCATATTCACAGTGAGCGTGAATGATTGCAAGAGCTGAGGTCTGACGATAAATCTCTTTATGTACAACGGATTCAGATGATGCAATAATATCCATAGATGAAGTATCCTGAATATCTATCTCAACGACCTTATTTCCTATGATCTCATCAAGCGCAGCCCCAGTCGTGGTAATAAGCATTTTGTCCCCAACTCTTAGACTGATGTTTCCGAAATTGGATTCGACAAGCTTATGTTCAACTAACTTGCGCCCGTATTTTGCTATTTTCTGCCACATCCTAAGTAATATATAGATAAAGAATACCATAAGAATGATGTGCATAATTTATAGAGGAAGGCAAAAGCAAAGAGATGGGTGATAGTTAAAATATCAACCTTGACTTCAGAAAGAGAAAACTGTCATAAAGTTTATCTGTGAGTATTGTATTTAGATAAGTCTGCAGTCAGTTGTAACTTGCCTCGTTGGCTCAGCCCGGTAGAGCGAGTGACTTGTAATCACTAGGTCGCGTGTTCGAATCACGCACGAGGCTTCTAAATTTTTGTTCAAAGCACCTTTCAGCTATTTTGTCTTAACCTTGCCTTGATATCTCATTAAAGGCATAATCCTAGACAATTAACTTTAAACTCTGGTATATTTTGCAGGCCACATTAAATGTAATCATTAAGATTTTCCACTTGATACCTTTTTACTATTTTACTTGTAAATTTACATTTTACTTGTAAAATTTACACATTTTTACTTTTGACTTGAAACCAAGTTTTCTCACTTATTTACTCTTTCCAGAACATGAGCATTAAGAGCAAACGGTTTATTTAATTTAGCTTTTTACTTCATGTAATACAAAGTCTGGTATTAAAATAGTCCAGAATAACCACCTTTTCCAGTAACAAACGTTAGAAACTATTTATGTTATAGTTTGTATTTGTATTGTATATTTAATATATAAATATAAAGATAGCGTTATTTATATGAAAATCGTAGCTAAACAAAAATAGCGGTTCAAAAATGTGAAATGATAAAACTTAGAGACTATACGAAAAGTCATTAATGGCAGGTTGTAAAGTATAAAGACAGGGAGCGGGAAATACACATAAACTTTATGAGCTCATTCGAAGCCCATGGTGAAGTTTAAATCACCGCGCTAAAACGTTATCATTAACTTGTTGAAAATTATGCTTTAGATGAATTATAAGAATTAATTTTTATAATTTTTATACCGTAAGGTATTTTCAAACTTTCAAAGATGAGATTTTTGGATGTCAAGAGTAGTATTCTTGAGTCAGAAAAAATATCATTTATCCCAGCAACCATTGTCATTTAATCGTCAATATAAGATGCTTCCAATAATTCAAATCCCTTTGGCAAACTCCGATTTATAATCCACAAATAGAAATAACAATTTTCATCTGCAAATTTGGGTCCAGGATATTTCAATAGATCTTCAAAATGGAAGCGTTGCATAATCATGCTTTGCTCTTCCCAATTTGATTTTGCTCTTCCCCGTTTGATGATTGTCTTAGAAAAAATAACTAATATTAAAATGTTTTTAGATTTAAAAACCTTCTATGTGGGAGTAATTTTTATTCAAAAACTAATTTTCATATAATTAATTTTAACTAATTTCGGGAATAATTGCATATTGTAATCTGAAGAGGATTTCAATAAACATCTAAACTTTGTCAAATGCTTCTAAATGCTATACAAAGGATTCGTGAGATTCAGATGTTTATCTAATTCCACAAAAGTCTAAATCGTATATATGGGAGGACGAACGAAATGCCAGTTGTTGAGATCAAACCTCTTTTTGAAAATGAATTATCAAAGGACGATAAGAAGAAGCTTATTGCTGATATTACAGATGTTTTAGTCTCGTTTTGGGGAGAAAATTTGCGTAACAATATATGGGTTATAATTCAGGAAGAGAAAACTGGAAATTTCGGGGTAGGTGGACAGATTATTACATTGGAGACTGTAAAAGCTTTGCGAGCGGGCAAAGGAAGCCTAGCATTGTAAAAAAGTGTAAACTAAACCTAGGACATAAACTGGAGTCACATAACATAACAAAATAATTTTCAAATCATTCCCTAAAAAAATTCTAAAATATAACAAATGTTGATGCTATCAGAACAAATATAGTTTTGTAGTTTTGGAGTATATTTTCGGAGCAACTACATACAGATAGCAATTCTTCTGGACTTGCTTATATTCTTTTTCCAAAGCATTTTTGTCCCCAGTGTTTCAATTGATAGATCATGTTCAGTTATGGTTTAGAGTTTTTCTCATACCGATCATTGTGCTGTAGGCATTTATCTCCCATGAAGTTCACATAATCCAGTTTGGATGTCTAATGTAGTTGATCATAATTTAGACTTTAGCTTTTTCAAAATTGTTAATCAAGCAAGAAATTAATTCCCAAAAGGATTGACTAACTATTGGAGGAAATAGATGTGTCATTGAAAGAATACAAATCAGGAACTACTTTCCCAGGCATAATTGAGCGCACAGCGGACAAGTCCGAACCAGCCTGGCCGGAACCACTGCGCGCAAAAGAGAATGCACCTAACATACTGTTCATTGTGCTGGACAACATTGGATTTGGACAGCTTGGTGCTATGGGCAGCCCTATCGAAACACCCAATCTGGACAGTTTGGCTGTGGATGGTCTTGCTTACAGCAAATATGCATACTACTGCTCTGTGCTCTCCTAGTCGCTCGTGCATAATTACTGGTCGAAATCATCATTCGAATAACATGGCCTGCATCACTGAGGGTTCGACTGGCTATCCAGGATATAACGGCAATACACCTTTTGAGAACGGTTTTTATCGGAGATACTTCTGCAGCATGGTTACAACACTTACGCAATCGGCAAATGACACCTAACGCCTGCAGAACAGATGTCTTCAGCCGGACCTTATGACCGCTGGCCTTTGGGACGGAGTTTCGAGCGCTTCTACGGTTTTTTAGGAGGTGATACACATCAGTATTACCCTGAACTGATCTACGACAATCATTCCATAGACCCTCCCAAAACTCCAGAAGAGGGCTACACATTAAATGAGGATATCGTGGACAGGGCTATCCA
>Ga0326728_10017500_pt1 | contig 14343 bp, 16 predicted proteins | sample MB3enrmetagenome_FD_207602 | JGI IMG/M metagenome (GOLD analysis project Ga0326728, IMG submission 207602) | Lab enriched peat soil microbial communities from McLean, Ithaca, NY, United States - MB31MN | ecosystem: Environmental > Terrestrial > Soil > Wetlands > Peat | place: USA: New York...
TTAAGATCAGCGAAGATGGAGTAATCTCGTTTTTTCAGAATGGCAAGTGCGTTTGGGATATCTAGCCCGAAGCCCGTCTAGAATACTCGACACATGCCTTCGCTCCGTTTTCCCCTGACACGACGGGCGGGCCCAGCTGAGGTACAAACTGACTCCAGTTATTTCCTGTCCGGAGTCTCCCCGGCTGGTATTCCAGGCAGGCCCAGCCTGGCCGCCCACGCAAAGTGCCGCAATGGCAATAGCAAAGCGCAGCGGGCGTAAATCGCTCATTGTGCAGAGATCGGGCACTATGCGTGTCCAACTGTCAATGTTCAGTTTTGACAATAGCACCTGCTCGTCCAGGGTCTGCTGCAAACCTAGCGGCACTTCCTACCGCCCTGAAACAGAGTTCGAAACGAGACGACGTTCAGCCTGTGCCGCAAGCTCAGCGGCATTGGGGCACGCCGATTCGTTGCTTTTGCCGGAGTGCGAGGGGCGAGCACCTCGCCTTGGGCACTCCGTAGCGTTGCAGAGTGTCCGCAACGCCGCTTCGTTCTCCGCTTTCTGGCGTTGGTCGAAGTATTCTGAAGCGCCGGTTAGCATCTTGTTTCCCCCCTTGTGTCGCTCCGGCGGTGTCCCGGAGCAGCTCTTTCCCGAATGTTCACAGAGCACTCCACGTACCAAACGTGAGAACATGATGCTGGCAACCGGCCAGGCGCAAGTACGCGAGATTGGGATTCATAAGGCAGTCGGGGCTACCCATCGTGAGATCAAGTGCCAGTTTTTGGCGGAAGCCATCTTCATCTCCCTGGCTGGCGGCTTTGTCGGTATGGTGGTGGGGCTGGGCCTACCGTTAATGGTGCGTTGGTTCAGCGACTACCGCATCCCTATGTCAGGGCTGTTCGTCGTTGTGGCTGTCTTGGTGTCTTCGCTGGTCAGGATCTATTCGGCACAGCGCCGGCGAGGCGCGCCCCTCGCCTCGACCCTGTCGAAAGTCTCCGATTTGACTGAAAGCACGGGGGACGCTGCTCTTATTGGCCGTGTGTGATTGCGCCAGTTTCGTCCGGTTAGGGCCATGGATAGCTAAGAATCGTATCTCTTCGTCAGGAAATCGGCATAACTGTCAGCCACCTCCTTGTTCGCCCAACGCACCAACTCCGCAAATGCGTTCGGACACTCTTCCCTGATGATATTGAGCACGTCATCCAACTCGCTCCAGTTCAGCTCCGTGTACCGGGAAAGCTTGGCAGCAATCCCATCAATGCAGATCCCATCGCGGTCCACCATATGCGCGGCCCAGCTCATAGGAAACCCTCCTTTCTCCTCATAGCTTGGTGGCACGCGTAGAGAACGCGCCGAGCGCCAGAGCTATCCGCATTACTAAACTTGCAATCCGCATACCACAACTCCTGCTTTGGTCAGGCTATCTTCTTTGGTCACGCCTTAAACTTTTCGTGATGGCTCACGTAAATGCGGATCCAGATTTCCTTATTTCGTCAGTAGAGTTCTGTGCTCGGGTTAACTTCGCGGCTAAAGCATATACAGTCGCTTACTGTACAAGATGGCACCGGAACTCTCCAGGGCGCGCAGTGAACGGTTTTACAGGAAATCGATCCATGAGCTTCTGAAGAATACGAACAAGAGCGCGTACTCCCTCGCTTTTCACAACGAGTGCATCGATATTGCCAAGATCTGAGAGTGGGATATTACAGGCTGCCGAGAACGTTAGAATTGGGATCTTCGGACACATTTGCCTTACCTGCCGCGCGACCTCTCCACCGGTCATGTCGGGCAGTTCGTAATCGAGGATGGCCGCGTGGACCCCGCCCGTTGCTGCGAGTCTAAGCCCCTCCCCCCCGGTTCCCGCGCGAAGTACTGTGTATTCATTCCGGCTCAATGCTTGTTGTAGCAGGCGAAGCAGATCTTCGTCATCTTCCAGGCACAACACCACCGGTTCCTGCATCGCACCCCCCTCCCAAATCACCTTCCGCTAGGTTCTGGAAACTGCAACTGGCCCTCGCGGCGGAAAGATGTTGTTTGTTCTCCGCCAGCGAGAGATGCACATTGTATGCCAAAGCTGCCATTGCGCTAAGCCGCCAGATTGCAAGTTGTCTCATGCGGGCGGCCGTGGTGTCGGAAATGTCAGTTCATCTGTGACAGTGGGATGGCCACACATTGTGGTTTCAGATGTACAGCCGGAACATCGGCTAAGCGCATCAGCTTGAAACCACATATGCGGATCAGCTTCCCTAAACGCTGCCACGACACTACAGGCCAGAATCGATCTCGAATCCCCAGGCCTCCAATAACGGCTCTGGGATGTATTTGGAATCCTTTTTTTTACCCGCCCAGTTACGCAAGGGTCTCGAGCGGAAATATTGGTCCGGCTGGAGCTTAAGTCTCTTGACAACTTGCTCGAATTCAGTGATCGTTGCGGCCACGGGACCAATCAGTTTTCCCTTACCCCAGTTAGGATTGCCAACACGTCGCTTAGCCATGTCTCGCTCTGCACCTCGCCAATTTGTTTGTAAAGAGTTGCACGCTACCTGTCGTACTTAGCCCGGTTGTCTGGATAAAGCTGTGAGCTACACAGTAGTACCACCAGCAGGATCAAAATCACATATTGCATATTGCCCTCCGATTAAGGGCGATGCCCTTACCAGTACTGAAGAGCAATACGACTGCCATACGCCCACCCCTGCAGCAGATCGCGGTGTTTGGAACGTCGCGTGCTTCCTTGTCACGGTGAAGGAAAGGCAATGTCACATAAGGAAACAAAATAATGTTCGGCTACAGCTTGATCATCTTGCCGGTAATTGGGTTCGTCTTTGCCGCCGGTGCGGGAGTACTCATTCGTGCTCGCCAAGCCCACGAAGACGAGTGTTTTCGGGACAAGTCCAGGATCGCCGCACGAGCAGAAGTGGAGTGAATGGATTCTGGACATATGTTGAAGGGCGGCAAGCCATACGTGGGTCTGCTCGCCATTGATGGCGGCAGGCGCGGGGGCTGAACCGCTGCTGGAGGTACTCCAGATGCATACGAAGTTCATACACAGAGTAGTGCTATTGGCGCTGATTACCGCAGCGCTGATGTTCTCCCATGCAGAGAAGGCGCCGGTGACCACGGCCATTATTCCGTTTGATTTCTTTATAAACGGTGATTTGCTGCCGAAGGGAGAGTATGTCATTACCACGACCGCGACCGGCGTGTTGTGTTTCTACAGCAAGAAAACGAGCGCGGCAGGACAGGCATTCGTAATGCGGGTGGCAGAGCCCGTGTCACGCAAAGAGGCGAAGCTCGTGTTTGTTCTTATTTTCGATCAATACCGGTTTGTCAGTTTTTATTCCACGGATGGCGTTTGGCGTAATAGCACGGTTTATCAAACGGAGCTTCCGCCAGGCGCCACCCGTCACGAAGTGCCGGTAACGTATGGCGCCGGTGATTGAAGCTCTTGGCAGCTATCGCTTGATAGAAAAGCACTGAAACCAGACCCGGACACCCCGTGCCAGCAAGGAATGGTAGCTAACCGCTCTCGGACGTCCCTAGAGGCATCGCCGTCGAACGCCCCACAGCGGCGAGCTTTTTACTTCAACGCAGCGCCTAGTGCGTTCGTAAGTGTTGGGTTATGTTGATGTCTCTATGCCGCTTAATCCCAGCCTGAATGAAGTGCTCCGCAGCTTCCGCCTTGACGCTGAGCGTCGCTGGTAGCTACTTGCCATGGAAAAGGGCGTGGTTAATGTCTGGCCAGAACTCCCGGAACACGGCGGTCATTCCATCGAGAGAGACATTTAGCAACCATCGCTGATAGGTTTTAGTCCAGGTTCGCTCGGGACCAGGATAGTAAAGATTGGATATGGCGGCGGCTGCTCCGGCTCCGCCGACCTCGCTGATGTTAAACGTATTCCCACCTGAATCCGTGCGCGTGAGAAGAAGGCGGCTGAGCGCGTATCCGGCCCGCTTGAGTGGTCCGTGGTATCCACTCGCAGTTCGCCGCCCCAGGGTGTAGTAACGAGGATCCTGACGGGTCGCAACGGGAAGCAGGAATTCTACCCACAGGTTCTCATCTGCTTGATCGGTAAAGGAATGCCAGTAGTAGCGCCCAAAACCTGCCGCACCTTGGTGAAACTCCGGTGTCGCATTCTTAAGCTGCGACACGCCGGCGAGCGCGCCAATCCAAATGAACGACGAATAATCGAAGCTATCCTGAGCGAAGCTAACAAATTTCTCTTTGGGCGTTTGCGGTGCCAGGTAAGTGTCGACGCTTACGGCACGAAAATTTGGAATGATGCCGAGAATGCGCTTAGTCTGCGTCCCCTCGGCTGGGTCCGAGGAGGGAGGCCGCTGTGCGGAGCTGGAGGACACTGGCTGCTGATGTGCGCTGGGCGAATCGGGCAATCTCGTCGCCGAGAGCGCCTTGTCGTCGCCGAGGCCGGGATAGCTCCTCGTATTATCGGGTTCTTGGGCGCTTGCCTGTACTGCACACAGACATAGCAGAAAGGCAACAAATGTTTTCCCCAATCCAAGCAAAGGACGTTCAGATATCGCTTCTTTCATGTCGCCACACGGAATTCTATCCCTTTCCAGTTCCATATCGATTGGTTCTTCGTCGCTTTCATTAAAAACTTGGTTAGGGCCACTTGGAGGACCTTGATACAGAAGTAACTCCCGCCGATTCTCGCTACTGCCCGACAGCGTGACGACCCATCAATTCGCCTCCGAGCCCAAAGTCTTTCTCCAAACATCAATTCGATTGCCACTCGTGAGCTCTTGCAAGTTGCCAGAGCAAAACGACTTTTTCCCTGATTCTTGTTCTTTGGCGCCTCCAGCTCCTGGCAGCACCCGCCCTTCCAGCAACTCCAGCGATGCCGCGTTGTCGCTAACCCGTTGAATCTGAAGCTGCTTAGGGCCCAGGTCCTATCCCCCACCCCCATCTCCCTTCCCGACTGCTGGTATTTGGTATTGCAACAAAAACGTCAGTGGCTCAGATATGGCGTGTGTGATAGGTATTCTGCCGGCGTGTTGACCATATGCGGGCAGCCCATTGGCGGGCACGGCAGCTAATTCAGGCGCAGTTCACAATCTCGAAGCCTCAGCTGGACGGAGCGGATCTGGGTTCAGAAAACCGGGAGGGAAAATCCCTGCCATGAAGCAGGAAATCTGGGCCGGATCGGTCGTAAAGCAAGTCCGTTAAGGAGTGTTAGACCGGCTAGGCGGGTCTCCGACTTGCACTTGGAGTACACCGCTGTTGGATCTAGCTTCACCCCCATTTTGCTTTGCCCACTTGGCCCTCTTCATCACGATCATGCATATGGCGCCAACTCCTGCCCAGAAGACGGCACGCACACGTCGGCACAATGCCAGCGTCAATCCAGTAGTGCCCGTCACACCGAAGATTCTTGCAATAAGCATGTTTCCAGCTTCATAGGTCCCGACGTTACCCGGATTAAGCACGCCCACCAGGTTGATCACTTTGGTCAGGCCCTCCACGACAAAGGCGCTGAACCCAGAGATGCGCGCTCCCATGAACCACAGGATGAGATAGACCTCCAAGACTGCCAGCATGTGCCATAGGAAATTGAGCATGAGGCTTGCCCGAAATCCGGCAGGCTCTTCGCGGTAAAACGCCAGCAGGTTGTGTTCGGCGGAATCGATGATCGGCTGCTTGGCGCTGACCCAGTTGTGAAGAATAGGCAATCGCCCAATCACTCTGGCTGCATTGCCCATCAAGGGCCAACGGCTTGCGACCCCCACCGCCGCCAGGGTGACCACGGCCATGAGCACAGCAGCGAGCAGCATTGCATCGACTCGCCACCGGCCAGGAAGATGTGCCAGCAACAAGGTGGCAATAATTCCCAATACGGTAACGACTGCGGCCGTCAGAGTATGCAGCCCTCCGTCAATCGCGGCAGCCGATATTCCACTGGGCAGCGGCACGGCGGAACCTAAAAGAGATACACGAAGTCCTTCGCCAAGCAACTTGCCGGGGAGACCCAGTTGCCCGGCCGCATCCGAGACCAACTGCACACCAAAACTGCGCAACCAGGAGAGCCCACTAATGTCGCACGCAAATGTCTGTCGCCACGCGCATGTCTGAATAAACTGAGCGAACCCTCCCAGAATAATGATCAGGACCAAACCCCAACCGACTGTCTGCACTTGTTTCCAAACGACCCCAGGACCGGTGTGAAACACCAGGTAGCCCAGGAGGCCAAGGCCAACGAGAACTGCAAAGAACCGAAGAGAGATTCGAACCAGAGGCTGGAGTTTAGGCACGCGTAACCTCACTCTTGTTGGTCTGACGCCGTTGGCGGAACCAGTGGCTCTGTAGGAACAGTTCACCGCTAACTCGCCGTCACAGGCAAAATCCGCAGCCCATCCTGTAGTCGGAGGTTGTGCAATCGGAGGTTGTGCAACAGCTCCGATATTGTACATCGATCTACAATGATCCGCCTCGGCCCGAAAAACTGAGGCACAAACGATGAAATCCAAGAAGCAAATGAGGGATGGTGTTTGTTACATCATGGGTGTCGGCCTGCTCTGCGGAGGCTACGAGCAGAATAAACTCGTTCAGGCGCACGCTTATCAAAATCCCGGGGCAGATCAGCTCCTGAATTACGAGTGTCTGCCCTGTAGCCCGTACCTATTTACGCCGAAACCGATTATTATCGGTGGCGGCTCAATTCCAACAGGGGATCTGGAGCAGGAGCTCTAACAATGGCAATCGGACGCCCACAACGCAAACCGAGCACTGTGGCCGACGTACCACAACCCGTGAAAACCAGAGCAGTCATTCAAGTGGAGCAGCGCGTTCCCTTTCTCCAAGGCATTCCTTTGAGTGTGCAGCATCTGTTTGCCATGTTCGGCGCCTCGATTCTCATCCCGTTTCTGTTCAACCAAGCCGCCGGAACGACGGTCGTGGATCCTGCCTTGGTGCTGATGATGAACGGCATCGGCACATTGATTTATACCTTCGTCTGCCGGGGCAAGGCCCCTGCCTTTCTCGGTCCCAGTTTTGCCTTCATCGCCCCCACCATCACCTGCATTTCGCTGGCGAAGACTCCCGCACTGGGGTTTCAGCACGCCTTAGGCGGTTTTGTGGTCGCGGGCCTCATCTTCAGCATTGTCTCGATCGTTATCCGGTTTGCCGGGCGGGAATGGCTCAATGTGGCCTTGCCGCCGGCCGCCATGGGACCCATTGTCGCGCTGATCGGTCTGGAACTCGCTCCCGTTGCCACGGACATGGCATTTCACAAGGGATCGGCCATCAGTGGCATTGCCACGCTGATCTCGGTTTTCACCATGCTGGTGGTGGTTGTCGGGTCGCTGGTCTTCCGGGGTTTCCTCGCCGCCATCCCCGTCCTAATCGGCATGGTCGCTGGTTACATCATGGCCCTGATCGTCAGCTACTGGGCGCCAGGCGCGGTAAGTTTAGCCCCGCTGCATGGAGCCGCGTTTTTCGCACTTCCCCGTCTGGTCTTTCCCGTTTTCGACTGGGCGTCGATCCTGATTATCATGCCGGCGGCCCTGGTGGTCATTTCCGAGCATATCGGACACCTATTCGTCACCGGCAACATCGTGGGACGCGACCTTCTCAAGGTGCCCGGCCTGCATAATTCTCTGCTGGGCGACGGACTCTCGACCATGCTCTCCGGCCTGGCCGGATCGAGCCCGACCACAACCTACGGAGAGAACATGGGGGTCATGGCCATCACCCGAGTGTATTCGGTCTGGGTAGTGGGCGGGGCCGGCGTGATGTCGATTCTCATCGCCTTTTTCGGCCAGGTAAGCGGCGCAATTCGCACCATTCCCGTTCCTGTCATCGGTGGCATCAGCATGATACTGTTCGGCGTTATTGCCGCTTCCGGTCTGCGCATGCTTATCGAAGCCAAGGTCGATTACTCGAAGAGCCGCAATCTTCTTCTCTCGGCCATCGTCTTCGTCGTCGGCATCTCCGGCATTTCCATCAAGTTGGGGCAGACGCGACTCAAAGGCATGGTGCTGGCCACCATTGTCGGCGTGGTCCTGAGTCTCTTCTTTTACCTGCTGGATAAAACCGGACTGACGGCGGAGGACGAGGCGGAGGGCGTCGAGGAGGGGGCGTAGGCAAGTGCCATCAGCGGCTGACACCACGAGCAGGACTCCAAAACCCGCATGCACAACGTCCTCAATCAGCGACAAGCCCTGCGCGATGCGCCGGCTGAGCGTTCACTCGTGGATGGCCCGAATTTGCTCGTCATGTACCAGGAAGCGGTTTTCTCCTAAAATGAGCGTTGCTCCCCCGGGGAGGGCCGCCTTTCCCAGGAGCATCGCCGCCGCCGGGCGGTGCGCTCCTGCATGAAGGGCTAAAGGGGCCGGAAACACAGCCAAATTCGAAAGTAAGCCGGGCCGGTTTGCGATTCGCTAACTTGGAACCTGGAGTCAGTGGTGGGACAAATGAACTCCTCGGGTATTGACGCGAATGAGTCCGCTGCCCATCGATCGTCGGGGCTGCCCCTGAAGTATCTCCAGCGCTACGGGCTTGCGGTTCTCTCCGTTGGTGTTGCAGTGTCGGCGTCGTTGCTCGTCGAGCATTTCCATCTCCGACCAGCCGCTGGTCAGTTCCTGTTATTAGCGGTAGCCATAAACGCCTGGTATGGAGAGCGTGGACCTGCGCTGTTGTCGCTCATTCTCGCAATACTGTGCATGCAGTACTTTTTCATTTCACCGCTTACTAGCTTCCGCGTTGCACCCAAGGAGCTCCCGTATTTCATCACGTTTATATCCCTCGCCGTGCTCGTCTTTTGGTTCAGCACGGTTCGGCGGCGGGTGGAGCGGGATCTTCGCCAGACGCGCGACAAACTCAAGGTCGAAGTAGAGGAGAGATCCAGTTTGCTGGACCTGACGAACGATTCAATCACCGTTCGCGATATGAATTTCGTCCTCACGTACTGGAACCGAGGCGCGGAAGAGTTCTACGGATGGAGCCGGAAGGAAGCTGTTGGCAAACGGTCCGAGGAACTCCTGCGCACCATTTTTCCAAAATCAGTCGAGGAAATCCGGGCGGAACTGCTGGAGAAGGACCAATGGGAGGGTGAACTGACGCGCACCAAGGCCGACGGCACCCAAGTGGTGGTCTCGAGCCGGTGGTCTCTGCGGCGTGAGGACCAAGATCGCCCCATCGCAATCCTTGAAACCAGCAACGACATCACCGCGCGAAAGCGCTGGGAAGAAGAAATTCAAGGCCTTAACCAGGAGCTTGCGAAACGGTCGCTCGCGCTTGAGGCCAGCAACAAGGAGCTGGAAGCCTTCGCCTACTCGATATCGCACGACCTGCGCGCACCTCTTCGCCATATGTCGGGCTTTGCCGAGCTTCTCCGCAAAAGCGCGGCTGCATCTCTCAGCGAGAAGAGCCAGCGGTACTTGACCGTGATCTTGGAAGCAGCCCATCGGATGGGCAACCTGATCGACGATCTGCTCGCCTTTTCCCGAATCAGCCGCGCCGAGGCCCGGAAATCCATTGTTGACCTTGGCCAGGTCGTTCAGGAAGTTGTGGCCGAGGTCCGCCAGGAAGCAAAGCAACGCAACATCATCTGGAAAATAGATCCATTGCCCGCGTGCTATGGGGACCGCTCCATGCTGCGGCTGGCTTTCGTCAACTTGATTTCCAACGCCGTGAAATTCACCCGCACACGTCCGCAGGCGGAAATTGAAATCGGTTGCACTGACGTCGACAGCGGTGACCCCGTGGTGTTCGTTCGAGACAACGGGGTTGGTTTCGATATGAAGTATTCCAACAAGCTGTTCGGTGTTTTCCAGCGGCTGCACCCACAAGAGGCCTTTGAAGGGACCGGTATCGGTTTGGCTACGGTCCAGCGCATTCTTCACCGCCATAACGGCCGTGTTTGGGCGGAAGGCAAAGTGGATAGCGGCGCAACCTTCTACTTCTCACTTCCGAAGATCACCAGGAGCTGAGTGACAGATGAACATATTAGGACGCATCTTACTAGTCGAAGACGACCCGAACGACGTTGAGCTTACACTGACGGCTTTGGAGGAGTACCACCTCGCGAATGAGGTAGTTGTAGCGTCCGACGGTGAACAGGCCTTGGACTACCTTTACTGTCGCGGAAGATACGCGCAGCGCGAGCGCGAGAATCCCGCCGTTCTCCTCCTCGACCTGAAACTCCCGAAAGTCGATGGTCTTGAAGTCCTGAAGCAGATCAAGTCCGACGAGGACCTAAAATTGATTCCCGTCGTCGTGCTCACGTCATCTCATGAAGAGAAGGACATGGTGGCCAGCTACAGGCTCGGCGTCAACGCCTACGTGGTGAAGCCTGTTGATTTCCATGAATTCGTTAATGCCATTAAGGAAGTCGGAGCTTTTTGGGCGGTCATTAACCAGCCGCCGCCCGGAAGCGTCAGAAAGCGCTGAAGCCGTGATGAGTTCTCCTCTACGCATTCTCTGCCTGGAAAACGATCTCGCCGACGCGGAGTTGCTGCAGGACACACTCGAAACGGAGGGAATTGCTTGCCAACTGATCCGAGTCGAGGCCGAGTGTGACTTCCGCGCCGCGCTGCAACAGGACGGATTCGACCTGATCCTTGCAGATTACACTCTGCCCTCCTTCGACGGGCTGTCGGCACTGAGAATAGTGCGGCAACAACTCCCGGATGTGCCGTTTATCTTCGTCTCGGGAACACTGGGCGAAGAAGTGGCCATTGAAGCCCTTAAAATGGGCGCCACCGATTACGTGTTCAAAACGCGGCTCTCTCGCCTCGTGCCCGCGATCCATCGCGCGATGCGCGAAGCCGGAGCAACAAGTGAACTCCGCCGTTCCGAAGAAACTCTGCGAGAGCAAGCGAATCTCCTCAGTCTGACGCACGATAGCATCTTTGTGATCGATATGGAGGGGGTGATCAAGTACTGGAATAGAGGCGCCGAGGAGCGGTACGGCTGGACCGCGCAGCAAGCGGTCGGCAGAGTCGTTCATGACCTGCTAAAGACAGTCTTTCCGACGCCTCTTGAGGAGATCAAAGCAGAGGTGATCCGCACAGACCGCTGGGAAGGCGAGCTAGCGCATACCAAACAGGATGAGAGCCAGGTGGTAGTGGCGAGTCGCTGGGCTCTACAGCGCGACCCAAAGGGTACACCAGTTGCGATCCTCGAGACCAACAACGACATCACTGAGCGCAAGCGCGCCGAACAAGAGCTGCGCGAGAGCGAGACGCGCTTTCGTACTTTTGTGGACCACGCGGGCGACGCCTTCTTCGTCTACGATCTGGAGCAAAAGACCGTGGTTGATGTGAACCGGGAGGCCTGCGAGAGCCTTGGTTACACTCGGCAGGAACTGATCGGGAAGACGCCTACCTCCTACCACCTGGATTCGTATCACGCGGAGATGGAGTCAATCGCGGAACGAGCGGTGGCGGGTGAGGCCGTATTCGACACCCACATGCATCGGCGAAAGGACGGGACGACGTTCCCTGTCGAAGTACACACCAGCCTGGTCTGGTATGGCGGCCGTCGCTTCCTGCTGATGGTAGCCCGGGACATAAGTGAACGCTTGCGGGCCGAAGAGGCTATACGCCAGAGCGAAAAGCAGCTTCGGGATGTGATCGAAGGCATTCCAGCGATAGCCTCGACTATTCGCCCCGATGGATCGGTTGAATTCATCAATAAACGTTGGCGGGAATATACCGGCATGTCGATGGAAGAGTCGGTTGGCTTCGGATGGAGGAGCGCCGGCCATCCCCAAGACATCGACCGTTATATCGAGAAGAGGCGTGCCGCACTAGCCAGTGGGGATCCCTTCGAGGATGAGCTTCGCCTCCGTTGTGGCGGAACTGGAGAATATCGTTGGTTTCTATCCCGTGCAGTGCCGCTGCGGGATGAGCGTGGAAACATCGTCAGGTGGTATGCAACCGTAACTGATATCGACGATCGCAAGCGGGCCGAAGAGAGACTTCGACGCGAGAATGTCGTGCTGCGTGAGGAGATTGATAAGGCATGGATTTTGGAGGAAATCGTGGGCGGCTCTCCGGCCTTGCAGTCCGTGCTTTCGGCCGTGCGCAAAGTCGCCCCAACCGACTCGACTGTTCTCCTCACCGGTGAAACCGGCACGGGTAAAGAACTGATTGCGCGTGCCATCCATAAGAAGTCGCCTCGTCATACACAGGCCTTTATCAGCGTCAATTGCGCTGCGGTTCCTCAATCCTTGATTGCCTCGGAGCTGTTTGGGCACGAGAAAGGAGCGTTCACGGGGGCTCTGCAGCGACGGCTAGGCAGATTCGAACTGTCTGAAGGGGGCACGATCTTCCTCGACGAAGTTGGAGAACTACCGATGGAGACGCAGATTGCTCTCTTACGCGTTTTGCAGGAGAGGGAATTCCAACGCGTGGGCGGCACAGAACCAATTCGCGTAAATATACGTGTCCTGGCGGCCACAAACCGCGACCTGCAAAAGGCCATTGCGGCAGGCGCATTTCGACAGGATTTGTTCTATCGTCTTAACGTCTTCCCAATCCATATTCCGCCGCTTCGCGAACGCAAAGAGGATATTTCAATGCTGGTGGCGTACTTCGTTGATCGCTTCGCGCGAAAAGCTGGCAAAAACATTCGGAGCATCGAGAAGCAAGCACTCGAGCTCCTGGAGTCGTACTCCTGGCCGGGAAACATTCGTGAACTCCAGAATATAATCGAGCGTTCCGTGATTGTTTGTGAGACGGACACGCTAACCATCGACGCGAGTTGGCTCTCTCTGGCAACGTCGCCGCAGCTGCAAACGGGCTCAGCCGGGTCGCTGTTAAGGAAAAGCCCGGCACAGGAAAAAGAGTTGATCGAAAACGCCTTGGCAGAAACAGAGGGCAGAGTCTCTGGTCCATCAGGCGCGGCCGCAAAGCTGGGTATCCCTTCCTCCACCCTGGAATCCAAGATCCGCCTTCTGAAGATCAACAAGCACCAGTTCAAAAAATACTTGCGCGAAAACTAGCGACAAATTCGCGAAAATTGCGAATTCGCATAGCTCGTGACTGCTTCTGTCAATCAAGCCATTTATTTTCATAAGCTTGCAAATGGCTACCGCATTGCTTTATCAAATCGCAGACTGGCGCGAGGAGCTATCCGATGCTGAGGATTCAGAGGGCCGCGAACGGAGAGATTGTCTTCAGCTTGAGCGGCCATATAGAAGCAGAAGACATCGATGAGTTGCAAAGACTGTTCGGTTTCGAGCCTTCTACGGTTCAGATCGTGTTGAACCTGAAGGAGCTTGTAATGGTGAACGGCGACGCAGTGGAATTCTTGGCCGGATGCGAAGCCGCTGGCATGACTCTCAAAGACTGTCCGGCCTACGTTCGCAAATGGATAGACCAGCGGAGGGGGCAGAACAAATGAGCGCAGCAATCGCCAACGCAACGGTGTACGAGTGGCCCACACCTAGATGGGGCAGGCCAGAAAACCAGCGGCTGGATCTCGAATCACAAATCAGCTCTGAGTACTGCTTCGAAGACATCATCGGGAAGAGCCCAGCCATACAAAAGGTACTCGAACAAGTCGCGATCGTGGCGCCGACGGATTCCACCGTCCTGCTTCACGGGGAGACGGGCACGGGGAAGGAGTTGATTGCACGCGCCATTCACAACCTCAGCTTCCGACGCCAGCACACCTTTGTGCGGATGAACTGCGCTGCGATTCCTTCGGGGTTGCTGGAGAGCGAACTGTTCGGGCACGAGAAGGGGGCGTTCACCGGGGCCATGATGCAAAAAAAGGGCAGATTCGAACTCGCCGACCGGGGCTCGTTGTTTCTGGATGAGATCGGGGACATCAGCCTGGAACTGCAGCCGAAACTGTTGCGGGCGGTGCAGGAGCAGGAGTTTGAGCGCCTGGGAAGCGCCCGGACGATTCAGGTCAATGTGCGGATGATTGCCGCGACACACCGCGATCTTCCGGCCATGATTCGCGAGGGAAAATTTCGCGAGGATCTGTTTTACCGGCTTAATGTCTTTCCAATAGAGATCCCGCCTCTTCGAAAACGGCGCGAGGATATTCCGCTACTGGTGAACTATTTTGTGTCGAAGCTGGCGCGGCGCATGCGGAAGGAAATCAAATCCATCCCCCCCCACGCGATGGAGGTTTTGACGAATAGTCCCTGGAGAGGCAATGTTCGGGAACTGGCGAACTTTATCGAACGCGCCGTCATTCTTACACGGGGGGATGAGTTAGAGGTACCGACCGCCGAGCTTCGCAGCTCTTCTGCCGGGGACGTCATTGCCCCTTTTGCCGCGACCGAGACGCTTCGAGAAGCAGAATCGAAAGCAATTATCGAGGCCTTGCGAGCTGCATCTGGACGGATAGCGGGAAAGGGGGGCGCCGCCGAACGGCTCGGATTG
>Ga0326728_10017501_pt1 | contig 14342 bp, 9 predicted proteins | sample MB3enrmetagenome_FD_207602 | JGI IMG/M metagenome (GOLD analysis project Ga0326728, IMG submission 207602) | Lab enriched peat soil microbial communities from McLean, Ithaca, NY, United States - MB31MN | ecosystem: Environmental > Terrestrial > Soil > Wetlands > Peat | place: USA: New York...
GGTTGTCCTCCTGAGCGAACGGGGCCCCAAACGTTTTTCAGTTTGGGGGTGGTGAGTCGAAAGCCTGCCCTGAGCGAAGCCGAAGGGGATCTGCGGTTGTTTTTCAAAGAACATCTGCGACACCACACCAGGGTGGGGTACGAGAGGACCACTCTACAGAAAAAGGAAAAATGCCTTGGGGTGGGGAGCGCAACCCCGTCGCCCCCGGCCCACCCTGACGCAGGCGCTCCCCTTTTCCCGCCTCGCGGTGCTACCCTTCCCGATGGAGTAAAAACAGGAGGAATCTGTGCGACTTTCCTTGCCTCACTTTGCCGCAATCTCTCTCGCATTCTCGCTCAGTCTGGTTTTAACGGCGCAGACGCCCGCGCCGGCCGCCAAGCCGGCCGCCGGGGCTTCTGCCATCACCGCGGCTCAGCCCAGACTGGCTGAAGCCGCCACCGATCCGGTTGCCGATCCCAAAGCCGTCGTCACCTTTGGCCATACCCGGTTCACCGTGCTCACCCCGGAGCTGATCCGCATGGAGTGGGCCGCGGACGGCAAGTTCGAGGACCACGCTTCCTTCGTCTTCCTCAATCGCCGTCTGCCGGCGCCCAGGTTCGATCATGTGCTGAACGGCGATACGCTCACCATCAAAACCGCCGCTCTCACCCTCACCTACAAGCACGCAGCCGACGGCCGGTTCACCGCAGACGACCTTTCCATCGGACTTACCGTCGAGGGCAAGCCGGTTGTCTGGCATCCCGGCCTGGCCGACCCGGAAAACCTGCAAGGCACCACCCGCACCCTGGACGGCGCGATGGGCGACAAGACCAGGGAACCCATCGGCGAGGGACTGGTTTCCCGCTCCGGCTGGGCGGTGGTGGACGATTCGACCCGGCCGCTCTTCGACTCCGCCGACTTCAGCTTCCGCCAGGGAGAAAAGAGCCCCTGGCCGTGGGCCATCGAGCGGCCCGCCGGCGAGCGCCAGGACCTCTACTTCTTTGGCTACGGCCACGACTACCGCAAGGCGCTGGGCGACTATGTCAAGGTGGCCGGGCGCATCCCGCTGCCGCCGCGCTTCGCCTTTGGCACATGGTGGTCGCGCTACTGGGCCTATAGCGACCAGGAAATCAACGAGATCATCCGCGCCTTCCGCGAGAATGACACGCCGCTGGATGTGTTTGTCATCGATATGGACTGGCACATCAGCGATAACCAGCTCAAGGCCGCCGGACAGGTGGACCAGTCGGGCCATGGTCTGGGCTGGTCCGGCTACTCCTGGAACAAGCTGCTCTTTCCCGATCCCGCCCCGTTCCTGGCCAACCTGCATGCCGACGGCCTCAAGACCAGCCTCAACCTGCACCCCGCCTCGGGCATCCAGCCCTGGGAAGACCACTACCCTGAGATGGCCAAGGCCATGGGCATCGATCCGGCCACGCAGAAGTATGTGCCTTTCGACCCCACCGACAAGCGCTGGTCCACCAACTATTTCAACCTGATCCTCCACCCGCTTGAGAAGCAGGGCATCAACTTCTGGTGGCTGGACTGGCAGCAGGAACCCACCACCAAAATGGCCGGGGTGAACCCCACCTGGTGGCTCAACTACCTTCACTTTACTGACCAGCAGCGCGAGGGCCTGCGCCCCCTGCTCTTCCATCGCTGGGGCGGCCTGGGCAACCACCGCTACCAGATCGGCTTCTCTGGCGATACCGTCTCCGTGTGGCCGTCGCTGGCCTTCCAGCCCTGGTTCACGGCCACCGCGGCCAACGTGGGCTACGCCTACTGGAGCCACGACATCGGCGGCCACATGCCCGGCGCCGTCGAGCCGGAGCTTTACACCCGCTGGGTGCAGTTTGGCGCCTTCAGCCCCATCCTGCGCACCCACACCACCAAGAATCCTGAGACCGAGCGCCGCATCTGGGCTTACCCGGAGCCGTATTCCTCCATCCTGCGCTCCACCTTCCAGCTTCGTTACGCGCTCCAGCCCTACCTCTACACTGAGGCGCGCCGCACCTACGACACCGGCGTTGCCTTCTTCCGCCCGCTCTATTACGACTGGCCGGAACAGGCGGAAGCCTACTCCAGCAAGGGCGAGTACGTCTTTGGCGACCAGATGCTGGCCGCCCCGGTGGTGACGCCGGAGGACAAGGTCTCAGCGCTGGCTGCGGAGAGCGTCTGGCTGCCCAGCGGCGAGTGGATCGAGTGGCCCACCGGCAAGCACCTCACCGGCCCGGCCAGTGTGGAGCGCAGCTTCTCCATCGACCAGACTCCCGTCTACCTGCGCGCCGGGGCCATTGTTCCCATGCAGCCCCCCATGCTCTACACCGGCCAAAAGCCGGTTGACCCGCTGATCTTCAACATCTGGCCGCTGGCGGCGGGCACGAGCTCCAGCTACAAGGTCTATGAGGATTCGGGCGTTGCCGTCGATTATCAGCGCGGGGTCTTTGCCCGCACGCCGGTCACGGCCACGCAAAGCGGCGACACGCTGCGGGTGGAGATTGGCCCGGTCGAGGGCAGCTACCCCGGCATGATGAGGACGCGCGCCTACGAGCTGCGCCTGCCCGCCGACTGGCCGCCCGCCGCGGTCACGGTGAACGGCGTGCCGGTGAAACAGGCCGGCATAACCGGCAAGGGAGGGTGGACCTATGAGGGCAACACGCTGACCACGGTGATTCCCGTCGCCAGCGGCAGTGTGGAAGCCAAGGTGACGGTGGAAGTGCGCCGCGCCGCCGGCCTCACCGCCCGCCGCACGGAGCTGGACGGCTTTGCCGGCGCCATGACCCGGCTGCGCGGCGTCTACGACGCCATGCACCAGACCTGGCCCGTCTCCGACCCGCCCGACCTGCTGGTAGACGCCATGCAGACCGGCGACCGCCTCGGTTATCACCCCGAGCGCGCCGTCGCGGAGATGGCCCACTTCCGCGAAGTGCTGCCCCAGGCGCAGGCCGCCATCGCCCAGATCCGCGCAACCTTTGCCCCGCAGATGGACGAGTACCTGAAGCGCCTGACTTCAGAACACTGGCGCCCCGCGGGCCTGGACCTGGCCGCCGAGAAACAGCGCCGCCTGGACGCCATGGCCCGCGCCGAGCGCCTGGCCGCGGAAGCCGGAAAATAACTCCGCGCCCGCTGCTCAAAACTGGGTGCCCCACCCTCGCCGCGTTTTTGTTCTTGCGGCTAGGGTGGGAAACCTCGATCATCGGCCGGCAGGATGAATTGGCAGGCGGCCCGCTCACCGATCCACCCACCCGCCTGAGCCTCGCAAACAGGTAAGTCTGTGCCCCATTCATCGCGGCCTTATCGCGATGAGTGGGCCACCTGCCTGAAAACACCACCTTTTGCATCAACGCGTTCCCTCACTCCGGCAGCCGCGTCAGAGCGCGCCGAAGGCGGCGGCATGTACCATTTGGGCATGGCCCTGGTCGAAGTGAACGCGGTGTGGAAGAGCTATCCCCGGCGGACGGGCCTGCGGACGGAGCTGAACACCGTGGTCGAGGACGTTTCGCTCTCCATCGAGCCCGGTGAGACGCTGGGCCTGGTGGGCGAGTCCGGCTCCGGCAAAACCACGCTGGCGCGCATGATTCTGGGGCTGGCCGCGCCCAGCCGCGGCACGGTGCGGGTCGAGGGCGTGGATGTGGCCCGCGCCTCGCGCGCCGAACTGCGCCGCCTGCGCCGCCAGATGCAGCCCGTCTTCCAGGACCCCTACGCCGCTCTCAATCCGCGCATGAAGGTGCTGGACATTGTCACCGAGCCCTGGCTGATTCATGGCATGAAATCCGAAGTTCCTGTCGGGATGACCGCCGGAAAGCCCCGCGCCAGGCTGCGCGCCCGCGCCGTCGAGCTGCTGGCCCAGGTGGGCCTGGACGAGTCGGCGCTCGGCCGCCATCCCCACGAGTTCTCCGGCGGGCAGCGGCAGCGCATCAACATTGCCCGCGCCCTGGCGCTGCGCCCCCGGCTGCTGATTCTGGATGAGCCGGTCTCGGCCCTGGATGTGAGCGTGGGCGCGCAGATTGTGAACCTGCTGCGCAGCCTGCAACGCGAGTTCGGGCTGACCTACCTCTTCATCAGCCACTCCATGCCCCTGGTGCGCTACCTCAGCACCCGCATCGCGGTGATGGAGCACGGCCGGCTGGTGGAAACCGGCGAGGCTGTCGCCCTGTGCGCAGCGCCCCAGGAAACCTATACCCGCCAACTTCTGGCGGCCACCCCGGAGCTGCCTGTCAACGCGGCGTGAAGTCTGCCGATTGAGATTTGAAATGCCGGGTGCCCCATCCTTTCCGCGGCTTTTGCGGAAAGGGTGGGAGAGCACGAATCTCCGAATCGCCAGCAGCTGTGGCCGGATGCCAGCAAAAGGCAAATAAACAAAATTAGATAGATGTATCCGAGCTTAGGCGCGATGAAGCTGCGCCGAAGCTGGGGCACCCGCGTTTGTCGCACCCGCCCATGCGCCAGGAAGAAGGCGCATGGGCGGGGCACGGAGTTTTTACTTCGGCTGGGATTGCGCCGCTGGAGCGGATGGCGCTGCCGCCGGAGCTGCCGGAGCAGGCGCTGCCGCCGGAGCTGCCGGTTGCGCCGGGGTTGCTGTCCCGGCAGGCTTGTCCGGGGTCGCCGGCATGGCATGAACCGCACTCTTCGGCATATTCATTCCCGGCATCGGATGCCCGCCGGGCATCATGCCCATGCCGGGATGGTTGGCCGGCATTTGCAGGTCGGTCACGTCCACCAGTTCCACGTCGAAGATCAGGTCGGCCTTGGGCGGAATTCCCGGATTCTTGGGATCGCCGGTCGGATGGCCGTGCGCGCCGTAGGCCAGTTGCCAGGGAATGAACAGGCGGCGCTTGCCGCCGATCTTCATGCCATAGAAGCCCTGATCCCAGCCGGGAATCACGCGTCCAAAGCCCACCGGAAAGCTGATCGGCTGCGCTTCGCCCTGCTGGGGCTTGCCGTCGGCATCCAGCGCCGGCTTGCCATCCTTGTCCAGCACCGGCGGGCGGGGGTGGTCGTAGGACGAGTCGAACTTGCGCCCGTCGGCCTGTAGCCAGCCGGTGTAATGCACCTTGTACATCTTGTAGGGCTCAGCCTCGGCGCCCGTGCCGATCTTGATCTCCTGGTAGCGCAGGCTGAAGGCGGTCTTCACCATGCCCCTGACCGCGGGCACTCCGGGAGGCAGCTTTGTGCCCACGGTGGCCGTTGCCGATTTGGCGGTCGCGGTGGCCGGTTTGGCCGCTGTGGCGGCTGTGGCCGCTTTGGCCGCGGGGGCAGCCGGCCTGGCCGGGGTTTGGGCGCTTGCGGCAGCCGCGGTGGCCGCCATCAACAGAATCAGTACAGTGCGTTTCATCGTAGGGTCACACTCCAGCGTATTGCTTCACCGGAGTTTATCAGCCGCCGTTGCGTCGCCGCAGCCGGCCAGCATTCCCGCCAGCAGTGCCGTGCGCGGCGCAAGATGTTCCACCAGGATGGACTCGTGACGGGCGTGTGCGCCCTCGCCCACCGCGCCCATGCCGTCCAGCGTGGGAATGCCCAGCGCCGCGGTGAAGTTGCCGTCCGAGGCGCCGCCGGTAGCGGCCTCTTCCAGCGCAAAGCCCAGTTCCGCGGCCAGCCCCCTGGCCTGCCGGTAGAGCTTCACACCGCCGCGCCTGCGCTCCATCGGCGGCCGGTTCATGCCCCCGGTCACGGTCAGCGCGCAGCCCTTGTCCACTGCCCTGAGGCGGGCAAACTTGCGCTCCATGCGCGCCCCGTCGGCCTTGCGGGCGATGCGCACATCCACCTCCGCCCAGGCTTCGGCGGCAATCACGTTGCTTCTGGTGCCGCCTTCGGCCACGCCCACGTTCACCGTCAAACCGCGCTTGAGGTCCGTCCAGTTGCTCACCGTCTCCACCACGCGGGCCAGCTCGCGGATGGCGTTCGAGCCCTTCTCGAAATCCACGCCGGCATGGGCCGCCACGCCTTGCACATCGATGCGCCACATCCCGGTGCCCTTGCGGGCGGTTTTATAGGCCAGCCCCTGCGCCGGCTCCAGCACATAGACGGCCGCGCACTCGCCCGCCAGCCGCTCGGTGATGGGCCGCGAAACCGGGCTGCCCACCTCCTCTTCGCTGGTCAACAGCAGCACCATCTCCCGCTCCAGCAGTCCGGCCTCGATCAGCATCTCGATGGCGGTCAGGGCCATGGCCGCGCCGGCCTTCATGTCCAGCGTGCCCGGTCCCCACAGCCGGCCCTCGCCCAGCTTGCAGGGCATGGTCTTGAGCGTACCCAGGGGCCAAACCGTATCCAGATGGCCCAACAGCAGAATCCGCCCCGCCGCGCCTGTCTTGGATCTCGGCCCGAAGCGCGCCTCCAGCACGTCGCCATGCGCGCGCTGCCGGTGCAGCTTCACCCGTCCGCCCAACGCCCTGGCGTGCTCGGCAACCAGCGCCGCGCAGGCGTCCACCGCGGCCTTGTCCTCCGAGGGCGACTCCACCCGCACCAGCTTCCGGATCAGGTCCAGCAGCTGCGGCTGCTTGCGCCGGGCGCCGGCCAGCAGGGCGCGCATGGGAATGGAAGAATCGGGAGCAGTGAGCATCTTTCCACCTCTCTAAGCTGTCTCATCCGGGCCGAGCCGCGGATTTCCTGATTCTACGACGGTTACAGCAGGCTCCCGCGTCCGATTTACGGCCCGAAAGGTGGCCTCAACGGTGCATAGTGTGGCTAAAATGCCACAAGACGGATCTGCCGCTGCGCGTCTACTCTAACCCTTACCGCAAGTTGTGCACCGTTGGAGAGCGAAGTTTTTGGCAAATCCCGCGCATTTGGAACAAACCATTGCCGCGCCCATCGAGTTTACCGGCGTCGGGCTGCACTCGGGCGCGCCGGTCACCATGCGTCTGCTGCCTGCCCCTGGCGGCTCGGGCATCGTCTTCCGCCGCACCGATCTTGACAACTTTGAGATTCCCGCCAACGGCCGCAACGTGGCCAAGGTCAGCTACGCCACCAGCCTGATGCGCCAGGGCGTGCTCATCTCCACCACCGAGCACCTGCTCTCCGCGCTGGTGGGCATGGGCGTGGACAACGTGATCGCCGAGCTGGACAACCTGGAGCTGCCCATCCTGGACGGCAGCGCCCTGCCTTACGTGGAGGCCATTCTCAAGGTCGGCATCCGCGCCCAGCGCCGCCGCCGCGAGACCATCCGCGTGCTCCACCCCGTCGAGGTGCGTGAGGGCAACAAGTTCATCGGCGTCTATCCCGGTTCCGGGTACAGCATCCGCTACGCCATCGACTTTCCCGCGCCCATCGGCTACCAGAGCGCCTGCGTGGATCTGGCGGCGGAGACCTACGGCTCCTCCATCGCCGCCGCCCGCACCTTCGGCTACAAGGCCGACGAGAAGCGGCTGCGCGATATGGGCCTGATCCGCGGCGCCGGCCCGGAGAGCGCCATCATTCTGGATGCCAAGGGGCCAACCAACGGCCCGCTGCGCTTTGCCGACGAGTACGTACGCCACAAGGTGCTGGACCTGATCGGCGACCTGGCCCTGGCCGGGCGGCGCATCGAAGGCCACGTCGTTGCCGAACGTGCCGGACACGCCATGCATACCGCCCTGGTCTCCCGCCTGCTCAAGGACCGCTCGGCTTGGGAACTGGCCCACGTGCCGATGGCAGAGGCTTCGCCCGCGGAAGCGGATCTGGCAAACCTGCCGGGCGCCGTTCCTGCCACTCCCGTCCTGCTGGGCGCTTAGCCCCATACCGCCCGCAAGCTTGCTGGGGCAAACAAACTCCTTCGCCCTCCGGACTGAAAAACACAGTCGTGGCGGCATGTTCCCTTCTTGGCACTCCCTGCCCGCACCAGCCGATTTAGACTGATCCTGTACGGCATGGATTCAGCCCACCTCTGGATCGCATACGATAGAAAGACACGAGGAAAGACTCCATGGGTTCCGGCGCGCCGCTGACCTTACGAACGCCCTTGATTTTGCTCGGAATGGCGGACCTGACCGTTCTCGGCATGCGCCTTTGGCCTTGGCAGCAGGTGTTCAATCTGCCCCTCAACGGGGCTACGGGCATCGATCCGGCGGTCTGTCTGGTCACCTACATCGGACTTCTTTATTGGATCGCAAACGGCTGCCTGCCGGTGACCAGGAAGGCGTTCTGCTCCGGCTCGCTGCTGGGAATGCTGGGCGGCCTTCTTCTGGGCGCCGAGGTGGTGCTCGGGGCCCGGCCCCCGGCTCCCGATCCTGCTTCGGTTGCGCATCTGCAGTTGGGCCTGCTGGCGGGCGCGGGCATCATTTGGGGTATTGCCGGCCTGCGCGCCGTGCAAATAACCCAAAGCGCCGTCATGGGCTTGATCGCGGGCCTGTGGAGCGCCATGGCCAGCGCCCTCATCGCGGTCGCGGCGGTAATGGCGGAAATCTATCGCTTCGGCGGCTCGCAGTTGCCGCAGGACCCCTGGAAGCAGTACGAGGGCCTGGCCATCGGCACTCCGGCAACCCAGGCGCTGGTCCATTCCCTGAACTCGGCCACCGCCTTTCTGCTCCTCTGTCCGCTGGCCGGCGGCGCCCTGGGGCTGATCTTTTCCCACTTCAGCCAGAGCGAGAAAAACTGAGCCAGCCGCATGCGGCCATTTTCATTGAAAGTGTCAGGTCAGGGGTGCCCACCCCTTCGGCTGCGCTCAGGGCAGGCTCTCGCCGCGTTTTTGTACTTGCGGCTACTGTCCTGTCCCTGAATTTCGCAACAAAACAAGGGTTGTCATCCTGAGCGAACAGGGCCCCAGGCGCTTTTCAGCCTGGGGGTGGTGAGCGAAGGATCTGCGGTTGCTTTTCAAAGAACATATGGGACACCGCTCCAGGGTGGAATCGAACGGCGCCGCCCAGCCCAGGAACAGTGAAAACCCCGCAAGCGGAGTCTTTACGCGAACAGGATGCACATCGGCGCCGCCGCGGCAAAGCTCTTGCCCTCTTCGGCCAGCGCCCCGGTCTGCGGGTTACGCGCAAAGACGCTGATCAGGTTCGAGTCCTGGTTGGCCACCAGCATCCAGCGCTCGGTGGGGTCCAGCACAAAGTTGCGCGGAATCTTGCCCCCGCAGTTGCTGCGCCCCATCGGCGTCAGGCTGCCGGTTTGCGGGTTCGCCTTGAAGCTATAGAGAAAATCCTTATCCCGATTGGCGAAATAGACAAATCTTCCGTCCTTTGAAATCACCGTGTCGCAGGCGCGGGTGGGGCCGTGATAGCCCTCCGGCAGCAGGTCGATCAGTGAAATCGAAGTGAAGCCCCCGTCGGCCTTGTGCCACTCCAAAACGGCCACCGTCGAATCCAGTTCGTTCACGCAGTAGGCGGTGTGGCCGTTGGGATGAAAGTGCAGCGTGCGCGGGCCGGCTCCGGGCTTCGAGTGGTAGGTCCCCGCCGGGGTCAGCTCGGCGGTGGCCGCGTTCAGGCGGTAGATGTGGATGCAATCGCCGCCCAGGTCGTTGATGTAGGCGAAGCGGTTATCCGGCGAGAACGAGGCAAAGTGCGCGTGCGCGCTCTCCTGCCGGTCGGCGTTGGGACCATGCACGGTGTAGTGCTCGCTCCACACCAGGGGGCTCAGCTTGCCCTCGGTCACCAGAAAGCTGGCCGCGCTGCCGCCGCCGTAGTCGGCCGAGAGCAGCACGCGGCCGGTGTGGTCCAGGGCCACGTGGCAGGTGCCCGCCCTGGCCGAGTTGCGCGCAGAAAGCGGATGCAGCTCCCCCTTCCCGACGCTGAAGCTGGCCACCGCGCCGGTCGGCTTGCCCTCAAAAGAATCCACCTCCGAGGCGGCAAAGAGAAACTCGCGGCCGGCAGAGAAGGTGATCCAGTCCACGTTGGCAATTTTGGCGGCCACCCCGGCTGGCGTCAGTTCGCCGCTTGCCGGGTCCCAATCAAAGGCCAGGATTCCGTCCGGCGTTCCGGATCCAATAAAGACCCTCTGGCGGCGAAGTGCGGCCAGGCTGGGTGCTGTGGCGGCGGTAAAAGTGGCGGCTGCGGCGGTCATCATAAAGGTGCGGCGAGAAAGTTTTCCCATGGCACATGCGATTGTCGCCGATGGGGCCGGGAACGCGCCAGTGCCGCCGATCCGGCTGGGTGCCCCACCTTCAGCGCGGCTTCATCGCGCTCAAGGTGGGATATCCATACCTACAGTTCTTTATGGTTCTTTAGATTCCTGGCCCAACCACCAGGCTGGGATGGCATGAACCTCACCCGCTCCATCTTCTACACTGGAAGCGCATTCCGCCGCACCCGAGGAAGCAAGCCTTGTCCCACTTCATCAGCTTTGTGCGCATTCCCGCGCTGGCCCTGCGCCAGCATCTGCGGCCGCTCGCCCCCATGGGCGTCCTGGACGAGGACCGGCTGCGCCTGCGCGTCCTGCCCAACGACATCGACATCAACCTGCACATGAACAACGCCCGCTACCTGAACATCATGGACTACGCGCGCACCCATCTGCTCGCCCGCACACGGCTGCTGGAGCACATCATTCAATCCCGCTGGCAGCCGCTGGTGGGCGCCGTGTGGATCACCTATCGCCGCTCGCTGCCCCTGTTCTCCGCCTTCTCGATCACCTCGCGGATGGTCTGCTGGGACGAGAAATGGTTCTATCTGGAGCAGACCTTTACCGGGCGCGATGGACTGGCCGCGATGGGCTGGGTCAAAGGCGTTCTGCGTAATTCGCAGGGCACTGTGGACCCGCAGAAGGTGATCGAGGGCGTAGCTCCCGGCCTGTTGAGCCCGCCCATGCCCGACACCATCGCCACCTGGAACGAGCTGACCCGCGAAAAGCTGGCCGCCGGGTAGCGTCCCGCTCTCAAGTTCATTCCATGATTGATCCGGCCCAAATGTATAAGACGTTCCTGGGTGCCCCACCCTCGCCGCGCTTTTGTTTTTGCGGCTAGGGTGGGATACGACGCTCGCCCCCGGAGCCCCCTCATGATCCCCGTGCCGGGGCCTCAGCCCTTGCGATACACTCCAAAGCAATCAGGCAGTACACGATGGAGTTGGCATGAAACTGTTTTGCTTGTTGTTCCTTGCAGCCGCCGCAATCGCAAATTCAAGCGCCCAGGCGCCGGACGTTGGCTCCAATCCCAACACCCCGCCTGAGCCCAACCCGGAAGCCACCCTCAGCTACATCCACGGCGCATGGGATACCCTCACGCGTTCCATGACCGACTGCCACACGCTGACCGATACCAAGATCACCGCCACGCCGCTGCTCTATCTGCCCGCGGAGCTTCCCGCGCCGCCGGAAGTGGCAGCCCTGGAGCAGAAGTGCCACGTCAAGATCGTGGCCCTGCCCCGCCGTATTGAGAAACTGGGCGACGTGCGCCCCGAGGAGCTGCCCGCGGCCGGGCTGCTCTATCTGCCCAAGCCCTACGTGGTTCCGGGCGGACGCTTCAACGAGATGTACGGCTGGGACAGCTACTTCATCGTTCTTGGCCTGGAAGCCGATCACCGCGAAGCCCTGGCCAGGGACATGGTGGATAACTTCCTCTACGAAATCGAGCACTATGGCGCGGTGCTCAACGCCAACCGCACCTACTATTTGACCCGCTCGCAGCCCCCGTTTCTCACCTCCATGATCCGGGCGGTTTATGAGAACCCGGCCAGCTTCCCGGCCACTCCGGAGGGCCGCATCGCTGCTCGCGCCTGGCTGGAGCGCGCCTACGCGCTGGCGCAAAAGGACTACTCCACCTGGACCCGGCCGGAGCACCTGGCGGGCAAGACCGGCCTGGCGCGCTTCTTCGACTATGGCGCCGGCCCGGTGCCGGAGATGGCCGACGACAGCACCTACTACCCCGACGTGATCCGCTGGCTGGTGGCGCATCCCAATGCGGGCGGCGAGGGCTATCTGGTGAAGGGCTCCGAGCATCCCGATGCCGCCGAAGCCGCCCGGCTCAAACAGAGCAGTTGCGACGTGCTCTCCAGCGTAGTCTGCGAGCGCGCCTGGGCCGCTGGCTACCGGCTCAGCCGCGACTTCTACCTGGGCGACCGCGCCATGCGCGAGTCAGGCTTCGATCCCAGCTTCCGCTTTGGTCCCTTCGACGGAGCCACCCATCACGATGCGCCCGTCTGCCTCAACAGCCTGCTCTACCGCTATGAACGGGACCTGGAGCATCTGGCGCACGTTCTGGGCCTGCCCGCCGACGCCCTGCGCTGGGACCGCCGCGCCAAGGCCCGCGACGCCGCCATGCACCGCTACCTTTGGCGGCCCAAAGAAGGCGTCTTTGCGGACTACGACTTTGTCCACGCCAAGCCCTCGAGTTATGCCTATATCTCGTCGCTCTATCCCCTGTGGGCGGGCGTCGCAACCAGGGAAGAAGCCCGCCAGATGGTGGCAAAACTCAACCTTTTCGAGCGCCCCGGCGGACTCTCCATGAGCAGCTTCGACTCTGGCGTGCAATGGGATGAACCCTACGGCTGGGCGCCCACCAACTGGGTAACCGTGGCCGGCCTGGAAGCCACCGGCTACCACGCCGACGCCGTGCGCATTGCCCGCGCCTTCGACGCCACGGTGGATGCCGGCTTCGCCCGCGACGGCACCATCCGCGAAAAATACAACGTGGTCTCGGGCAGCGCGAAGGTCGAAGTCAAAACCGGCTACAAAATGAACGTGATCGGCTTCGGCTGGACCAACAGCGTCTATCTCAAAATGAAAGAAGTCATGCAGAAGCCGGTGGCCGCGCCTGCCAATTAGGGGCACGGTTCCAAGGCATTGACCGCCACCAAGCTGTTACCCTGAGCAGCCCGGCTCGCCTCGTCGAGTTACGGCTCAGAGGAACGCCGTGCCCAGTAGCGCCGAATAACCTGGCCGCCCTCCGGGCACCGCGTTTTTGTTTTTGCGGCTAGGCTGGGCTAATGGTGTCCGCCCCACAGATGGTCGTTTATGTTTTGTAACAGGGCACGACTTCAGTCGTGCCGCAAAGACCGCAAAATCAGCTTGGGCTTTAGCCCCTGGGGGAATGCTCGTCCGCGGAATCAACTTGTTCAGAGCTTCCCTAGTGTGGGATACGAGAGAACCACTCTACAGAAACAGGAGAAGTGCTTCAGGGCGGGCTAACATGCCGCCCGCATTGCAACCACAGTGAAAGACTCTCCTTGGAACATGATCCATAAGAAGAAGAGGGGCGCTTCCACACTGTGGAAGCGCCCCTCTTGTTCTTGCTGCCGGCGCGTTGTTACTCCGGCAGCTTCAGCGTCCCCTTCACCTTGAAGGTCTGCGTCAGCACCTGCACTCCGGAGTGCGGCTGCCCGCCGCCCACCGCGATGGCGTACTCGCCCTCGGCGACCACAGGCTCTCCCGCTTCGGTCACCATGCTCATGTCGCGCGGGCTCAGTTCGAACTTCACCCTCTGCGAATCCCCGGCTTCAAGGTGCACCCGTTTGAAGGCCCGCAGCGCCCGCAACGGCGCGCCCGGCAGGTCAGGGAACGAGAGATAGAGCTGGACCACTTCGTCGCCCACCTGGCGGCCGCTGTTGGTCACCGTCACCTCCGCCGTCACCGGGCTGCCCGCCGGCACCGCGCTGGTGGGACCACTGAGTGCGCTGTAGGAGAAGGTGGTGTAACTCAGTCCATATCCGAAGGGATAAAGCGGCATCCCCTCGAAGTAGCGGTAGGTGCGGCCCTTCATCGCGTAGTTCTCGAAAGGCGGCAACTGGTTCACATCCATGTAGAAGGTGACCGGCAGGCGTCCCGCCGGATTGTTGCGGCCGCTGAGCGTCTCAGCCACCGCGGTTCCGCCTTCTTCGCCGGGGTACCATGCGTCCAGAAGGGCGTTGGCGTGCTCCTTGGCCCAGTTCACGGCCAGGGCGCTGCCGTTGGTCAGCACCACCACCAGCGGCTTGCGGGCCGTGGCTACTGCCTCCAGCAGATCCTGCTCCGGCTTGGGCAGGTCGATGGTGATGCGGTCGCCGCCCTTGAAGCCCGGCACATTCACCGTCATCTCCTCGCCTTCCAGTTCGCTGGTGATGCCCACCACGGCCACCACCACATCGGCAGCCCTGGCCGCGGCCACCGCCTCCGGGCTGGGCGTCAGGTCAACCTTGGACCACACCAGCCGGGCCGCCGCGCTGTGCTTCTCGGTCTGGCCGTATTCCACCAGCAACTGCGCCGGCTTGCCTGCTTCCAGGTGCACCTGGCCCACCTTGGTCTCCACACCGTTGCTGTCCCAGGAAGAGGTCACATCCTTGCCGTCCAGCGTGATCCGGAAGTACCCATCCGCAGCCAGGCCCAGGTTGTAGTCGCCCGTCTCCTTCGGCGTCAGGGTCGCCTGCCAGCGCACCCCCAGCGGCTTCACCCCAGCGACCTCGATGGGCAGCGGCGCCGCCGCCAGATCGATGCCCGGTTCAGTGCGGGTAACCAGCGGCGCGGGCTGGTCCTTGGGGTCC
>Ga0326728_10017503_pt1 | contig 14338 bp, 14 predicted proteins | sample MB3enrmetagenome_FD_207602 | JGI IMG/M metagenome (GOLD analysis project Ga0326728, IMG submission 207602) | Lab enriched peat soil microbial communities from McLean, Ithaca, NY, United States - MB31MN | ecosystem: Environmental > Terrestrial > Soil > Wetlands > Peat | place: USA: New York...
AGCTCCCTATGTAGCTGGTCACGTTGGGCATCTGAATGGCCATTGTATAGACGGTGCGTCCCTCCAGCAGCGGATCGGGCGCGCTCGCGACGCGCGTGGCGCGCGTCTCCGAAGGTGGATCGGCGGCCGGCGGCACGATAGGCGCGGAGGCCGCCAGTTGCTCGCGCGTGGTGGGCGGGATGGCGGCCACCAGAGCGGGCCGGCTATCCGCATCTCCGCCGCGAGCCAACAGGCCGGGCACGACGATCATGGCTTTGGGCGCGCCGGCATTGTCTCCGGAAGGCTGCGGCGCGGGGCCAGCCGAGAATCCCGCCTGCCGCGATCCGGGAGGCGCCGGGAAATCGACGGTCTTGGCGGGGTCCAGTCCCACGATGGCCAGGGACGCCTCCGCGGGCGCCGCGCTGGGGTTCGCGATATCCGGAGCCTCGGGCGCCAGGAGCGGCGCCGCGGGCTGCCGCCGCGTCTCCGCCGGAGGAACGAACGCGCGCGGCTGCGGCTTCGGCAACGGGATGGCCAAAGGCAGCATCCCAGCCGCCGGTGCACTCGTGCGCGGCGCTTCGGGCAGGACCGCCTGCACAGCCGGCAGATGCGCCGCCGGCGGCGCGGCGAACTCGCGCACGGGCCGCGCGCCGGCCGTGACGTCCAGCACATTGGGCAGCGGGACGGGCTTGGAAGGCTCAATCTCGGGCGCCGGCATCCAGATGATTTGCGGCGGCCGGGCGTTGTCCCGGGATCCCGCCACGAGGGTCTGCTCCAGCTTGACGCGCGCTCGCGCGGGCCGCGCCGGCTTTCGGGCCGCGTCCGGCGCCACTTCCGGCAGCCGCCCGTGGAAGTCATACCAGACCAGGCGCTTTTCATTGGGCCGGATTTCGCTGTCATACAGCGAGATCGCCGGCGGGGGCAGGCGCACCGCCGGGCCCAGCGCCACCCACCCCAGCGCCAGGGCGTGCAGCGCACCCGAGATGGCGAACCCCCTGCCGCGAACCGGCATCCCCATGGATCACAACCCCGCGAGTTTGCCGCCGAAGCCGTTGGTGGGCGCCAGGCCGCGCACGCGCTGGATGTCGCGCTGGCGGGGAAGATATTCCGCCAGGTACCGGTTAAGTTGCCGCAGCCGCTCGGATTCGGAGCGGTGCTGCAAGAGCGTGTTCAGAAAATTCAGGTCCGGCAAACCCTGCGCCAGTTGAAAACTGAGCTGTGAATCGTTCAGATCCGGCTCGGCGCCGTCCGCGTGCAGGCTCTCCAGCGCGCGGTAGTGCGCGAGCGCCGCTTCCCGCAACTCGGCCGGCACGGCGGCGAAATCGTCGTCGTCGAAGAAGCTCACCTCCGCCTGCAGGAAGGCTTTCTCTTCGTTGATCCCCACAATCTCGAACCGCCGCAGGCCGCGCGTCACGATGTCCATGCGCCCATCCGGATACATTTGCAGAACCTTTTCCACCTGCACCGTGCAGCCGGTGTTCACGAGTCCGTCTTCCTGCACCAGCACGATGCCGAATTCCGAGCGGTCGCGTATGGCATCGCCCACCATTTCCTTGTAGCGGTCCTCGAAAATATGCAGCGGCAGGCGTGTCCTCGGGAACACGACCACATGCAGGGGGAACAGCGGAATCAAGCCCGAAGGCATGGTACCATTATGCAGCAATCCCGAACGAAACCATGCGCATTGAAGGCCAAGTGGTGGTCGTCACCGGTGCTTCGGAAGGTATCGGCGCGGCCTGCGCCGCGGAGTTCGCCCGCGCCGGCGCCCGTCTGGCCGTGACCGCCCGTTCCGAAGAAGGCCTGCGCCGCGCCGCACCCGGCGCCCTGATCGTCCCCGGAGATCTCACCGACGAAGACACCCGGCGCCGCGTCGTGGAAGAAACCCTCGCGCGCTACGGCGCGATCGATATCCTGGTGAACAATGCCGGCGCCGGGCTGTATTTGCCCTCCTGGTCCACCCCCATGGAAGAGGCGCGCCGGGTGTTCGAGTTGAACTTCTTCGCGCTGCTCGGCATGGTGCGACTGGTGGCGCCGCACATGCGCGCGCGGGGCGGCGGGACGATCGTCAACGTGGGTTCTATCGGCGGCAAGATCACGCTCCCCTGGCTCACGCTGTACTGCGCCGCGAAGAGCGCGGTGGGAACCCTCACCGAAGGTCTGCGCATGGAATTGCGGCGCGATAACATCCGCGCCATGCTGGTCTGCCCGGGCTACGTTCAAACGGATTTCCAGGACAACGCGCTGCTCGGCCGGCCGCCCGAAGAACTGCTGCGCCGCCGCCGCTTTGCGATCACCGCCGAGCAGTGCGCCCGCGACATCCGGCGCGGCATCGAGCGCGACGCGCGCACGGTCATGTCGCCCGCTTCCGGCTGGATCCTGGCGGCGCTGGCCGGCCTGGTTCCATCCCTGGTGGAGGCGCGCCTCGCGGCGTGGAACGGCACCGCATGAACCTGCGTCTGAAGCGTTCACCCGGAATCTACCTGGTGGGCTTCATGGGGTGCGGCAAGTCCACTATCGGCCCGCTCCTGGCCCAACGCCTGGGATGGAGCTTCGTGGATATCGACGGCGAAATCGAGGCCGCCGAAAAGAGCGCCATCGCCGACATATTCGAGACCCGCGGAGAGCCCGAGTTCCGCCGCCTGGAGCGCGAGATTATCCGCGCGCGCGTGGGCCAGATCGAGCGCGGACTTCCCGCCGTGGTGGCGCTCGGCGGCGGCGCCTTCCTCGACCCCGCCACCCGCGAACTGCTGGCCTCCAGCGGCATCAGCGTGTGGCTGGATTGCCCGCTTTCCGTGTTGCGCCGGCGCGTGGCCGAGTGCACCAGCCGGCCGCTGGCCCGCGATCCGCAACAGTTCGCCGCCCTCTACGCCGCGCGCCGCGAGTCCTATCGCCTCGCGGACGTGCGCGTCTCGGTGGAAACCGACGCGGCCGGCGATGTGGTCGATTTCATTCTTTCTCACCCTTACTTTCGATGAGCCAATCGCAATGAGCACCCAACGTCTTCGCAAACAGGCATCCAACATCTTTCAGGCCGCGCTGAAAGCGGCCGACCCGGCTGGCGCCGTCGCGCGCCACCTCGAGAGCCGCGACACCTCGCGGTTCCAGAATATTTACGTCATCGGCGCCGGTAAGGCTGGAGCTTCCATGGCCAAGGCGGCCGAGAAAGTCCTCGGCCGGCGCATCACCGGCGGCTTGATCAACGTCAAGTACGGCCACCTCGCCAAGCTGAAGCGCATCGAGCTGAACGAGTGCGGGCATCCCGTTCCCGACCAGCAAGGCGTGGATGGCGCGGCGCGGATCGCGGCCATCGCCGAAAAGGCCGGCAAGGACGACCTGGTGATCTGCCTGATCTCCGGCGGCGGTTCGGCCCTCCTGCCCCTGCCCGCCGAACCCATCACCCTGGAGGAGAAGCAGGCCACCACCAAGCTGCTGCTGGCCTGCGGCGCCAACATTCACGAGATCAATGCCATCCGCAAGCACATCTCGCGCATCAAGGGCGGCCAGCTGGCACGCCTGGCGTTCCCGGCCACCGTGGAAGCCCTGATGCTCTCCGACGTCATCGGCGACGACCTGGACGTCATTGGCTCCGGACCCACCGCCCCGGATGCTTCCACCTTCGCCGGCGCCGTCGCCATCCTGGAGCGCTACGGCATCCTGGCGCGCGTGCCCGCGGCCGTGCGCGAGCGCCTGGAAGCCGGCATCCGCGGCGAAATCCCCGAGACTCCCAAGCCGGCCGACCCCATTTTCAAGCGCGTCCGCAACACCATCGTGGGAAGCTGCGAGCTGGCCCTGGATGCGGCGGCGAAGCGCGCTCGCGAGATGGGCTTCCGCACCCTGGTGCTTTCGAGCGAGATTCAGGGCGAAACGCGCGACGTGGCGCGCATGCACGCCGCCATCGCCCGCGAGATACGCAAAACGGGACAGCCGGTCAAGCCGCCCGCCTGCATCATCACCGGCGGCGAGACCACCGTGACGCTCAAAGGGCAAGGCTTGGGAGGCCGGAACCAGGAGTTCGTGCTGGCCGCCGCCCTGGATATCGCCGGCTTGCCGGGCGTGGTGGTGTTCAGCGCCGGCACGGACGGCACCGACGGCCCCACGGACGCCGCGGGCGCCATTGCCGATGGAGATACGCTCAGCCGCAAGCCCGACGCTCTCCGCTACCTTGACGGCAACGACTCGTACCACTACTTCGAGCCGCTCAAGGACCTGGTCATGACCGGCCCGACCAATACCAACGTCATGGACGTGCGCATCGTGCTGGTCGGGTAGCCGGGCCCGTGCGGGAAGACGTTCCCAGCAAGACTGCCCAGGGGGTGGCCCTCCACCGCGCCGATGGCTTGTGCGTGGGAGGCGGGCGCGGCCGCCTGCTGAGCGCCTGGGTCTAAAGACAGTCCTGCGCGCCTATCGGCTGCCCGGGCTCTTGGGCGGCGGCGCGGCCGCTTGCGGCTCGGTCTTCTGCGCCTCCGCCGACAGCACCACCACGTCCACGCGCCGGTTGTGTGCGCGCCCTTCCTCGGTATCGTTGGTGTCGGTGGGCGCGTTCTCGGCGTAGCCCGCCACGGCGAGGCGCTCCTCCGGCACCCCAAAGCGTTGCCTCAGCAACTCCATGACGGCGATGCTGCGGGCCGCCGAAAGCTCCCAGTTGCTGCGAAAACGCGAGGTGTGAATGGGCTTGGAATCCGTGTAGCCTTCCAGGCGCACCGAATTGGGCAGTTCGGCGATGACCGCCGCAACCTTAGCCAGGATCGGATAACTGGCCGGCTGCACGGCATCGTCTCCGGACGCGAAAAAAGTGGCTTCGCGCAGGCTGATCACCAGCCCGCGGCCCTCGAGCTTGAGCTGGACCTTGCCGCTGCCCAGTTCCGTGCCGAGGCCCATTTCCAGCTTGGCTTTCGATTTGCGCAGATCGGCCAAGGGGATTGGCGGAGGCGCCGCGGGCAAGGGGATGTTCTCCTTGCCCGCCACCTGTGGCTTATCCCGCAGCGGGTCGGAAGCTTCGTGCCGCCCGCGCCCCAGCATGGTGGAAACGGCCGAGGTGAACTGCCCGTGCTCCAAAGCCTCGCGCACCGAATCGGAGACCGCTTTGGCTTTGGACTTATCGCTCTGCGTGGAGGCGAACATCACCACGAAGAAGGCGAACAGAAGGGTGATGAAATCGGCGTACGAGACCAGCCAGCGCTCGTGATTCTCATGGCCCGGCCCGCGGCCCCGCTTCAATGCCATATGGTGTTCCCGGTCGCAATGAATCGCACGGGTCAGCCTCCCGCCACCGCGGCCGGCGGGGCCTTAACGGCTGCCGGCTTGGCGCCCGGCAGCAGTTTGGCGCCGCCCTCGTTCTTGGGTTTGCGGGGGTTGGGGTTAAACGCTTCCAGCTTCATGCGGATCAACGACGGGTTCAGGCCTTCCACAATCCCCACAACCCCCTCCAGGATCATTTCCTTCAGGATCGTGCCCTGCCGGATGTGCGCGCGCATCTTGTTGGCCGCCGGCAGAAACAGAATGTTGGCCGATCCCACGCCATATACCGTTGCCACGAAGGCCACCGCAATGCCGTGCCCGACCTCCTTGATGTCCTCCAGATGCTTCATCACCTGGATCAGCCCCAACACCGCGCCGATGATCCCGATGGTGGGGGCATACCCTCCGGCGGCTTCCCATACCCTGGCATCCGCCTCGGCGGACTGCTCGCTCAAGCTGATGTCCGTATCCATCATCTTGCGGAGTTCCTGCAAGTCCGTGCCGTCCACCGCCAGGTTCAGCGCCTTGCGCATGAACGGATCCTCGATCGCCGCCGCTTCCTTCTCGATGCTCACGATCCCGTTCTTGCGGGCCTTGGTGGCATATCCGATGAGCGCGTCGATGGTGGCATCCGCCGAGCTGCCGCGTTCGAGGAAGATCCCCCCGAGACCTTTGATGCCGCGCAGGACCACCGCGAGCGGCGTGGTCACCAGAACCGCGCCCAGCGTCCCACCCAGAACAATCAGGGCGGCGGTCATCTGGACGATGTCCTGGATCTGGCCTTTCTCCAGAATCAGACCTCCCAGAATCCCCCCCAGCGCCACTGCGATCCCCGCGAGAGTGGAAAGATCAGGTCTCCCGCGAGCCGGCCGGTTAGCCGGTTTGACCATGGGTTTCAGTGCCTGCGAACTGTCGGCCATCGTGTCTCAGTCCCGCCCCGCGGACCGCTCCTGGCGGTCCCGCGCTTCGATTTCATTGGGACCGCCGAGAGAGGCGGGATCGTTCTCCAGACTGGAAATCCGCCGCCGGAAACCGACGATCCGGCGGATCACTTCTTCGGCCGTCTCGCGCACTCGCAGGATCTGCCCCGTGGTCAGCGTAATCACGGTGTCCGGTGTGACATCGATATGCTCGATCAGATCGGAATTGAGCACCATGGGTAGCTGGTTGAGGCGCGTCAGACGGATCATCCTGTTGGCTCCTCATCTCTATCGGCGGGCAGCCGGAAAACTTTATGGCGGTACCACGGTACCGGCGCCGCTCTCAGTAGCCGCGCGGCCCAGCCGATAAGCACCTTGGAAGCCGTACCGGTGGTTGCCAACAGACCCATCCATGCCAGCATCCTCGCCACTCTGGACGAGGAACGCCGCGAGGTGCTGGACGCCGTGCTCGAGAACTTGCGGGGTTGCCCGCCGGCCGGCTCCCTCCCGGTCTGCCTCGGGCTTTTGTGTCACCTAGCCCGCTCCGCGCGGGGGATCTCCCTCACCTCGTGTATGCTTGATCCAGAGAGAGATATGGGACCTGCTACCACTTCATCGCCCGGGGCACTTTCCGCTATTGGCCAGATCGCCATCAGCGTAACCGCACTCGACCGCGCCATCGCCTTCTACAGGGATGCCCTGGGATTGCCGTTCCTCTTCCAGGCCCCCAACCTGGGCTTCTTCGATTGCGCGGGCGTGCGCCTGATGCTCAGCGGCGGCGCTCAGTCCGCCGGGACTTCGAGTTCGGCAATCTACTTCCGGATACCGGACATCCAGCAAGCCTTCCAAGCTCTCGCCGCCCGCGGCGTGGCTTTCGAGCGTGACCCGCACCTGGTGGCTCGCCTGCCCGATCACGATCTATGGATGGCTTTTTTCCGCGATCCGGATGGTAACCTGCTGGCCATCATGAGTGAAGTGCCGGGAGCCTGAACGGCTTTACCTTGCCTCGCGCCGCTCGATGATGTCCAGCAGACTCGAAAGCCGCGGGGCCGCGTCGCCGCGACCGCCGAATCGCAGGGCGTTGTAGGCTGTTGTAAATTCCCGCACCGTGTCACCCGCCGCAGCCGGTGGCAAGGCCGCGGCAAATTCCGCGGGCGTAAACCAGGTGGGCTTATCGTATCCCCGCCGCTTGAGGGCCTTCAGCATGCGCTCGTAGAGCAGGGTGGCATCGGCCACCGAGGCCTCGCCTCGCCGCACGCGTTCCACCCGCCGCCGGATGCGCAGCCGCCGTGCCAGCCGCGGTCCCAGGAGCCAGATCGCCGCCGCCAGCAATCCGGCGATTCCCCATTCCGCCAGCCCGCGAACCGGGATGGCCGGATGGTAGGCCCGCCACTCTCCCTGGATCGCCGCGAGCGCGTCATACCAGCGGATGCCCGCGCGCCGCGCTCCCTGCTCGAGACGGTCCGCCAGGGTACCCTGCCGCCCGACGTCGTAGCTCACCACCCACTCTTGCCAGAACGTCTGCGCGGCGTCCAGGTAGAGCCCCACCTTGGCCGCCAGGCTCAAACCCGGCGGGCCGGTGTCGGGCGGCGTAGGATCGAACGTGGTCCATCCGTGCCCTGCGATCCAGGCCTCCACCCAGGTATGCGCATCGGAGGCGCGCACCAGCCACAACTCGGTCAGCGGATTGTAAATGCCGCTCTGGAATCCGGTGGCCAGGCGCGCCGGCACTCCCAGGCTCCGCAGCATTACCGCCATGGCCGAAGCGAAATACTCGCAATAGCCTTTGCGGCTGGTGAACAGGAAATAAGCCAGCGGATCGGCCGGCTCGCGCTTGGGCGTCTCCAGGCTATAGGTGTAGCCGGCCCGCAGGCGGCGCTCCAGCGCGCGGGAGCGCTCCAGATCCGTGGCCGCCCCGGCGGTCATCGCGCGCGCCAGCTCCGGGATGCGCCGGTCGAGGGCCGGCGATTCGAGGTTCCGCTCGCGCTCCGCCAGCGGAAGCGCCGGGGGCGGGTACACGGCCGAAACTTCCGGAGCTTCTTCCAGCAGGCTGTAGGCGGCATATTGGAACGTGCGCGCCGGCAAGCGCCCCAAGCGGTACGCGCCGGCGCTGGTGCGGAAAATAGAAGCGGCGTTCAGGTCGAGCTTCTCCGGCGTCCCCGCGAAGAATAAGGCGGTATCGTCAAGCGGCTCCAGCCGCACGTCGTAGTTCACGTGCACTCCGGCGCGCTCCTGGGTCGCCAGATCCACGTGGCCGCTCTCGGTGGGGATGATCTCGAGGCGCGGATTGCCGTCGTACCAGCGCTTGCCGTCGAATTCCTCGAGCACCCCGCCGCGCCACTTCAGACCCGCCAACGGCTCGCGGCTGAACAGGCGCACGTGCATGACCGGTCGCGAGCTGGTGTCAATTCCGCCCACCTCGCCCAGCACCACTTCGCTGGCATAACCCGGTGTCAGCACGCGATGCCAGGGCAGCCGCGCGAAAGCCGCGTCGGCGGTGCGCGGCAGAATGAAAAACAGCCCCGCCGTAAGCCCCAGGATGCCCGCCGCGATGAGCCCCGAAAGCAGCGCCAGCCGGGGATGGAACCGCCGGAGACCGCTGCGCGCCGTAGCCGGAGATCTCCCGATCGAGCGCCGGATTTCCCCGCTGGTCAGCGCCGCCATGGCGAACACCAGATACACCGCCAGGCACACGAAGAAGCTCAGGCCGATCGAGAGAATGGCCGCCGCCACCAGTTCCAGGAAGGCCACCGCCGCGATGGTCAAATCGTCGCGGTGCCTGCGGGCCGTCAGGATGCGCACCACAGCGATGAAAAACACGAGGTGGACCGTGGCCGGCAGAATCGCCTTCGAGATCACGAGACAATCCGCCACGAAGAAGGCCGAGTAGAACAGCGTGGCGGCCGTCGCCACGCGCTCGGGAATCGCGATGCGCACCAGGCCGCAGAGAACCAGCCCCCGGAACAGCAGCCCGGCCCCGGCCAGCACCAGCGTGGGCGCGTCCAGGTATCCCGAGCTGGCCACTGCCAGGTAACCGCAGGTAACCAGCCCCAGCACCGAAAACTGGAAGAAGCGCTCCACGAAAATCGCGGCGCCGGCCTCCGGACGCACCATATCCTTCAGTTTATCAACCGGCTCACGTTACACTGGAGTCCTGAAATGGGACAGACCATTGGGCTGGTGGTGAAAGCCGCTGGCGGAACCGGCGTGCTCCACCGCCTCACCGGGGTGATCGCGCAACACGACGGGGACATCGCGTCGGTCGAGATCCTCGAGAACCGCCCCGAAGTGGCCCGCACGTACTTCGAAATAGCCCTCCCGGACGGATTTGAAGCGCTGCTCGAAGATCTGCACCGCCTCGATATTGTCCGGCAAGTCGAGGTGGTCGAGACCTTTGAGAAGGTTTACGGCAAGCGGATCATCATCATGGGCGGCGGCGCCCAGGTTGGTCAGGTGGCCATCGGAGCCGTATCCGAGGCCGATCGCCACAATATTCGCGGCGAGCACATATCGGTGGACACCATCCCCCTGGTGGGCGAACGCGAGCTGGCCGATGCCGTGCGCGCGGTGGCGCGCCTGCCCCGCGCGCGCGCCCTGGTCCTGGCCGGATCGCTGATGGGAGGCGAGATCGAATCCGCCGTGCGGGAAGTCCGCCAGGCGGGCCTCCTGGTAGTCAGCCTCAACATGGCCGGCAGCGTTCCGGACGCCGCCGATCTGGTGGTTACAGATCCCGTGCAAGCCGGTGTGATGGCCGTGATGGCCGTCGCGGACACCGCCAAATTCACCGTGGAACGCCTCAAGCGGCGGGTCTTCTAGCACGTCCGATCTCTCTGTTCATCGCCGCGCTGGCTCTTTGGAGCTTTTTGCCGCTTGGTCATAGCTCCAACGCCATGAAGACCTCTATAATGGGGTAACCAAAGCGGGGGGCAATCTCAACACGCCCCGTTCCGCGGCCTTCGCCGACGCTGCAGCCTCCGCACTGGGTTTGAATATGTCCGCCCTGCTCCGACCAACGCCTGGCCTGTCGCCGCCCACCATTTTGGCGGTGGACGACGATCACGCCGTGCTGCGTCTCCTGGGCACCGCGCTGCGTTCGGCGGGATACGATGTTCTGCTGGCGGACGGCGGCTGGAATGCCATCCAGGTATACGAGAACAGCCAGAAGCGCATTCGCCTGCTGCTGACGGATGTGATTATGCCCGATCTCACCGGGCCGGTGGTAGCCGAACGCCTGCGGGCCAGGCAGCCGGATCTCCAGGTCCTGTTCATCTCCGGCTTCCACGACGCCGACCTGGTGCAGCGGTTCGTCACCCACAAGGGGTTTACCCTGCTGCCCAAGCCGTTCAGCGTAGCGAGCCTGCTGCGCGTGGTCGAAAAGGCGATCCAGGAGGCGCGCTGGTAGCGGGCACCGCGTCTCTTGCTAGGCCACTTTCACCAGTTGTTTGCCGATGTTCCGGCCTTCGAGGATCGAGATGAAAGCCTTAGGCGCCTTCTCCAGGCCCTCGATCACGTCCTCGCGGTACTTGATCCGCTTCTCGCGGACCCACGCGCCCAACTGGCGGTAGCCCTCTTCGTAGCGGTCCGCGAACTGGTGCACCAGGAAGCCCTCGACCTTGGCCTGCTTGTTGATGAGCTGGCCCAGCCAGCGCGGGCCCATCTCCGGCTCCACCTGGTTGTACTGCGAGATCTGGCCGCAGACCGCGATACGGGCGCGCGTGTTGATGAGCTGGATGACGGCATCGGTAATGGCGCCGCCCACGTTATCGAAGTACACGTCGATGCCGTTGGGGCAGAGTTCCTTCAGCCTGGCCCCGTAGTCAGGCGTCTCTTTGTAATTGAAGCCGGCATCGAAGCCCAGCTCGCGCGTGATGAAGTGGACCTTCTCATTGCTCCCCGCGAGGCCCACCGCGCGGCAGCGCTTGATTTTGGCGATCTGGCCCACCAGCGAGCCCACCGCGCCAGCGGCCGCGGAAACCACCACCGTTTCGCCGGGCTGCGGGCGGCAGATATCCAGCAGACCGAAGTAGGCGGTCAGGCCGGGCATCCCCAGCACGTAGAGCGAACTGGAAATCGGCGCTACGGCGGGGTCCAGCTTTCGCAGCGCCTTGGCCGGGGCCACGGCATATTCCTGCCAGCCGAGATTGCCCTCGATGGGATCGCCCACGCTCAGCCGCGGATCGTTGGATTCGATCACCTCGCCGGCCACCGATCCCACCATGACCTCGCCCACCTGCACGGGCCGAGCGTAGCCGGAACGGCCATTGATCCGGCCGCGCATGTACGGATCTACCGAGAGGAACTGTGCCCGAACCAACACCTCTCCCGAGGCCGGCTTGGGAATGGGGGAGACCACCAGACGGAAATCGGACTCCTTGGGCATTCCTACCGGACGAGAAGCCAGCACGATCTGCCGGTTCACCTCGGGCATTCGCTATCAGCCTATCACTTGCGGCGGAGAGTGCGATCCCTGGCGCGTGCGGCGCCGCACGCCTCCCGAGGGCCGCAGGTGGGATCTCAGACGGCTTGGCGCGGTCCAGCGTTCCGGTACCACTCGAGCGTGCGGCGCATGCCCTCCTCGAAGAAGAAGACAGGGGCGTGCCCCAGGTCCCGTACGGCCGCGGTGATATCGGCCTGGGAGTGGCGCACGTCGCCCGCGCGCGGCGGTCCATAGACCGGCGGAATGGCGACGCCTTCGATCTTCTGTAATAGCGCCCAAGCCTGGTTCAGCGTGATCCGGCCGCCGTTGCCGCCGTTATACACCCGCCCGGAGACGTTGGGGGCACGGGCAGCCTTGAGGTTCAACTCGGCCACATCCTCGACGTAGGTGAAATCGCGCGACTGCTCGCCGTCGCCGAATATCACCGGCGGCCGCCTTTCCAGCACGGCTTTCATGAACAGCGACAGCACTCCGGAATACGGGCTGGAGGGGTCCTGCCGCGGGCCGTAGACGTTGAAATAGCGCAGCGACACGGTTTCGAGGCCGTACACGGCCGAAAATACCGTGGAGTAATATTCGCCCACCAGCTTTTGCAGCGCGTAAGGCGATTTCGGGCGCGGAGCCATGCTCTCAACCTTTGGCAGCACCTCCGTATCGCCGTAAGCCGAGGAAGAGGCCGCATAGACCACCCGGCCGGCGCCGCCCTGGCGGGCCGCCAGCAGCACGTTGAACGCACCGTCGATGTTCGCCTGGTGGGAGGGAACCGGATCGTCGATCGACTTCGGCACCGACGGGATGGCGGCTTCGTGAAACACCGTCGCCGCGCCGCGGATAATCGGCGCGATCTCCTCGTAATGGCGCACGTCGGCCCGCTGGAAATCGATGCAGGCCCGCACTTCCTCGAGATTGGATTCGTGTCCCGTCAGCAGGTTATCGATCACGACGACCTTGCGGGCCCCTTCGCGCAACAGCGCGCGGACAATGGCGGAGCCGATGAATCCGGCCCCTCCGGTGACGACGTAATGGCTCATGACGGCAGCTCGGCGATCAGACGTTCGAGGTGGCGCAGGGATTCTTCGGCAATGCGCTCCGCGCCGGGCGCGAAATCGAAAACTTCGAGCGAAATCCAACCGGCGTACGAGCGGCGCCGCAGAACCTCGAAGAGCGGCGTGAAATCGTAGGTTCCGGTTCCGCAGTGGCGGCCATCCAGCTCGTTCACGTGGACATGGCGGATATCGTCAAAATACCGGTCCAGCAGGGCCGCGTGCGGCTCGGTCTCATCCAGGGTATTGTGGACGTCAAACATGGTCCGCACGGCGGGAGAGCCGATCTCTCGCACGATAGCCACGGCTTCCCCGAGAGTGCGCACCACGTCGCCCTGGTTGGAGGGCAGCGCTTCCAGCAGGATGGTCACCCCGCGTCCGGCGGCGTGATTTCCCACCGAGGCCAGCCCCTGCACCAGGTAGCGGGTGGCTTCCTGTGGGGTCAGCCCGCCGGTGGCCGAACGCTGCCGGGGCGATCCGAATACCATCACCCCGCCGCTTCCCAGTTCGGCGCACAGGTCGATCAGTTCGCGGACGTAATTCCAGCTTCGCGCGCGCAAGGCCGCATCCGGCGCGGTGACGTGCAGATCCGCAGGAACGGCCAGAAGCCAGTGCAAGCCGGCGAATTGCAAGCCTTCCGAGCGCATAATGGCGGCATACTCGCGGCGCGCCGCGCCGGTCAGGGACGCCGGGTCTTCCGCCAGTGTGAACGGGGCGATTTCGATACCCGTGTACCCGGCCCGCCGGATCCCGGCACAAGCCTCCGCGAAGGGCCGCGCGCCGAAAGCCTCGTTGCACATGGAGTGGCGGAAAAGCATGAATCCCCAGTTTACGATGGGGCCCGGCCGGTTCGGAATGCCTTTACACTGGAACCATGTATTCCGGTTATCAAGCTCTCCGCGAGGGCGCCGCCTGGCTCGATCTTTCTCCGAGGGGCCGCATTCTGGCTCGCGGCCGCGATCGGACGCGGCTGCTGCACAACCTCACCACCAACGATGTGAAGCGCCTGGCGCCCGGCTCCGGCTGCTATGCGTTCCTGCTCAACCCCCAGGGGCGCATCCAGTCCGATCTTGAGATCTTCTGTTTCGCGGACCATTTTCTGCTCGGTTCTGAACCCGAAATGCGCGCGCGCGTGATCGAGCAGATCCGGCGCTATATCATTTCCGACCAGGTGGAGATCGAGGACGTTACCGAAGAGACCTCCGCCGTGGCCGTCGAAGGACCGCGGGCGGCCGCTGCGCTGGCGGCTTTGGGCGCGCCCGTACCCGCAGCCGATTACGGGCATCTGCCCTGGGGCGAGTTTACCGTGGCCGCTATCAGCCTCACCGGCCAGCCGGGCTTCCGGTTCTTTCTGCCGGTTGCGGAGATCGCCGCGCTGGCGAGCCGGCTGGAAACCGTGGGTGTAGTGCCGGCCACGCCCGAGGACGCCCGCCTGGTGCGCATCGAAAACGGTAAGCCGCGCTATGGCGAGGATATCCGCGATACCTCGCTGCCCCAGGAGACGCAGCAGATGCACGCGGTCAGCTTTACCAAGGGTTGCTATCTGGGGCAGGAGATTGTCGAGCGCATTCGCGCCCGCGGCCACATCAACCGCAAGCTGGAGCGCCTGGAACTGGAAGCCACCGAGCCGCCCGCTCCCGGAACCAAACTCGCCGTGGAGGGCGGCGAAGCCGAGGTCACCTCGGCCCTATATTCGCCGGCTCTTGAAAAAGTGGTGGCTC
>Ga0326728_10017504_pt1 | contig 14338 bp, 10 predicted proteins | sample MB3enrmetagenome_FD_207602 | JGI IMG/M metagenome (GOLD analysis project Ga0326728, IMG submission 207602) | Lab enriched peat soil microbial communities from McLean, Ithaca, NY, United States - MB31MN | ecosystem: Environmental > Terrestrial > Soil > Wetlands > Peat | place: USA: New York...
AAGTCTATCCCGGCATCGACCTTGTTTACCACGGGAACCAGGGCCAGCTCGAGTATGACTTTGAGGTTGCGCCCCATGCCGATCCGCACAAGATCCGATTCGTACTCGAGGGCATCCAGGGCTTGCGCACCGATTCTCAGGGCGATCTGCTGGTAAAGGTCGTAGGCGGAGAACTGCGATATCGCCAGCCGGTGGCCTACCAAAAAGAAGGTGGCGTCGAGCATCCCGTTCCGGTTCGCTACGTTTTGAAAGGCAAGAACCAAGTCGCGTTTCGTCTGGCTCGGTATGACACGCGCCAGGCGCTGCTCATCGACCCCGTCCTGGCATATTCCACGTACCTCGGGGGCAGCGACATTGATTATGCCAATGGAATCGCAGTAGCGCCGGATGGCACCGCGTTCATCGCCGGCGGAACTTTCTCGACGGATTTTCCCACCGCGCATCCTTTACAGCCAAACGCCGGTGGGCCCTACGATTCTCCCAAGGATGCGTTTGTTGCCAAGATCAGCGCGGATGGTTCCACATTGCTGTACTCCACGTACCTGGGCGGCAAGAACTCTGACGTGGCGAATGCGATCGCCGTTGATGCTGCCGGTGAGGCCTTCGTGACCGGTACGACCGACTCGCCTGATTTCCCAGCCGCAGGCTTGTGCGGCGGTGATGGGAAATGCGGCGCCACATGGAACCCCAGTGGGTTCATCGTCTCGAACGTTTTCGTCACCAAGCTCAACGTTGCCGGGTCCGCGCTCGTCTACTCCATTTTCTTGGGATACTACGCGAACGGGGAGGGCTGGGGTATTGCTGTGGACGGCGCTGAGAACGCCTATGTGACGGGCGAGACCGGGCCGAACATTGCTCCCACGGTTCCGATCATACCGCCCGCCACGCCTCCCCCACCCTTCTGTACTTATCATGGTTTTCTAACTACGTTCGGGGGTAGCGGCACGGACGCTTTCATCGTCAAGGTCGACGCCAGCGCATCCGAATTGCTCTATTGCAGCTATCTCGGCGGCAGCGACGAGGACGTCGGATACGGCGTTGCGGTTGATTCCAGCGCCAATGCCTATGTTACGGGCCTTACCTATTCAACCGATTTTCCCATTACCAACACAGTGACTTACAGCTCACCGCTTGCACCGTTGCAGGGCACGTATGCTGGAGCCGGTGACGCCTTCCTGAGCAAAGTCAACACCGACGGGGCGGGCGCGGCGTCCCTGGTTTACTCGACCTACCTCGGTGGCAGCGGACTTGATCAAGGTAACGCCGTGACCGTGGACGCGAAAGGGAACGCCTACGTCGCCGGGCTTACGACCTCCGTCGCGAGCAGCCTTGGGTTTACGGTGCCGGCGACCGCCTTTCAGCCCGACTGCGCCCTGGATTCACAGCATGTCTGCGAAGGCGACGCCTTTGTGGCCAAGTTGAACCCTGCGCTGAGTAGCTCGGCCTCGCTCCTCTATTTCACGTATCTAGGGGGATCCCTTGCCGATTCGGGTACGGGCATTGCTCTCGACCCAAGCAATAACGTTTACATCACTGGGTCGACGGTTTCCTCCAATGCGGCTATGGTCCCATTTCCCATCACGGCTGGGGTCTTTCAACCGGTGTTCGGCGGCGGTAACGCCGATGCTTTTGTTGCCGAGTTGAATCTGTCGAACCCGCCGTCAACCGCCCTGGTGTACTCGACTTACCTCGGCGGCAGCAATACGGACACCGGCAGTGGCATCGCTGTCGACACCAACGGCGGCGCCTACGTTACCGGCCAGACGTGTTCCTTGGACTTCCCCCTTTCAAACCCTCTGCAGCCTACCCCCGGGGGCAACTGTGATGCCTTTGTATCAAAAGTGGTCGTTTCGGGCGGGGTGGCGCTCAGTCCTGCGGGCTTGATTTTCCCGATCCAATCCCTCAATTCGACGAGCCCGCCGCAGACCGTAACCCTCACTAACGGCGGGAGCACAGCGCTGACCATTACCGGCATCGCGCTCACGGGCGCCGACGCCGCCGATTTTTCGCAAACCAACACTTGCGATGGTTCCGTGGCTGCCCTAGGCCAGTGCACTATCACTGTGACCTTCACTCCCAAAGCGGTGGGAACCCGCATTGCACAAATCACGATTACGGATAACTCACCCGCTCCCAACAGCACGCAGGTGGTGGACTTGACCGGCACCGGTGGGACTGAGCCCACCGTCGTCCTATCATCCAACACCTTGGCTTTCGGCAATCAAGCCGTCAACGTGACGAGTTCCCCCCAGTTCCTGACGGTAACGAACACCGGCACAGCGGCGTTGAATATGACCAGCGCGATTGCGAGCGGGGCTTTTGCGGTCCAAAGCAACGGCTGTGCGGTGCCTCTCCAGGCCACGACTCCGCCGTCGAATTGCGTAATCGGCGTTACCTTTACGCCTCCCTTGACAGGTTCGAGTGTCGATTCGCTCACCCTCACGGACAACGCACCCGACAGTCCCCAGATTATCCTGCTGACGGGCACCGGGGTGGCCCAACCCTTAGCGTCGCTTTCGGCCTCCAGCCTGACATTTGGCACCCAGGCCGCGGGCACCACGAGCGCTGCCCAGACGCTTAGCCTGACGAACAGCGGTACGACCGCCTTGACCATCAACAGCATTGTAATTACGGGCGCCTTTCTTGAGACGAACACCTGCCCGCAGAGCCTTGCGGCCGGAGCCGCCTGCACGATTAGCATTTTGTTCGCCCCCACGCAGGCCGGTACACAGACGGGTACTTTAACTATCACCGACAATGCACCCACCAGCCCACAGGTGGTTTCTTTAGATGGTGCTGGTTCTGATTTTGGCTTGACGGTGGCTCCGCCAACGGCCACCGTGGCGGCCGGGAATTCCGCCAACCTCACCGTGACGGTGAACCCGCTGTTTGGGTACAACGCCCAGGTGACGCTCGCCTGCAGCGGTCTACCCGCGGCGGCGACTTGCACGGCCTCACCGTCCACACTCGCGCCGAGTGGGGGCAGTTCGGTAACTTCTACTTTGACGATCAGCACGACGCGAAGGAGCTCTGTCCCGCCCAGTGGCCAACCCCGGCCCAGAGGGCCTGGCTTGCCCCTGCGCCCGGAGGTCTGGTTGATGTCGGCGCTAGCCCTGTTCGGGCTCTGGAGCTTGGTGGCGCGGAAGAACCGCTTGCGGTGGGCCACGGCAGCTCTGGCCCTCACGATGCTGTTGCTGATGGGCCTGGCGGCTTGTGGGGGTGGAGGAACGGGTTACGTGGATCCAACAGGCACGCCCGCAGGTACTTACAAAGTCACCGTAAGTGGGTCGTCTGGAGGTCTCACGCATTCGGCAACTGTGACCCTGACGGTCCAATGAAATTGACAGTGCGGTCACAAGGGCAAGCCGGAAATTTACGGCTGGTGGTAAGACGCTGAAACCCAACTTTGGACCGCGGCATGGCGGGGTTCGCCCCGAGCTTTCACACGAAGGCTTTCAGCGTCTTTTACGAGAAACTGGCGCCCTCGTTAATTACGCCAGTGAGGGGGAGATTTCATGCGAAAGGCTCTGATCTTTTTGGCGCTGTTGATTCTGCCTGTGTCGGCCCTGGCGCAACAGACACCCAAAGTGGAAGTGTTTGGCGGTTACTCGAATCTGACTCCAAATGTAGACGTCAGCAACATCAATGGCAACTTCAATCTCAGCGGCTTTAACGTTTCGGTGACGGAGAACCTCAACTCGTGGTTCGGCGGCGTATTAGATTTCAGCAGCCACTACGGCACCGAGGCCGGGTTCAAGACCAATTCGCAGACCATTATGTACGGCCCGGTGTTCGCCTATCGCAAGCATCCGATTTTTGTCCCCTTCGTCCACTGCATGGTCGGAGCAGTGCGAGGCGGGCCGGAATACCTGGATATCTCGAAGCCGGAATTCCGGATTGGCCTGATCGCGGGTGGCGGTGCGGATCTGAAGGTCTCGCGGCGCGTGTCTTTGCGCCTGATCCAGGCGGATTACCTTATGACCCGTTTCAGCTCCGCCCGTCAGGACAACATCCGGCTTTCCGCGGGCATCGTCCTTCGCTTTGGAACGGAAGCTCGCCGCTGATCTCCTTAGTGCCTTATTGTGTGTACATGCATGTAGCGCACGCCTTCTGGCCCGGACTTAGATGAGATGTCCGATACAATTCCCGTGTGTATCATAAGCACGGTCCGCCCTTAGATCGAAGAGGATCGCTCCGGAGTCCAGCGATACAATCTTTTTATTCTCAATCTTTCCAAAGGGCTGGTGCTTCGTGTTGTAGTAGATGTCTTCGAGAATATACCCGACCCACTCTTCATTATGATAGTCATAAAGATACTTTTTCGCGGCAGATTCCCGGGTGAATCTTACGCTTTTCGGGAAGTTTATGCGAATGCGGTTCATGCTGGGGCCCAAAGCGCTCACGTAACGGATGGTCGCCGAAGACTCGAATTTCTCCTCCGGGGCCGTGACTGTAACCTGATCACCCTTGTGTAACGCCACGGTCAGCAGAACGCACATTCCTGAGGGGCTGGCGTCGGCTGTGATGGTTTCCTCGTTGAACTCCGTGCCATCCTTCCGAACGCCTTTAACGGAAACAGGAATGGGGATGTTCCAGCGGAGTTCCTTGCGTTCGTCTGACTTTCGAACTTCTTCCTCTTCAAACCACATAGTGCGCCTCTGCACGTTTCGTTAAGATACTCAAAACTGTGTCCGGGCCAGTACGGTTTCGGGTCAAAGGAGCAGACATGAGAATGCAAGGACTGTTCCCTCGGGGAACCTGAATGGATCTGAAGCACCGCAAACCATCTTGCTTCCAGGCAACACTGGGCCCTGCCAAGCCTTGGCCTAGGCTTCAAACGACTCCAGAGCTTTTTGAAGATCGTCGTAAATTCCAAACACGGCACTAAGTTCAGCGATCTGAAGCACGTCGTGGATTTGCTTCGTGAGGTGGAGAAGTTTCACGCTTCCACCCTTGTCCGTGGCCAAATTCAAAGCTTCAATCAGCGCCCTGATGCCCGCGTGATTGAGGTAAGTAACCTGCCCGAGATCCAGGATGAAATTCGTTCCGCCTGCCTCCAGTAATTCCTGCATCTTGTCATGGAGAATTCCCTGGTCATTTCCCGCGACAATCGTTCCCTTGAGGTTCACGAGAGTAACCGATCCAATCTTTGAAGGTGAAATCTTAATTGGCATGGCGATTTCCTGTCCAAAGTCGAATTGGAAGAGAAGGCCGCGCGACGAGTGGTCTGGAGATCCGCAAGAGTACATCCTGGGTCTCCTTTTTGTTCAGTGACGACGGTCGTTGATTGTTTGTCGAGTCCAAGCAGGTCAAACCTTTTGCCAGACTTATCAAATCGTTCGAACCCTCTGGCAATGATCCGGAGACTTTCTCCGGGGATTTCAGGGTTTCTCCTGAACCACGCTTTGCGATCCTCGAGCTCCCTGAGCCCCAAGCTCCGCCAAACGTAACTACTACACATTGTAGGAACTCCTCAGTGTAACGTCAATCGTCATTCCACAGGGGACCGGCCTCTCGCCGGGTTGCGGCCAGGAGGGTATAGCGTACGGTCCAGCACTAGGCGATTCTTCTCCAGTATGTAATCCATTGTCGGAGGCAGTAACAAAATGAGCCAGAGGCGAAAGATTGCGATTGCCTATGCGGTTGCCGTGCCTGTCGTCACAATGGAGATTGATGGTGCGCCGTTAATTCCTGTACTGCCAACCCTCATTGACATTTGAGGGCAGTTTATGTAGAATATCCAGAAGGTGGCGACGATTCTTAGAGGAGGTGTCTATGAGTCGTACGTGGTCAGAAGTTTCCCGCCGGGAAGAAAGAATCTACGTGACCCTTCCTGTTACTTTGCGAACCGGCTGGGAAGGGGGAACGGTCGTAAATGGCAACACGGTCGATTACTCGGAGCGTGGCTTGCGAGTGCGCACGAACCTTCCGTTCCGAATCCGCCAGGATGTCGAGGCTATCATCAGTGATAACCCCAAGTTCGCAAGGCACTACAGCGTGATGTGGGTACACGAACTAGATGAGGGGCAGTCTCTTTACGAGGCGGGACTTGAGGATCAGTCTTAATTCAAATCGGCTGCAGCATGAACCGATCAATGTCACGAGCTCGCTTCTCATTGCGCGGAAGAAATAGGAACCCCCAGCACAGCTTTGACAGCTACAGGCTTTCCATTCATAGTCGCGGGCCGAAAAAGCCACTGTTCGAGGATTGCAAGGAGTGCCTCACTCAAATGGGCATTCGGGCTCTGTAATGCTTTCAGATGCTGCATTTTGCCTTCCGCATCGATGATGGCATAAACTACGATCTCCTGTCCGCTGTATCTAGTCAACAGGTCGGGGGGCCACACAAGTGTCTGTTTCTTGACAGGGAAAGGCGGCAAAAGGTCTTGCAGAGCGACCCCGGCTGTGTCCAGGATGGCATACTGCAATGGCCAAGGAGAGGCAGGATCATCTGCGGCTGTGGCCGGATTCAGGTAAACCGTGAATACAGCTTCGTCGTGAAAAACACCAAAGTCTCCCACGCCCCCGCCGCTATTTCCAGTTGAGATAATCGTGATGTCGTAGGATGCTCCCTCCTGAACTTCGGTGGGCGGTTTACTGGGGGGGGGAATCGTAATAGCTCCCGTAGGTCCTTCGCCCCCTTGAATGGTCATGCCGGCAAACGGTCCTGCGCCAGGACCTACGCCCGCCCCGGTTCCGGTCCCGCGGCCGGCTTCAGTCCCGTGCCCTGCGCCGGGCCCACTTCCCAGGCCCACACCGCCGCCGCTGCCTCCGCCTCCATGGCCTCCGCCCCCGACGTCGCTGCCGCCCTTCCCCTCGTCTACACCTCCGTTGCCGCTCCCCTGGCCGCTGGCCCCTGGTCCGCCCGTCGCGTTACCTGGACCGTTACCCACCGCCGCACCCGGCGAGGAGCCCAGGCTCACCGCTCCCGCCGTGTTTGTGCCTTCGGCAGATCCAACCCCCGCCAACGACCGGTCCGGATTCGCCTGGGGTGAAATGGTGAACTGACCTCGCGCTTCTCCCTGTGGAATCTTTGGTGAAGCACCAGGCGGTGCGGATACGGGGCTGAGCACCAGCAAATTGTGAGCGTTTTTGCTTGCTCCTACAGGCAGCACCTGAGGGGTGCGCGGAGGCGCAGGCTTGGTTTCAGGCGCCGGCTTGGGAGGCGCAGATGGAGTAGGCGCAGGCGGGGCCGGGGCCTGAGGGAGAATAGGACTCGTGAAAGCCGGGGGCGTTGCGGGCAGAGTCAACTGCGGAGCTTCGACCGATTGCGGGCCTTCTAACTTCACTTCAGGAACCCGCACTATCGGCGCGGGCGGCTTAACCGTTGCTGCGGGAGTCTCGACGGGTTGCGCCGCCGGCCGGGGCGGTACAACCGGGCTTGGAGGAAGCGGCGGAGGTGGCATGACAGACCTTGGAGGAGGTGGTAAGGGCAGCGCCTGAGCGATGATCACCATATTCGGTAGGGGAACAAATGCCTTCAAGATGGGCAGGTCGGGCAAGTCGGGTTGAAGTATCGTTTGAATGTGGTTGGTAGGATTCGGGGGGTTCGAAACAATCTGCTGCTTCCCCGAGTAAGTTACGCCACGAGCGCCAGCCGCAGGGGCAGGGCTCTTGGGCTGCGGGGATGCCTCACCACCCGCCTTTGCCGCACTCCCGCCTTTGGTTCCGCCTCCCAGTTGCGGCAGGTAGAGCACATCCTTGGGGATCATGGTGATTTCCCACTGTTTTTCACGCCAAACGCGCGCACGGGAACCGGAAAGAGGGGGAATAAACATCAGGCCAACGATGGCGACTTCGTGCACCAAGAGGGAAAAGAGAAGGCCTCGCCTCGGCAACCAGCCTCGGCTGACATTGCAAGTCAGCCACAGGTCGCGATCCGGGGAAGGCGACTTAGCCGGAGCCTTATTCTGCGAGGGCGAGTTGAGGTCGAGAGATAAGAGCGGCATACTCGTGCTCGGAAAGCTTCCCCCTTAGAACCCAACGCTTGGTAATCTCCTGGCAAGGGTGAAGACCTGACTGACATTCCCTCGGAGGCTACCCGCAGTTCTCGAGCCTTGAGCTTCACGAGAGCAGACTTGCCATCGGAATCCAATCAGCGCCGTTGATGCTAAGACCCATCGTAATACCGGGAGTGCCATGCACTTCGACATTATCCGCAATTATGTTTCCAAGAACATAAGTACCTGAGCCTGTATTTTCACAAAACAACGTACTACTGGTAAAGTGAGTACCCGCCGCAACTGACTCAAATACCGACGGCATTATATGAGTGAAAGTACATGTTCCCGGCTAACAAGAACTGCCCGCCACCGCGCGGGCGACGATGAGTAAAACCAGAACCTTAGCCGATCTCCCCGTAACGGCGAAACGCAAAAGTCGGCAAAAAATGGCTTGAGGAGGCATGGCCACTTCAGAGATGGCTTCCAGCTACGGCGTGCCGTTGGGGACCAGGCGTGCGTACGAGAAATTCCCGGCGATCGCCGTGAAGATCGCGTTAAGGCTCTCAACAGTGTTACCGCCGGTCAAGGTGCAATTGCTGTTGCTGGTATAGAACTTTGAAGGAGTGGAGGCCAGCTGTTCCATCGTCTGGCATGCGGTGATGCCTGCTTCGTTGATGGGTGAGGAGTTTGAGGTATCATATTTGCACGTGCCGGAACTTCCGGCGTCGTAGGCGACCGAGTAGACGGTGATTCCCTGCGAGGTAGCCCACTTCGCCGCCTGAACCGCCTGCTGGCACTCATCAACGTAGGAAGGGTATGTGGTCGCAGTCTTGCTGGCACTCGACGCCAAGCTAGCAGAGTAAGTACAGCCGCCGGACTCACTACTATAACACGCAGTTGCGTCCCCGTCCCCGAGAATGATCATCGCATTTTGAGTAGTGGGCACGCCGTTCACTGAACCGCGGTTGGTCTGATTGGTGAGGAGCAGGCTTGCCGCCGTATAGATTGCACCGGGATAGTACGTCCCCTCCCCGCCGGGGTCTTGCAGACCAGCGCAACTCCCCCCTCCGGCCGCCTTCACGAGATTCGAGCTGTTGCTCAACGTGGACGAGCCGTCGGACGAGCGGTAATCGTTCAAGAAACTCACGATCTGGTATAACGGTGACGAGGCGGGCGTGCCCCCCACCGCAGGTAACGGGTAAGGCTGCACCGAAACACTACCACCACCGCAGTACTCAGGCGAAGCCGAACTAACTGCTGGAAACGTGAACAGGCTAACCTCATCGACGGGGGTGGCCGAGCCGCAGCTCGATAGGCCCGGGGCGCAGGGCGAAAGGCCCTGCTCGCCAAGCAGAGTTTGCACGCCTTGGAGCGCGCAGGCTTCTTTTGTGCTGGCGCAGCCCAAGCCGTCGGTGTCGCTTTGCTGCATCGATGCTGTTGAGTCGACGATGATCGCCACGTTGTATGGGGCGCGCGCTGAGCCCCTCATGGCGGCGGTGGCGGTCGTCGTGATGGTAATTGGTTTGACGCCAACCAGTGAGGCGAACATCAACGGCACGGTTACTGTCTGCTGTACCACAATGCCGTTGTAGCCACTACTAGAAATGGCGCCCGAAGAATTGAGACACGGCAAATCTACGAAAGTACTGGTCATGCACGTCCCCGTGGCAACTACCGTTACGGGGGAGGGTAGATTGGCATAGACGTTTTTCCCCCCCGATCCGCTGCCGTACGACTCCGCGAGGGTTACTGCTGTGCTGCTGGGCAGGGCCTGCGCTCCCGCCAACGCCGCCGCATCGGTTGCATTCTGCAGCAAGCGATGGATATAGTAGAGACGGCCCAGGTCGATCACCACACTGGCAAATGCGAAAAGGAGAAGCATCATGCCGGCCACCCACCAGATCATCTGCCCACTCTGGTCCCGGTGCGCTCGGCGTACAAATGACTCGATGTTCTTGTTCATTGGATAAGCTCCGTTACCTGCACCGTGAGGGTAACACTCGGCGTTTTGATTGGTAATAGTGGCGACATTGAAAAAATCGAAAACTGGAGGGTGCTAGGATACTGGACCTCAAGTGTGGCTTGTTCGCCCGTCGTCAGACTCACCCCGGAGCAAACTGCGCCACTACCAATTAGGCCACCACCGGACCAGCTGTACGGTTGGCCATTTCCGCCCGGCGGTGTCAGCACAAAAGTGAACTTGGGATTCGGCGTCGCCGACCAATTGATGAGTGGCGCGGAATTTTGGATCGCTGCCACAGCCTGATTGCATGGGTCCGCGTACCCGACCCGGCTGACCGAGAGAAGCTCCCCGCCAACGCCCACACCATTCGCCAGCTCCAGATAGTTGTCGAGGGTGATTCCGAACCAGAGTATTCCCGTCAGGACGATCAGCAGAATCGGCACGGAAAAGGCCATCTCAACCAGTGACTGCCCTTCCACGTCGCTAATGAGAAGGCGTGCGCGGGCAAGCCTTTGGTCCTTGTGCGCTCGGAGTACAGAAGACCCGACGTCTTTGTTCATTGGACAAGCTCCGTCGCCTGCACCATGAGGGTGCACTTCAGCGTTCCGATTTTGAAAATCGAAAACGGGAGGGTGCAAGGATATGTGACCGTCACGCTGGCGCTCTCGCCGGTCGACAGAGTCGTCGTCGTCGAAGGGCACGACGTCGTGTAATTTGTGGCCGTCCCGCCCTGCGGTGTAAGCGTAATGGCGTACACTAAGTTCGTCGGATTGAGGAATGGCATGGCGGCATTTTGAATCGCTTGCTTCGCCCCAAGGCATGGGTCTGGGGTCCCCCGGCTAGCCGCGAGAAGCTCCCCGCCGAAGCTCACCGCATGCGTCAGCACCAGATAGTGGCTGAGGGTGATTCCGACCCAGAATATTCCCGTCAGGACGATCAGCAGAATCGGCAGGCAAAGGGCGAACTCAACCGCCGACTGGCCTCCCTCGTGGCGGGTGCGAAGGCGGGCGCGGACACGTTTACCCAGGGAGCGAATTCCCACATGCACTCCTGGTGACGCTGCTGCAAGCTTTATAAGCTGCATGTAGTCCTCCCTTTTAAAGCCACATGAAGAGAGGCGCCGGAGAGCAGCAGAGATTCAGTAGTCCAGACTCAAAGCGGAAATCCGGCTGCAATCGCTTATAGGACTCGCCGTACTTAGCCTCAGACCACCTGGACGCTTGCAACTGGCTCCATTTCGGCGGCCAGCTTCTCCTCAATGCTGAAATCGCCTTCGACGTTTAATTGGTTTAAGAGGCGGTGCAAATAGCATCGGCTGATTTGCAGTTCTTGAGCCGCCTTGAGTTTGTTTCCATTGCATGAACGCAAGGCCGACCGGACCATCTCGCGCTTGAAACTCCGAACCACTTCCTGAAAGGCTCCGCGAGAGGGTTCCGAGGCAACAGCCAGCCCACTGAGTTCGGCCGGCAAGTCCTCAATCCCCAGGCGCTGGCCATCCGCAAGAACTACGCTCCGCTCAACAACGTTCTGCAACTCCCGCACGTTGCCAGGCCAGGTATGGCTCGCCAGTGCGTTCAGGAACCCCGGACTCATCCCACGGATATACTTGCCGTGCGCTGAAGCAAAGGTGCGCAGAAAGTATTCGGCCAGAACCGGGATGTCGTCGGTTCGATCGCGCAGCGGCGGAAGCTCGATCTTTAGCACCGAAATCCTGAAGTAAAGATCCTGCCTGAGCGTACCCGCCTGCACCATCTGCTCCAGGCTCCGATTCGTGGCACAAACCACACGAACGTCCAAAGGAACAGGGGCATTCGAACCCAGACGCTCAAAGCTCCGCTCCTGCAGAACACGCAGTAACTTGGCCTGCAAGGAAAGCGCCAAATCTCCAATTTCATCAAGAAAAATCGTCCCCCCTTGGGCTTCTTCGAATCGTCCCCGGCGGCTATGTGAAGCCCCCGTGAATGCACCCTTTTCGTGGCCAAAGAGTTCGTCTTCAATAAGACTCTCAGGCAGCGCACAGGCAGAAAAAGCCACGAAGGGTTTCCGAGCCCTGGGACTTAGATGGTGAATAGCTCTGGCAACAACTTCCTTTCCAGTTCCACTCTCGCCGCTGATCAGGATTGTGGTGAAGACGCCGGCCACTTTTCGGATCATTTCGTAGACCCGCTCCATTTGCTTGCTGTTCCCGATCAACCCGTCAACACGCTGTACCGAAATCAGTTTGCGCGCCGCACTCAAGTCGCGGGACAACACCATTCGGCTGTGAGCGCGATCCAAGGCGAACTTCAGTGTCCGGACATCAAGAGGCTGGAGGAAGAAGTCCCATACACCCTGTCTCATGGCCTCCATCGCGCTCTCACGTCGCCCATCCCAACTGAACCCCAACACCGGGGGTGAGACTTCCAACTCCTGGGACTCTTTCAATAACTCCAGACAGCCCGAATGGTCGGTACGACTGGGCTGATCCCAGTTAAGCAAAACAACGTCAATCCCGCCAGAATGCAGGAATTGGGTTGCATCTTCAACGCTCCCGGCGTTCAAAAGCGTGTACCCTGGGCCCAATACGTTTCTCAGGGTTGCTCCGAAGGCCTCGTCCGAATCGACAAAAAGAACTCGCTTGCTCGGTGTGTTCTCTTGTTCCATTGTCAATAGCATTGTTATCCACCTCGTCTATATTAACCACAAGGTATCCGGCAACAAACTCAATGTCGTCATCGGTGTTTAACATGTCAGGTCCCACCGATAAAGCTGGCGGCCTTGAGGCTTTTAGTCTCCCTCCGCGCCCGTCTTGGGGCAAGGGCACGAAAGTACTACCCATCCTTGTCAAACGCGATGAAGGAAAAGGAGAAAACGAGGTGTTTCCTTTTGTACAAAACCGCTGCCGGGGATTTCCTGACACTGCTCAAGCCTCCCTCTCCACGGGATGTGGTCACGATTCTTATCAGTGGAGTCCCGGGCATGCAGCCACCCGTATGGCCAATGGAACACTTACTATCCTAACGACAGGGCGCCGACTGTCAAGATTCAGTCCGTCAATAACTACCGCATACATCCCTCGAAGTTCGAGGGTCCTTAACCGGGACGACGCGTGTAAACAGATGGTAGCAGTTCAAATCCTAGTAATGATACTGTCTTCACTCACATGCCGGGTGCAAGACCCTCTTCAATTCGTTATGACCGGATTAGCCACCCCGGCCGCAGAGGCCGGTGACGGATTCATTTTTGTCGGACGTCTCTGTCGATACATCCCGTGGGGGGTCTCCCAATTGGGGCCCATTTCTTCTCGGAAGGTTGGTTGGTAGGTCAATTGCTTCCGATGAATGCGGAGTATACTCTCTACGGAATGGATGGCGTGTACAAAACCGAAGTTGATACCGCGACATCGGAACTGCCGCTCCCTCCCTCTAGCCCTTCCCCAGCCGCTCCCATCCCTGGCAAGTGGACCATGGCGGTGCGTCGAATATTCTCCTTCCCTGCTCTCCTGGGGGCTCTGCTGGTCACGACAGTTTTCGCGATGGGTCGCAATGGACTCTCAGATCCTGATATTTGGTTCCACTTGCTCAACGCTGAATACCTCGTCAAGACTCACAAGGTACCCCATGTCGAGATGTATTCCTTTACGGTTGGCGGTTCGCCATGGATGAATACGGAATATCTTGCTGAGGTTCCTTACTACCTTGCGTGGCGCGCCTTCGCCCTGGCCGGCATCAAAGCCCTCTCTCTGCTACTCCCGGTCCTGATTTTCCTTGGGTTGCTTTACATTTGCTGGAAAGAAAGCGGCAACATCAAGGCGTCGGCCCTTGCGTGCTACTTTGCAGTTTTTCTCGGGGTTGTTACATTCGGACCTCGCACGATCCTGTTTGGATACGTCTACCTGGTATTGCTCCTGATCGTGCTGCAGCGCTTCCGATTGCAAGGGAAGGCACCCTTATGGCTTCTGCCTCCCCTTTTTTGCCTCTGGATCAATACGCACGGCTCCTGGTCGTTGGGGCTGATTGTCTTCGGCATCATCATTGCCGGAGGTCTGATCGAAGGGCGATGGGGCAGGATTGAGGCAGTTCGCTGGTCCACGGTCCAACTTCGCAAGCTTCTATTGACGATGGGGGCATGTATTGTCGCCCTCTTTATCAACCCCTACGGATATCGCCTCGTCTTTTATCCTTTCGACCTGGCCTTCCGCCAAAAGCTGAACATCGCGCATGTCGAGGAGTGGGTCTCCGTGGATTTCCATAGTGCGCGCGGGAAGGTCGTTCTTATACTCATAGTGGGCCTAATTCTGGCAGCCTTGCTCAGCCAGTACCGTTGGAAGCTATACGAACTCGGCTTGGTTCTGTTTGGGCTATACACAGGTATGACGTACATTCGCTTTCTGATGCTGGCAGCGCTCCTGATCGCGCCGCTGCTGGCGAAGCTCCTTCGTTTCGTACCTCCG
>Ga0326728_10017506_pt1 | contig 14335 bp, 12 predicted proteins | sample MB3enrmetagenome_FD_207602 | JGI IMG/M metagenome (GOLD analysis project Ga0326728, IMG submission 207602) | Lab enriched peat soil microbial communities from McLean, Ithaca, NY, United States - MB31MN | ecosystem: Environmental > Terrestrial > Soil > Wetlands > Peat | place: USA: New York...
CAAGTATAGCAAATAGCCATGCAGATAGGAAAATCAAACAACTATATGTAAATAACTATATTATTGAGTGGTGACCCAAGCTCCTAGGCAGGCATCACCTTTATATGGGTGGTTACACCGCCCGTGAAGAATCCGTCATCGAACGAAGTTTTCAGGGATTAAAACAATGCAACGGCAACACCATGTGTGTCCCCATTTATTGGGACCAGATAGAACCCGAAGAGGGTAAATATGACTTTTCCAGCGTTGATACGCTGCTCAGAATATCCCGTAAATATGAATCCAAACTGATTTTTCTCTGGTTCGCACATTGGAAAAATGGCGTCATGGATTTTGCCCCGGCTTATATCAAAGCCAACCCGAAAAAATACAGACGGGTGGTAACTCAAAGCGGTGGCACTCTCTGGGTACTTTCTTCACATTGCAAGGCGAACCTCGAGGCCGATAAAAAAGCTTATACCGCTGTCTGCAAACATCTGCAAGAAGTAGACGGCAAACAGCAGACGGTTATCGGCATGCAAATCGAAAATGAGGCCGGTATCCTCGGCAGCGAACGTGATTACAGCCCGGAAGCTCAGGCTGTTTACGATAGTCCCGTCCCTGCCAAATTGATGTTCGCGATGAAAAAGGCCGGTAAGGGCGAAGTCTATGATTTGTGGCAAAAAGCAGGCGGCAAGCCTGCCGGCAGTTGGCCGGAAATCTTCGGGGTTGAAGCCGGCGAATTGATGACGGCCTGGAGTATTTCATCCTTTATTAACGAAATTGCCGGCGCTGCCAAGGCCGTATTTAACATCCCGATGTTTATCAACGTCTGGTGTGCGGAAGCCGGCTGGTGGCCGATTCCCGGAGAGGCTTATCCCTCCGGCGGCGCGGTATATAAAACGGTGGATATCTGGAAGTGGTTCGCCCCGAATCTGGATTTATTGGCGCCGGATAATTTCCAGCCTGACCGTATCTCACATAATGCCGTGTATATCAATTATGTGCGGGATGATAATCCTCTTTTCATTGTCGAATCCCACCCTAATTTAAACGGCATGTTCTACGATATGGCGGATTTTAACGCCATCGGTTATTTTGTGCATTTCAGCCAGGCCGAAGACGGGACTGTTCCTCCCGAACAGCAGCGCCGGATTCAGCTCACCCGGGCAACCGCCGCGGTGCTGCCGCTGCTGCTTAAATATCAGGGCACCGGGCGTATTCATGCTTTCGAAGAAGGTGACCCCGGAATTCACGGCCGGCTGTTGTATCCGGTTGATTTCGAAGGGCATATGGGGTTAATCGGCGTCAATGACCGCAACCCGACGCGCGGCGCTGGTTTGTTGATTCAGGCGGGAAAGAATGAGTTCTATATCGCCGGCATCAATTTCCGTCTGATGCTGCGGCCAAAACCGGTATTGGGCCGGAGCCCGGTTGCTTTGCTCGGCGGTATGGACTTATCCCACCCCAGTTTTATTAACTACACCGAAAGGGTGGATGTCGGTCATTTCGATAAAAAAGGTAAGTTTATCTCCGATTTCCGCCGCAACGGCGACGATATGCGCGGCGGCGTCTGGGTCGGCCCGGATGACACCGTCACCCGCATCATCACCTGCGATTAATATTTTAGAAGCGTAACGGGTAGCAACAGTTGACCGGGCGTTGATTGAAATTAAATGCACCTGGTCGGTAGTCTGTTTGAAATGCAGCCTGATATGCGTAGAGGTTAATAAAAATGAAAATAGCTTGCAGCACGGTGCTCTTTAATCAGCTCGACCTTTACGGCGCCTTGCAGCATTTAGCCTGGGCCGGTTATGACGGGGCGGAACTCGCCTGTTTGAAAACTCATGCCCGCCATATCGAACCGGATAGCGGTAAAGCCTATTTGGATGAAATTAAATGGCTTGCTAAAAAACACGGCATCGAACTGCTGGCGATTCACCTTGACGCTGACGGCAGCACGCCGGAAGAAAAAATTAAGTATGTGACCAAAATGTTTGATGTCGCCCAAAAATTAAATATCCCGGTTGTAGCCATCCCGCCCGGCGGTAAAACCGGCGATAAGGAATTGACCAAACAGGAGTTCAAATATATTGGTAAACTTTGTGAGCGGGCCGAAAACCGGGGCCTCACCCTGGCGGTCAAATATCACAAAGGTGCCTCGGTCTATAACCTGGCGACGCAGATTCAACTTTTGAACGAAGTGAAATCCCTCGCCTTGGGCGTTAATCTGGACCCGAGGGAAATCTATAAAGCCGGAGAGGATTATTCGGAAGTAATTAATAAACTAGGTAAAAAAATCGTCCATACCCATATCCGCGATTATCCCAATCCGGAACGGGAGCCGGCAACCCCTGAAGAACAGATTCTGGGCCGGGGCAAAATTGATTATCCCCTGATTCTGCGTCAACTTAAAAGTGTCGGCTATGACAAAGCGCTTTCCCTGGCAATGGTCGGCGCGTTTACTTACCCGCTGTCACAGCAGATGGGCATTGCCGCGGAATGCCGCGGTTATCTCAACCGGTGCTTGCAGGAATTGAAATAATCCTGTCTGTCTGAAAATGGAATAAACCGAAGGAGTTAATCACAAAATGGCAGAAACAGTAATTAATCGCAATAGCACTGCGGTTATTATTTTAGATTATCAGGTCGGCAGTTTAGGCTACTTCCCCGAAGCAATCAGTAATGGGCTTCTTTCAAGGGCCAATCAAATTACCGCCGCGGCCCGTCATAAAGGTATTCCCGTTATTTTTATCCGGCTGCAAAAAGCCGACCAGACCCCCGATACAGAGTTTCATCCCCAATTGGTACGTAAAACGGAGGAATTGGTGCTCACGAAGAAGAAAAGCTCGCCGTTTTCCACCACTGACCTCGATGCCCGCATGAAAAAACGCGGGATCGATACTTTGGTGATCCTGGGCGTTTATACCGGCGGCTGCGTGCTGTCCACCGTCAAATGGGCGGCGGAAATGGACTATCAGATGTTTGTCATCTCTGACTGTTGTGCAGAACGTGATGAAGAAGTCCAGCGGGTCCTCATGGCCAAAGTACTCACTCACAAAACAACCGTCCTCAATGCCTACGAATTCATTGAGTTGTTAGCTAAAAATTAGAGGGGGAAGTCAGAAATATCAATAAATTGGATAGTGATATTGTACAGCTATTACAATATCAAGTATTTTTATAACCTATAGTATATAATATTATATGGCTGATTTGGTGCAGACACTTACGCGGGAAAAATATGTTAATCAATTTTATTTTTCGGCTAATGAAATAACTACCAGGGGTATTTGGCATGGCAGAAGTAGAAACTAAAATCGCGCAAAACAGTTATAAATATTCGTGGCATTTAATCGGCAAAGTCAGTCACTTGCTTTTTTGGGTGCGGCAGAGTGAGCTGATGCCGTATAATATCCTCCCCCGTCAGGCCTATATCCTCTTCCTGCTTTATAACCTTGACCATAAAGCCACATTGGATGAGTTATCCCGCCTCACCGACCGTAAAACCGGCACTCTTTCCATCATTATTTCCAGAATGGAAAGGGACGGCCTCGTTAAAAAAATCCGGGAAAATCCCCGCTCAGTGTTATTAAAATACGAATTGACGGAAAAAGGCGTCGCGGCCTATAAAACCAGCAGTAAAATGAAATCGGAAAAAGCGATTTTTTCTGTTTTATCCGAAGAAGAGCGCCAACAACTGATTTCAATATTGGGAAAAGTGATTGACCGGACCGAAAAATATAAGAAATCAAAAGCGCCGTAATTCCAGTTATTCCGGGACTAGTGCCGTAGCTTTGCCGGTAAATTGTGGTGTCGAGACGAACTGAAATCTTATGACCGATAAACCGTCACCGTGGTGGGAGCAAATCGGCCGGCCGGAGTACGGCGGTGAAATCACTCTGCGTCTCAACCGGGACATCGCCAATTTTGACCCCTATTTCTTCGAAATGCTGCCGAATGTCAATTCTGCCTGGATGGAAAGGCTCTTCGCCGATGACTGGACGCTGGACCCGCAAATTTACCAGTATAATACCCATTTCCGGCCGGGTGAATTTGTCCGGGGCCACCTCGCGGAAAGCTGGGAATTCTCCGCACCTGAGAACATGGTCGTTCATCTCCGAAAGGGCATACGCTGGCAGGCCGTTCCCCCGGCGAACGGCAGGGAATTTACCGCGGATGATGTTGCTTTTCACTACCACCGTCTTTACGGACTGGGCAGCGGCTTCACGCAGCCTTCGCCCTACCATGCCGCCGTCAGTGCTTTTAAAAACCTGATTTCCGTTGCCGCCGTTGACAAATATACGGTCGTTTTTAAATGGCGGACCCCCAATCCGGAGTTCATTCTGGAAACCTTGCAGGCGCCGGTGGCCTCGCTGTGCCTGGAAAACCCGGAAGCCGTCCGGCAATGGGGAGACGTGCGTGATTGGCGCCATGCTATCGGCACCGGCCCGTTTATTTTGCAGGATTTCGAACCGGGCAAATCTTTAACGCTGGTCCGCAATCCTGATTACTGGGGACGTGATGAACGTTACCCGCAAAACCGGCTGCCCTATATGGACAGATTTAAAATTTTGATCATCCCAAATGAAGCTGCCGCTGTCGCGGCGTTGCGGGACGGTAAAATCGCGGCCCTCGACCAGGTTTCTATCGCACAAGCCCAGGAACTGCAAAAAACAAATCCTGAAATATTACAAATCATGACGCCTTCGCCTAGTACCCCTTCCCTCGACCCCAGAAATGACTTGCCCCCTTTCAACGATATCCGCGTCCGTAAAGCCCTGCAGCTGGCGATAGACCTGCCATCTATCACCAGGACGTACTATGGTGGCAAGGCGGTGGCGAACCCCTCTACGTTGACTTCACGAGATGTGCGGGGGTGGGGATTCCCTTTCGAAGACTGGCCCCAGAACCTGAAAAATGAGTATACTTACAATCCCGAATTGTCGGGGCAGCTTCTCTCCGCCGCCGGCTATCCTAACGGCTTCAATACTCAGATCGTAGTTGAATCACCAGTTGACATAAAGTTATTGGAAATTGTGAAATCATATATTGCCGCCGTCGGTGTTGAAATGGAAATCCGTCCGCTGGATACTGCATCTTTTGTCAATTATGTACTCACCGGCCATCACAACGACCAGCTGGTGCAGCGCTCGGCATCATCGTTGGGTCTGGCCACCGAGCCGATCCGCCAGCTGGAAAGGTTCCGCACCGGCGCTGTGCCGAATTATCTAATGGTCAGCGACCCTGTTTTTGATAGTTTTCTTCCCCGGGCGATAGCGGCGCTCGGTATCAGTGAAATTAAAAATATCGTTCGCGACGCCAATGAATATGTCGGCCGGCAGCATTTCGCGATTTCGCTGGTCCAGCCGATGCAGTACACACTATATCAGCCGTGGCTCAAGGGATATTCCGGACAGTTTTTTGCGGTCTCGGCAGCGTCCGGAGGTCCGCCGCTTTACTTTTTCTATCCGGCCCGTTTCTGGGTTGACCAAAAACTGAAAAAGCAAATGGGCCATTAACGCGTAAATACTGTATTGACATTGTGTAACGGTTGTTTTCTCGTATAACAGATGGAGGAAAAAATAATGAAACGATTTTTACTTGTGCCTATAGTTTTCGTAATTGCTCTTTTATGTTCATGTGGTTAGCCCGGAACTACGAAAACAGCGGTAGTTACTAACTCGTCTGCGCTTACAACGACAACCGCGTCAGGCAGTAAAACCTCCTCCATGACCACTGCGGCGCACCCGGTTTTACAAACCGTGGGCGTTATTAGCTACACTGACGAAAACGGCTATTATCACTTGGTGGGTGAAGTGCTTAACTCCGGTGATACCAACATGGAAAATATTGAAATTATCGCCACTTACTACGATGCTTCTGGGACGGTTATCGGCACCGGTAATAACGATACCGAGCTTTATGTTCTACCGGTCAACACCGCCACGCCGTTCGACGTCCTGAAGAAAATTCAAACTGCAACTTTCCAGTTGACCGTGCGAGGCGACCCGACGACCGACCAGCCGTTCCCCGGTCTAACAATACAAAACACCGCAACTTCGATTGATGATACCGGCTGCTACGATATCACCGGGCAGGTTAACAACTCCTCTGCCAATCCGGCCGGCGAAGTTAAAATCATCGCCACCTTTTATGATGCCAATAAAAATTGTTATCGGCACTTCTTTTGTTTATACCAAGGGCAGTGAGGTTGCCGCCGGTCACATCACCACTTTCGATTTAAGCAGCTATCCGCAGCAGATTCAACCAGCTAGTTATAAACTGCAAATTGACGCGCAATAACGTTTTAATTCTAATTGGTTTGTCCTGTTTAGTAGACAAAAGAGAGGGAGTGCATTTCATTCGCACTCCCTCTCTTTTATTAAATGTTATTTCCCTCGCCCCTTGAGGGAGAGGGCCAGGGTGAGGGAAATTTTATACTTTACGCAGTAAATGTATATTAACAGGGTATAACAAAGCTGGTTAGCTATTTCCCCTCAATCTCCGCCATTATCATCCGCACTACTTTCGGCACTGCCGCCCTGACTGCCGGCGTCATTTCGCTGCTGATAATTTCGACATTGTGCGTCTGCACCGCAAAAACAATCACGTCTTTTGGCATTTCTCCCGGGAAAAGGATATCGCCGATTTCCAGCGTGGTGCGCAAAGCCGCCTCGTGGGGGGTAATCGAATCGTTGGTTTTTACCAGGTCTTGCAGCGTCAGCCGGTGGATTTTCCCGGCTTTTGTATCTTCCGTTAAAATCGCGTCGGCTATAATTAGCCGGTCGTAGCCACGAATCCGTTCCAGCAGGCTTAATCCGGCGGCGCCGGTTTCTTCAAACGTAACATCCTGTGTGCTAATTTGGCGGGCTGTTTCCCGGACGATGTAAATTCCGACACCGTCATCCCCTAGGATGTCATTCCCGATTCCCAGCACCAGGGTTTTCACTTACTGCCTCAGGACTTCTTTGACCGAACCGTTCGCTTCGTGAATGGTTAGTTCCAGCGGCATGTGCCCCAGGGCATGCGTCGAGCAGGAGAAGCACGGGTCGTAACACCGGATGCCCACTTCGATGCGGTTCAGAATCCCTTCCGTTACTTTCCCGTTTTTGATATATTCGCTGGCGACGTTGAAAACGGCCTTGTTCATTGCCAGGTTATTGTGGCCGGTGGAAACAATCAAATTGACCTGTTTAATCTGGCCGGTTTTATCCACTTTATAATGGTGAATTAGTGTGCCGCGCGGTGCTTCGATCACGCCCACGCCTTCTTCATTGGTCACCGTGCCGTTCACCCAGATGTCCTTGCCGCAAATCCGGTCGTCCTGGATTAATGTCCTAATCTGTTCGGCGGCGTTCAGCATTTCAATCATCCTGGCCAGATGATAATATAACGAGCCGCTTAAAACCCCGTTTTTACCCATCTTGCGGGCTTCCTGGAATTCGGCATTTGCCAGCGGTGTGCCGTGCCCTTCCGCCGCGTTGAAACGTCCCAGCGGACCCACCCGGTACATGCCGCCGGGATATCCCAGCTTCTTGTAGAACGGGAATTTCAGGTAAGACCAGTCTTCTACTTTTTCTTCGATGTAGTTTAGGTAATTTTTCGGAGCGAATTTCTCTTCCAGCACTGCACCGTTCCTATCTTTTATCCGCAGGTTGCCGTCGTAATATTCGACATTATTGTTCGCGTCCACCAGGCCCATGTAGCTGCTGTCGAAATTGGCGAAACTGTCCGTCAGTTCTTTATTCTCTTTGATGTATTCTTTGACCATATCCACTGCCAGTTCGGAATCGGTAATCGCCTTATTAATCTGGCTGGCGATTATTTCCCGTTCCGCCTGCGACAGGGCTTTGTTCATCCCGCCCGGAATCGCCGCATTCGGATGGACCCTTTTCTCGCCGAGGTATTCGATTATTTTCTGCCCGAAAGAGCGCAGGAAAACGCCTTTTTTCGCCAGTTCCGGGTCGGCGCCGATCAGGCCGATAATGTTCCTCGTTGCCGGGTCGGATTCCATCCCGAAAAGTAAATCCGGAGCGGCCAGATAGAAGAAATGCAGTGCGTGTGACTGCAGTATTTGAGAGTAATGCAGTAACCGGCGCAGCATTACTGCCGTCGGTGTCAGTTCTACCCCCAGGATTGCGTCGCCGGCTTTGGCCGCCGCCAGATGGTGGCTGACCGGGCAGATACCGCAAATGCGCGGCGTGATGATGCCCATTTCGTTAAACAGGCGGCCTTCGCAGAACTTTTCAAAACCTCTGACCTGGGTGATGTGCAGGAAGGTTTTATCCACCTGTCCCTGGTCGTTCAGATAAACGGTTACTTTTCCATGGCCTTCAACCCGGCTCACCGGTTCGATTACAATTTTATTACCCATATTTTCTCTCTTTTGTACTGATTATTCCGAGTTAATCAAAACGCATAATCTCGCTCGGCAAGACCGGCAGTCTGCCCTCGAGCAGTTCCGTTAAAGCGTATTGAATCATTTTCGGTGTGGGGGGGCAGCCCGGTACATAACAATCTACTTTCACAACCTGGTTGACCGGTCTAACTTTGGTTAATGCCGGCAATTCTTTGGAATGGGGTGCGGTGCTGTTCGGCGTCGTGCTTTCCGTGGCGTAATACCGGGAAATTATTTCGTCGTTTGTAAACAGGTTGCGCATGTTATTGATTCCGCCGAAACAGGCGCAGTCACCCAACACCATCAGGATTTTACAATTGGCCCGCAGCTCCCTAGCGACTTCCTCGTCATGCTTGTTGCTGATTGAGCCTTCGAGGATGCCGACATCACACGGTGTAAATTTCTTGAAATCGGTAATCGGGCTTTCTCCGAATTCCAGTTTGTCCGCCAAGCCAATCAGGGCCTCATCCAGGTCCAGAAAAGACATGTGACACCCGGAACAACTATCAAGCCACGCAGTAGCCACTTTTACCTTTGCCATTATTGCACCTCTAATTCCGAGTCGGCGACGCGTATAATTTTTGCGTCAGCCTCTGTAAAATTTCTTCATCAGGGATTACTCCCAGCCGCTGGTTCACCGGATTAGATTGTACCGCCCGTTTCCCGGCAGTAATGTAAGAACCGCCGCGTTCGTCCCACGTGCAGGAAGGCAGGACCACGTCTGCGATATCAACGACAGGTGAACGGTAGCTGGCCTGTACCACCAGATAATCGATGGCTTTAATCCATTCCAGCCATTCTTTATCCACATTATCGTCGCTAAGCAGCAGATAAAGTCCCTGCGGTTGTTGAGTCTTAATATCTTTGGTAGCCGCACCCAGGTCCCAGGCTCCCTGGCTGTTAATATTCGGCTTAAGGAAGATGATGTTCATCCGGTCGCCCTGGCCGTGCTGTACCAGGTATGTCAGATTTAACAGACCGGTTATTAAATCGGTGTCGTTCTGAGCGGCCAGTTTGTTGCCGCAGATAACATAAACGTTTTTACTCTGACTTAAAATTTTTGCTGCTGCCTGCAGCTCTTTTTCGGTAATGGAAGTTTTTGCCGTTACTTTGTCTGCTTCATACAGGCCGAGCACCATCGAAAGCTCCGGCTTTAATTCCGCCAGCGATTTATTGTTCTTAATTACCATTTCTGCCAGGCCGTTGACCAGCACGCGTTCCGTGACGGCGGCTGGTTTCAGCCACATCTCGGACCAGAGCGGCAGCATGTCCTGATTGGTATCCACCATAATCAGTTTGGCGTGGTTCAGGTTCACGGCGCGCCGTATCAGGTTGCCGATGACCGGATTGGTCCGGTCTACATCTGCGCCGATGACCAGGATGCAGTCCGCTGTTAAAATCCCCTCGATGCCGGGGTCTGTTTCCGGTGTCGTCCCGCCGTTGGTATATTGCCGGATGCCGGAGGAAATCAGCCGGTATTCTTTCCCGTCCATGGTATCAATTATTTTACTCTTCAGTGTGCTCGTAATCGTTTTCATGAATTGGGTGATGGTTTGGTTCGTGAGCCGCGTTGACATCAGGCCGCCGCAGTTATTACCCAATTCACTTAATTTTTTCGCTGCGGCGTTCAGCGCTTCATCCATTGTGCAGTTGACCAGTTCACCCTTGTCATTACGCATCATCGGCGATGTAATGCGTGTCCTGGATTCCGCTAATTGTTCGAACCTCCCGATTTTGCACAGTGCCCCCCGCGGAGAATTCCTGTTCGGTGTCTCAATCTTGACCAGATTTTCATCTTTAATCAATACTTTGATTGCACAGCCGATATCGCAGCCTTGGCAAATCGTGTTTGCCGAAGTGCACTCATAAGACCGGCCTTTATACAGGCTGGCTCTGTTGATGATGGCTCCGGTTGGGCAAGCCTGCAGGCAGGAGCCGCAAAGCGTGCAGGAAGACTCGCCCAGCGGCTGGTTGATGTCTGCCGCAATCATTGTCTGCCCGCCGCGCCCACCGAAATCCAGGGTGCATAAGGCGGCCACTTCTTTACAGGCCCGTACACAGCGCCCGCACAAAATACAGCGGTTGTGGTCGATGGCCAGGAATCTGCTCAGTGTATCCATCGGCAATTTCGGGAAAAGGCTCTGGAACCGGTCGTTATCCATCTGGTAGCGGTAAGCCATTTTCTGTAACTCGCAGTCGCCGCTCGATTCGCAGAACATACAGAAGTGGTTTCTCTCCGCGAATAACAGTTCCAGTACCTGTTTGCGGTATCTTTCGATTTGTGGGGTATTAGTTTTAACTACAAGCCCGTCACGCGCCGGATAGTTGCAGGCCGGGACGGGCTTTTTCTCCGTTTGGATTTCTACCACGCACAGACGGCAGGCGCCCACATCGGCTAAACCTTCCAGGTGGCAAAGTGTCGGTATGTCAATACCGTTCGCCCGGCAAACTGTCAGGACGGTATCTCCGCTTTTTCCTTTTACTGACTGACCGTTAATGGTCAGGGTTATTTCTTGCATAAGTTTACCCTCCGATATCCAGGTCGCATCGTAAACATCTTGAAGCTTCTTCCTTCGCCTGTTCCGGCGTGAAAGCCAATGCTACTTCTTTGAAGGTGGTCTTTCTCTTTTTCACCGGTAATTCTTTTTCCGCCACACGGGTTTTTTCTTTCGTTTCTTCGTCGGTCGGCACAGTCTGCGGTGTCGGAATCGGCTCGTAGCTATATCTCTCCACTCTCGGGCCGAGCTGTTTGCCCTGCAGATAGCGCTTAATTGACGAAGCGGCGCGCTGCCCGTGTGCGATGGCTTCAATTACTGTTTGCGGCCCGAGTACTGCATCGCCGCCGGCGAAAATACCGGGATGTGCGGTTGCCAGTGTCCGTTTGTCGGCCACAATCACGTTATCTCTAACTTCGACGCCTTCGCTCTTAATGAAAGAAGTGTCCGGTTTCTGTCCGATTGCTTCGATAACAGTGTCCACTTCCAGTTCAAATTCCGAACCGGCGATGGGTTTGGCTACCTTGCGGCCGGAGCGGTCGTAATCGCCCAGGTCCATCTTGGTCAGTACCAGGCTCTTCGCCTTGCCTTGAGCTACAATTTTCACCGGATTGGTGAGGAAATGGAACTGCACGCCTTCTTCTTCCGCCGCTTTGACTTCTTCAGCCATGGCTGGCATGTCGTTGCGTTCGCGGCGGTAGACCAGGTGAACTTCGGCGCCTTTGCGTATGGCCACACGGGCGGAGTCAATCGCCGAGTTGCCGCCGCCAACGACGGCCACCCGTTTGCCCAGTTCGACTTTATCGCCCAGCGCGATTTTCCGTAAAAATTCAATCGCATCGTAAACGCCGGGCAGTTCTTCACCCGGAATATTCATCTTCGTGCCGAGGTGCGCGCCTGTCGCAATGAAGACCGCTTTATAACCGTCGTTCAGCAGCGCGTTCGTATCTTTCACCGGGGTATTCAGTTTAATTTCAACCCCCAGTTCTTTGATTTCGTCAATTTCTTTCTGCAGGATATCCTTCGGCAGGCGGTATTCCGGAATGGCTACCGCTAACATCCCGCCGGCCACCGGCAGTGCTTCAAAAATCGTCACCGGATATCCGTCCATTGCCAGGTCCCAGGCGGCGGATAAACCAGCCGGTCCCGCGCCGATAATGGCTACTTTTTCCGCCTTTGCCGGGCCGCATTTCTGTTTGATTTTTGCGCCGGTGTTGTAGGTATAATCGGCCGCGAACCGTTTCAGGTCGCGGATGGCCACCGCTTCATCTACCTGGGCGCGGTTGCATTTTAGTTCGCAGGGATGATGGCAGACCCGGCCGCAGATTGCGGGCAGCGGGTTCCGCTGTTTGATTAAAGCGTAAGCCTCGACGTATTTCCCTTCTTTTATCAGGCTGACGTAGCCGGGGATATCCAGCTCCACCGGACAGGTGTGCTGGCACGGCGATTTGAACAAATGACGGCAAACAGCCGCCGGACAATGTTTGTCAATAATATGGGCGTCATATTCCGCTTTGTAATGCCGTAGCGTGCTGATTACTGGGTTAGGACTGGTCTGCCCCAGACCGCACAGGGATGTTGAGGTAATCATGTCCGCTAACTGGGTCAGAGCGTCCAGGTCTTCCATTGTCGCTTCGCCGCTGCTGATTTTTTCCAGCACTACCTGCATCTGGGGGATGCCGGCGCGGCAGGGTGTGCATTTTCCGCAGGATTCTTCCGCGGTGAATTGCAGGAAGCTGTTTTTCACGATATCTATCATGCAATTATTTTCATCCATTACGACCACGCCGCCGGAGCCCATGATTGCTCCCTGTAACGGGACGGATTCGTAGTCAATGGGGGTATTGATTGCTTCAATCGGAATGACGCCGCCCGAAGGCCCGCCGAGCAGTGCCCCTTTAAATTTCTTGCCGTTGGGGATGCCGCCGCCGATATCAAAAATCAGCTTGCCCAGTGTTGTACCAAGCGGCACTTCCACCAGACCGGGATTATTGATTTTTCCTACCAGGCATAAAGTCTTGGTGCCTTTACTCTTTTCGCTGCCGACGCTGGTAAACCAGGTCGAGCCGTTCAGGATAATCGTCGGTACGTCCGACCATGTTTCGACGTTATTGATGGTTGTCGGTTTCCCGAACAGCCCGCCGCCGACGTTCGCCGGGAAAGGCGGTCTCTGGTGCGGGTTGCCGCGCTTGCCTTCAATGGAAATCAGCAGCGCTGTTTCCTCGCCGCAGACAAAAGCCCCGGCGCCGGGGAAAATATCAATATCGAAGTCGAAGCCTGTTCCCAGGATGTCTTTTCCCAGCAAGCCGTAACCTTCCGCTTCTTTCAGTGCGTGGGCCAGTGTTTCGATTGCCAGCGGGTATTCCGCCCGGATATATGCGTACCCCTGTTTCACGTTGCCGATGGCATAAGCCCCGAGGGCCATCCCTTCCAGGATTGCGTGGGGGTTACCTTCCAGTTCCGCCCGGTTCATGTAAGCCCCAGGGTCGCCTTCGTCGCCGTTGCAGACAACATATTTTTCGTTGCTGACGGCGCTGCGCACGAAGCCCCATTTGGTAGCTGTGGCAAAACCGGCGCCGCCGCGTCCCCGCAATGTGGCATTTTTTACTTCTTCGAGGACGTCTTCCGGTTTCATTTGTGTCAGCGCTCTGGCTAATGCCAAGTAACCGCCGCGGGAAATATATTGTTTGATGTCCATCGGGTCGAGGTCCTGGTTATGCAGTACCCTCGTTTCTTGCATCGCCATGCGCGGCGCTTTTAAGTCCAGCATCCATTTTTTCACCGGCTTCCCGCCGATAAAATGGTCCTTGATAATCTGTTTTACCTTTTCGCCGTCCACGCTGAAATAGATTACTTTCTCTTTGCCGGGAACCAGTACCGTTACCGTCGGCTCGACGCCGCAAAGCCCGATGCAGGCGGCTTTCTCCACGACGATATGTTCGAGTTGAGTCGTGCTTTCACTGCCGGTTTTCAGCGCCGCCAGTTCTTTGTTAAAAGCATCCAGCACTTTGTCAGCGCCCGAAGCGATGCCGCAACTCCCGAGGTGTACTTTTACCTGGGTCTGCTGTTCCAGCCCGGCCATTTTCGCTTTCGCCGCCTCATAAAGAGTATTTAATTCAGCTACCGATTTCAATTGTTTTGTCATTGTTTTCACCTAGTTGTATGAATCCAGGATTTCATTCAGCTTACCTGGTTTAACTCTGCCGTGGATATCCGCGCCCACTGCCATCACCGGGGAAAGGCCGCAGGCCCCGAGGCAGCGCACGATTTCTAAAGAGAACCGCCCGTCCGGCGTGATTCCGCCGGGTTCCAGGTTCCAGTCTTTTTTCAGACGGTCGATAATTTTATCGCCGCCCTTAACGTAACAGCTTGTGCCCAGACAGACCTGTAGGACGTATTTCCCTTTGGGTTTCATCGAGAAAAAGTGATAGAAACTGGCGACGCCGTAAACTTCACTGAA
>Ga0326728_10017509_pt1 | contig 14331 bp, 8 predicted proteins | sample MB3enrmetagenome_FD_207602 | JGI IMG/M metagenome (GOLD analysis project Ga0326728, IMG submission 207602) | Lab enriched peat soil microbial communities from McLean, Ithaca, NY, United States - MB31MN | ecosystem: Environmental > Terrestrial > Soil > Wetlands > Peat | place: USA: New York...
AAATGTTCCGCTGCCGGTTGTGGCGGTTGTGGCGGTTGATGGCGGCATCAGCGCTCCAGGCACCAATGTCGCCGAGGTTTCGCTGGACATTGAGATGGCGATCTCAATGGCGCCGGGCCTCGCCGGGGTTTACGTCTATGAAGCGCCCAACAGCACGACTTACTGGGATGATGTGCTGAGTCGCATGGCCAACGACAACTTCGCCAAGCAACTCAGTTGTTCGTGGAGTGGTGGTTCTCCCGACGCCACGGCGGAGCAGATCTTCAAGCAAATGGCTTCTCAAGGGCAGTCCTTCTTCAATGCCACCGGCGATTCCGATGCCTTCACCGGCTCGATCCCCTTCCCGTCGGACAGCACCAACATCACCGAGGTTGGCGGCACGACGCTGACCACCGGCTCGGGCGCTTCCTACAGCTCTGAGATCGTCTGGAACCGCGGCGGTGGCGAAGGCAGCAGCGGCGGCATCAGCACCTACTACGCCATGCCCTCCTACCAGCCAGGCATCATCACGCCCGCCAACCAGGGATCAACGACCATGCGCAATCTCCCGGATGTGGCCCTGACGGCTGAGAATGTCTATGTGGTTTACGGTAACGGCAGTGTGGGGAACTTCGGCGGCACCAGTTGCGCGGCGCCGCTGTGGGCGGGCTTTACCGCGCTGGTCAACCAGCAGTCCATGATGTCCAGCAACACGACCGTTGGCTTTCTCAATCCGGCCCTCTACGCCATCGGGAAGGGTGCTAACTATACTACCGCCTTCCACGACATCACCACGGGCAATAACTTCAGCAGCAGCAGTACCAACAAATTCTCCGCCGTGACCGGCTACGACCTCTGCACCGGCTGGGGCACACCCAACGGCACCAACCTCATCAATATCCTGGCCCCGCCGGCCCCGTGGATCAGCAGCCAGCCTCAAAGCCAAACGGTTACGGTTGGCAGCGCTGTCACTTTTTCTCTGGCCGCTTCTGGTTGTCAGCCGTTGTCCTACAAGTGGAGACGTAATGGCGTAAACATCTCCGGCGCGACCAGCGCCAGCTACGCGATTCCCAGCGTTAAGACGAATCAGGCGGGTAGCTACACCGTCGTTGTGAGTAACGCAAGCGGCACCGCCACTAGTTCAAATGCGGTGCTCACTGTGAACGTGCCGCCGTCCATTACCGTGCAACCGCAAAGCCTGTCTGTCAACGCGGGGAATAACGTTACGAATTCCGTGACGGCATCGGGCACTGCGCCCTTGAGTTATCAATGGTATCAAAACAACTCGCCGATTCCGGGTGCCACTGCTGCCAGCTACACCATAACCGGAGTGCAACCGACTAACGCTGGCGACTACATGGTAACAGTCAGCAATGTTGCCGGAATGGTTGGCAGTACCAATGCCACGCTAACGGTTCAGTTTGCGCCCGTGATTACCGGGCAGCCCCAAAGCCAAAATCTCAGCGTGGGGCAAAGTGTTACATTGATGGTGGTCGCCACTGGGGTTCCCCCCCCGACATACCTATGGAAATTCAATGGGGCAATTATCCCCGGCGCTACTTCCAACACTTACACGCTTGGCAGCTTTGAGCCAACCGACGTGGGCACTTATGCGGTTGTGGTGAGCAACAGCCTTGGTCGCGTCACCAGCTCCAACGCCGTGTTGGCAGTGGCTGTTTGTGTGCTAGCGCCTTCAGGACTGGTGAGTTGGTGGCAAGCTGAGGGGAATGCCAATGACACGATGGGCTGTAATTCCGGTGTTCTCGTGAATGGTGCGACCTTTGCCTTGGGCAGAGTGGGACAAGCGTTCTCCTTTGATGGAACGAATAGCTACATTCGGATTGCCGACAACCCCAGTCTTCATTTCACCAATGCACTAACGATTGAGGCTTGGATTTATCCGACGAGCCTGGGCACCTATCACAATATTGTCTCCAAATGGGGTGTTCTCGACCCTCTCCAGACGGCCTATACGACAGCGGTGGTGCCGGATGGGCGAATCAGTCTGGCTGTGTGTGCTTCAACCAACCAATCGGTTACGCCTGTGGTCTGCACGGTGAGCACCAATTCTGTCCCCCCGAATCAGTGGACGCACTTTGCGGCCACCTACGACGGGTCGGCTTTACGAATGTACCTTAACGGTGTTTGTGAAGATCAGGTCGCGTATAGTCAGGGCGTTTTCCCCGGCACTGAGGTTCTGGCCATTGGAGCCGCAGGAGCGTTTGCTGGGGGTCAGGTTCTCTCTCCGTTTGCGGGGCTGATTGATGAGGCAGCGGTTTACAACCGGGCGCTCTCTCCTGCGGAAATCGCTGCGATCTACAATGCCTCAAGTGCAGGCAAGTGCTCGTCGCCTCCTACTGTGCTTACCCAACCGGCGAATCAGACAGTGCTTGTCAGCGACATCGCCACCTTTACCGTTGCTGCTGGCGGCACCCCGCCGTTGAGCTATCAGTGGTATCAGAACAACTCGGCTATCGCGGGTGCCACGAATGGCAGCTACACGATTGCCAGCGCGCAGGCGACCAACGCGGGCAGTTACGATGTGATCGTGTGGAACAACTCTGGCTCGGTGACGAGCGCGGTGGCGATGTTGACGGTGTGGACACCACCAGCGATTACGCAACAGCCTGTGAGCCTGGTTGTGACGCAAGGCAGCAGCGCCAGCTTCAGCGTGAGCGCCAGCGGGGACATGCCGTTGAGCTATCAGTGGCGGTTGGGGAGCCAAATTCTCTCCGGGGCTACCACCGCCAGCTACACGATTGCCAGCGCGCAGGCGACTGACGCGGGCAGTTACGATGTGATCGTGTGGAACAACTGTGGCTCGGTGACGAGCGGGGTGGCGACGTTGACGGTTCAATATGCGCCGATCATTATTACGCAGCCGCAAAGTCTCAGCGTCAACCAAGGGGCAAGCGTGCGTTTTTCGGTGCGGGCATCGGGAGTACCGGCCCCGGCTTTCCAATGGAGACTGAACGCGGCCCCGATCGCCGGCGCTACGTCCAGTGTTTTCACATGTCCGAACGTCCAGCCAACTGACGCCGGCACCTATAGCGTGGCCATCTCCAACGCGCTGGGTCAGACCAACAGCGCGGATGCGTTCTTGGCTGTGCTGGTGCCGTTGCCCGGCATTTACAACACGGGCCTGAGCGACAGCGGCACGCTGCTCGCCGACGGCCAAGTGGACCCGCACTACAAACTGGTGCTAAACCCGAACAACCCCGCCTCCAGTAATTCAGTCGTGCAGGATTCGACCGCGTGGCCCATCGCGGGTGGACCTTGGATTCCGAACAGCAGTATGTCAAAGTGGATTGGTCCCGCCTTTAACACAGTCGGGGCCGCCACCGGCAACTACTCCTATCAACTGAGTGTGGACCTGACCGGCTATGACCCACGCACGGCTTTCCTGGCCGGCAGTTGGGCTGCGGACGACACTGGCTCGATTTTCCTGAACGGAGTGGATACGGGCTTTTTGAGCACCAACTATTTTGCCAGCTTTTCGACCTTCACACTGACAAATGGCTTTGTGTTAGGCACCAACCTCATCGAGTTCAGGATCAGCAACGCCGCTAGTCCAACCGGGTTGCGCGTCGAGAACCTACAAGGCACGTTGCAACCAGAAACCGTGCCCTTCGTCGGTACGCAGCCAGAAGGCGCAACGAGCGGCATTGGCGACAATGTCACCTTCGCTGTGGTAGCCGGTGGCGCCTCGCCGTTGAGCTATCAGTGGCGGTTCAACGGTGCTGACATTTCCACGGCCACCGCCGCCTCACTCACATTGACCAATGTGCAACTGAGCCAAGCGGGAAATTACGATGTGATCGTGTCGAACAACTGTGGCTCGGTGACGAGCGGGGTGGCGACGTTGACGGTGGGGATATTGGCTGAGATTGACTACGACTTTGAGACTGCTGCCACGTCGCCAGTGTGGCTCGGCGCGACACAGATGATCCAGAACACTTCCGCAAGTCATCAGGGGACAAACGCAATCGCTTTCACGGGAGCCTATCCAAACGCCTGCCTCCTGACCCAGCTTCCGGAGGGCACAAGGAATGTTCAGTTCTACTTTTACGACGATTACGGCCCTAATCCGCCCTTGTATCAGTACATGTACTTTTGGCTCCTCGAAGCCACGAACTCGACGGGATTCGCTGGCTTTTCGATGTTGGATGGGGGTTGGGGGACTACTCCGCCGATGACAATGAACCATTACTATGCTTGGGGCCAGGAAGAGTACAGCGCGCGTACCATGGGGCCGATTCGCACTGTTGGCTGGCATAAGTTCGCATTCGCAGTTGGCCCTTCGTCTGTCGCGATGTCAGTTGATGATACTCCCGTATTTCAAACGAACATGGTGCGAACTGCACGGTACTTGAAGCTTCAATGCGGGCAGGGCGGCGGTTGGGGGCGGATGGATGATTTGCTCCTCGCGTATGTTACGGTCCCGCAACCGACGCTGACGATCTCACTGGCCGGTAATGGTATCCGCATTGCTTGGCCCGCATCTGCTACGGGCTTTGTGCTGCAAGAGACGATCTCGCCGCCGGGCAACTGGGTAAATTCTTCGGCCGCAGTTGTGGTTCAGGGAAATGAAAACGTGGCTGTGATTGCGCCCACTGGCACGCTCAAGTTTTACCGCTTGCAGAAGTGAAGCTTTGCGTCGCGGTGCTGGTGGTGGCGAAACCACGTGGCCGGCGCGGAGCGGATGGGTGTCGGTGAGTGCCGCGGAGGCACCTGCGAAGGGCCTGGCAACACGACGCGAAAAGCCGCGCCCGATTGGGTACGTGCTTTGGTGGTCCTGTTTCCCTTTAAGAGTTCGCAGGTTCTCAGACAGGAACGGTAGCCGAAGCCGCGCCAGATAGTTTACTCTCTCTCACATGGTTTTCAGGTTGCTCTGTCTGATAGGAAAGTCCTCAGCGAATGGCACGGCGGCTCAGCCTTGGACACGCTTGGCATCAATCTCTGCGAATGGTTTCTTCAAGTATTCTCCCAGCGAAACACCCAGAGCGTTTTCCACTTCGGCGCGTTCACGGGCGCGCCCACCTGCAAGAAGGGCTCCCAATTCTTTGTCCTCTCGGAACTCGCGCCTGACACGCACCGCGGCGGCGCCGCCCACAAAGCCATCTTGCTGCTTTTGCCGGTCTTCTTTAGAAAGGATTGGTTTTCCGTGCTGATCGAGGCGCACCATGCTGGTTAGGCTTCCGGGGTCCGGGACAGTTTGACTGTCCTCGGGTTTTGAACCCTGATTAACGTCAACAGCCACCGCTGCTCGCGCGGCAGCGTCGGCAACCTTGACGTCTCGCCGCGTATATCGTTGCCGAAATTCGCGACGGGAGATACCTCGTTCGCCATAAAAGGCGTTTGCTCTTTCAAACGGCCTCGCCGCGTAACCGACTGGCCTATCGAAATGGTCTTGCCCGAGCCAGACATGAGGCAGTCCGGCAAGTCTCTTTTCATCCTCACGGCGAAAGCAGTGGTTCTTGTACCCCATCTCGTGTTCTTCGTCTCGAAACAAAAGCCGGCGGAGGTTATCGGTGGTGACAGGTTGGTTGTCACGGACCAGTTCCAGGGCGGCTTCGTGTAACGTCGTTGTCTCCCAAACACGCCTGATCTCACGCACCGCCTTATCCCAATCTTTCGGGGCTGGCCAATCTTCTGGCTCTGGCCAGAGTTGCTCGATCCGTTCACACTCGGCGCTGACTTGGGCAGGAGTCTTCACCTGCCACAGTTGGACGTGTCGGCGCGTGAACTCACCACACACACATAAGTCACACGCTTTCTGACTGACATCGGCCTCGCGCAATAGGCGCTCGACATTCGGAGCCAGCGAGCCCAAACGGCGCAATTCCGCTATCTCCTGGTCGTTGTGCCGGCGGTTTATCTCGTTTCTGTGTTCCAGGTAATCGCGCCAGTGTTTGATGGCCTGGCTTACTGGGCATTTGAAGTAACTGGCGATTTGCCGGGCGGTGCACGGAATCTGTTCGACATCGGCTTGCCATTGCTCGAAATCGGTGTCATCCCAGCCGCCTTTCTCGTTTCTTTCCATGCGGGCGCGGTTGTGGTGCAGAGCCAACTTCAGCCGGGCAATGTCTTGTTCGCGCTGCGTGTCTCCATAGCCGAGGTAATGATCGAAGTCCGCGCCGATTCGTTCGAGGGTTCTTCGGTGTGCGGCTTCGTCGCATTCGAGTTCTCGTCGCGCGTAACGTTCAAACCACTGCCTGCGCTTATCGAACCACTGAAGATGCTGCTCGGCACGCAGCCGAGAGTCGGGGTCTTTGGCTGTTTCGCCGGCCTCGACGAAAGCGGCCCGGTCCTCATTCGTGTATGGGTAGCCATGCTCGACGAAGTACTCCTGAATCTCTCCGTCGAGCCGCCTCTGGTATCGGCTGAGGCGACCGCCAGTAACGCGGTCGAGTGCGGCTTTTGCCACTGATAGGTAAGTTCGGTACTCGCTGTCCGCCATTGGGTAGTCGAAACGCCACTCCCCGCGACACTTCCTGGCCCGCAAGGCATCCGCAAGCTCAGGGTGCTCGTCGAGCCGCCGCTTGATGGTGCGACCGCTGATTCGCAAGTCGTCCGCGAGGCGACCCATGCGATAATTCCTTCTCCGTCGCTGTTTAGTTTCGGCCTTCATGGTTAAGTGTGACAGAAATCCGAAATGCACACCTGCCGCTAAGGGTAAACGACCTATTGCGAAGGTAAATATGAAAAAGGCGAACCAAATCGAAGAATTACCTGGCGAGGAAGGGCTTATTGATAAGCCCGAAGTAGCGCGACGGGTGCGCAAAACTACCCGAACAATTGACGACTGGATGGCCAAGGGCTTTCTGCCCTACATAAAGATGCCTGGCGGACGGCGCGGCACAGTCCTGTTCAAATGGTCCCACGTGCTGGCAGCCCTCGAAAAGTTCCGAATCAACTGAGGGAGCAGCACGATGAACGCGCCATCAACCGGGGCGGCCTCTGCCTCGAAGAAGTAGGAAAGAATCAAGAGACCGCCATCGCGAAACCGGATAGTTGTGCGCGAGGCGGTGAGAATAACTATGGCAAATTGCCCTAATCCCCCAAACCCGTCAAACCGCTTCCTTGCAATACCTGCTGAGCTTCGCGAACTGCGGCAATGGGTGTGTTGGAGGTTGGAAACCGTGAAGGGACGCTTGACCAAGGTGCCGTACACGCCGCGAGGCCAAAAGGCGAATGCAACGGACCCCGTCACCTGGTCGAGCTTCGAGAAGTGTTGCCGGGAGATGGATGGCAGAAAGTTTTCGGGCATCGGTTTGGTTTTTGCCAAGGGCGGGCCTTACGCCGGCATTGACTTTGACCACCACCGCGACCCCAAGACCGGACGGCTTGACGACTTTGCTGCGGATCATGTTCGCCGCTTGAATACCTACGCGGAAGTTTCGCAGAGCGGTAAGGGCGTGCATGTGATTGCGCGCGGGACAATTCCAAGCAAGACGGGTAGGCGTGACCCGAAAAGAGGCGTCGAAATGTATTCCGATTCCCGTTTCTTTGTAATGACGGGACAACACGTCGAGGGAACGCCGCCGACGATTGAAGGCCGACAGCCGGAAGTCGAAGCGATGTTTCGAGAAATCTTTCCTGCGATAAAGCAGAGCCGCGAGGCGCCCCCGGCGAATGCTGACACGTTGCCGGATTCAGAGTTGATCGAGCGAGCGAGTAGGGCTAGGAACGGGGCACGCTTTCTCGCCCTGTGGCGGGGAGATGTGGCAGGCGCGGGCTATGCCTCGCAATCGGAGGCTGACGCCGCGCTTCTTTCACTGTTGCGATTCTGGACCGGCGGGAACAAGGAATGGTCTTTTCGGCTGTTCACACGCTCGGGGTTGAATCGGAGAAAGTGGGAGCGTGCGGATTACCGGGAAAGGACCTGGGCCGCGATTGACCACGGCGAGGTGCTTTCGCCGAAGCGCAAACCTGGGAGCGCGGCAAGTGAGTACCTCGGGGGGAAAACTGAAAGGGTTTCGTGGCCCGAACCCGAACCGTTGCCGGCGGACCTGCCCGCTGTGCCGGCATTCAACTTTGTTTGTCTCCCGGACACGTTTCGCGTGTGGATTGAGGACATCGCTGAACGAATGCAGTGCCCGCCGGATTTTCCCGCCGTTGGAGCGATGACTGCACTCGGTTCGCTAGTTGGACGCAAGATCGGCATCAGACCCAAACGGTATGACGATTGGTTGGTCGTTCCGAACCTGTGGGGTTGTGTCGTCGGGCGTCCGGGGTTGATGAAAACACCCGCGTTGGAGCAACCGCTGTTGCCATTGCGCCGACTCGTGGCGGAAGCGTCGGACAGATACGCGGCGGAAATGCGGGAACACGAAGTCAACGAAATGCTCAAGTCGCAAGGGGCGAAACTCGCAGAGAAAAAAATCGTCGCGCATTTGAAGAAGGGGGATCAAGAAGCTGCCCGCGCCGAAGCTGAGGCCATCGTAAAAGAGGAATACAATAAACCTGTCTGCCGGCGCTACGAAACCAACGACCCGACAGTGGAAAAACTCGGCGTATTGCTGGCCGAGAATCCAACGGGCATGCTTTTGTTCCGTGATGAACTCGTTGGTTTTCTTCGAGGATTGGACAGAGAGGGACACGAAAGCGACCGGGCAATCTATCTGGAAATGTGGAACGGTACAGGGAGCTTCACTTCCGACCGTATCCAACGCGGCACAGTCAGAACGCCTGCCATTCTCTCCATCCTGGGCGGGATTCAACCGGACTTGCTCATGGTCTATATTCGTGAGGCGGTGCGCGGCGGACAGGGCGCGGATGGATTGCTCCAACGAATCCAACTATTCGTCTGGCCGGACGTTTCAAGAGAATGGCATCACGTTGACCGGTGGCCAAACACGGAAGCCCAAAATAAGGCGTTCAACGTGTTCAAGTACTTGGACAGCTTGACCGCGGAAGCCGTCGGCGCGGACACGTCGAGCGGTATCCCCTTTTTGCGCTTCACTAACGAGGCTCAGGAGCGATTTGACCTTTGGCGCGCAGAATTGGAGAAAACGCTCCGTAGTGATATAGAGCATCCGGCGTTTGAGGCGCACTTGTCGAAGTATCGGAAGCTCGTTCCTGCCCTGGCGTTGCTGATCCACCTGGCGAACCGCGACACCGGGCCGGTGTCACTGGCTGCACTGGATAAAGCGTTGCTTTGGGCGACGTATCTTGAAGCTCACGCCCGGCGCATTTACTCCGCCGTGTTACGCCCGGACACCGCTGCGGCTCGCGAACTTGCAAAGCATTTGGGGCGGGGCGAACTTCCGCAGCAGTTCACGCTCCGCGAGGTTTACCGCAAAGGCTGGGCCGGCTTGGCCAGCAAAGAAGACGCGGAAGCCGCTACGGAAATCCTCTGTGACTTGGGCTGGATTCGTGCCGTCGTTGACACTGGCCGGCCAACCGGCAGACCGCCAAGCCCCGTTTTCGAGACCAACCCGAAAATTGGAATTGCGCCCCGCAGAGAACTGACAAAGCCGACAAAACCCACTTCTGTCAGTTCTGGCAGTCGCACAGCCGGGAGAACCCCAAAACACGATCCGCCCGCATCGGAATCGGAAAATCCGTCGTAAGTTCATGGAACGCTTCTTAACCTTTGGCGAAGTGCGGCAGATGTTGGGGGTGTCCCGCGCGACTGTTTGGCGCTGGACAACCGAGCGGGGTCTAAAAGTCGTCAAAGTTGGCGCCGTGGCGCGCGTGCGCCAGAGCGACCTGCAAGAGTTTCTGAAACGCTACGAGTCAGGGAGGTCTCCGGACGTGGCGGGAAAAAGCCAAACCGAACCTTGAGAGGGGGGCCTGCGCACGTTGACTTTAGCCTTCCTCGATGTTCACCACAATGAGACTCAAAGCGCGGACACAAGCCGGGGCGGGCGCCGCGGCGCGCCATGCCCGCTCTTCCTGGTGGCAGCCGATGGACCGCGTTCTGACCCTTTCCGAAGTGCGGGCGATGTATAGCGCCGGGCGGATGGCAACACGGGCTGGCAGTGTGAGCCACGGCGCGGAGCACCCGCAGGAAGCCGACGCGAGGCGATTACTTCTTACGGGCCGTGGCCAGCAGTGCCTTCCTCAGCCAGTCGGCCCTGGCTTGACCGGAAGCGCGAATGGCCCCCGACACTTCCCGAGCCTCTCCCGGTCGCAAGCGCACCTGGAACACGTCCCGGAGGAGTCTTTTCTGCGGCAAACGTGGCCGCCCAATTTTTTTTGCCATAGGCCCTTGACAACTTTGTATTTATCGTGTACGAAAAGGACAGTCTTACTTTTTAAGACTGAGTCTTGCCAGCAAGATGCCCGCACGTCCCTGGTAAGACTAGCAAACCAGAGACACCCGGCTGTCACCGGGGCGGGCATTGAAAGACTAGCAGTGAAAGCAGACAGAAATCAAGTGCGATCCCTCGCGATTGAAGCGACGGGGGATTTTTTCTACCGGAAGATTACGCCGAGAATCCGGCTGGCCGGGCGGTGGTTGGAGCAGGCGGGGTTCAAGCCGGGCCATCGCGTGGAAGTACGCATTGAGCAAGCCGGCAGTTTGTCGCTCCGCTTCTTGGAGCAACCGGAGGAGGCGGGCCTGTGAAAACGTCCAGCACACTATCACAACAGGGGCAAGTGTCGCTTGGGGCGGGTTCAAGTGGAACCGAAAGCGGGCCAGACAAGTCGGAGTTCGAGCGTCTCGGCAAGTGCCTGTATTGGAAAGGCGGCAAGATCGTTGCCCGGGTGCGGGTCAACGGCAAGCCGACTTGGCGTGGCACTGGCACCGACAACCCGGCGGAGGCTCGCAGGTGGTTGAAGAAATGGCGCAGCGAAGAATGGATGGAGGAACACGGGTTTGAACCCAAGGGCGTTGTCCTGCATCGGGAGCGTGTCACGGTGAGCGAACTGATCAACACCTACATCGAGGCCGGGATGCCGACGCGCAAAATGCGCCCCAAGTCGCCATGCACGATCAAGAACGAACGTTACTTCCTCAATCCGGTGCTCGCGTATTTTGGCGACACGCCAGCGGCTTCGCTTACGTTGGGGGATTGTGACAAGTATCTTGATTGGCGAACGAGCGGCGGTTACGTGGCCAAGTTCACGGTTCGGGACAAGCCCCAAACGATGCAAACTCGCGGCGGCAAGCGGGCGGTGGACTTGGAGCTTGTGGTCTTGGGCAATGCGCTGAGTTTGGCCGTGCGTCGGGGCGTTCTGAGTTCAAATCCACTCGCTGGCCGTGGTCGTTACACATGCGCGTCAGAGATTCGCCACTGTCGGGAGGTTGCGCCCTCCCCCGCAGGCTTGGCCAAGATCGAAACATGGCTGCGGGGCAGAAATGAACACGGCGTTGCCGACGTGGTTTGTTTCTTGGCCTACAGCGGGCTGCGGATAGGCGAGGCGCTGGCAATGGAATGGGAAATGGTGGGTTGGGCAGAGAAGATTCTGCACGTGAAGCGCGAAAAGAAGGGAATCACGCCTTGGGTGCCAATTCTAAGTGAAATGGATGTGCTGCTGCGCGACATGCGGAAGCGGGCGACAAGCTATTTGCTGTTTCCATCGCCGTTTGAACCGGGGAAGCCTGCTGATTCTTCTGCCATCCGCCGACGGCTGGGCGCGGCTTGCGCGGCATTGGACCTTGGGCACGTGACGCCGCACGGCTTACGCTCCTACTTTGTGACGCGGGCAAGGGAGAGCGGCTTGAGTGACGCGGAAATTGCCATGCTGATTGGTGACAAGACCGGCCCGGCTATCATCGCGCACACTTACGGCGACGTGCGCCCCGACCACTTGCTCAAGCAGGCGCAGCGGATTCGGCTGACGGCATCACAGGGGAGCCAAGCGGCAGTCCTCGGCTCCGGCGCAGCGAGTAGTATCAAAAGTAGTACCACGGTGCCAGAAGTCGCGGCAGGTTTCACGGTGTCGCAGTAGGGTAGCGGAGTTGAGAATCGGCCCACAAACATTGGCGTTTGCTGTGCTTCTCGGAAACGTAGAGCAACCCGTTGAAACACTCCCTGGATTACTTCGGATCAGAAGGTTGCAGGTTCAAGTCCTGCCGGACGCACCATTTGATTTCAAGGGTTTTCGCAGTATAAAAACTCCGCAAAGGCGTTTCTCTCCTGACAAATCTCTGACAACTGGGGTCGGATTTGCCCCGTCCAGCACGCCCAAACCTTCAGAACCTCCACCAGCCGAGATTTCTCCTGATACCCGTTGACAAAGAGCGGAAACGTCTGGTCTGGTCAGGTTTGGAAATGGGCATTGAGCATAGTGATGTGTTTGGATTAAAGAAACTTGACACTCCAATGGTGTCAGGTATAATCGGCGGCGTTAGATTCAGAAAAGTAAAGGAGTTGCCGTGATTATCAGAAAGACATTCCCGCAGGTTTACGCATTGGAATCCTCCAAAGGGGGGAGGTACTGGCTGGTGTCGGCTCGTTCGGCGACGTGGGGGCTGAACGAACGAAAGACGTTCCCGACGCAGGAACTGGCAAACAACTACGCCCGTGAGATTGAGAAGCGGCTTTTCGAGAACGGGAAGCAGCCGGATGTCCCCAAAGACAAACTTCAATCTGCCCGCTCGTATGAAAAACTGATAGAGAAGTTGGCGGCTTATGGTCGCACACCGGAAGAAGCCATTGACTACTTCCAGCGGCATCTGGCGGATGAAATCGCCAAGCAAGCGAAGCCGTTCATCCGGGACTTGGCAGACGGATGGAAAGCGTTCAAGTACGCCGATACCACTCTCAGCAGAAAGACCCTGATTGAAATTCGCTCGTATGCACGGTTCATCAAATCCAAGTGGGGCGACTTGAAACCCGATGACCTGAAAAAGAATGATATAGACCTGCTGCTCAAAAAGTTGAAGGTGTCAAACAACACCCGCCGAAAATACTTGCGGTACGTGAGGATGTTTCTCTCGTGGGTTAAGGATGAAGGACATATCCTGCGGAATCCAACGGACGGGATTTTCTTCAAGCCTGATGATTTCAACGGCGATTTTTACTCGCCCGAGGATACGAAGAAGTTGCTTCGGTACGTAGTAGAACATAAGAAGGATTTGATCGGCTACTATGTCCTCCTGACGTTTGCGGGTTTGCGTCCAAGTGAAGGGGCACGGGTGCAGTGGCAGGATTACAGATTCAAGACCAATGAGCTGTACGTGCGGCGGGGCAAAACGCTTGCACGGCATATCATCCTCGAACCCGTGGCGAGGGAATGGATGAAACTCCATCGGGAGAACACGCCGCAAGCTGAACCGTTCGTCAACCTGAAAAGTCTTTCCAATCGGGAGGAGGCGATACGGAAAGCCGTGTTAAATGGGGCGTGGGTTCAGGACGGATTGCGACATGGTTTCGGGACATACTTCAAGGCGTTGACCAAAAGCGTTGCGGAAGTTGCCGATTACATGGGCAACATCGTCCCGGCAAGCTGAGCAACCGCCGGGCGTGCGGGCCGTTGAACCATTGCCCGCTCCCGGCGTCCAGGCGGGTGGGCGTCCTCCGGGGCGCCCGCCCGCTCTCTGGGGAAATCCGAAATCCGAAGCTCGAAATCCGAAACAAATCCCAACATCGAAAGAAAGGAAAGTAACGTATGAAACTAAAACACATCTCCTGCAATGAGAAAGATGCTTCGGCGGTCGTATGCGCTGGCCGCTATGGCCTCGTAAGCCGCCGCCGCGTCATTCCGATTAACCCTCGAACCCAACGCCAGTCGGAAGTCCGCCGGCATTTGGCGGAGCAGGCGCGGCGCTTCGGTGATCTTACCGACGCGCAGCGCGAGGCCTGGAACGCGGCCGCCGCCACGTACCGGTCGCATCCCCGCCAAGGCCAAAGCGGCCCGCTGACGGGGCTGCACCTCTTCGTCAGGGTCAACTGCAAGCTGGCCCTCTTCGGTCTGGAACCGCTAGACACACCACCTCCGCCGCCGGTGTTCCCGGAACTGGCGCCGCAGGACCTCGTCATCACCAACACGGCGGGCGTGATCGCGGTAAAGCTGGTCTGTCCGGCAGACCCGGGTGATAACACGGTGTTGCGGGCGAGCCCACCGCTATCGGCCGGCGTCGGAACCTGCAGGCAATTCCGCATCATCGGCATGTGCCCGGCGCCGGTGGCTGGTTTAGCGGACATCACGGCGCTCTACACCGCTTACTTCGGCCCGCCGCCGGTGGGCCGGCGAATCTTCCTGCGGGTGAGCACAATGGTGAGCGGATTCGAGAGCCTGCCCCGTGAGTTCCGTGCCCTAGTCCCAGCGCCATGACCATTTGTATCTACACAAGTTTGTTGATGTGGGGCGACCGGCTTGACTGGGGGTTTACATTGGATTGGACGGTTCCTCATCCGAGTGAAGAACAACCTGAACTCGGAAAACAAATGCCGCCAT